>Ga0213918_1000095_pt1 | contig 42136 bp, 41 predicted proteins | sample McNCre217MG_FD_163422 | JGI IMG/M metagenome (GOLD analysis project Ga0213918, IMG submission 163422) | Freshwater microbial communities from McNutts Creek, Athens, Georgia, United States - 2-17 MG | ecosystem: Environmental > Aquatic > Freshwater > Creek | place: USA: Georgia | collected... | reverse complement strand
GGTGAAGTGGTGGAACACCTTGCACCAAGGTGCTTCGGTGTCGCTCACCAAAGCGCCCAGCATGGCCGAGATCATGTTGTGGAGCATGTTGCTCATGGCGTTGGCGTTTTGGTCCTACACCATTGCGCTGGTGTTGTACCGCGTGCGCACGCTCATCTTGCAACGCGAGAGCCATGCCACTTGGGTGCACGAACTCGAAGAGGTGAAGCCATGAGATGGGAGAGTTGGGGCCAGTTTTGGGCCATGGGTGGCTATGCCGTTTACGTGTGGGGCAGCATGGGCGTGACCGCTTTGTTGCTGGCGCTGGAAGTGTTGCAAGCGCGTTGGGCGCACCGCGTTGTGCTGAATCAAATGAAAGCTGAGCAAGCTGTGGCTCAATTACCTGTTGAAGAATTGATGTGATGAAACCAAGAACCAAACGATTTGCACTGATTGCTGCTGGCATTGTGGTGTTGTGCGCGGCAGCGGCTTTTGTGCTGAATGCCTTCCAAAGCAATTTGGTGTTTTTCTTCACGCCCACGCAAGTGAGCAAGGGCGAAGCGCCCAAGGGCCGCACCTTCCGCGCCGGCGGCATGGTGAAAGAAGGTAGTGTGGTGCGCGATGGAAACACCGTGCGCTTTGTCATCACCGACACCGTCAACGAAATGCCCGTGGCCTATGTGGGCTTGTTGCCCGATTTGTTCAAAGAAGGCAAAGGCGTGGTGTCGCAGGGCAAGCTCGGTGACGACGGTTTGTTTGTGGCCACCGAGGTGTTGGCCAAGCACGATGAAAACTACATGCCACCCGAAGCCCAGCATGCGATGGACCAAGCCGCTGCGGCCAAAGCCGCCAAGTCTGTGCAATTACCGTCATCTGCCAAGGGCAACCCATGATTCCAGAGCTCGGTAATTTTGCGCTCATGCTCGCTGCCGTGGTGGCGGTGATACAAGGGGTGCTGCCTATTGCAGGCACTTTGGTGCGCAACCCGCAAACGCAAATCACTTTGCAATCGTTGGCACGTCCCACCGCTGCATTGCAGTTTGTGTTGGTGGCGTTTGCGTTTGGTGCCTTGGCGTCCGCATTTTTGAACAACGATTTTTCGGTGCTGTACGTGTCGCAGCATTCCAATTCGTTGTTGCCCAAGCCCTACCAGTTTGCCGCGCTGTGGGGTGGACACGAAGGCTCGCTCTTGTTGTGGGTGTTGCTGCTATCTATCTGGACGATGGCCGTGGCCGTGTTCTCGCGCAGCTTGCCACTGGATATGGTGGCCCGTGTGATTGGCGTGTTGGGTTTGATTTCGGTGGGTTTCTTGCTGTTCATCTTGACCACCTCCAACCCGTTTGAGCGTTTGCTGCCTGCGGCCTTGGATGGTCGTGACCTGAACCCACTTTTGCAAGACCCAGGCTTGGTGATTCACCCGCCCATGCTCTACATGGGCTACGTGGGCATGGCCGTGGCGTTTGCGTTTGCCGTGGCTGCATTGATGAGTGGCCGCTTGGACGCCGCATGGGCACGCTGGTCGCGCCCTTGGACGGTGGTGGCTTGGACCTTCCTCACCTTTGGCATTGGTCTCGGTTCTTGGTGGGCGTATTACGAACTCGGCTGGGGCGGCTGGTGGTTTTGGGACCCGGTTGAAAACGCGTCCCTCATGCCTTGGTTGGTCGGCACGGCACTCATTCACTCGTTGATGGTGACGGAGAAGCGCGGCAGCTTCAAGGCATGGACGGTGTTGTTGGCGATTGCAGCATTCTCGTTGTCGCTGCTGGGCACGTTCTTGGTTCGCTCAGGTGTGCTGACCTCTGTGCATGCGTTTGCCGCAGACCCCAAGCGTGGTGTGTTTGTGTTGATCTTCTTGGCCGTGGTGGTGGGCGCGTCGCTCACCCTGTTTGCTTGGCGTGCGCCGCGCGTGGCCTTGGGTGGTCGCATGGAGCTGGTGTCGCGCGAATCGTTCTTGTTGGCCAACAGCGTGTTGCTGGTGGTGGCGACGGCGGCGGTGTTGTTGGGCACGATTTACCCGCTCATCATTGACGCGCTCAACTTGGGCAAACTGTCTGTGGGGCCGCCTTATTTCAATGCGGTGTTTGCGCCGCTGCTCGTGCCCACAGTGTTCCTCATCATTCCGGGTTCGGTGGCGCGTTGGCGTGATGCGAATGTGCGCGAGATTGCGCACAAGCTGCGCTGGACGTTTGTGGGTGCGGTTGCCTTGGCCGTGCTGTTGCCGTTTGTACTGGGCGGCTGGTCGATCGGTGCAGCGTTTGGTTTGTTTCTTGGCTGCTGGGTGGCTTTGGGCACGGCTCAGCAAGTGCTGGCGCGTGTGAGCAAGCCCGGACGAATTCCGGCTTCGTTCTGGGGTCAACACATGGCCCACTTGGGTATGGCGGTGTTGGTGATGGGTATCACCGGAGTGAAGAGCTACGAAGTCGAGCGCGATGTGCGCATGCAAATTGGCGACGTGGTCACCATCGCGCCGTATACCTTCCGCTTGAACTCACTCGACGAAGTGCTTGGCCCCAACTACAAGGCGGTGCGTGCCGATGTGCAAGTGCTGCGCAACGACCAAATCATCGAAATTTTGCAGCCCGAAAAACGCCGCTATTTCTCATCGGCTATGCCCATGACCGAGGCGGGGATTGACTCGGGCTTTATGCGTGACTTGTATGTGTCACTGGGCGAGCCGCTGGACGATGCCCGCACCGAGTGGAGCATGCGTGTGTACTACAAGCCTTTCGTGCCTTGGCTGTGGGGCGGAGTGTTGCTGATGGTGTTGGGTGGCGTGTTGGCGGCGCTTGACCGGAGGTATCGCAAATGAAAAAAGTCTTAATTCCCCTCGTGCTGTTCTTCGGCCTCGTGGCGTTTTTGGCCGTGGGCTTGAAGCGCGATCCGCGTGAAATTCCATCGCCTTTGCTTGGCAAGCCAGCGCCACACTTCACCTTGTTCACCTTAGACCAAGGCGACACCAAGTTTTCGCCCGCCGACATGCAAGGCCAAGTGTGGATGCTCAATGTGTGGGCCACTTGGTGTGTGGCGTGTCGCGAAGAACACCCGGTGTTGGTGGCGTTTTCGGAGAAAAACCAAGTGCCCATCGTAGGTCTGAGCTACAAAGAAATTCAGCCGCAAGACCCTGCTTACAAATCACCGTTTGACGAAAAGCTCAAGCTCGCACGTGAGCGCAGCCAAGTGTGGCTCAAGCGCCATGGCAACCCGTATGTGACTTCGGTGATGGATATGGATGGCCGCGTGGGCATCAACTACGGCGTGTACGGCGTGCCCGAGACCTACGTGATCGACAAGGCTGGCGTGATTCGCTACAAGTTTGTCGGTGCTGTGACCCCCGCGCTGCTGGCCGAAAAAATCTTGCCTCTGATTTCGGAGTTGAACAAATCATGAAACGTGTGGTTCTGAATGCCGTATTGGCGGTAAGCATCGTTTTGTTCGCTTCTGTGAGTGTTGGTCGTGAGGCCGTACCCATGGCTGAAGACCCCAAGCTCGAAGCGCGTTTGGTGGACATCTCGCAAGAACTGCGTTGCTTGGTGTGCCAAAACGAATCGTTGGCATCATCCCACGCTGAGCTGGCTGACGATTTGCGCCAAGAAGTACGTGAGCTGATTCGCTCAGGTAAGTCAGACCAAGAAATCAAAGACTTTTTGGTGGCCCGTTATGGCGACTTTGTGCTCTATCGCCCCGAGGTCAAGCCTTTGACTTGGGTGTTGTGGTTTGGTCCGTTTTTGTTGCTGGTGATCGCTGCCATCTTCCTTGGCGTGTATTTGCGTCAACGCCGTGCCCTGGCAGCACCCGCTGCCATGAGTGACGACGAGCGCGAACGCGCCAAGCAACTGTTGAAAGGTTGATGTGAACCCCGCACTTGCTTTTATTTATGCAGCCGTCGCTTTGGTGGCTTTGGTGCTTATCGTGTTGAGCGTGGCGCTGTGGCGTGGCTCGCAACAGGGCGCACGCATGGCCGCGCACCAAGCGGACGCTGTCAATCACCCCGCTCAGGCCAATGCCGCTGTGTATCGCGACCAGATGGCCGAACTCGACCGCGAGTTCGTGATGGGCAACCTCAACTACGAAGAGCTCAAAGCGGCTCGAGACGAATTGTCGCAACGCCTGCTGGTCGACGTGGGACCAGAAGCTTTGGCAGACCACGCCGCCGTCACCAAGGCCTCTGCGCCTGTCGTGTGGCGCAAGCCTTGGCTGAGCATTGCTTTGCTGGTGTTGGTCGTGCCCGTGTCGTCTATGGTGATGTATAGCGTGCTGGGCAAACCGGCCGCACTTGACCCTATGGCATTGAAGCAAGGCGTGGATGCATCAGCCGAAGTCACGCCAGAGAAATTGACCGAAATGGCCACGGCCCTGACGCGTCGTTTGCAAGACGAACCCAACAGCATGGAGGGCTGGGTCATGCTGGGGCGCGTTCAGCGCGCGCGTGGCCACTTTGAAGAGGCTGCAGAGGCTTATGCCAAAGCTTTGGCGCTTAGCAAAGACGACAACTTATCGATTGAGCGGGCCGAAGTGCTGGCCCAAAAGAACGGCGGCAGTTTTGCAGGTGAGCCTTGGGCCATCATTCAACGCGTTCTCACGGCCGATCCGCATCACCTCAACGCTTTGTTTTTGGCAGGCAGCGCTTCGTATGCCGAGATGAATTTCCGTTCGGCCTTGCGCTTTTGGGAGCGGGCTCGCGAAGTCGTCTCCGCTGACTCACCCGATGCGCCTGAGCTGGATCGTGCCATTGCCGAAGCACGCGACAAGATGGGTTTGCCTGCCATTCCACCGCGCGCCACTAGCGCTGAAGCCCCCGTGAGTAAAAAGCTTGATATGGCGGCCACCAGCATCAGCGGTCGCGTGACCTTGGTGAACGAACTCAAAGGGTTGGTCGCGCCAACGGACACGGTGTTTGTGTATGCCACGCCCGTGTCTGGTTCACGCATGCCGGTGGCCATTGTGCGCACCACGGCTGACAAATTACCGTTGGACTTTGTGCTCGATGACAGCACGGCCATGAACCCCAGTGCCAAACTCTCGGGCATGGACGAGGTGACGGTGCGTGTGCGTATTTCCAAGAGCGGGCAAGCTGTGGCGCAAGCGGGCGACTATGGGGTGAGCTTGACGCCGGTGAAGCCTGGCAGCAAAGGTTTGAACTTGATGGTGCGAGACACGTTGCAAGCCACGCCTTAAAGCTTGTCGCTTTGACGACGTAGCCAAAGCAAAGGCCCCGCAGCTATAAAACTGCGGGGCCTTTGTCTGATGGGTGGCGGCTGTTTACAGCAAACCGTTCATGCGAGCAAAGTGCAGCGTTTGCGTGCGGCTCTTCACATCCAAACGGCGGAACAGGCGCCACAAATGAACCTTGACCGTGTGTTCGCTGATGTCCAACTCGGTGGCAATATCGCGATTGCTCAAACCACGGTCCAACATGACGATGAGTTGTTTTTGACGTTTAGACAACTTGGTCTCACCCACGGCTACAGCTGCTTCTTCGTCGCCTTGTTCAGCCGCGAACAGGCCTTGGATGGCAGATGAAATTTCGTTGGCAGGGGTTGACTTCTCGATGTAGATGTCTGCACCGGCTTCGATACATGTCTCTTCGGCTTCGCCTGCAGGCATAGACGAAATCACAGCCAATGGCACAGTTGTGTACATGGACTTGATGTCTTTTACAGCTGAAGTGCCTTTGACACCAGGCAACAACAAGTCGAGGACAAACAGCTCGGGCTCACCGTTTTTGATGATGGCCGCTTGTAACTCACTGAACTTTTCTAACTCGATCACTTTCGATGCGGGACGCATGCGGCGCAACAGCATGGCGATGGCTTGGCGGACCAAAGGATGGTCGTCAATGATGTACATACTCATTTTTATTACTCCTGAATCAATATTAGTAGTTTAGCCCCATTGCGGACCGAACTTCCTGCATGGTTTCACGGGCCGTTTTGCGAGCTTTTTCTGTACCTGCGTCCACGATATCACGAACAATTTTTGGGTTGGTGATATAGGGTTCTGCGCGTTCGAGCATGGGTTGTTGCTCGCGCAAGATGGCTTCAATGATGGGTTGCTTGCAGTCTAAGCAACCGATGCCTGCTGTTGTGCAGCCTTTCGTGACCCATTCACGCGTCCCTGCATCGCTGTAGACCATGTGGAATTGCCAGACGGGGCACTTGTCTGGGTTGCCCACGTCCGTGCGCTTTTGGCGTGCGGGGTCGGTGGGCATGCGTTTGACCTTGTGTTCCATCGTGGCGCGATCTTCGCGAATGGCGATGGAGTTGTTGTAACTCTTGCTCATCTTCGCGCCGTCGAGGCCTGGCAGTTTGCTGGCTTCGGTCAGCAGCGCGTGGGGCTCGGTCAAGATGACTTTGCCCGTGCCTTTGAAGTAACCGTTCAGGCGCTCGCGGTCTTGCTCGTCCAATTCAGGCGCGGTGGCGATATAGCCCAATGCGCCTTCCATGGCTTTGACGTCGCCCGTTTCTTGGTAAGTCTTGCGTGATTTTTCAAAACGCTTGACGCTGTCTTTGGGTAGCTTGGCCAGCGAGGCTTGAATTTTTTCTTCGGCGTTGATTTCGCGGCCATACAAATGGTTGAAGCGGCGTGCGGCTTCGCGCGTCAACTCCACATGGCTGGATTGGTCTTCACCCACAGGCACATGCTTGGCTTTGTAAATCAAGATGTCTGCGGCTTGCAGCAGCGGATAGCCCAAGAAGCCGTAGGTGGACAAGTCTTTGTCCTTGAGCTTTTCTTGTTGGTCTTTGTAGGTAGGCACGCGCTCCAACCAGCCCAGCGGTGTGCCCATGGCCAAGAGGGTGAACAGCTCGGCGTGTTCAGGAATACGGCTTTGCAAAAAGATGGTGCAAGCGTTGGGGTCTAGGCCAGCAGCGAGCCAGTCAATTACCATCTCGTACACGTTCTTCTCAATCACCTCACGGTTTTCGTAATGGGTGGTGAGGGCGTGCCAGTCGGCCACAAAGTAGAAGCAATCCATCTCGGACTGCAAACGCACCCAGTTTTTCAAAGCGCCGTGGTAGTGGCCCAAGTGCAAAGCGCCTGTGGGGCGCATGCCGGAGAGAACGCGTTCTTTCATGTTCAAGGCTTTAGTAAAAATTCAAACGGACTGAGCATGAGGCTCAGCAACTCAAAGGTCAGGCTCATGATGGGCGTCATCCAAAGGGTGTCGATCACTTTTAAAAGGATCAGCGCCATCACGATGTAAAAGCCAAAAGGCTCCACGCGTGAAAACCACACGGCTTGCTTCCAAGGCAGCAAGCCCACCAAAATGCGGCCACCGTCTAACGGTGGCATCGGGAATAAGTTGAATGCGAACATCACCGCATTGACCTTGACGCCGGCTTTGCACACCTCGATGAAAAAGCGTTCATCAACACCTGCTGCAATCAATCCATACATGGCAAAGGCCCACACAAAGGCTTGAATGAAGTTGGCGGCAGGGCCCGCGAGTGCGACCCAAATCATGTCGCGTTTGGGGTGATTCAGATGGCTGAAGTTGACGGGCACGGGCCGCGCATAGCCAAACAAAAAGTTACCACCCGTGGTCAAGAACAACACGATAGGCATGAGCAGTGTGCCTACGGGGTCGATGTGAGGCATCGGGTTCAAGGTCACGCGGCCTTGTACCCACGCGGTGTTGTCGCCCAAGCGGTGCGCCACAAAGCCGTGCGCTGCTTCGTGCAACGTGATGGCAAAAATTACGGGCAGGCCGTAAATCAGGAGGGTTTGAATCAGGTCAGGAAAATTCACAGCGCAATTGTCGCATTGGATATCACGGGTCTAACCGTGGCGCCGTTCACAGCCCTAAAGTGCTCAGCGGGCCACGCCCTTCGCGGATCACTTCGGGGTCGCCACCTCCGTCCATGGTCGTCAGGTCGACCACGGTGGTGGGCTCTAAAGGACATGCACCGGCATCAATCACCGCGGCCAGATCGTGTTCAAAACGGTCACGAATTTCTTCGGCGTCGTTCATGGGGGCGGTTTCGCCAGGGGCCATGAGCGTGGTGGACAGCAGCGGCGCGCCGTGCAACTCCAGTAAGTCAAGCAGGGTTTGGTTCAGCGGTACGCGCAAGCCAATAGTTTTGCGCTGAGGGTGGCTGACGCGGCGCGGCACTTCTTTGGTGGCTTCCAAGATGAAGGTATAGGCCCCAGGTGTGGCGGCTTTGAGTAAGCGATATTGGCGGTTGTCTACCTTGGCGTAGTTGGCCAGTTCGGACAAGTCGCGGCACATCAAGGTGAGGTGATGCTTGTCGTCCACTTGGCGAATGCGGCGCATGTGCTCGACGGCAGCTTTGTCGTCGAGGTGGCAGACCAAGGCATAGCTGGAGTCGGTGGGCACGGCCACGATGCCGCCGCGCTCTAACAGCTGAACAGCTTGTTTGAGCAAACGGGGTTGGGGGTTGTCGGGGTGAACTTGAAGAAACTGAGCCATGACCGTGTGTGCGGATCGCGCACCAGAGTTAGTTATTGAATGCGATGCGCGAGCGCTTCCCACACGGGGGTGAGTTGACCCGGTAACCAAGGCAGCGTGCCGAGGTCAATGCGGCTTTCATCGGGGCTGTGGAAATCACTGCCACGCGAGGCGAAGAGGTCAAACTCTTTGGCCATGTCGGCGTAGACCACATATTCAGCAGGCGTGTGGCTGCCGGTCACCACTTCCACGCCTTGGCCTCCGTAGTTTTTGAATTCGGTGAAGAGCGCAAACTCTTCGTTGGCGGTGAAGCCATAACGCCCAGGATGCGCAATGACGGCCATGCCTTTGGCTTGCACGATCCATTGCACGGCGTCTTTCAGCGAGGCCCAGCGATGTGGCACAAAACCTGGGTGTCCTTCAGTCAAAAAGCGGCGAAACACCTCGGAGGTGTCGTGGCACACGCCGCTTTCGACGAGAAAACGGGCGAAATGTGTGCGTGACACGAGTTCTGGATTACCCACAAATTTGAGTGCACCCTCGTACGCGCCGTGAATGCCAACTTTGGCAAGACCATCCGACATTTCTTGGGCGCGTTCACCACGGCCACCACGTGTCTTGTGCAAGCCTGCTGTGAGTTGTGCATCGTGGGCGTCAAACCCGAGGCCAACGATGTGCACGGTTTTGTTGGCGAAGGTGACCGAGATCTCGGTGCCTGTGAGGTACTTCATGCCGTTGACATGTGCAGCGGCAAGGGCGCGGTCTTGACCGCCGATTTCGTCGTGGTCTGTCAAAGCCCACAGCTCTACGCCGTTGGCTTTGGCTCGGACGGCCAATTGCTCAGGTGTGAGCGTGCCATCCGAAACCACGGAGTGGCAGTGCAGGTCGGCGTTCAAGATAGAGGTGCTCACATTTTTATTGTAGGCGTGACAAGGCTTGGCGTGCATTCGCGCTGGTGATGGCCGCAACTTCATCAAGCGAAATGCCTCGCAGGTCGGCCAGCACTTGGGCGATGCGGGGCAACTCGGCTGGCTCATTGCGACCTTGCCGCTGGCCTGCTGCGCGTTGCGCTGCCGTGGTGTAGAGCCAATGCGGGGGCATGTCGGGCGCATCGGTTTCCAGCACGATGGCCGAGAGCGGCAGCTCGGCGGCCAAGCGGCGCAGCTGTAAAGCGCGGTCGTAGGTCAGTGCCCCACCAAAGCCCAGCTTGAAGCCGAGTGCGATGAAGGCCTGTGCTTGCTGCAAGCTGCCGTTGAAAGCGTGGGCGATGCCACCCACCACGGGTGTGTCGCGTAAACCTTTGAGCAGCAAGTCAGCGCTGCGGCGCACATGCAAGAGCACGGGCAGTTGGTGTTGCTGCGCGAGTTTGAGTTGGGCTTTGTAAAACAGTTGTTGCCGAGCCTTGGCCTCGACTGTGTTCAGTTCTGGCACAAAGCCATCAAGGCCAATTTCACCGATGGCGACCAAGCGCGGGTCGTGTCGATGGGCGTGAAGCGTGGCGTCGAGTTGTGCCAAGTCCGCCTCGGTGGATTGCGGGGTGTAAAGCGGGTGAATGCCTAGGGCGTAGGCGTCTTGCTGCGCGTGGGCTAGCAGTCGCACGGTGTCAAAGTTGGCGGCTTCTACGGCGGGGATGATGCATTGCGCCACGCCTGCGGCGCGGGCACGCCAGTGCACCAAGGCGCGGTCAGCGTCGAATTCAGTGGCATCAAGGTGGCAATGTGTGTCAATCCACATGGGGAGCGCCTGGTTATGCAGGCTTTAGAAAGTTGACGCTGAATATAACGAGAGATTCAGTGCACTTTCACTTTAGGCGTAGGCGTGCAAACGTCCACGATGGTCATAAGTGGTCAGCACGACGGCAGAGTTGCGACGCATTTCCATGACTTGGTGTTGATACGTATGGAAGCGGTGATTGGCCAGTTGCGTGCGACGGTGCACTTGGTCGTATTCGTAGCGACGCTGTGGGCAAGACAGTACTTCGTAGGCTCTGTTTAAACCGGCCATGACAGACCCATCGTTAGCGGCTGAGGCGTTGCGGTCTGGATGATGGCGTTGCGCCAATGCTCGGTAGGCCGCCCGAACCACTTCGGGGGCTGCCGTAGGCGCAATGCCTAGCACTGCATAGAAATCTTTGAAATCATCCATAGGTGTTTATTAGACACCATTTTGAGTGTTAAGGTATTACTTTTTAATAAAAAGTTAAATTTTTAAGTTAATTTACCAAGATTTAACTCGAACTGGCGGTCGCAACGAGCGGCCAAGGCGTTGTCGTGCGTCACCAGTACAAAGGCCGTGTTGTGCTCGCGGGCTAGCTTCAACATCAAAGCAAACACGTGGTCAGCCGTGTTGCGGTCGAGGTTGCCCGTGGGCTCATCGGCCAGCACGCAAGCGGGACGCGTCACCAAAGCGCGGGCAATCGCCACGCGCTGGCGCTCGCCCCCCGACAGCTCGGCAGGGCGGTGGTGCATACGTGTGCCAAGGCCCACGGCTTCGAGCATGGCTTGCGCTTGGGCGCTGGCGGCGGCGCGGTCCATGCGGCGAATCCACAGCGGCATGGCCACGTTGTCGAGTGCGCTGAACTCGGGCAGCAGGTGGTGAAACTGATACACAAAGCCTAGGTGTTGGTTGCGCAAATCGCCCAAGGCGGCGGCACTTAAACCAGCCAAAGGCTGGCCCATCAACGACACCGTGCCGGTGGTGGGTTCATCCAAACCGCCCAACACATGCAGCAAGGTGCTTTTGCCCGAACCCGATGAGCCGACGATGGCCAGTGTTTCGCCAGCGTTGACTGACAAATCGACGTTGTGCAGCACGGTCACATCCAGCGGACCTTCGTGGAAACGGCGGCTGATGTTGCGTGCAGTGAGAACAGGTGTGTGGTGTGTCATGTCTAGCCTCATTCGTAGCGCAAGGCTTGAGCAGGGTTGACGCGGCTGGCACGCCAACTGGGGTAGATGGTGGCCAAGAAAGCCAGCACCAACGAAATGATGGCGATGGGCCAAATGTCACCCGCTTGCGGGTCGCTGGGCATGCGGCTGATCAGGTAAATATCGCGAGGCAAGAAGCTCGCGCCCAAGAGGTGTTCAATGGCAGGCACGATGACGTCGATGTTGAACGCCACGCTCAGGCCCAGCAGCAAACCACCCAGTGTGCCGAGCACGCCCACCGTGGCACCTTGCACCACAAAGATCGCCATGATGCTTTTCGGGCTCGCGCCCAGTGTGCGCAGAATGGCAATGTCGGCACGCTTGTCGGTCACCGTCATCACCAGCGTGGTGACGAGGTTGAATGCGGCCACCGCCACGATGAGTGTGAGGATGATGAACATCATGCGTTTTTCCACCTGCACCGCCGCAAACCAGGTGCGGTTTTGGCGCGTCCAGTCACGCACGATGACATCGGGGCCCAGCTGCAGGCCTAACTCTTCGGCCACGCTGCGCGCTTGTTGGCTGTCTTTGATTTTCAGGCGCACGCCCGTGGGGGCTTCGAGGCGGAAGATGCGCTGCGCGTCTTCCATGTGCAGCAGCGCCAACGACGCGTCGTATTCGTAATGGCCCGAATCGAAGACGCCCGACACATGCAGTTGTTTCAAACGCGGCATCACACCCGCTGGCGTGACTTGCCCACCAGGTGCAATGAGGGTGATTTGGTCGCCCACGCGCACGCCCATCGCCATTGCCAACTCGCCGCCCAACACCACGTTGAAGCTGCCGGGCTGCAAGGTGGCGCGCACCTCGGGGGGGATTTGCAGGGTGAAGTCGCTCACCAACGTTTCTGGCTCGGGGTCAATGCCACGCACCATTGCGCCGCGCATGTCTTCGCCACGGGCCATCAGGGCTTGTTGTGCCACGAAGGGGGCGGCAGCAACGACTTCGCTGTTTTGTTTGGCTTGCGCGATGAGTGCATTCACGTCGGCAAAGCCTTCGCCACCGGGGGCAAGCAGCTCGATGTGCGACACCACGGCCAGCATGCGGTCGCGCACTTCCTTTTGAAACCCGTTCATCACGCTCAACACAATGATGAGCGCGGCCACGCCCAGTGCAATGCCCAACATGGACACGCCCGAGATAAACGAAATAAAACCGTTGCGGCCCGCCACACGGCCTGCGCGTGTGTAACGCCAGCCAATCAGCAGTTCGTAGGGGAATTTGGAGGAGGTCGGTTGCATGTGGGCTGAATTATCCCGTAGTGAAAAGCTTGCCTTTATCAAAGCGCCCGGCGGCATCACGGACAATCAAGGCTATGACTTCTGTGTTGACCTCTGTGCCGCCCCATGTTGTGCGCGACACCACCCTGATTCCTTTTTCGTTGTGGACCACACACGGTCCCGAGGCGTCGGTGTTGGCCAAAGCTGAGTTGCCGAATTTGCGCGCTTGGCTGGCACAAGCGCAACGTGTAGATGTGCTTGTGGATGCGGCGCAAGAGCCTTTGCTGGCCACGTTGTCGCCGCCACACGAACGTGCATGGGCGCAAATCATCGGTTGGTCTGCGACAGATGGAGCGTTGCCTTGGGCCGCGCGTGCGGCGGTAGAGCGGGCGCCCACCGCGTCACCAACAGGCTGGGCCTTCATCACCTTGTGCAACTGGCATGTGAGCAACGGCCAAGTCACCTTGGGTGACCCCACCTATTTGCAAATCGACGAGGCCACAGACGCCACGTTGTTCAACGCCATGCAACCTTTTTTTGCTGAAGACGGCATTGCCTTGCACCCTTACAAGCCTGGTCAGTGGCTGGCGCAGTCGCCGCTGTTGACTGATTTGCCCACTGCGTCGCTCGACCGCGTGATTGGCCGCAACATCGACCCGTGGTTGGTGGGCAGCCATGTGGCCGCCGATGCACTCAGCCCCGCCGCCAAACTGCTGCGCCGTTTGCAAAACGAAATGCAAATGCTGCTTTACACCCACCCCGTCAACGACAGTCGCAGCCTGACCATCAATTCGTTTTGGGTGCACGGAACAGGCGCGTTGCCCAGTGATGCAAACGGCCATCGTGGTGCAGTCTGTACCCATGTCACGAGCAGCAACGTGGCCGAAACGCGCACGCCTGCACAGCAAGAGCCCACCGTCATCCAAACCCTGCGCCAAAGCGCGTTGCAGCAAGACCTCATCGGTTGGCTCGAAGGCTGGCAACACGTCGATGCCCACGTCATCGCGCCCATGCTGGCGCGTGTGGCCGCAGGTGAGCCGCAACGCTTGGTGTTGTGCGGCGAGCATGAGTTTCATGTGTATGACAGCGCCGCACCCTCGCTGTGGCAACGTGTGCGCACGCACTTCGCCCCGACTTCTTTAGACACCGTGTTGGCCGTTGTGCCTTTGAAAGACTAAGCCCATGCAATTCATTACACGCGACATGCCACCGCGCAGCATTTGGGCGCTAGAGCAAGCGGGTGTGCATCCGCTGTTGGCACGCCTGTATGCCGCTCGCGGTATTCAAGATGCGGCCACGCTCGATGCATCGCTGGCCCAACTGCTGCCACCCACGGGCTTGAAAGGCATTGAAGCCGCTGCCGTGTTGCTAGCCGACGCGATGGCCAACAACAAAAAGCTCTGCATCGTGGCTGACTACGACTGCGATGGCGCCACCGCCTGCGCCGTTGCCTTGCGCGGCCTGCGTTTGTTGGGCGCGAAACATGTGAGCTACATCGTCCCCGATCGCGTGGTCGACGGTTATGGCCTCACGTCCCCGATTGCCGAGCGCGTCAAAGCCAGTGGCGCAGATGTGCTCATTACCGTGGACAACGGCATTGCCAGTGTCGAGGGCGTCGCCACAGCGCGCAAACTGGGTTTGCAAATGTTGGTAACCGATCACCACTTGCCAGCGGCTGTGTTGCCCGACGCGGATGCGATGGTGAACCCCAACCAACCCGGCTGCACGTTTGAAAGCAAAGCACTCGCTGGCGTGGGCGTGATGTTTTATGTGTTGCTGGTCTTGCGTGCGGAGCTGCGCAAGCGCGGGGTGTTCGCGGAGGGCACCTCGGGGGGCAGCGCAGCACACGCCGTGGCAAGCGTGGGGGCGCAAGTGCCGCAGCCCAAGCTCGATACCCTATTGCCACTCGTGGCGCTCGGCACCGTGGCTGACGTGGTCAAGCTCGACGCCAACAACCGACGCTTGGTGGCTCAAGGCTTGGCGCGTGTGCGCAAGGGTCAAATGCCAGCGGGCATGACGGCTTTGTTTGCGGCGGCTGGTCGCACCAGCGAGAAATGCACCTCGCAAGATTTTGGTTTTGCATTGGGCCCACGCATCAACGCGGCAGGCCGTTTGTCGGACATGACACTCGGCATTGAATGCCTCACCACCGACGACGTGGGCCGCGCCACCGAGCTGGCCACACAGCTCGACCGCATCAACCGCGAGCGTCGCGAGATTGAAGGCGACATGCGCGAGCAAGCGTTGGAGCTGGCGCAAGAAATGTTTGATCCCGAAGAAGAACCGCCTTCCGCCCTGTGCGTGTTCGACCCCGACTTTCATGAAGGTGTGGTGGGTATCGTGGCGGCCAAGCTCAAAGACTTGCACCACCGCCCTACGTTTGTGTTTGCGCCCAGCCAAGCGGCGGGCAAGGGGCATGAGCTCAAAGGCTCAGGTCGTTCGATTCCCGGCTTTCATTTGCGCGATGCGCTCGATTTGGTGGCCAAGCGCCACCCCGGCGTGCTGTTGCGTTTTGGCGGTCACGCCATGGCCGCGGGTTGTACGTTGGAAGAAGACAACCTCGCCACCTTTGAAGAAGCCCTGCAACACGTCGCGCAAGAGTGGTTGGACGAAGCCACCTTGCAACGCCGCTTAGAAACCGATGGCCCCTTGCTGCCCGAATACCGCCGCCCCGAATTGGCCGACACCTTGGCGCGTGAAGTGTGGGGCCAAGGCTTTGCACCGCCCACGTTCAGCGAAGAGGTTGAGGTGCTGGGTCAGCGCTTGGTGGGCGAAAAGCATTTGGCGCTCAAACTGCGTCACCACGGCCAGCCCGTGGATGGCATTTGGTTTGGCCGCGTCGAACCCTTGCCCGCGCTGGCGCATTTGGCGTTTCGCCTAGAGGCCGATGAATGGCAGGGCAACAAGCGCGTGCGCTTTGTGGTCGAAGGCATGCAGGCTTCATAACAACAATAAAGAACGAAAACAACGCAATGGCAACCAAGAAAAAAATCCAACTCCCGGAAGTCAATTTCTCAGACTACGGCGACACCCGCTACCTGCACCTCGGCACGCCGTGGGTGCAAGGCTCGATGAACATTGACAAGCCGTTTGACATCGACCTTGAGTACGTGCAACGCATGATGGCGTGGCTCTTGTTTGTGGACATCGACAAAGTGGGCAAGCTGCACGCCATGCAACTGGGCTTGGGTGCGGCGTCGCTCACCAAGTTTTCGTTCAAGCACCTGCGCATGAAAACCACCGCGATTGAACTCAACCCACAAGTGGTGGCTGCGTGTCGTTTGTGGTTCAAGTTGCCTGCCGACAGCGCCAAGCTGCAAGTGGTGTTGGGCGACGCCGCCGAGGTGGCCAAGCACGACCACTGGCGCGGCCAGATTGATGCGCTGCAGGTGGACTTGTATGACCACGAAGCTGCGTCACCCGTGCTGGACAGCGCCGAGTTTTATGCCGACTGCCGCCAACTATTGACCGACGAGGGCTGCATGACCGTCAACCTGTTTGGCCGCAGCTCCAGCTTTGCGCAAAGTGTGGAGAAGATGGCCGCCGCGTTTGGTGCCGATGCACTGTGGGCCTTCAAGCCCACCCGCGAGGGCAACACCGTGGTACTGGCGCAGCGCACACCCAACCATCCCAAGCGTGCCGAGTTGATGGCGCGTGCCGAGGCCATTCAAGCCCGTTGGCCGTTGCCTGCGACCAAATGGTTGCGGGTGTTCAAGCCGCTGCAGGCCTTATAAAGCAAGGGTTTACCCCCAATTTTTACACTCCGCAAAATAGGTGTAACCCACATCGAACCAGCCTAGGTGCCACCTCCATAATTCAGCGCATATTTGCTTTTGGATAGAGGAGAACAAATGATCAAAAGTCAAAAAGACTTTTTCTCCGGCCTGATGTTCACATTGGTCGGCGGTGGTTTCGCATTAGGTGCGATGAGTTACACCGTTGGCAACGGTGCACGCATGGGACCGGGCTATTTCCCGCTTTTGCTGGGAATCGTGTTGGCCGTGTTGGGTGGATTCATCATGTTTTACTCCTTGGTGGAACACACGGAGGATGGCGACAAGATCGGTAAATTCGTGTGGCGTCCGGTGGTCTTCATCTTGGGTGCCAACCTCGCCTTTGGCGTTTTGTTGGGCGGCTTGCCCAGCATCGGTTTGCCTGCGATGGGTTTGATCATTGCCATCTTTGCTTTGGTGCTCATCGCCAGCAAAGCGGGCGACACCTTTGAGCTCAAAGAAGTGCTGATTCTGGCCACGATCTTGTCGGTGGGCAGTTACTTGGCTTTCATCGTGCTGCTGAAATTGCAGATGCCCGTGTGGCCCACCTTCATCACTGGTTGAGCCGGGAGAAATAAAAAATGGATTTGATTGCAAACCTCTCATTGGGTTTTGGCGTGGCGTTCACGCCCATTAACCTGTTGTATTGCTTGGTCGGTTGTATCTTGGGCACGCTGATTGGCGTGTTGCCAGGCATTGGCCCTGTGGCGACCATCGCCATGTTGCTGCCCGCCACTTACGCGTTGCCCCCTGTGTCCGCGCTGATCATGTTGGCCGGTATTTACTACGGCGCCCAATACGGTGGTTCAACCACTGCGATTTTGGTGAACTTGCCTGGTGAATCGTCGTCGGTGGTGACCACCATTGACGGCTACCAAATGGCCCGCAAAGGCCGTGCAGGCCCAGCCTTGGCTGCTGCTGGCTTGGGTTCGTTCTTCGCCGGTTCTGTGGGTACCTTGATCTTGGCGGCCTTTGCGCCTCCTTTGACAGAACTCGCGTTCAAGTTCGGCCCTGCCGAATACTTTTCGCTCATGATCTTGGGCTTGGTTGGCGCGGTGGTGTTGGCTTCGGGCTCCTTGCTCAAGGCGGTTGCCATGATCGTGCTGGGTCTCTTGATGGGTTTGGTCGGTACCGACGTCAACTCTGGCGTGGCGCGTTTCAGCTTTGACATTCCCGAACTGACCGACGGCTTGGGCTTTGTGACCGTTGCTATGGGCGTGTTTGGCTACGGTGAAATTATTTCGAACTTGTCGCAACCCGAAGAAGATCGTGAAGTGTTCACGGCCAAGGTGGAGGGCTTGTTCCCCACCAAGGAAGACTTCAAGAACATGTTGCCCGCGGTCATTCGCGGTACGGCTTTGGGTTCGTTGCTGGGCGTGTTGCCTGGTGGCGGTGCGTTGTTGGCTGCGTTTGCGGCTTACACCATCGAGAAGAAAACCAAGTTGCGTCCAGGCGAAGTGCCCTTTGGTCAAGGCAACATCCGCGGTGTGGCGGCGCCTGAGTCGGCCAACAACGCGGGTGCACAAACCTCCTTCATTCCGTTGCTCACCTTGGGTATTCCACCCAACGCTGTGATGGCTTTGATGGTGGGTGCGATGACCATTCACAACATTCAACCCGGCCCACAGGTGATGACCAGCAACCCCGAGTTGTTTTGGGGTCTGATTGCCTCGATGTGGATTGGTAACTTGATGCTCGTGATCTTGAACTTGCCTTTGATCGGCATGTGGATCAAGTTGTTGTCTGTGCCTTACCGCTTCTTGTTCCCCGCCATCGTGCTGTTCTGTGCGATCGGTGTGTACTCGACCAACAACAACACCTTTGACATCTGGATGGTCGCGGCCTTTGGTTTCGTGGGCTACCTGTTCGTCAAGTTGGGTGTAGAGCCTGCGCCTTTGCTGCTGGGTTTCATCTTGGGCCCCATGATGGAAGAGAACTTGCGTCGCGCCTTGTTGCTGTCGCGTGGTGATTGGACCGTGTTTGGTACTCGTCCGCTATCCGCCGGTTTGTTGGCTGCTGCTGCGATGCTCTTGGTGATTGTGCTGTTGCCATCCATTAAGTCCAAGCGAGAAGAAGCCTTCGTGGAAGATTGATCCAGTTCAAACTGTTTCACCTTCAAACGGCACCTTTGGGTGCCGTTTTTCATGTTTACGTGATTTAGCTTCGCTTATATTGAAGGCTGAACAAGTTTTCTTTGAAAGACAACGATGATCGACCATCCCCAACGACTGGCTTTGCACAACGAAGTGCATGCACGACCGCCAGAACCCATGCAAGCACCGCAGGTGATTTCGCATGTGGTCATGTGGGTGGATCGTGCCAGTGCGCAAGCCAGCCGCGAGCATTTGGCTCAGCTGTTGCACGATCACCATTTGCCTGCACCCGATGCGACGACCAACCATGTGCGCATGGATTTGGGGCCGTTTCGTTTGCGTTGGGAGCTGCACACCGAATTTGTGTCGTGGACGTTCACGCGCCCTGTGGGGGCCGATGTGTTTGCGCATGGTGACCCCATGACTGCCATTCAAGCCGTGCCACAACGGTGGCTGACCCAATTGCCCGGTGAGTGTTTGGCGCGTTTGCATTTGTGGCTGCTACCGTCTTTCACCACCGATATTCATCACGACATGCCCAAGGTGCTGCACGACGATACCTTGGTAGCTTCCACTGTGGCTGAAGGTCATGGCGAGGTCTATACCGACTTTCAACTCCACCCCGATGGCTATTCGCGCATCGTGTTGTTGACGGGTTCGCTCACGCCACGACGCCAAGGCGGTTTGGTGCAGCAACTGTTAGAGATCGAAACCTACCGTATGGCCGCGCTTTTGGGGGTGCCAGCTGCCCGCCAAGCTTCGCATGTGTTGGCCGATGCCGAGCGCGAACTAGCGGCCTTGGCCAAAGCCATTCGCCATGCCGAGCCAGCCGATGAAGCAGGCTTGCTTGATCGGCTCACACGTTTGGCTGGTGAGGTGGAGGGGCAATATGCCGCTACTCATTCGCGTTTTTCTGCCACACGCGCCTACTTTGAGTTGGTAGATCGTCGTATTCGAGACATTGCCGAATCGCGTATGCCCGGCATGCAAACCATTGCTGAATTTATGGAGCGTCGTTTGTCACCTGCACGCAGCACCTGCGATTGGGCAGCGCGTCGACAAAACGCCTTGTCTGAACGTGTCTCACGCATGAGCAACTTGTTGCGCACACGGGTGGACTATGAACAGCAACAAAGCAGCCAAGCGTTGCTTACCACCATGAACCAACGTCAAGACGTGCAGCTCAAGCTGCAGTCCACGGTGGAAGGTTTGTCGGTGGCGGCGATCACCTATTACTTCACGGGCTTGGTCAGCTACCTAGCCAAAGGTGCTGAGAAGATTGGCTGGCCGTTCTCGCCCGATCTCACTGCGGCGTGTGCTTTGCCGTTTGTAGGCTTGGTGGTGTGGTTGTCGATGCGGCGGCTGCACAACAAAGTGTTTAAGAAGTGAGAGCCTGTCGTTATTAAACAGGGCTGTGCCTCAAATCATCAAGAGTTGCTATTAACAAGCGTTTGAAGGTCCGACCACAAGTGGATGCCAGCGCCAGTGTCGACGGTGGCTCTTAGGGCTGAATTGAAATTTGTTTGGTTAAAGTTTGCAAGGTATGAATTGCCTGCATTCCCTAAGCCTAAGCTGGTCAATTCAGATAATGTGACTAAATTTGTTGTGGTGCTTGTCGATGCGGTTGTGTTGATGAGGTGATCGACAATTGTGGCGACTGATTCAAGCTCGGCGACGGTATCTACCCCAAGCTGGGTTTTGTGGGCGACGACTTCGTTCAAAAGAGATAGTGCATTGTCTTGTGCATTAGCCGTGTTCCCAACAACGCCACCTTCAAAGACGTGGCCCGTCGTCAGTAATACGCTTGTGTATTGCGCTGCAGTCGGGTTGGTATGTGTGTTCGCTACACCATTGGTGGCCTCATCCAAGATGGCTTGGTAGTTCAGAGCAATATCTGGAACTAATGAGTAGTTGTGTTTGGCTACGAGAACCGAGTTAACACCTGTTTTTAGGTTTTCAGTCCAGGTGGTGGTGGCAAGCCCCGAGTCTTTGTAATCTTGTAGCGTTGGTGCGGTAACTTGGTTTGATTGGTCTTCCGCGTAAGCTTGGATAACGCCTTTAGCAACCAAAGTTTGAAGTTCTGCCAAGCTGTCAACGGCGGTCCCATCTGTGCTTGTGTTGTGTGTGCCTGAAATATTGGCGATCACTTTTGATAAGTTGGCTGTGGTGACGCTGGTGAGTCCAAGGCTGGTTAAATCCGTTGCTGTGACTGCAGATGTGTTGATGCCGTTAGCTGCATCCATGACTTTGTCTACCAAGATGCTGATTTTGTTGATGTCAGCAGCGGTAGCTAAAGTGGCTGCGGTTTTTCCGTCTAGTACGTCATTCAGCAGATTCAGTGCGGCAGTTTGTTGGGTGCCTGTGCCAATTGCCTTGCCTGTGATCGTTCCGCCATTGCCTGTTGCACCGGTGGCGTCGTAGTTGTTGAGTAGTCCTAACTCAGTCAAGTCCGACACGGTCAGTTTGGCTGTTGTGGGTGCATTGGCTTTGGTTCCATCTGCTGCAGTAGAAATTTTTGTGTAGGCGGTATCTATGGCTTTGATAGATGCCAAGCTGCTGATGCCAGAGCCATCGTTGGCGCTGGCTTCAATTGCATTTATGAGCATGCTATTTGGAATGGTGAGGGTCAGGCCTATCGTTTGGAAGTCTGCCGCTGTCAGTGCTGTGGTCGAGTTTGTATTGCCTGCCGCGATGAGAACTGCTTTTTCTGCAATGGATGACAACGCGTTGAGCTTGGTGACTGTGTTGACGTCTGCGACCAAACGACCTTTCACGACGTCATTGAGCAAGCTGAGGTAGTTTGTTTTCTGGGTGTCTGTCAGGGTGTTGGTCAGCTGTACACCAAGCGTTTGGTAGTCACTCAAAAGTGGGTCTGTGCTGGTGGCATCAGGACTTGTGCCATTTGCTTCGCCCAAGATTTTTGAATAGGCCGTCACCACTGCGGTCACTTTGATGTTGCTATCGGCTTTGGTGGCCGTAATAGCGCTGTTGAACGCGCCCACATTGTTGGTGGTGACGTCTTTGAAGCCCGCATCGTTGTACTCGCTGGCAGTGGGGGCTGTGCCAGTCCCTGCTGCAGCATATGTGGTGAGTTTTGATAAAGCCGCTGTGCTTGTATCAGCTGTGGTTGTGTCTGATTTAGAGGATGGCTTGGCCGCGGCAGCCAAAGCCACCGTGCCTGCAGCTGCCCAGAGCCATGGCGATATCCCGCTAGAAGTTTCGGCGCCAGCTGCCGTGAGGGTGGCAGTGCCAGCCTCTGCGCCGCTGCTAAACAAGGAGCCAGTTTCGGCATTGAAATAAGCCATGCCACCGAGTTTCAAGGCGGAAGCAAAGGCGGTGCTTTGTTCAAAGTCCGCATAACCCTCAATGATGATTTGAGGTTGCTTGATATCACCATCCTCAACGGTCAGGTGCAAATCTTTGCCGACTTGTTTGGTGGTGATCTTTGCAATTGGATTCTCACCGTCTGGGGCTTGTAAAACGTATGTCACATTTGCCTCGGCCTGCAAGACGGTTGCCGCCATGCCTTTGCGCGTACCGTTGCTGATTTGTTTGCGTTGAATGACTTGACCGTATTTGATGACTTTTAATGTGTAAACGTTTGACATAGCGATGCGGCTTTAAATTTGCTGTTGGAGTATGGTGAAAATGAGATTCGGCAATTTCAGACTAAACCTTTTGCACTAATGATAACTCTATAGTTTTACTTAAATTTCTTTATGAGTTTTAAAGTATTTGAAAGGTCGGATCGATTTATGTTTGAATCGATCTGTCACTTAGCTTTGCCACCTCTATGCAATTCAACTTTGGTAACCCCTACACCTCCACACGCTTGCCCGTGTTTGCGCGCAACGTGGTCTCCACCTCGCATCCACTTGCGGCACAAGCGGGCTTGCGCATGTTGTGGCAAGGTGGCAATGCGGTAGACGCCGCTATCGCCGCGGCTGCGGCCATCACGCTGACAGAGCCTGTGAGTTGTGGCTTGGGCTCAGATGCGTTTTGTATTCTGTGGGACGGTAAGGCGTTGCATGGTTTGAACGCATCAGGCCACGCACCACAAACATGGACGCCTGAGTACTTCAAACGCAAGTACGGTGACAACGCCCAAACACCGCCCAAGCGCGGCATCGACTCTGTCACCGTGCCGGGCGCGGTGGCCTCGTGGGTGGCGATGAGCGAGCGCTTTGGCAAGTTGCCGTTTGAAGACTTGTTGCAGCCTGCGATTGAAATTGCCGAGCGCGGCTATTTGCTCCCCGTGGTGGTGCAACAAAAGTGGGCGGCTGCCACGCCCGAGTTGCGTCACCAGCCGGGTTTTAGCGAGAGCTTTTTGCCTTGGGGCCGCGCGCCCAAGGTGGGCGAGTTGTTCAAATTTCCCGCCGCTGCCAAAGGCTTGCGTGCCATTGCGCAAAGCAAAGGCCAAGCGTTTTATGGTGGCGAAATTGCGCAGGCGATTGAACGCTTTTCAGCCGAGCACGGCGGCAGCATCACCGCGCGTGACTTTGTCAACTACAAGGCCGAGTGGGTCACGCCCATCGCGCAAAACTACCGTGGTTACACCTTGCACGAAATTCCGCCCAATGGCCAAGGCATTGCGGCACTCATCGCCTTGGGCATTTTGAAGAACTTCGACATCGCCAGTTTGGCGGTGGATGGCGTGGACTCGCAGCATTTGCAAATCGAAGCCATGAAGCTCGCCTTTGCCGATGTGTACCGCTACGTGGCCGAGCCCTCCGCGATGGAGGTGACGCCTGCGCAGATGCTCGACCCGTCCTACCTCAAGCGCCGCGCCAATTTGATTGACATGAACCGTGCGCAAGATTTTGGGGCAGGCAACCCTGTCAAGGGCGGTACGGTTTACCTCAGCACCGCCGACGAAAACGGCATGATGGTCAGCTTCATTCAAAGCAACTACATGGGCTTTGGTTCGGGCTGTGTGGAGCCCAACTTTGGCATCAGTCTGCAAAACCGTGGTCACGGTTTCAGTTTGAACGCGCAGGGCTTGAACCCCGCCAACTTGGTGGCACCGGGCAAACGTCCGTTTCACACCATCATTCCCGCCTTCCTCAGCAAAGACGGCCAACCTGTGATGAGTTACGGCGTGATGGGCGCCAATATGCAACCGCAAGGGCACATGCAAACGTTGGTGCGCATGCTTGACTACGGCCAAAACCCACAAGCTGCGTGCGACGCGCCGCGTTGGCGCTACAACGCAGGGCTAGAGATCAATGTGGAAGCTTCGCTCAACCACGACACGGCCCAGGGTCTGCAAGCGCGTGGACATCACGTGGGCGTCATCAACGACAGCTACCAAGACTTTGGTGCAGGCCAATTCATTTGGCGCGCGGGTGACCCCAAGGTCGAAGGCTACGTGGCTGCCAGCGATGCGCGGCGCGATGGTTTGGCCGCAGGTTTCTAATTCGTGGGCGCTCAACCCAAGCTGAATTTCCGATCTGCGAGTGGGACGATTGCCGTCTTGGCGTTGCTGAGCGCGTGCACAACCCCCCTCACTTCTTCGATGGCGTCCCACGTGACGGGCAATGCCCCGTTGCAACCCGAAATCGCCACAGGCTTGACGCACAAAGCCGATGTGCTCACGCGCAAATTTGCAGTGGCGGCGGCCAACCCATTGGCCACCCAAGCGGGATTTGATGTGCTGAAAGCCGGAGGCTCTGCGGTAGATGCCGCCATTGCTGTGCAAATGGTGCTGGGTTTGGTTGAGCCGCAATCCAGCGGCTTAGGGGGTGGTGCGTTTTTGTTGCACAGCGCGGCACATGTGAATGGGGCAGCCACAGTGCAAGCGTTTGATGGCCGAGAAACTGCGCCTGCAGCCGCCAGCGAAGACATGTGGCTCACTGCCGAAGGCAAGCCCCTCGCGTTTCACGAGGCTGTCGTGGGAGGCCGTGCGGTGGGCACGCCTGGTGTGTTGCGCATGTTGGCGCAAGCCCACGCGCAGCACGGCAAGCTACCGTGGGCTCAGTTGTTTGAGCCAGCCATTGCGCTGGCGACAAACGGTTTTCCCATCAGCCCGCGTTTGTATGCCCAGCTCAAGGCCGATGCGTATTTGCGCTTAGACCCAACCGCGCGCGCTTACTTTTACCAAGCCAATGGCGAGCCGCATCCGATGGGGTTTGTGTTGCGCAACCCTGAATTGGCTGCCGTTTTGCGACGCATCGCCAACGAAGGCGTGCAAGCTTTCTACAGCGGCGAGGTGGCACAGGCCGTGGTGCGCAAAGTGCAGCAGCACCCGACCAACCCAGGTCGCTTGACGCTGAGTGATTTGGCGAACTACCAAGCCAAAGAACGCGCGCCTTTGTGCTTTGATCATGCTGCGCTTGCGCATGTGTACCGCGTGTGTGGCTTCCCGCCACCTAGCTCAGGCGCCATCGCCATGGGGCAAATTTTGGGAATGTTGCAGTACACGCCTGCATCGCTGATGTCGTCGCCCAGCGAGACCGCTGATGGCACGCCAGACCCGCGTTGGCTGCATTTGTATTTTGAAGCCTCGCGCTTGGCCTTTGCTGATCGCGCTCAATACGTGGCCGACCCAGATTTTGTGAGCGGCCCTGGCGGCGATTGGCAAAGTCTGTTGCAGCCTGCGTACTTGCGTGAGCGTGCCAAATCGATCCGTCCTGTGGCCATGACCCAAGCCGCACCCGGTGTGCCTGTGCGCGGTGAGCGCAGAAGTTATGCCCCGATGGCAACGCAGCTTGAATACGGCACATCGCACATCAGCATCGTGGACGGGCAAGGCAACGCGTTGGCCATGACCACCACCATTGAAGACGCATTTGGTGCGCGCCAAATGGTCAAAGGTTTTTTACTCAACAACGAGCTGACCGATTTCAGCTTTGTGCCGCGTGATGCGCAAGGCACTCCCGTGGCCAACCGTGTGCAACCCAATAAGCGTCCACGTTCATCAATGTCCCCCACCTTGGTGTTTGACAAAGCCACGGGCCAATTGGTCATGAGCGTGGGCAGCCCCGGCGGCGCCATGATCATTCACTTCACCGCCAAGACCCTGTATGGCGTGTTGAACTGGGACCTCAGCCCGCAGCAAGCCATAGACTTGCCCAACTTCGGTACAGTCGGCGGTCCCGTGGTGATGGAAGAAAAACGTTTTACGCCCGCCAGTGTGCAAGCTTTGCGTGCGCGTGGCGCTGAGGTGCGTGAACAAACCTTGACCAGCGGCCTGCAAGCCGTGGTCAAGCAAAACAAGAACGGACAAACGGTGTGGGTGAGCGGTGCCGACCCCCGACGTGAAGGAGAGGTGATGGGTGAATAAGTTGAGTCGTCTTGTATTGGCCTTGGTGGTCGTTGTCCTGTCAGCGTTCTTTTCATACAAAGCACCGCACAGCCCAACGCATGCGACACCGCATGTGTCAGCCCCCCAAGCGGCACACGCCGCCCAAGCTGGGTTGCCCGACAGCAATTCACCGATTGATTTCAAGCACATCCTCGGTGCTGACTACAAGCGCCACACCGGTGAACCCACAGGCGGACACACCTTGCTCAACGGCGATGTGCGCCTCATCGACGGCACCGCCTCAGCGCCCGATGCCAGCGGTGTGTATCGCGCCCAAGTGCAAATGGTGGACCCGCAACACCCAGGCCAATGGATCACCAAAACCGACCGCAATGGCAGCCCCATGCCCAACACCATGTTTCCTAAAGACTGGACGGCCGAGCAAGTGGTCAGTGAGGTGAACGCCGCATGGTTCAGCCCCACCAAAACCATTCGCGGTGACAAGTGGAGCGCACTCACGCCCAGTGGTGTGCGCGTGGAAGGCTACCTAGAACCACGCGTCACGGCGTATCCCGTTTACAGCAAGCGCCACTGAACGCGCACTTCAACGCATGCCCCTTCGCTGCTTTATCCAAGAACAGTTGCCTGTGCCCGGCAGTGCCGCGCAACCCGTGCGTTATCCCGCGTGTGAGTGGGTGGGCGAGGACGGACGGGTCGATCATCACCATCCACGCAACCGTTTTCTGTCCAGCTGGCTCACCAGCGATGTCAGCCATGTGGCGCGCTGCCAAGAGGTGTTGGACGCCATGGCACGGATTGAAACCCCGCTGGCGCAATGGTTTGCCGATGGGGATGCTTTTTGTGTGGACTTTTCTGCGCGTGGCGTGCAGTTCAACCAGAGCCATGTGGGGCCAGAAGACAAGGCTTACTGGAATTTGCCAGAGGCGCAGTTCACGCTTTCAGAGGTGGCCGAGTGCTTGCGTTTGTGGCGAGATTTTTTAGCTCAGCTCGGTTGACTATCGCCCAAACCTTCTTTGGGCTTCAACACATCGCGCATCAACGCGTAGCGCGTCATCCGCTGGCCTTGCACCAATCGAATCACACGTTTGAGGGGGATGCCAATGTGTGCCAAGGTTTGGCTGGCCAGCATCAGGCTGCCTTCAATCACCTCGGGCACCACCTCAGCGGCACCCGCGGCGCGCAGCACTTCTAGGTCGTGGTCGTCGTGGGTGCGAACCACCACGGGTACGTGTGACGCATGTTCGTGCACCCAAGCCAAGACCTTCAAGGCCGAGGGGGTGTCGGGGTAAGTCACCACCACGGCGGCGGCGCGTACCAAGCCGGCTGACATGAGGCTAGAAAAACGCGTGGCGTCGCCCAGCTCTACGTGGTGTCCGTGGTCGCGGCCCATTTGGACTTTGTCTGGATCGGTATCGAGCGCGACGTAGGCGATGTCTTCGAGCTTGAGTAAGTCCACCAAGTTGTGACCGCTGCGGCCATAGCCGCAAACGATGACATGGTTTTCAATTTTGAGTGAACGTTGCGCCATGCCCGTGAGGGCCAGCGATTGCAGCAGCCAATCGGTGCTGACGAGGCGGTTCACGATGCGGTCGGTGTTCATCACCAAGAAGGGCGTGGCGATCATGGATATCACCATCGATGCCAAGATGGGGCTCATCCACGCGGCAGGGATGAGCGCGTTTTCTAGGCCCAGCGACAACAACACAAACCCGAATTCACCCGCTTGCGCTAAGTACAGCGCCGTGCGCAAACTCACACCCGCAGGCGCCCCCGTGATGCGAGCCAAAACAAACACCAAACCGGCTTTGAGCAACACAGGGACGACCGTCAACAGCAGCACCCAACCCCAGCTGTCGATCAGCACTTCCCAATCGAGCTTCATGCCAATGGTGATGAAGAACAAGCCCAAGAGCACGTCGTGGAAGGGGCGAATGTCGGCCTCCACCTTGTGTTTGAAATCGGTCTCGGCAATCAACATGCCCGCCAAGAATGCACCCATGGCCAGTGATAAGCCTGCGAGTTCGGTAAGCCAAGCCAAGCCCAAGGTCATGAACAAAAGGTTGAGCATGAACAGCTCATCGCTCTTGCGGCGTGCGACCAGGTGCAGCCACCCGCGCATCACGCGTTGGCCGCCCCACAGCAACACGCCCACCAATGCGGTGGCTTTGAGCATGGCGATGGACAGCACCTTCCAAATGTTGTGTTCGCCCATGTCGGCGAGCGCAGGGATGAGCACCAGCAACGGCACCACGGCCAAATCTTGAAACAGCAACACGCCCATCACGCGCTGACCATGGGGCGACTCCAGCTCGACGCGTTCAGCCATGAGTTTGACCACGATGGCCGTGCTCGACATGGCGAGGGCGCTGCCGAGCGCCAATGCCGCCTGCCAGCTCAAACGCCAGATGTAGCCCAACTCTTTGAGCGCAAAGCCTAGGGCGAGGTTGAACAACAATGCGCCCACCAGCGTGAGCACCACTTGGCCCAGTCCCAAGCCAAACACGAGCTTGCGCATGCGCATGAGCTTGGGCAGGTTGAATTCCAGACCGATGACGAACATCAAAAACACCACACCGAATTCGGCCAAGTGACCGATGGCGGCTGAGTCGTTGGCCAACGCCAACGCGTTGGGGCCAATCACCACGCCCGCAAACAAGTAGCCCAGCATGGCGGGCAAATGCAGCAGTCGACACGCCACTACGCTGACCACGGCAGCGCATAAATACAGCAGAGTGAGTTCGAGGGATGACATATGCCAATGGTACCGAGCGTTCGTGACAGGCCAACGCGTTGGCCTCACATAAACTGAGGCTTTCTCCAGCCAAGAGCATTCTTTTTTCATGCCCCATTCACAACGCCCGTCTTTGTCGGGTCTTCTTCTTGCCGCAGCGGGCGCGATTGCGTTCAGTGGCAAAGCCATCATCGTCAAGCTGTCTTATTTGTATGGTGTGGATGCGGTGACGGTAATCATGTACCGCATGTTGTTTGCCCTGCCATTTTTTGTGCTGCTAGGTTTGTGGGCTGAGCGTCAAGCTGTGGCGCGCGAGAACCTGCTCACACGTCGTGATGTGCTGGACATCATCGGCTTGGGTTTTGTTGGCTACTACCTGTCGAGCTACCTCGACTTCCTAGGCCTTCAATACATCACGGCCAGCCTAGAGCGGCTCATTCTGTACCTCAACCCCACGCTGGTGGTGTTGCTGGGTTGGGCGGTTTACAAGAAGCCGATTCATCCCATGCGCATGTTGGCCATGGCCGTGAGCTACAGCGGGGTGTTGTTGGTGTTCTCGCACGAGCTCTCGTTTGCTGGCGCCCATGTGGTGCTGGGGGGCGGTTTGGTGTTTGCCAGCGCGGTGAGTTATGCCGTGTATTTGCTGTACAGCGGGCAGTTGGTGCAACGCATTGGCTCGATGCGTTTGGTGGGGTGGGCCACCAGCGTGGCGTGTGTGTGTTGCATCGCGCAGTTCGCGGTGTTGCGTCCGCTGTCAGCAGCTGTGGTGCCTGTGGAGGTGTTGTGGCTGGCAGGGCTCAATGCGGTGGCGTGCACGGTGGCGCCAGTTTTGATGGTGATGATGGCCATTGAACGCGTGGGGGCAGCGCTGACAGCACAAACAGGCATGATTGGCCCGATGGCCACCATCACCCTGGGCGTGCTGGTGTTGGATGAGCCGCTGAATATGTGGATTGGGGTTGGCACCTTGCTGGTGTTGAGTGGTGTGTTTATTGTTTCTAAATATGGAGCGAAGTGATGGATTTAGGTCTCAAAGGCAAATGGGCATTGGTGGGAGGCGCAAGCAAGGGCCTCGGCTTCGGCTGCGCGCAATCGCTGGCGCGTGAAGGTGCCAATGTGGTCATCGTGGCGCGTGGTGCGGAAGCACTCGAAGCTGCCGCAACTGAACTGCGCAAACTGGGCACCACCGTTCTTGCTGTAGCGGTGGACATCACCACCCCCCAAGGTCGCGAAGCCATTTGGTCAGTGGCTGGTGGCCCTGGTAAAAACTTTGACATCGTGGTGACCAACGCAGGCGGCCCGCCTCCTGGCGATTTCCGTACGTGGGACCGCGACGCATGGATCAAAGCGGTCGACGCCAACATGCTCACGCCCATTGAACTCATCAAAGCCACGGTAGACGGCATGGCCGAGCGCGGTTTTGGTCGCGTTATCAACATCACCTCTAGCGCGGTGAAGGCACCCATCGACATCTTGGGGTTATCCAACGGTGCACGCTCGGGCTTGACGGGTTTTGTGGCGGGCGTGGCACGTACAGCGAAACTGGCCGCGAACAACGTGACCCTCAACAACCTGTTGCCCGGCGCGTATGACACCGACCGCCTCAAAGGCACGATGAAGGGCGCGTCAGAGAAAACCGGTCAGCCAATTGAGGCGATTGCCGACGCACGCAAGAAAACCATTCCTGCGCAACGCTTTGGCAACCCGCAAGAGTTTGGCGACACCTGTGCGTTTTTATGCTCGGTACAAGCCAGCTACATCACGGGCCAAAACATCTTGACCGACGGCGGTGCTTACGCGGGCACGTTCTAAATTACTTGCGCGACGACACCACAATGCCGCCGATGATGAGCGCAAATGCTGCAGCGTGATACGCCTGCGGCATTTCGCCCAGCACAAGGGCTGATAGGGTGGCAGTGAACACAGGAATCAGGTTCACAAAGAAGCCCGCAATGTTGGGCCCCACGCGTTGCACGCCTAAGCCCCAGCAGCGATAAGCCAAGAGGGCAGGGCCCACGGCCACGTAAACCAGCGCGGCCACCAAAGGCCAGCTCCAGCTGATGTGTGCATCGCTCAGGCCCGTGGCGCCTGTCCATTCAGAGGCGCTGAAGGCTCCCGACCAGAACAAGCCGAACACCATTTGGGCCATCAAAAAATTGGCCCAATTGCTGCGCGCCTCGGTGGGCTCTTGCGTGTGCGACAGCAGCCAGCTGTACCAAGACCAGCAGGCGGTGGCGATCAACACGAACACATCGCCGAGCACGAGGTGCACCTTGGTCAAGGCTTGCCAGTCGCCACGGCACAACACCACCAGCACACCGAGGATGGACAACAACGCGCCCGCCATTTGGCGCTTGCGCACGGTTTGTTTGAAAAACAGCGCGCCCACCAGCAACATGAACACGGGCATGCTCGAACCCACCAGCGTCACGTTGATGGGCGTGGAGGTTTGCAAGGCCAGGTAGAGCAGGCTGTTGTAGCAACCCACACCTAACAGGCCCAGCACAGCGTAGTGCTTCCAGTGCGCCCACAAGGGGCTGGTGCGGCGCAACACGCTGTGCGCAAGCGGCAGCAACAGCACAAAGGCCAAGGCCCAGCGAAAGAAGTTGAGGGTGAGCGGTGGAATCAGCTCCGCAATCATGCGCCCGACGATGGCGTTGCCTGCCCATAGCAGTGGGGGGATCAATAAAAGCGCCGCATTGCGCGGCGTCAAAACGTGAGGAACAACAGACATAAGAGTAGGACTTTACCCGAGCGCCAGATAACCCAGGTGACACGCATGCCACTCATTTCATGGCAGGATTCGGCACCTTAAAAATTACTCATCTCTGGAGCATCACCTCATGACCCAAGCAGTCATCATCGAAAAAAACGGCGGCCCCGAAGAGCTCAAGCTCGTTGACGTGATCGTGGGCCAACCTGGCCCTGGCGAGATTCGCATTCGCCACAAAGCCATTGGCTTGAACTTCATTGACGTGTACCAACGCAGCGGGGTGTACCAACTGCCTATGCCTTTGCACTTGGGCATGGAAGCTTCGGGCGTCGTGGATGCCGTGGGCGAAGGCGTGACCCATTTGAAAGTCGGCGACCGCGCTGCCTATGCCAGCCAGCCCCCCGGCAGCTACTGCGAAGAGCGCGTGATGCCCGCCAAGTGCGTGTGCAAATTACCCGACGCGATTTCGTTTGAAACTGGCGCCGCCATGATGCTCAAAGGGCTGACTGCGCAATATTTGTTGAAACGTACCTTGCCACAAGGCGGCTTGCATGCAGGTGACTTCATCTTGTTCCACGCTGCTGCGGGTGGTGTGGGCTTGATCGCTTGCCAATGGGCCAAGGCTTTGGGCTATCAACTGATTGGCACCGCAGGCAGCGATGCCAAGTGCGCGCTGGCCAAGGCCAACGGTGCAGCGCATGTGATCAACTACAACACGGAAGACTTCCTTGTGCGTGTGAAAGAAATCACAGGCGGCAAAGGCGTGAAGGTGGTGTACGACTCCGTGGGCAAAGACACCTGGGACAAGTCACTCGACTGCTTGGCCCCCTTTGGTTTGATGGCCAGCTTTGGCAATGCTTCTGGCGCACCTGCCCCAGTTTCACCTGGCATCTTGGGTCCCAAAGGTTCGATTTACCTCACACGCCAAACCTTGTTCAGCCACATCGTCACGCGCGAAAGCACGCAAGAAATGGCCGACGATTTGTTTGAAGCCGTGACCAGCGGCAAGGTGAAGATTCACATCGACCAAACGTATCCCTTGGCCGACATTGCCCAAGCGCACCGCGACTTGGAAGCCCGCAAGACCACGGGTTGCACCATCATCACTTTGTGATGACAGCGCAGACACTTCAGGCGCTGGGTTCGGCGTCTTGAAATTTGTCTGCGCGGCAGGTGAGCACCAGCGTGTCGCGATGCCCGCCCTCAGTCAAAGGCTGAATGGGTGTGGTTTCGTGGATCACGCGCAGATCGTCTAACAACAACAACGACCAAGGCTCGCTCAGTGTGAAGCGCTCGCCTTGTGGGCCATTGGCGTCAAACACGCGGGTCTCGCCGCCTTTGATGCCCATACGATTGACCATGAACACCGCGACAAAGTCCACGCCATCGCGGTGTGCGCCTTCGGGCGTGGGACGGCCAATGCCGTCGGTGGTGTCAATGCGGAACTGGTGCGCTTCGATGCACCAGTTGGTGTGGTTTGTGCCGCGCACTTGGGTTGCCGTGTGGGCCAGCGCGGTCAGCAGTTGCGTCCATGCGGGGGTGGCCACGGTGGCTGGGTGCATGGGCTCAAACCAACGTTCCATGCCACCGTGCAAGGCGTTGTAGTCGAGTGATTGCCAATGCGCACGGTGCGGCACTTGGGTCAGTGCCTCGTTCTCAAATACAAAGCTGCTGTGGCGGCGGCGGCGATAGCGGCCACCGTCTTTGAGGTAGTTGTCGGGCGGCATATCGGCCCAGTCAGGCGACAGGGCTTGCAACGCGCTAAGTGGGCAGTCGGCCCATTCAGCGACGCTGGCAGCGCTCAACACGCCATAGCCTTTGTGTTGGAGGGCGTGTGTTAGCTCAGTCGTGGCGATGGCGTGGGGGGCGTGTGTGTGCATACTCAGTGTCCGCGACGCACGCGCAAGACTTCATCCAAGATTAAACAAGCTGCGCCCAAGGTGATGCCGCTGTCGGCCACGTTGAACGCGGGAAAGTGAATGCCGGCGTGATAGAAATCGAGGAAGTCAATCACGTAGCCGTACAACACGCGATCAAGCACGTTGCCAATGGCACCGCCCAAGATGCAGGCGATGGCAAAGCCAAACAGCTTTTGGCCGGGGTGCTTTTTGAGCATCCACACCATCACGCTCGCTGCGACCAAGCCCAAGGCTGTGAAGAACCAACGTTGCCAGCCACCTGCCGAAGCGAGGAACGAGAACGCAGCGCCTTGGTTGTGCACGCGCACGATGTTGAAGAACCCGGTGACAGGAAAGCCTTCGCCCAGCTGGTAACTGCTGACGATGAGCACTTTGGTGAACTGGTCAAGCAGCAATACCACCACGGCGAGGCCTAGCCACAGCCAGTAAGACGTGGTGTTGCGAATGAAGGTGTGGCGCGCCATGCGGTTGCTTTCGTTGAGCGCTAAGACTTAAGCGAAATGACGCACTTCACCGTCGCCATGCAAGTTGCTATCGCAACGGCCGCACAGCGTGGGGTGATCAGGGTTGTGGCCCACGTCATCGCTGTAGTGCCAGCAGCGTTCGCATTTGGTGGCTGCGCTGGCTTTGACTTCAACGGTTAAGCCTTCACCTTTGACGAGCGCGACCTTGGAGGTGATGAACACAAACTTCAGGTCGTCGCCCAAGGATGCCAGCGCGTCATATGCAGCGCCGTCGCAATGGATGACCAGCTCGGCTTGCAGTGATGCACCCACCAAACCTTCGGTGCGTTTGTTTTCGATTTCTTTGTTGGCGATGTCGCGCACCTGTTGAATGGCGCTCCACTTGTCCATCAGTGCGGCATTCGCAGCGCCGAGGTCGGTGAAGGTCTCCAAGAAGATCGACTCCGACTTGCCAAACGTGGCCCACGCTTCTTCAGCGGTGAAGCTGAGGAACGGGGCCATCCAACGCAGCATGGCGTGGGTGATTTGGTGCAACGCAGTTTGTGCGCTGCGACGTGCGAGCGACTTCGGTGCTGTGGTGTACAGGCGGTCTTTGAGCACGTCCAAATAGAACGCGCCCAAATCTTCCGAGCAATACAGCTGCAACTTCGACACCACGGGGTGGAACTCGTACGCATCGAAGTGGGCGCGAATTTCGGCTTGCACTTGGGCTGCGCGAGACAGCGCGTATTTGTCGATTTCCAACAAATCGTCAAAGGCCACGGCGTCTGTGGCGGGGTCAAAGTCGCTCACGTTGGCGAGCAAGAAGCGCAGCGTGTTGCGGATGCGGCGGTACGCGTCGACCACGCGGGCCAAGATTTTGTCGTCGATGTTCAAGTCGCCCGAGTAGTCGGTAGACGCAACCCACAAGCGCACGATCTCTGCGCCCATCTTGTCGCTCACCTCTTGCGGCGCGACGGTGTTGCCCAAGCTCTTGCTCATCTTGCGGCCTTGGCCGTCGGTGGCAAAGCCGTGGGTCAGCAGGCCTTTGTAGGGTGCGCGGTCGTACAAGGCGCAGCCGAGCAACAACGAGCTGTGGAACCAGCCACGGTGTTGGTCGTGGCCTTCGAGGTACAGGTCAGCCTCGGGTGTGGAGTTGTCGGGCGAAGCGTGGAAAGGTGCGCGGTGGTTCACGCCAAAGTTGTAGGCGTCTTTGTGGCTACCGCGCAGCACGTGTTGGAAGGTGGAGCCAGAGTCAAACCACACTTCCAAGATGTCGGTGCTTTTGGTGTAGCTGGCTGCGTCGTCACCGGGCTGGTTGAGGATGTCTTCTACCGTCACGCGGCTCCAGGCTTCGATGCCGCCTTGTTCCACGATGTCTGCCGCTTGGTCCATGATGGCCATGGTGCGTGGGTGCAACTCGCCGCTGTCTTTGTGCAAGAAGAACGGCACGGGCACACCCCAGCTGCGTTGGCGCGAGATGCACCAGTCGGGGCGGTTGGCAATCATGTCGCGCAAACGCGCGCGGCCGTTTTCTGGGTAGAAGTGTGTTTCGTCAATCGCGTGCAACGCGAGTTCGCGCAATGACTTACTTGACTTGTCGGTGATGAACTTGCCTGTGGTTTTTTCGGTGGTGCTGTCAAACGCATCCATGCGGATGAACCACTGCGCTGCCGCGCGGTAGATGACGGGCGTTTTGTGACGCCAGCAGTGTGGGTAGCTGTGCGTGATGGTTTGCGTAGCCAGCAAGCGACCTGCGTTTTGCAGCGCTTCCAGAATGACAGGCACAGCTTTCCAGATGTGCTGGCCACCGAACAGTGGGAAGTCAGCGGCATATGCGCCGTTGCCTTGCACGGGGTTCAAGATGTCGGTGTACTTCATGCCGTTGGCCATGCATGAGTTGAAGTCATCCACGCCGTACGCAGGTGCGCTGTGCACAATGCCTGTGCCGTCGGCTTCGCCCACGTAGTCGGCCAAGAACACGGGGGCTGTACGTTGGTAGCCTGCGTCCACATGTGCGAGGGGGTGGTTGAATTCGATCAAGCCCAGCTTGTCACCCGTGGCGGTGGCAACGACCTTGCCTTCGAGCTTCCAACGCTCCAAACATTTCTCGACCAACGAGGCTGCGCACAAGAACAAACCACGCTCGGTGTCCACCAAGGCGTAGTTGATGTCGGGGTGCATGTTGAGTGCTTGGTTGGCAGGGATGGTCCACGCGGTGGTGGTCCAGATGACGGCGAACGCCTCTTTGTCGAGCTTGGGTAAACCAAACGCGGTAGCCAGCTTCTCTGGCTGGGCGCACAAGAAGGCCACGTCGAGCGTGTCGCTCTTCTTGTCGGCGTATTCAATTTCAAACTCGGCCAGTGACGAGCCGCAGTCAAAGCACCAGTACACGGGCTTCAAGCCACGGTACACAAAACCACGCTCCATCACGCGTTTGAAGGCGCGCAGTTGGCCCGCTTCGTTGGCGGGGTCCATGGTGCGGTAGGGGCGCTCCCAGTCGCCCAACACGCCGAGGCGTTTGAAGTCTTCGCGTTGTTGGTCGATTTGCTCGGTGGCGAAGGCGCGGCTCTTGGCCTGCATGTCGTCGCGGCTGAGTTTGCGGCCGTGCAGTTTTTCGATGGCGTTTTCGATGGGCAAACCGTGGCAGTCCCAACCGGGGATGTATTGCGCGTCAAAGCCAGCGAGTTGCTTGGACTTGACGATCATGTCTTTCAGCACTTTGTTCAGCGCGTGGCCGATGTGCAGCTTGCCGTTGGCGTAGGGCGGGCCGTCGTGCAGCACAAACAGCGGTGCGCCTTGGCGGGCGACGCGCAGTTTTTTGTACAAGCCTTGCTCATTCCATTGCTTGGCCCATGCGGGTTCGCGTTTGGGCAAGTCACCACGCATGGGGAACGGGGTGTCCATCATGTTGAGCGTGGCGCGGTAATCGGTGGAAGTGGCTTTGTCGGTCATGGCTATCTCAGGTCGGAGGCTTGAATGCTGGGAGTGCGAAGGCCGAATAAGTAGGCTGGCCTTGGCGATCTATGTAGGAGAGGCGGGGCAGTGTGCAGAACTTGAGGCTGCACGCCCCGTCAAATTCGGGCTGCTAGCCAGGCGCGTGCGTCGTCGCAGTCTTTGTGTATGCCTTGCATCAAGGCGTCCAGACCGTCGTACTTCAGCTCGTCGTGTAATTTGTGCAGCAGTTCCACGCGGATGATTTTACCGTAGCCCCCCTCAGCGCCTAGGCTGGCGGGCCAGTCGAGGCAGTGGGTTTCTAGCAGCACGCGTCCGCCGTTCACATCGGTGGGGTCGAGCGAGGGGCGAATGCCCAAATTGGCCACGCCCGCCAAGGGCTGATGGCTCAAGCCATGCACTTGCACCACGAAAATGCCGCTGGCGGCGGGCTTCCAGTGGCTGAAGCGCAAATTGAGTGTGGGGCAGTTCAGCTCGCGGCCCAGTTTGCGGCCATGCACCACATGGCCCGAAATGGCGTAGGGGCGACCCAGCAGCTGCGCCACGTCTTGCATGGCACCGCGCTTTAACGCGTCACGCACGGCAGAGCTAGAGACACGCAGATTTCTAACTTCGTAGCTGTTCATGCGGGCGACGTCAAAACCCAGCGCTGCCCCCGCGGCGTCCAGCATGTCGTGATCGCCCGCGCGCTTGGCGCCAAAGCGGAAGTCGTCACCGACCAGCACATATTTCACGCCCAAGCCCTTGACCAGCACATCTTCAATGAAGGCCTGTGGTTGTTGCGAAGCAAAGGTTTGGTTGAATGGCAGCACCACACATTGGTCGATGCCACAAGCTGCCAGCTCGTTGAGCTTGTCGCGCAGCGTGGCAATGCGGGCGGGTGCGATGTCGGGTTGCTGATGCTGCTCGGCGAAGAAATCGCGCGGGTGCGGCTCAAACGTCATCACGCAGCTGGGCACGTCGCGGTGACGCGCCTCATTTTTTAGCAGTGCCAGCATGGCTTGGTGGCCACGGTGCACGCCGTCAAAGTTGCCAATGGTCAAGGCACAAGCCTTGGCCAATTGCGGGTGATGAAAGCCTCGAAAGATTTGCATAACTTAGGTGAATAGCGACTGGCATAAAACCGTCACTCAAGAAAGGTATATTGTCTGCGATAGATGTGCATTCCCAATCGGTCGTTGTCGCAAGCGAATGGAGGTGAGGTGTGAAGGTCTTGAAACTGTCGGCCCAAGGGCTACCGCAGTCGTGGATATCGCTGGAACAAGCGGTCATTCACTACGCGGCCAAAGACGTGCGCTGGGAATCTGGCGGCGAAATAGCGGTGTTTCATGGCGGCACCAATGCCATCACGGGCCAGCAGTCGATCATCGTGGTCAACAGCATCATCGGCACCAAGGGCGTGCCCAACATCAACCCGTTTGATTTGAAATCGGGTCTGACCAACGACAAGCTTTTCAGCCGCGACCGCAACATCTGTGCGTATTGCGGCGACCACTTCCACGAATCAGAACTCACGCGCGAGCACATTCACCCTTTGGGGCAACGTGGTGCCAACTCGTGGATGAATGTGGTGACGGCCTGTAAATCGTGCAACCACCGCAAAGGCAATCGCACGCCTGAGCAAGCGCGCATGCCGCTGCTGTACACGCCTTATGAGCCATCGTTGTGGGAGGACTTCATCTTGCGCAACCGCCGGATCTTGGCGGATCAGATGGAGTTTTTGATGGCGCATGTGCCTAAGAGTTCTCGGCTGTTGGCTTGATTGTTTGGCGCTTGCTCTGGCGAGTGGGCTGTTGCTCCGCTAAGAGGGGTACGGGCAGCTTCCTCATGCTGGAGTACCAGAAATCGTCAGCTGCCCATACCCCTCTTAGCTGCGAGTTGCCTCACTCGGCCTCTGTTAAGCCGCCAGTAGTCCAGCAACTGCCCTCGGATACATCAAATGCTCCTGCGTCAATACCCGCGCAGCCAGTGTGTCTGCCGTGTCGTCAGGCAGCACGGGCACCACGGCTTGAGCCAAGATGGGGCCGTGGTCTAGCTCAGCGGTCACACGGTGCACGGTGGCTCCGGCAAATTTGCAGCCGGCTTCGATGGCGCGTGCGTGGGTGTTCAAGCCTGTGAAGGCGGGCAGCAGTGAGGGGTGGATGTTGATGAGTCGGCCTTCGTAGTGCGCCACAAAGCCTGGGGTGAGGATGCGCATGAAGCCGGCGAGCACCAACAAGTCGGGTTGGTGTTGGTCGATCTCGGCCATCAAGGCTGCGTCAAAGGCTTCGCGGGGTTGGGGCTGGTCGGCAAAGGCTTTGTGGTCAACGACCGCGGTGGCAATGCTGTGTTCTTTGGCAAACACCAAGCCCTTGGCATCGGCTTTGTTGCTGATGACGGCGCTCACACGGGCGTTGAGGCGTTTGGCCCAGTTTTGTTCTTTTGCAGTGCGAATGATGGCGGCCATGTTGGAGCCGCTGCCAGAAATCAGGATGACGATGTTTTTCATTGGCTCCAATTATCGCGGGGCGGGCAGGGCCGCTGCATACACCGCTTAAGTGACTCGGGTGAAGCGCGGTTGCATCACGCCGTCAATCAACACCTGTTCGGTGAACATGGCTGCAGGGCGCACCCACAGGCCGTGTGCGCCGTAGAGGGTGCGGTAGATGGTCATGGGTTCTAGCGTTTCGCTGTGGCGTGCTGTGCCTATCACCTCGTATTGGCCGCCTTTGTAGTGGCGGTAGAGGCCTGTCGGGGTTTCTTGGAGTGGGGGCAGGTCATGATCGTTCATAGGGTGGGACAATACACCCTATGCATCCAAAAGCCCTTCTTGAAGCTTGTACCGAGCTCGTTCGCCTCACTTTGAAGTTTGACCACCCTGCTGATTCAGTGGTGTCTAAGTTTTTCCGTGACTACCGTAAAACCTATGCCTTTGGCCCGCGCGAGCGTGCAGCCTTGGCCGAAACCACCTACAACGTGTTGCGCAACAAACTGCGCTACGACCACTTTGCGCCCTCGGGCTCTGGCCCTAAAGAGCGCCGCTTGGCCATCCTCGGTTTTGCCCAGCACTTGAAAGACCAAGCGCCCGCCAACAACGCACCTAAAAGTGCCAAGCACGCTAACAACAGCCCGCTCGACTTTTTGATGAGCGCACTCAACAAGCAAGAAGCCGCATGGCTCGAAGCCTGTGAAGCGGTGAACCCCACCGATTTGATGGAGCGCCATCGCCACAACATGCCCGAGTGGTTGGTCGAGCCGCTCAAGGCCCAAGTGGGAGAGGGCTTTTGGCCCTTGGTCGAGCGTCTGAACGGCGGCGCGCCGCTGGATTTGCGCGTGAACACCTTCACCGACAAACGCGCCGATGTGCAGCATGAGTTGAAGCTTGCGGGCATCAAGGCCGTGGACACCCCGTTCTCGCTTTGGGGTTTGCGCATCGAAGGCAAACCCGCTTTGTCGGGCCTGGACGCGTTCGCGCGTGGCGCTATTGAAGTGCAAGACGAAGGTTCGCAGTTGTTGGCCCTGTTGCTCGACGCCAAGCGCGGTGAGATGGTGGTGGACTTCTGTGCGGGCGCAGGAGGCAAAACGCTGGCCATCGGTGCCGCGATGCGCAGTACGGGGCGCTTGTATGCGTTTGATACATCGGCACATCGCTTGGAATCGTTGAAGCCACGTTTGGCACGCAGCAAGCTGTCGAACGTGCATCCCTCTGCCATTGCCCACGAGCGTGATGACCGCGTGAAGCGCTTGAGCGGCAAGATTGACCGTGTGTTGGTGGATGCGCCTTGTTCGGGCCTGGGCACGTTGCGCCGCAACCCCGACCTCAAGTGGCGTCAATCGCCCAAGGCGGTGCAAGAGCTGACTGAAAAACAAACCTCTATCTTGGCGAGCGCTGCGCGCTTGGTGAAGTCGGGTGGTCGCTTGGTGTACGCCACGTGCAGTGTGTTGCCCGAAGAGAACGAGGCGATTGCTCAGGCCTTCAGCGCCGCGCACCCTAACTTTGTGCCGTTGTCAGCAGCCGACACCTTGACTGAGTTGAAAGTAGCCAATGCGGCCTCTTTGTGTACGGCAGACGGCTTGTATTTGCGTCTTTGGCCCCACATACATGCCACAGACGGTTTCTTCGCCGCAGTTTGGGTAGCCAAATAAGCGCTAAAACCTTAAAATTAACGGTTAATTCCACGAGTTGAAAGATAGACATGTTGTTACCCAATTGGGCTTGGTTGGATGCCACGTTGAACTGGCTGAGCTATGGCTTGCTGCATTTTTCTGGCTGGCAAGTCTTCATCGTCACGATGGTGTTCACACACATCACCATCGCCAGCGTGACCATCTATTTGCACCGCCACTCGGCACACCGTGCTTTGGACTTGCATCCGATTGCGTCGCACTTCTTTCGTTTCTGGCTGTGGCTCACCACGGCCCAAGTGACCAAAGAGTGGACATCCATTCACCGCAAGCACCACGCCAAGTGTGAACAGGCGGAAGACCCACACAGCCCCCATGTGCACGGCATCAAAACCGTGTTGTTCACGGGCGCCGAGCTGTACCGCAAAGAGGCAAAAAACCTCGAAACCCTTGAGCGCTTTGGTCACGGTACGCCCGATGACTGGATTGAGCGCAACCTCTACACCCCTCACTCGGTGTGGGGCGTGTCGTTGATGCTCATCATCAACTTGGCCTTGTTCGGCGCCTTGGGCCTGACCGTGTGGGCCGTGCAGATGATGTGGATTCCCGTCACTGCAGCCGGCATCATCAACGGCGCAGCGCACTACTGGGGTTATCGCAACTTTGAGGCGCCAGACGCCAGCACCAACATTTCGCCTTGGGGCATCATCATTGGTGGCGAAGAGTTGCACAACAACCACCACACCTATCCCACATCGGCCAAGTTGTCGGTCAAGCCTTATGAGTTCGATTTGGGCTGGTTGTACATCCGCATCTTGGAAACCGTGGGTTTGGCCACGGTCAAAAAGACGCCGCCCAAGCTCGCTTTCGGCGACATCAAGCCTGTGGCTGACGAAAAGACCTTGGAAGCCGTCATTGCCAACCGCTACGAAGTGATGGCTAATTACGCGGCTCAGCTGCGTTTGGCCATGAAACAAGAGCTCGACAAGATGAGTACCTTGCCTGCTGACTCAGTGTTGGCTGCTGCCAAGCGCTGGATGCACCGCGACGCCGAGAAGGTGCCTGCAGCCGTGGTCGGTCAATTGGTCCAAGCCCGTGCTGCGTTGCCTGACGTGGACACCATGGTGAAGATGCGCGAAGAGTTGCGTCAACTGTGGCTCAACACCAACCACAACCGTGCCCAGCTGGCGCAAGACCTGCAAGCTTGGTGCAAACGCGCCGAAGCCAGCGGCATTGCGGCTTTGCAAGAGTTTTCGATGCAAATGCGTGCGGCACGCGTGTAAACGCTTGGCACTCATGACAAAGGCACCTTCGGGTGCCTTTTGTTTTAGCTTCGTTCAGGCAACAAAAAACCCGCCATCAAGAGATGAGCGGGTTTTTTGTTGAGGGCCAGCCTGAATTACTTCAGTTTGGTTTCCTTGTATTCCACGTGCTTGCGAGCTTTGGGATCAAATTTCATGATCAACATTTTCTCGGGCATGGTTTTCTTGTTTTTGCTGGTCGTGTAGAAGTGACCTGTGCCGGCTGTCGATTCCAGCTTGATTTTTTCGCGTCCGCCTTTGGATGCCATGATCGTGTCCTTTCAGTAACTGGAATTAAGCTTGACCG
>Ga0213918_1000092_pt1 | contig 43978 bp, 60 predicted proteins | sample McNCre217MG_FD_163422 | JGI IMG/M metagenome (GOLD analysis project Ga0213918, IMG submission 163422) | Freshwater microbial communities from McNutts Creek, Athens, Georgia, United States - 2-17 MG | ecosystem: Environmental > Aquatic > Freshwater > Creek | place: USA: Georgia | collected... | reverse complement strand
CCGTTTAATGCTGCGTTTCTACCTGCTTGATGGCGTTTATTTCCGCCGCGATTAACGCGTCGCGGTGGGCAAAATACGCCTCCCATTGTTGTATATTAATCATTGATATTGAATTGTTTATTAAAAAAAATTAGGGGCAACACTCGGAATCGAACCGAGCCGCGAACCGTTTTGCCATTGAAAAAACGGCGGTCACTTCCTTGTGACCGCCGCGTGATTTATAAACAACTCAACAGCTTGAACAACTGAATTGCTTATATTAAAGTCGGGTGTGATTTTCTTATTCGAGCAAGCCTACCAATGTGTTCAGTTCATCCAATTTCCCCTCATTGAGGGTATAATGGATGAACCTTCCGACCCTTTCACGGCTCACAACCCCAGCATCCCGTAGGATTTTGAGGTGCTGCAACGCGATGCTTTGGTCGCATTTTAGCTCGTAATAAATGGACGTTACGCAAGCTGTTTTTTTATCCGACAAATGCGTGATAATTTCACGTCGCTGCTTGTGGTTGATGGCGCGAATCAGCAGGTACAAATTTTTATGACCGCTATCTGAAAATGTTAACATATTTTTATTTGAATTGAAATTTGTTATAAATTATTTTTTCTTTTCTTTTTCGTTTAACCGCTTCTCCCATGCTTCAAATTCCGTTCGCAATTTGGGCAATTCCACTGCCACGCAAATCACTTTTCGGGTGATGTTTTGCGCGTCAATGGAATTGATTTTTTCGGAGAGTACTCTGATTTCGGCAAGCAAGCGTTCGATGTTGTCAAATTCGCGTTGCGCTTTCATTTTTTAGCTTTTTTTGAAATGGTTTTGTAAAAGATGTCCGCCTTCATGCCTTTTTGTAGCCGCTGTTGTTTCCTGTATCGCTCCATGTCCGCTTCCGTTGGCACGTAATCACAGGCATCATCGTTGGATGGTCGCCACAATTCATTTTGTGCGATGAAGGCATCCATGAAAATGGATACTTTTTCGCGCCACGCTGATAGATAGAATTGGTATTTTGCTGTAATTTCGAGGAATGCGCATTAGGTGCAATCTACGTACACTTCCTTTCCACTGACACCACTGAGTTTGTAAGCCGTTAAATCAAATGATGCGATAGTCTGTACCGCCACTCTGCGTTCCATCTCATCGGCATATTTGATTTTGTGACGTTTGGGTTGGTCTGTCAGGTCACCGATCGTCATTTGGTGCTTTTTGAGCAGCCGTTCCAGCGTCTTCGCGGCGGCTTCTTTTTCGCCGCTGATACCCTTTTGGGAAAGCTCGAACACTTTAAGAAGCGTTTTCTTTGTTTTTTCAGATACTTTTTCCTTCATATCAGGGTGAAATTTGTGGTTGGCAAAATGTCTATCAAAAACGCCTCATCCTTAATCCCCAACTTGCGGCATCGGCATTTTTGGACGTGAACATCTTTAAAAGTTAGGAATGCGATGTGGCAAGGCTGTAAATAAGCGTTGCCACATTCAATTAAGAAGTTACCATCTGCAAACGCGGTTTCGCAGTCTTGAAACCGCAGGTGAGAACCACATTTGCAAACGATGACCATTATTTTCGCTTCATTCATCCCATGTACCAGCCAATGACGACCATTCTATTGGGTTCCGAGTGAAATGCGCGGTTGTAATCCTTGTTATCGTAGAATCGGAAACCATGACGGTCTCCCTTATCCTTGACGTATATTGTCGAACCGATTACTATTTTACCGTTTTTGTCGAGGCGGTATTTTTTGAAATATTCACCTACGGGCGTTTTGCGCAAATCCGTCAGCGTCAAGCTATCCGTGTATTCGCTGCAACCGTTCGCATCGGTTTTGATTTGGTGAATCGTTTTGCCGTCACTATCTAATTGATAGGAGGTCTTTAATTTGGCTGTTGTCGTTGCCATTGAAGAGGAGTCGTTTATATAGTTAAAAATTAAATTTCCTAAAAAAAAGCACAACCCATTGAAATTCAATGAATTGTGCAACCATAAAAAATAAACACAAAAATATCTTCAATCCTTGCCCACATAATCGGCATGTCTTTTTTTCGCTTTTTCTGCTCTTTCCTTCGCTGCTTCCAGCCACTTGCCCACGGTCAAATTACCGTTTTTCTCAAAACGCTTTTGCAACGCGTCCACCTTCGCTTGCGCGGCATCGTACCACGTTTTGAGTTTTGCTGCGAACGCGGGTTTGAATTTTTTGCGCTTTTGATTCGATTTGCGCCATTTATCGTAGTTTTTTCTCGAAACGCCTGAGTATTGAATCATATACTCCGCCCCTGATTGATAGTCCGACGACAAGGAATCACATACCTGATACATGAATCCGTCTGCCTCGACTTCTTTTCGCACATAGTCTTTGAATGATTTATAGCCGCCATGCTTGTACCAACGGTGACCCAATTCGTGTAAAAACACGCATTTGCCCCTTATGGTATCCAATTCTCGCACTGTGATGGTATCGGTGGCAAGTCCATACGTGCCGAGTGCCTCTAATTTTGGATTGATGACGAGTTGAATGCCGTTGCGTTGGCAGAACTCTAAAATCGAAAACTCTTTTGCCGTCCAATTAGCCAGCGTGTATTCGATTTTAAAATCTACCGATTCTGGCGGGAAGTGTCCCCGCACTTTTTTGGCATATTCCTTTTGAAAGGTGCTGTTATTGAAAATTTTATTCATTATATTTATTTTTTATGGTTTTTTAAAAAACTTACCCCGCTTTTGGCGGGGTAGGCAAGGAAAACTAAGTAAACACAATATTCTAAACAGATTAAAAAATAGGTTTAGAATCTCGCCGCCCGTCGGGGAATCGAACCCCGAACCCTCATTCAATCGCCACTAATCTCCATTCGGGCGGTTTTTTCGGCTTACCCTGAATAAGCCTGTTTAATATTTGTTGTTTTTATTTTGATTCACTCATTACATTGCAATGCTCCACACGGTACCACCGTGCCTCATCGCGCAACGACCCTTCGCAAATCAAGGCAGTCAGGACGCGCTGTTACACAAAATCGCGTCGGACGTTTACCTTTTTTATCCCCTTTATTCCCAAAGGGCGTTTCTCCAAAATTATCTGTTGTGATGGACTCCATTTTCAGACTACACACCGCCCCACCTTGCATAACCAAAACACAAGGCAGCATTTACGCAGTCATCACATTGGCAACCCCGATGTTCGCCAGTCCTGCAAAAAGCTGTGGAGTTTTACCTAAAAACTCTATCCATCTGCTCGCACTTTTTTCAATTTTGGGCTGCCATAGCCGCTTGGGTACGGGGAATGCTGATTTGTCTGTCCGTATCCCAAATTCCTGTATCAAAAGTGACGCATTTTCAAAGAACTTTTCGACAAGGCAAAAAAGTGGCTGGACGTGAAGAATCCACATCTCTACTTTTACCGCCTTATCTATTTTTGCGCATCTTAGAGGTGTCGAACCCCTGTTTCCCCCTTTCGGGGTTGGCTTACCGTTAGCCGAAGGATGCGTTGGCTTTTTTTAAGGCTGCCGCCCGATAAATACGAATCTTATAATTTTACCTAAACTGTTTCTCACGATGCTGCCTTCTTCCTACACTAATTCTTTTTCTTTTAATTGAGCTTCTAATGCCTCTTGTTGTTCCTGTTGTTGTTTTTTCAATTGGGCAACTTTTTCTGTCACTGCGATTCCCACACTTGGGATTGTCCAAATCCCTGTTTCAACGTATCCGTTCAATGATTCTCGGACGGTTTCGTAGTGCTTTCCGCAACTCGTGGCAATGCCTTTCAAATGCCCTCGTAATAATTTTTTGAGCGTTTGACGCTCGTTTTCTCTTTTTTTTGTCATATTGTTTTTATTAATTTTTATATTTGTGGCTTGATTTAAGTATTAAATCAAGTCTTAATTTAAGGCTTAAAATAAGCCTTGATTTAAGCCTTGATTTAAGCCTTAAATTTGATGAAACAAAGGTAGTAATATTTATAGTAATAACAAATTTTTATCGTTCTTTTTACTACAAAAATTACTACTTTAACATTTTGTTAACAATTTGTTTTTTAGCCATTTTTATAACTAATTGATTATGAGAGACTTAGAAATTATGACGCATAAAGATATTTTAGAAAAAATTTTAAAAGAAAAAGGGATTGCGAAAACGACTTTTGCGGTTCGGTTGGGATTTACCATAAACAATTACACAAAAACTATGAACGCAGATTTTTATACGGAAAAATTTATAAAAAAAATTTGCGCGGAATTAGATATACCAGCAAGTGTATTTGATCTGCGCAACACCGCTCCATTCCAGATCAATCAGCATAATGGAATGGTGAGCCAAAATATAACAGGCGATTTATATGAACGGCTCTTGGGAGAAAAACAGGCACGCATCGAATCGCTGGAGCGTCAGTTGCAAGAGGCAAAAGAGACAATACAAGAAATGAAATTAAAATTAAAAGATTGCGGAGGTCAAAAATAATTTATCATCTGCAACGAAACCGATGCAAATAGTTGGATTGCAACAGTTAACCCGTTAATTACTCGTATTAAAATACCTTAACATGCGGTACCTATATTTATTCTGTTTGGCGTGTTCCCTTTTTCGATGCGCGAATCCGCCCACCAAACCCCCGATCAACCCGATGGATTATTTCGAGCTGATCAATACAAAATCGGAAAAAGTTGGGGAGCGCACCAATACAATGGAATTGTATGCTCCAAAATCGGATTCAATTCATTTGGATGCGTTGAAAGCATTGTGCAAATCGCGGAAAACCACTTTTGAAAAAAACTTTTTTTCGTATCTTGTGGTGTTCGACTCCAAAAAGAATGCAGATTTTCCCAAAACGCCGTTCACGGGTTTTTACGGTTCGGATGGCAGCGTTAAAAAACACATCAAATCGCATTATGATTATTGCTCAAAAAATGGCTATTCAAAATTGTTCGTTGCCTACCCAAATTGCTGGGAGGGCATACCTACGGAACTCTCCATTGACTAAATTGACTTATTTTATAAAAATGCCCTGATGAATTGTGAATTCATCAGGGCATTTTCATTTTGTCCCAAAAATAGTTAACTATATTAACAAAAAAATCAAAAATAAATCACGCAAATCATTGATTATCAATAAGATACAAATAACACTTTTCAAAATAAAAACAACATAAAGTATTGATAATCAATGAGTTACAAGGTGTTTTTACACTTTTTTCACACTTTTTGCCCAAGTCAAAAAACGCTCCCTACAGTCCCTACAAACCCTACAGACCCTACAAAATGGCATATTAAATCTTTTTACATGGTGTAAATCATTGTAAATCAATTATTTATGCGATGTGGTTTTGTAGGACGCTTGTAGGATTTGCGCCCTACAAATGCCGTTTTTGTAGTGCCTTGTAGGGAGTGATTTGTAGGATGCCCCCATTTTGTAGGATGTGTAGGACGCGCCGTTCAAAAAGACGGCATTCTTTACATTTGTGCAGAATCCCGTCTTTTTAGTTTACGAAGTTAACGAAGTTAACGAAAATATCAAAATACATTTTTACAAATCATTGATAATCAATAAATTATAAATAATGTATTTTTGTAAAAATGCACTTAAAGCATTGATTATCAATCTTTTATATCAAAAAACACTTTTTTCTGGCATCGCTGTTTTGCCTCCCTACACGCCCTACATCCCCTACAACTCCCTACAAGTCCCTACAACTCCCTACAAAAAACAACAACTCCCTACAAGAAATAATAAGATAAATCATTAATAATCAATCATTTACATTTTTGTAGGGTTTGTAGGGCTTGTAGGATGGTGTTTTTCATAGGAAAATCAGTATTTTTATAATTTTAGTTGTAATTCATTGATTTTCAATGTGTTACGGGGTGTTTTGGGGATGTTGAAAATGTAGCGTTTTATCGCGGGTTTTGTAGGGAGATTTGTCGGATGTAGGGCATTTTGTAGGCGGTTGTAGGGAGTCCACAATCCGCGTTTCTAATTCCCCCGAATCGCAGGGTATTAGAAACGCGAAAAGCCATCCCTGTTACGGAATGGCTTTTCGAGACCGTCGAACCTCGTTTTGTCGGACACGGCTGTTAGCAATTTGCGGTCGGATGCCTTGTGATAAGGGAAGACCGCGAAAAAGAAATTAGGAAAAATCCTAATATGTTTCAATCCTCGTTTTATTGGAGCATGACGAAAAAATAAAGGCAAGGAGTAAACCGAAATCCACGAAACGCGGCTTATTTAGTTTCCGCGCATCCTTGCCTTGTTCTGCGTTCACCCATCGGAACGCCTGTATTTCTCTTGAGGGATTCCATCAGCGCGAAGCACTCCAAAAAAGAATCCCTGTGTTTTTCTTGTGGCGCAACCGAGACTCGAACTCGGAACACGGGGTTATGAGCCCCGTAAGTTGCCTTTACTCCATCGCGCTATTGTGCCGCAAAAATACAATGCTTTTTGAAACCGCGCAACCCCAAAACATATTTTTTATTTTCTTATTCGTATTTGAAAATTGTTTTAAATACGGCTGTTTTTGTTTGTTTTTTGTAAATTCAAAACAATTTGTTTGCCAAATTAAATATTGAAAATATTGCAAAAACAAATATAACTAATTTGCGCATTTTGGCAATTTGGTAATTTTAATATAATTCAATATATTATTTGGCATGTATTTGTATTGTTTTGCGCTTTTGTACTGCAAATTGCTCCTTATGGACGCTTTGCGTTACTGCTTATCCATATAATATATGGATAAATTATATTTTTACATACTTTTATATGGATTCATTGTTTAGAGTAGTGTAATTATCTGTAATTTACGGCTAAAACACCTCAAAATAGGCGCAAAATATAATTTGGCTACCAAAAACGTAACAATTGATGCCAAATTTAATTTGGCTTATTAATTTAAAGTGCAACGAAAAATAGCCTTATTTCGCACAAAAACGGCTCAAATTTCGCTTATTTTGATGTGCGATGTACTAAAACATGTCTTTGGTAAAATTGCTGAAAAATAGCAAATGCAACGTGCTTACATTTTTCAAGGGTCAAAAAAGGGCGGGGATGAAAAATGAAAAGGCTGTTTGGTAATGGAAAAGGGGATAGGCATATATTGTTTGTGGATTCTGCGTTTCGCTGGAATCTTATTTGGCACAGCCTTTGCGCCGCGAGGCAAGTGGTCGGTCACAGCCGCGCAATAAAAACCAACTGCGACCGTTTTAAAGCATTGAGAAACAATTAGTTACGCACATGGTAGAAAGTCCTGTCCTTGCTACAAATTGTTTAAAAACGCCGTAAAATATTGAAAATCAATGTTTTACGGCGTTTCAATTCGGTCGCACCCAAAGGTCTCATCTACCATGTTTCGCCAAAAAAATTGGTAACATGGATAAAAAAAATTTGCCTATCCAAACCGCAGGTAGAATTGTAGGCATCTACCCCAAATCCCTTTCCTTGTCGGTTCAATGGTTCGTGCAATATTATTCTGCCGAATCGCCACCGCGCAAAATGAAAATGCGCGTCCCGAACCTTTCCACATCCAAAGCCCGTTTAGCGGCTGCCGAATCCATTATTATAGCGATTGAAAAAGCTGCCTTCATGCCGCCGCCCACATCGGCGCGTCCGACAGTAAAAGCCGACGTTGTTAAAAAGGCATTTGAAGTGTTGGACAATCGGAAAAGCGTTTTCAAGAATCAAAAAACGTTTCAACAGTTTGAATCGCAGTTGCTTTGCCTCAATGATTGGTGCGTGTTGAATAAAATTCAACGAATAGACGAATCCACAGCGGAACGATTCTTAGATTCCCTGAGAAATGATGGCTTGAATCCCGTCACAGTGAACAATTACCGCGCAACGTTTAATTGTTTGCTTAACCGAGCCGTCAAATTTAAACTTTTAAAAACCAATCCGTTTAAACTCACGGAAACATTGGACGGCGAATCGGAATCCGCAGACTGGTATCGCCGCGATGATGTCGTGCGCATGAAAGAATGGATACTCGAAAACCGTCCCTATTTGTGGATTGCAATTCAATGGATTTTCTATTGTTTGATGCGTCCAGCTTCTTTGCGCAACCTCAAAATCGGAGACATTGACTTTGACCGTTGGCAAATACGCTTACGCTCCGCCAATACCAAAAATGCAAAATTCTATTACGTGGCGATTCCGACGGCGTTCCAATCGGTGTTACAAACCCTGAATCTACGGGACTATAGCAGCGATTTTTATGTTGTCGGGCGCGATGGACTGCCATCCACCGAGCGCGTGAGCGAACATTGGTGGTATAATGCGAATTTAGCAGCGATACAAGCATTGGGTATTCAGGGCAAATACCACTTATATAGTTGGAAGCATACGGGTTTTTCAATTCAGTATTTGGAGGGGAAGGATACGGGCATCGGTATCCTGGAATTAATGAAACAGGCAGGACACAGTAGCCCCGAACAATCTTTCGCGTACCTGCGGAAACTGGGGTTGGAAGATTTTACGGCAATTCGGAAGATGGCGGGCATTTGACAACCAATTTGTTAGTCTCAACAAATTGGTGTCAAATAACCGTCAAATAAAAACACATTGACTATCAATTAGTTGTATGCGTGCAAACCTTGTTGCGTCAAACAACCGTCAAATAAAAAAGCGATAATGCAGAAAAGTTGCATTATCGCTTTTTTGCGTTTAAACGAATCTTTGTTTGCTGAATAATCCAAAATTCAAAATAAAATTCGTTGCTTCCAACACTGGCACTGACGCATACCCCGCGCCGTCGAGCCTTTGCGTTGGGGTTGCGGCGCGGGGTTGGCGGCAGTGCTTTGTTGTCAACCGTTTTTTTAAATATTATTATTTACTCCAATGTAAACGGAACGATTTGCTCCAATCTTTACACATTTTGTTTATTTTTTTCTGAAATATACCCTAAATAGGGTATTTACAAGTATAGAAATAGCCTATACTTTTGTACTCGAAAGCCGATATTGGCTTTCTTTACAAAAAAAAAAAACAATATGAATCCAGCTAATTTAATGCCTTTGGGCATGGGTCAATTACCAATCCGCGACGTAACAGGTTTCGTGGGAGACCCAAGACAATATCGGTACAATGCGTCCGATGGACTCTTTACAAGGGAAGATGGTCGCCCGATAACGAATTCAAAACAACCATTTCTGATTATTCCGTTGGCTTTCAGGCTGTTTCATGCAGAAACGCTGTTTCAACGGGACAACTCAAGGTGGTTAGAACTCATGTTCATAAACCAATTAGGCAACATCAGTCACTTGATGTTCCACCAACATTCGGTAGAAAACTTTTTACGGGCGCAAATCGTCCTGACTTATGACGGTTACGACGCATGCGATGTCGCATGGACCATCACGCCCACCGAAAAAACGCGAATCGTTGGGAAAACGACGCAAAAGTATTATTTGCTCGAATTTGCACATGAAGCGTTGGACGAGAAAACCAGAATCTTCCATGAAACCATTCGCGGCGACCACCAATTTTATCGGGCGTACACGTTGAATTTGGAAGGCGTGACCGAAATTGCCAGTAAAAACTGGCACGGGTTGAAAGATACACCGATTGGACGAAGCGTTATTGGCTCGCGGGACATGAAAGCCTTACCTGCGGCGGTCGCACCGATGCCGCAAGCGGTACCAGTAGAAACCGCCATCCCAAAAAAAAATTAATTAATCAAATTCACTTGGCTTCCTATCGAGAAGCCCTCCAAATCGCTGCTATGAATCTGGAAAATGAAATCGAAACGGAATATGCTGCCGTTCTCGAATCCCTATCGCACGGCTCCGTGTGTCCGTTAGACACGGTTTTATACTATCGGCAGAAATTCGAGGTCTATGAACGCCTGAAAAAGTCTGTTGCCTTTCTGGACATGGTGGAAAACGGATTGCGAAAATTCGGAAAAGATAAGCACGGATTGATTTCCGTGACGTATCGCCGCTATTTCGATTACGGTCCTTGCGGCGATGGTACTTTATCAGCTCTCGAAACCGCGCAAAAAGAAATGGACGCAAAAGTAAAAGCGCGAAAAGAGTTTTTGTGCGCGGCAACACTGCCATTCTATGACGAGGAAGGTGTGCAGATATTACTGCCGACCTCGCAGACCAGAAGACGGATTGAAGTATCTTTTAAAACCAAATAAAAATGGCAAAACTGACAATGACAGGGCTGCTCAAAAGAGTTACGCCCTATGAAACCATTGAAACCAAGAAAGGGAAGAAGCGGATGCGCTACCTGATATTGGATACGGAAGTCGAAAAGAATAGTATTCACGCTTTCACGATGTGGGAGGATCACTGTGCCAAGGGGTTGCGCAGGATACGCGGATTACGGTTTATTATGATATGAAAACCACCATTTACGACAATCCTGGCAGAGCATTTAAGGCTTACGTATCTATGGATGCTTGGCGGGTCTTGGAGCATCCGAAGTTTGAACCGCCGCGCCGAATGAAGGATACTTGGGCGGAAATGAACACCGCGAATACGATGCGGGACGAGGATAATCCTGCCAATTGGCTGCCATAACCATTTTTTTACAAAAAAAATCATTAAAAGATGAGCTTCAAAAAAAAGGAAATATCTTTTTCGCGTAAAAAGGTGAAAAAGGTATTCAAAATAAAAACCAATATGCCGAATAAAATGCTTATTTCGGCATTCCACAATTGGAGCGTCCGCACCAAAAAGTTCAATGTTTTGTCGTTTTGCGATTACGTGAACGATAAAATGATATGGTGCAAGTGCTACCCTGCAAAATAGTTTTCTAATCATCGCACCGCGCACCCAAGAAGGGGCGCGGTGTCGCTTTAAAATCCCATTCGGACAAATCGAACCGAACCACCGCTACAATCCACAATGCCACCACAACGCATTAACAATGAGAAAATTAAATATTATTTATATATAAAAAATGGTTGACAACCTCGCGCTGACGCATCGCCCCGCAGTTGGGGGTTGCGCGTTGGGGTTTGCGGGGCGTTGTCGGCAGCGCGTCTTGGAAGCTATCACATATTTTTCAAAAAAAAGTGGCAATGTATAGAAATAACCTATACATTTGCGGTTCAAAATTAAAATCATCAACAATGGACAAAAATCAACGCCGCACGCTCGGCACCCAAATCGCCGCCGCCCGCAAAGCCGCAGGCTTCACGCAATTACAAGCCGCTACGCTACTCGGCTTTACCAAACATTCCGTTTCACAGTTTGAGTTGGGGCAGGATGGCGGGTTGCAATTGCTTACAGCGATGATGGATCTTTACGGGATACAATTCTCCGAATCTATCTTCGTGGCGAAGGTAGATGCGGATGTTCCGCGCATCATTGAACGGAAGAAAAGTTAAATTGAAAGGCTCTTTTTTTTACAAAATACACCTATTATATAGGTGTATTTTGTAAAAAAAGATCCTTTGAAATTAATAGATATAATCATTTATAATTCATTTATTATCAATGAATTATAAAATTAAATTTTCCTATTTAACATAACTAAAATTATCGGAAAATTATAAAAACACGCCGCCTTCGCCAAACGTTTCTACCGTTTTTGGCTGAAAGAGTAGGGGCGTTTCTACCGACATCGCCCGTAAAACCGATTCCAACTCGCCTCGCGCCGCATCTCGTTTATCTTCTGCCGCCCGCTTTAAATTTGCAATGGCTTGTAAATGCTCCTTTGATTTTAAGCTATTTTTTTCCTCAATGCCATCCCCTTTCGACAGCACCGAGAAACCCGCACCGTCCATGACGAGGGTGAGAAAGGGTATCGCGTCGGCGAAAGCGGCGTAGGCGACATACTGTTTTTGGATGTCCAAATTATTTGTTGAATTAAACCATTGCCTTAAATCCCGATACGCATTAGAAAAATGAATATCTAATCCATATAAAACGCGGACGGCATCCGTGTTAAAATAGGGGCGAATGTCGTTGCCCGACTTGAAAAAGGGGTTCTGAATGGACAACGATATAGGTAGCATTGAGAGTAAATTATCTAACTGCTTATCCGATTCTAAATGCGCTGCATACCGCATATATTTGACATCCGATAAATTCGATTGACTTGCGCCTTCTGGTTGTAACCGATTGACACCCGCATTCGAGATGATATGTGGCTTGAATGGCAATACCAGATAGATGGCATAATAAGCGACGCAATCCCGCATCGTTTCTAACGCTTCTCCGTTCTCCGTTACAATGCGTTCATACTCCGCCAAACCGATAAAGGGTAATATTTGCGCTTTGATGGCTTTACGGATGTCGGGTTTTAGGTCGCTGAAGGGCAGGTCGCCCGCGACGTGTGGGTAGTGGTCTTTGAAATTTGTCTGACCGATGAGCGGCTTATCGGTGGTCACGCCCGTATTTTTTTGAAAAAGGTCTGTCATCGTTTAGGAATCGTTAACTTATATATATTTATGTGATAATGCGTTTTTTAAACCGTTTAAACCAGTAATTAGCCCTTTTTATCACGCTCAAAGGCGCAGCGCGGATTATTTTTCGAATTAATTAACGCTTTTGAAATTGGTATATGGGGGGACTATAACGTACCCGCAGACGATGCTCGGTGCACATGGGTCTGCTCGTTCGTGAAACCTTGCTCCACTAAGTAATCTAAACAATCAGGTAGATGCCGACCAAAGATGGCTTGATCCATGTCCCGATTTTTTTCGTATCCTTTATACCCCTTGCCTTCGGGTGTGATTTCGCTGTTTTGTAACGCCAACACCAGATTCGGGCAACCTTCTTCATTAATCAGGATAGTCGGCAACGATACTTTTTGTCCTGCAAATACTTCATTCATCACTTCATGTCGGATTAAATGATCCATCACCCTGTATCCTGGCGGAATCATTACTGCCGCTTCCCAACCCTGCAAGTGGGTATATTCTATCACTTTTTGAAAGGTCGGCGGTGCATCAGTGCGCGGATTCCACCCCGCAGGTTCGCCATAGACGCACATCCGTTTGAAAATATGCCCGTATCCGTTGAAAAATTGACACATTTCCGCGATTAAATTGGACAATAAATCGCTACCGTTTCTGAAAAACTCCTTGAATATCCGCAAGATATTCGTAGCACCATCGTACTGCGCTACGATGCAGCCCGTAAACCAACCCCCAAAATCGTAAGAAACCAATAACGGCAACTTTCGATTCAGGTCTTTAAAACCTTTTACGAGGTGCCCCGTCGCATCAAAGCCATATTCCAGGCGGAACGTAGTGACAGAGCGATTCGGGTCGAAAGCGTGATAAAATGCCTTTTCCACCTTTCGTATCCGTTCATTCAGCACCTCAATCCGAAATCGAAGAAAAGACATAGACTTTTTGAGTCTTTCAATCCCTTTTTCGCCCCAGAAGTGAATATTATCATACACATTGGTCTCGATAAAGAAAAACTCGTTAGGGTCAGATTGCGCTAACTTTTCAAGGTCAAAGATGTGGAATCCCTTCGGGGTGCGGGGAATGGACGTGAATAGGTTTACATTTTGATGCCATAGATGCCCGTGAAAGAGGTCAATATTGCCGCGCAGCGTCGGCAGTACGACATCTTGCCAATCCGTTACATCAGATTGGGCAAATTCATCCCAATCGCCACCGTCATAACTCATTCCTCGAATGAGTTCGGGACGATCCAGCGACAGCAAATCGATGACGGTGCCGTTTCTAAAACTAATAGAGTATTTCCACAATTCTGGTTTCTTTAACGGCAACGCAAAGTGTTTCGGCGGTTTAACCCATTTGACGTAATCGCGCCCTTCTTCCCATCCAATCGCCGCCCAAGCATCGGATATTTCGCCCATGAGGTTCTTTAAAATATGTCCAAACGTCATGGATGCCAAAAACAACCGTGTACGCGGTAACTTTTGCACCCGCACCGCCGACCCGTATCCAATACCCGAACGGGTTTTTGCCGACCCACGACCGCCCAACATTAATTTGGTTTTTTGCGGCGCGAACAGAAATTTGGATTGCTTTTCGTTTAGAAACAACATTTTTGGGCGCAATCGTTGCCGAATGTCGCGGGCAAACTTTTCGTTGTACTTTTTACACTCGGCGGGAAGTAACTGGTGCGTAAATCGGATATTGGGCGTGATGGGTTGAAAACTCATGTTAGCAGGGCTTTGATTTCGTTCAATTCAGTCGTTTCTATCAATTCGGGTTGCTCAAAATCCGCAAACGGTTCGACTTCCTGCGTTTCGACGATTTCGGGAAGCATATCATTTAACTGCTTTAATTGCTTCGCGACGGCTTCTGCGCATTTCAATTTATCGGATAATTCGGCAGCCGAATCCCGCAATTGCGTTAGAAAATAAAGGTTTTCCGTTGCCAAATCCCTTAAAATGCCGCGCATTACCTTCGGATGCGTCCCGTCTATCGTCGCATACACATCTTGAACATCCTTATAAATTTGGGCGGCTTTGGGTCGCCACATTCCTTCATCGAGCGTCCGAATCAGCGTAATGCACTCAAAAGGCGGTTTGCCACTCAGCAATATCTTTCGAGCTTCTTTTAATATTTGCAAATACTGATAATCCCTATCAGAAAGCGCGGCTTCGAGATTGGATTGCAGCACCGCCATGCGCATTTTGCCCACACGGTCTGCATTTTTAAGGTCTTTTTCGGTGAATACTTTATTCATTTTTTCTTACGCATTTGTAACTCGTTTTCAATCAATCCTTTGCGATGCCGATACAGCTTCAAACTGGCTTCCCACTGCTGCCATCGTTGTACCAATGGATGCTTTGGGTTGCTCAACAGCGCAGCATCGGCTTTCGTCCGTTCGACGATTTTCCGTTCCAACCGCGAAATCGAGGCGCGACAAACGTTGAGTTGGGCGGCAAGCTCTAAATCTGTCAGCGCACCAGGTGTAAAAGTTTCTTGTTCCGATTCCGATACAACTTCCCTTTCCACTGGTTTTTCTTTGCCCGTTTTCAAATAATACTGCACTTTTTCATCCGCTTGACTCCATTCGACTTGCATCGCATCCAATGCTTCCATAGCGGTTTTACGCTCCGAATCGGTTTTCGCCGCTAATAAAACATGGATTCGATACGTGCGCATTTGGTTGCGGATATGTGATTTTGCACGGGTTAAACGGTCAAATGTATCGTCTTTTTCCACTATTGGCACCGCCTTAACCCCTTGAACAACAATCGGTTGTGCATGAATTCGTTTCCATGCCGCCGCCAAATATGCCTCTGCCACAAACGAATGCGTCATCAATTTCGAGAGGTACGGCGATTGCGGATCTAACCGCCGCACCTCGTTCACTTCTGCCGTAAATCGCTCTACTGTCATTGCTTTTTTACATTCGCGGTTTGATGCAAATCCGTAATTTCCATGTCTTGAAACCAGAAAACAGGCGTTGGCTCTACAAAGCCCACTAGCTCAGGGGCGGAAGGATGCGATTGATACGCATATTTTTCGTTCCAGCCGTTCATTTCCATCGCCAAGTAAAGCGGTTCTAACAAGATTTCTCTGGGCGTGGGACAATGAACCGCCTGTACCATTCTCAACGCTTCGGCATAAGATGACTTTATCTCGCCGTTGGCGGTGGTTTCAATACAGGCTAAGGGCGCGGGAATCTGGGTCGAAGCAATAGTGGCGGCTTCACTGATTTGGTGAACCCTTAGCATGGCTTCGTCATTGCCGTTGAGTTGTAGTGGGACGATTTCAATATCTGGCATTCGTTTTTCGATGCCTTTCGTGAATTCTTCTTCGTTCCAGATGATAGAACCCGCCTTGTCAATGCCCGTAATCGCGGCGTTCGCAGCAGCAAGCCATTTACTCCGTTCCGCTTTTTCTTCTGCTAAATATTGCGCTTTGAGTTTTGCATCGTGCGTGGTGTGATAATTGGGGTTTAGAAACATTCCTTTCCGCATCCGGATATGCGCACACGGGAAGGCACCCCGTTTGCGCTGGGCATCGTGAAAAATCGGAGTGCCGTCGGAAAGTGCCGACCAAGGTAATCCGCCCGTGTAAACTACATCGTAATAATAATCATTCGCGTAAAACTGCGGGTCACCTGTCCAATAAAGGAAGTTTTTATCGGCTTCGACATTCGGATACAAGTTCGTCGTCCGCGTTTCAAAGTTAACCTGATGCGCGCTACTCAATTGCCAAGCGTCGCCGCGAAAAAAAGCGAAAGGGGTTATGCCCATGTTATTTTGCACCGATTTTCTCCAAAATCGGGCTTTTTGCGCCCGCATTTGTATGATGGACAGGTTATCCGCGCTTTTTGCCGCCGTCTGCCGCACCAATTCCACGATTACATTGCCGTTATCACACCATTCTGCTGCAATTTCCAACCAAAACCGATGCCCGCCACTTCGGGCAAGCAACTGTTTAATTTCTAATGGCAACGGATAACGGTCCCGTTTAACGACTTGTTTATCATTTTCCCACACAAACCGTTCGTATCCAAAACACAAGGCTTTCGAGTTCGTGCCGACCAGAATCTTTTTTTTCGTATCGAGCAGGGACGGTATCAGGTATGATTGAGATACGGCGGATTGGAGCTGTAACGGAAATGTATTCCGTCGTCCCCAAGTCATCATTTGCTCCGACCGATTTCCAACAACAGACACCGCCCGAACCATCCCTGTGGATGCGTCAGATGCTGCCCGACCGCGCACGTCGGTTTCAATGGTGGTGGCGGCAGTTAAAACGCCGCCGACGGTCACGCGGTCATCATACGTCACGACGACCGTACCGTTAGCGATAATTGCCCCTATATCCGTTTCGATGACTGCCATTTACATTATTTTTTCGCCGTTCAATAGTTTAATGGAAAACCATTTTGGCGTTTTAAATTCGTTTGTTTCAAGATTCGTAATGGGTATCGTTCCATCGGAACGAAAACCTTTTTTGGGATGTGGATTCGGCGCGGATGCACCGCCGATACGCATTGTTTTCGGCTCTAATGCCCCCCAACGCGCCCGCGCATACGTCCTTTCGTCCCCATCCATCCCAAAAAAAACCAACGAAAAAGATTGTCCCTGCAACGACATTTCCTGCATATCGTGGAGGGCTTGGTCTATTGTGATGGGCATGCGGGTAGGGGCGGAACGGGTTTAAAAGTTAACTTTAACTTCATTTGGGTTTCTAAGGCAGCGATTTGTAAATCGTATTCCAAATCCAGCTTCGCCTTCGCATCGGCGCGTTGCTTATTGATTTGTGCGATTTTTTCCGCCTGTAACTTTAAAACAGCTTCTGTTTCCACTTTTGCCGCGTCCGCTGCCCGTTTTTCCCGTTCCCACCGCGTCTTTTCTAATTCTGCCTTCAATTCGGTTTCGCGTTTACACAAGTACGCGTCGTAATCCTGGATTTGGGTTTGGGCAAAGGCGGTGGCGCAAAATGCGATACAAAAAAAAGTATAAAAGATTTTTAACATGACTTTACGGATTAATGAATAATAAACTGATTGAGTTACAAAGGTCAGGAAACCTTCTAACAGATGAAAGGACATGCCATGAAATGAAAAACCACACCATATATATATGGTGTGGCAATGGAACATCAAAAAGTTAAAACCCTTATTTTTTATAATTGCCAATTCGACCGCGCAATATCCGACGCATCGGCGGCTTGCAAATCTTCTAACTGATTTCGATAAAACTTCACTTCGCGCCCTTTTTCCACTGCTGACTTTAATTCCTGATGTTGCCGTTCGGATTGCGCCAACAGCATGTAAAAAACTTGCGTCATGTCATTCGATGGTTGATAGGTAGTTGAATGCGTCGTGTATTGATACGCGTTGTACAACGACGCAGAAGGCGTTGTGTTGGGTATCGCAAACCCGCCATATTGAAAGAACCGTTTGCCATGTCCGTTGTAACCATTAATATTCGATAAGGCTTGTAACATCGGCGCATTTTTCTTATTCACCACCACCACCGCTTCATCCTTTTCTGCTTCAATCTGCGTCCCGTCGGAAAAAAAGCCCTGTGTACCGCCCGTTGCGTGACTATTCCCGCCCAAGAACTGAATCGTGCCGCCGCGTTCCATCTTCGCCGATTCGACCTTCTTAATTGCCATCGCCGACCGAACGACGGAAAACGCGGTCATTGCTGCCCCAATCGGTACGCCCCAAGGTCCGTATTCTGCCACCTGCGCCCATATTTTCTGCACTTCGAGGACTCCATTCGTAATAATTTGAGCAATTTGAAACGCTTTGATGCCGTCAGCGTTCTTGCGCTTGGCGGTCGCGTCCATATTCATAAGCTCCAATCCCAATGCAAAAGAGTCGCGGAGGGTATCTACTTTCGCGGCATCAATTTGTTTTTCCAACGCCGCTAAATCCTTTTTGGATTGCGTGTAATTTTTATCTGCCGCGTGTTTAAGTTTTAGGAGTTCGGCATATTCCTTCGTTTCGTTCAAACCCGCCGCTTTCAATGCGTCTAACTGCCGTTGATACGCGTCATTTTGAATTCTTGCCTTTTCAATCTGATAGGCATGTTCCAACGTTAATAAATGCTTGAACTTTTGCTCTTGTAACTGTTGCTCTCGAATCGCCTTATCGTCGCTCAATACATTCAATTGCTTCGGCATTGCCATCGCCACATCTACTTCCGCATCCAATTGGATGTGGCTGTTTTTCGCCATCAACTGATTGGTTTTCAATGCGTTGCGGGTTTCGGCGAGCTTCTTTTCTTTTTCAAACAGGGCGATTTCATTGTCCAATCGCTCCTTGTCATTGCCTTTTAATTTTTCATTGTAATCTTTATGTTGCTTGATTTGCGCCTCGTACCAAGCAACTTTCGCCGTCAAATCCGCTTTTTCATATTGGCTTTGAGAAATGCTTTGTTCAAACAAAGCCTTTTCGTTGTCTAAGCTGATTTTTTGATAGGTTTCTGTTGCAATTTTTTGTTCGGTTTCAAAAGCTAATTTTTTATCTTGCAACGCCTTTCGCTCAATCTCCTCGCGCTTTTTTTCCGCATCCTCCTTCGCTTTAACCGTTTTCTCGTCTAATTTCTCCTTTTCTGCCTGTATTTTATTTTCATCTTCTAATATTTTCACTTCCAATGCCGCGTAATCGGCATCGGTTTTCTTTAATTTGCCTTTGTACGCCTGATGAATAACAGCTTTATCATCGTAAAATTTTTGAGTCAAAACCAATTCGGCTCCATCGTGCTCTAAGTCCAACGCTTCTCGCGCATCTTTCGATTTGCCTACTTTTTTTTGCGCAAAATCTCGATCGTTAATTAACGTTAACTTGCGATATTGAATCTCCGCTTCCTTCAATTGTAACTCATGGTGTTCCTTTTCCCGATGCTCCTGCTCTTTTATCGCTTTTTTATCAATCGTCGCTTTGATTTCTGTCGTCGTCTTGGCGTTGTCTACCGTCCTATCAATTTCACGGCTTCGCTCTGCCTTCAAGTGTTCTAGTCTATCTTGCAATGCTTTTTTGGCGATTTTATCCGTCGTTTTGGCAATTTGGTCACTCACTTCCGCGATTTCGGTATCTATGATTTTGAAGGGAGTCATTACCGTCGCTTTTAGCGTATTCGCCATTTCCGCCCCCGCCTTGTTAAAATCCTTCCCAAACTGCTCTAAATTCGCGCCCGATTGCGCGATTTTCGCATCCAACACCGCCATATCCGCTTGTATCGCCTCCGCTTTCGCATTGCCTGTCTTCCGTTCACCCGTATTTTCGTCCGTGAAATCATAATTCCCTTCGCCACTCGACAACGCTGATAACCGTTTTCGCTCCATTTCGGTCTTTTGTAACCGCAATTCCATGATTTCGGAAGTCTTTTGCTGCATTTTCTCGGCTTTGATGCGCGCTAAAGCCTCCTCAATAATCCCCTGATTCACGCGTTTTTGCGCTTCGTCGAGGCGATTCGCCAAATCTGTATGGGTTTTAATATTCCCTAAGTGTTGCGGATAAAGGGCTAAAATCTTCTCTTTCGCCTTCTTCTGCTGCTCCATCGTCGCCGTGCCGTCCCTTAAAACGGCGAAAAGGGCATCGGATTGGACTCTATTTTCCGCCGCTAAACGGGTCGCCTGCTGGGTCGCATCGTTTAAATCCTTTTGATAAGCAGTCATTTCCCCCGTTTTCGCGGCGAAATATTGAACGGCTTGAACCGCACCCATGACCAATGCCGCCCACATGCCTATCGGCGAAGCCGTAAAAGTGGCGGACATTAAACGGGTTACAGTTGCGGCAGCGGATACGGCTGCCGAATACGCGCCCCAAATCACTATTACGCGGGCTAAAACGGGCACCCAATCAATGAAAAAGCGCACCAATTGACCCACGGAACGCCCCCAATCCTTTAATTTTTCCGTATCTAAAGCGTTTGAAAAAGCAACGGAATTTTGAATCACTTGCTTCCAAATCTCGTTAAAACCTTGTCCAAACGCGATTTTCGCATTGTCCACATTATCTTTTAGCGTAGAAAGCAGTCCCGTCATCGTGCGGGATTGGTCTGCGCTGGCACCGAAAAAGAGTCCCGAAGCGGAAGTAAGGTTCACAAACGCTTTTTCGAGGTGGGCGAATTGAATCTTGCCTTCTTCGCCCAATTTTTTCACGCGGTCTTCGCTGACTTTTAGAACTTTCGCTAATTCTGAAATAATTGGAATCCCCCTATCAGAAAGCTGGTTCAAATCTTGCGCCTGTATCAATCCGCCCAGTTTCGCTTTCCCGTAAATCGCCGCTAAATCGCCTAACGGTACTTTTGCACCCGCCGCGACATCCTCTAATTTTCCAAGCGTGTCAATTGTTTGTTTGGCAGAAAAATTATAGGCTAGTAGTTTCCGCGCCGCCACCACATAATCTTCTGTGGTAAAGGGAGATAATGACGCTTTTTGGCGCAGGGTCGTCATCATTTCCTCTGCGGCAAACGGTGATTTCAAAAAAGTAGTAAAAGCAGTTGTTGCTTGTTCTAACGCTGCCGCTTGCTCCGATGGCGACCAGATTGCCGACCAAAGCCGTTGCAACATTTGAAACGCCAACGCTAATTTAGCCGTAAAGTCAATCCACGAGTTACTCGCGGGTCGCTCCAGATTTTGTTGTAACTTTTTTGCCTCTTTTTCCGCATCCGATAAAGCGCGTTTGATGGCATTCGCTTCCGATGTGAGTTGAATCGCCGTTTGCGAACTGGTGCGCAGAGCGGGTGGAATCTCGTTGATTTGTTGTTTGATTTGCTTTAGTCTGTCATAGAGTTGGGCGGGTGCGACGTTGTTAAAGTTCAATTGCGCCGTTTTTGCCCCTTGCACCGCCAATTGTGCCGTTTCTTCCGCCAATTTGTGCTGCGCCGATGCCAATTGCGCCGTTTTTTCGGCATTTTTCTGACTTTGATTTTCTAAATCGTGGAGGGCTTTGGTCAGCGTGTCCACTTCCTTTTGCGCTGCCTTGACCGCTTTGGCATCCGCCTGATTTGCCTCCGTGAGCTTCTTTTGCGCCGTTTCTAATTGGGCTTGCACCCCTATTTTCTGTTGCGCCCGAGCCGATTCCGTTTGGGCAGCATCCTTTAACGCCCGTTCCAATTGGGCGATTTCCTTACGGGTTTTACCAATCGAATCGGTCAATTGATTCGATTGGTCAATGGTTTTTTTCAAGGCTTGACTTTCATCCGTGATGAAGTCAAGCCGCATCTGCACGGATGTCGTTTCGGGCATTGAAACACTTTTTGAGTGAATGATTTATTTTAACTCCTTAAAATTTCTTGAATATCTGTCACCGACCACCGACGCATCCAATCCGCCGCGATCCATTGTAATTCGTAAATAGCACGGCGTTTCGCCTTATTCCACCAGCGTTTTGTACGCGAGCTATGGTAACTTTTTTTGCCCGTCGCCACAGGGCGCAAGCGATTCTTGGCAATGCCCCAAGCGATGCGGCGGGCAATATCAGGCGGAACTATCTTCAAATGATGCCGTTCCATGTAATACGGGGTCATGGCTTCGACAATCCCCCGCCGTTCCAGCCATTCCTCTAATGCAGGCGCGTTAAAGCGCATGTTCGGTTTGAACATATCGACGAATCGCCCTGAATCACGGAACGAAAGTTGGTAGCGCGGTAATTCATTGGTCAAATCAATAAGCTCGTCGCGCATCGATTTAACCAATTGGCTTTGTTGATCTACCGTGAGGAGCAGCCGGTTGATGCGCGCTTGGATAAGCCTATCCGACCATTCGTGGATGCGCGTGTTCCAATCTTGTAGGGCTTCGGGAGACATTGTTGTATATTTAAAAAAGCCAAATATTAACGGATTAATATTTGGCTTATAAAACACTCAAAAATTCAACAACACTATGCTTTCACAATCTTCACGACCGCCGTAGGCATTGGAGTTGAAAGTAAATCCTTCATATCAACTTTCATTGCGTCGTAAACGGGTTGCGCCGCTTTGATGTTCGCCGAAGCAGTATCCGCCGCTTTGCCCGTCGCATTCAATGCCTCATCGACGGTAGAACTCGCAAACTCATACGTCCGAGAGCCGTCCAGTGCAATCACTGCTTGCAACGTTTCAAGGGGTGCACCACTCTGTTTCACGCCATTCACCATCATCGGGATTGCATCGTCGCCCGACAAAACAACATTGATGACGGTGCCCGGAACAACTACTTTATTTACCCGCGCCATCACGTGGTCGAATAAAACTGCCGCTTGTACGGGGTCTGCATCGTTGGCAGCAGGTTTATACAAGCTGTTGTCGCTTCCCCAATCGTAGAACACTTCATCTACGTTCGTCTTCCGCTTTTCGACGGAGTCCAAACGGGCATTGGTAGCATTGACTTGGCTGTACAAGTCGTTCGCTGCCACCCCCAAATCGCCGACAGAGCCAGTCAAATCCACATTCAAGGCTTTTTGCCGCTTCAACTGGGTTACAATGTCGAGTGACAAATCCTTTTGCTCGTCCGAACGGCTCATGAAAAAGCCGAAAAATGCCAACATGTTGGCGATAAATTGCTTCATGTTATAAAAAATTTAAAAATTTAGTGATAAAACACATCCTCCAAAACCAGCACGCCGCCAATACCCCGAAATCGAAAAACGGTGTATTTTGCGTTCTCGTTGAGCGTATAAACACCCACACTACTACCGTCTCCATACCTACAATTTGCGTACGAGAAAATTAACGGCGTTGTCACATCCCATCCATCCCCTTTTACGGAATGAATTATCATATACTCGCCCCCATCCACAAAGTTTATGGGGATTATTCCCGTGTCACCCATCACCGCAAACACAAGTTGAAATGTGAATACTTTTTTCAACAAGCCTTCGCAGTCAAAAATCATGTTCGGATTTCCATTCGGAACGCGCCCAAAGTCCTGATTTTTCGGCGGTACAATGACTGGATTAGCGCGATATAACGCCCAAATCTTCCACAAATTGATATACTGCCTCTTTACGGCATCCCATCGCCCTTCGACCACAAAAACCGTGAGGCAATCGCCCGCCTTCAAAGAAAGCGATGCTAATTCTCCACTTTGTGAGGATACGACGGTTGCGGACGGCACATCGCATTTTATAATGGTGACAATCCCTTTTTGCGGGGGATTGTCACCCAAAGTAATGAATTGCCCGTTCTGCATCAACAAAAAGCAGTTTTCCCACTCACTTCCCGTAATCGTGTGCGGACGCATCGTAGGGTCAAGCAGGTCAGAAATCCCTATATTTTGCGTCCGAACCCGTAAACGGGCGTTGATAAGTTGCAGCTCGTTCAGCATCAGTTTCGGTATGCTAAATCGCAGGTGACGATGTCGCCAATCATCGCAATTCCCGCAAAACCACTGATTTTGATGTTCGTGTTCACGGTATCCTCCGTGATATTGGCAGCGGGTGGCGTAAGCGATGTTTCCTCTAAGCCGTTCCACTTCACTTTTACACGGCTCAATGCCCCAACAGCGCGGCGGGGGACGGCAATGGTGATGGCATTGGCGGTGATGTCCGCTTGGGCGATGACCCATTCTACGGGCGTGACGACTTCGACGATGAGTCCCGTCGTCTGCTTCGCATTTAGTTTTTTGAAGCTGGGTGCAGTTACTGCTGGCATTTTTTTTATATTTTAAATTACAAAATAATCATATATTATCTCTAAAACATCCTGTTCTGCATAATCCACTAAACTTGCTGTATCTATCACAATGCAGCCATCCGCTTCCGCTAAGAAGCGGACATTCGTATCCACCTGCCCATTTTTCAGCGCGAGCCGCTTCCATATTTTGAAAACGTTTTTTCCATAAGGTAACTTTAACAGCGGTGCAATGGCTTCATTTTGGATCACGTGGCTCACCATTTCTGACCCCAATTGCAGTGCGTTGGACGATGTAGTTGAAAATCGACGATAAAAAGCCCCCAATTCGGGATACTTCGCTATCATTTCGCCGATTTCCGCCTGCGTCATACTTTCTGGCATCACCAAGGAGCCATCGGAGAGCCGAAGCCCTGTATCTACTTTCGGACCTACATACGTTAGCATAGTCAATCAATTAAACGGGAATTGGAAACGTGTAATACGGCGGTTCATTAGCCACTTCGACTTCGCCCTTTAACACATAGCCTCTTGGCTCGTCTTCGTGCGAATGCGCCAACCGAATCCATTCGATGAACACCATCGTACCCGCCCGTTCTGGAATGAGGAGCCGAATGTTGCGATTCGCTAACTTCTGAAAGTCCGCCGAAGCAACTGCATCGCGCCCGTGAAAATGCAGCTCGACGCTTACCTTGAACCCGCAGTGGCAGTTATCTTTGATAATTGCTTCTGCTTTGTACTTGGACTTCACGTCCGAAGCCCTTAAACGGGCGAATTTGCCCGCCGCCACTGCGGTTACGCCTGCGGCGGCTGCCACAGCAGTACGCATCGTGAGCGCGGCGGATAATTGGTTTGAATCCTCCTGACGGGGCGGAATGGCAATCACGCTGTCCTCCATGCACCAAAACATATCGGGTTTCAAGCCACTGGGATTCGTTTTACCGTCGAGGTTGATCCGTATATCTTTTTCTATGAAATCTGGCATTCAAAATTCGTTTTAAACCGGTTTGACGATATAGTTATAATCCTTCAATACCACATCCCATATCTCGCTATCATTTTCTACTTCGGATGCGACGATGCACACGCCATCGATAATGAACATCGGATACAGGGTTTGATACCGTTTGCCTTGCCGTTCAAAAAAACCGACGGTCAACTGCTTGGGTTCGGTGCTAACGGCAACAGAAGAAATATCCCGACTTTTCGAGGCATTCTTTTCCAACCGCGCAATCGTTTCTCCCGCCATTTTTAACGCCGCTTCCAACGCCGCGTTTTTATCTTTTTCTTCTTGCAACTGCTGTGCTAAATCCATGATTTTCAATGTTTTAAATGATTATGCTTTGCCATTCCACACGATGGCTTCGGGTTTCGGCGTGACACACTGCACCCCAAACATATAGTCCATCCAGAAACTCATGCCGCGCGGCACAGGTAAACAATCAAAGGTGTTGGTATCGCTGAACGCATCGAAAGCGTAAAACATGCGATTGGGATTCAAATAAGCACAAAAATCCGTGCCTTCCAATTCAGGCATTTCGTAAATCCACGATGAATTAAAGATGTCCCGAATCCGTTTGACTCCGTTCACGGTTTCCGTGACTAATTTATAACTCAATCCTGGCGTGAGAATCAAATCCTCATACGTGGAAACGACCGACGGCGAAGCGATGTAAGCGTTGTTTGGGTCGTTTTTATACGCTTTGCCCATCCCTGTATTGCGCATTGCCTTCAAATGCTGTGCAACATTGGAAGCTGTATAATTACCTGTTGGAATTGGCACCACATTGATTTGTCCCGCCGCGCCTTTCGCTTTGAATAGTTCCCGTTGTCCGTTAAAAAGCTGGTCAAGGTCGTCGGTAACGAGTGGCGTAGCGGTTTCCTTACCGTTCCAGAACGCGTCCCCGATTTCTTGTTTTAACCGCGCTTTGACTTGCGAAAACATCCGTTCTTCCTGCGGAATGACTGCCGTTTTCTGTCCCTTTGGAGACCACCGACCTGTAATTGCAGAAGATTCAAAATCCTGCGGATAAATGATGAGTTCCACCTTCGCTTTGTGGGTTTCAATCATATCGTAGCCGAACTTCAACGTGTCCGCATCAGGCGTGAAGGCGCGTGTCCACCGTTTTGAGAGCTGTCCGACCCACAATTTGGGTAGGATTTGTTTTCCTTTAACGCCCTCGATGCCGATGGCGAAATTGGCAGCGTTAAAATCCGTAAAGGATTCTATGGTCAAATCATCCCGTTGTGTGAGGATGTAACTCATAAAACCTTTTACAATGTCATAGTTTACACTGCTGTTATTTTCCGTTACTCTTGCCATTTTTGATTTTTTACGATTCGGAATGCATTGCAAATCAATTGATTGCGAATCTTTTTTTGCTAACCATTTTCTTTTTCCCAAATCGCCTTCAAGTGCGCATTCGCGGGATTATTCAACCAATATGGCATTGGTTTCTTTTCCGCCGAACCGATATGCTTGTGCGCGTCCGAAGCACTGCCTTGTGGTTTCCCCGCCATGTTATCTACTTGCGTTTGCAAGCGGTTCAACTTTTCTGTTAACCCATCAATTTGGCTCTGATAATCCACTGCGGCGGCGGGCGGTTCCGTTTGATTGGGTGTTGCTTTTGCATCCGCCTCCACGATTGCCTGCTGAACTTCGGCATCGGTTTTATCGGCAGGAATGCCGTATACCGCCGATAATTTTGATTTGAAATATTGGAGATAATTCATTATAATTAATTTGCAATTTACGATTTGTAATTTTGGGCGTGCAGTAATAACCGTTGCTGTGCTAAACTAAATGTCCCAATCATGTCCACCAAGCCGCGCCGCTTCGCCTCTTTCGCGTCGAAGGTGGCACCCGAAAGCGTATGCTTATCGGTCTCCACATTGCCCGTTAGCGGACGGTTTGTGCGCACTTCAGTTAAGAAGTTCGCATTGGTTTTATCCAACATCTTTTGAAAACCCGACACATCGCCTTCTAAAAAGGCGTTGAATTCACTATTTTTGTTATATGAATCCTTTGCATATAGATCGGTTTGGTATGCTTTATAACTTTCCGCGAAGTTTTTCGGCAAACTTAACATTGTCCCGATACTTCCAAAGCGTGCTGCATTTGATGAGGCAATGATTTCATCGCAAGCCAGCGTGCCGAGCACACCAGCAGACATTAAATAGTGACTGTAAGCGATTACAGGTTTATTTTTACCCTGAATGCAGGCGTTCAGCTTGTCGCCTGCGATGGATTCACCACCGCCCGTTTCTGTTTCCAATAAAACACCTACAACCGTCGGCTCGGCGAAAGCTGCCCGAAAATCACGAATCAGGGAGTCAATGCCGCGCGAACACAGTCCATCGCTGGAACGCATCACGCCATTGAGCTTTAAATGCGCTATTTTTTGGGGTTCTTTGGACTTATTAAACTGCGCAACGGCTTGAATTTCAGTAGGCATAGCAAGGGCTTTGCGCTCCTTGACTCCGAGTTTCGAGTAAGGAATACCTTTTTGGTGCAGCGCGGTCAACTCTATAAAATCGAACAGCGACTGTAAACCAAAATATTCTTCAATATGCCATTGCCCTATGGGGAAGAAGGTCGTATCCATGCCGCAAAATTGCGTTACTCTTACGGTTGCGGCAAGGACAGTGCGATTGGAGTAGGCAGGGGACGGTTTTTGCGTAGGAGCAGGGACGTGAAAGAGGCCACGGCGGCAGATACGTTTTGTTGTGTTACGCCGTACCACTTAGAAACCGTCACAGCGGTTTGACAGCACAACTTTACCCCTATCCAATATCGCAGCAGTTTTCGGCGAGACCGAGCATCCCGAAAACGCCGACCCCTAAAAATAGAGGGATATTGCGCCTCGTAAGCCCTTGCCCATGCCTCGCAGCTTGCCAAGTCATAGACCAAAATATTTGTATTTTGCTGGACAGCAGGGTACAAATATTTTGGCGTTTTTTTTTCAAAACGCTGAAAATATTTCAACGCGGCTTCTTGCGACCAATCCCACTCATCACATTGGTGCGCCGCATAAAACAGCGTGATGGCTTGAAACGTGGGCATTTGTGCTTGTTTTTTGTGGGTGATCCATTCACAAAACAGTTGTTTCGCATAGCGGTCTAATCGGCTGCTAAGGGATTGAATATCAATGATTTGCACGGTTTCCAGCAACAACGCCGTTTGCGCCTCGACGGGTGTAACCTTCCGTTTGGAAGTGAATAGGTCGCGCTGCGCGTCGGAAAAATGATCCAGTTGCAGGGTCACGGTATTATAATTTTTCGCGTTCCATACCGAAAAATGAGAAAGGAGGACTTTTTTCGCCCAATGGGTTGTGGGTATTGAGTAGGTCATTTTATAGATATGTATTTTGCGCAAAAATACACAAAATACATACCCAAATATCATATATTATACTTGTATTAACACGACTTCGCATTCGACGCGGCGCACCTTGTGGCGCAACACACCTTGAAACGATTGCGCAAGAAAATGGAAACCATTAATGATTATTTTTTGGTTAAACATAAACCGTAAAAATTTGTCCATAGGTAAAGATAACTTTACTTTCACAGGCAACCCTTTAAACGTTTTTGCCCATGCCCAGAAATGATTCTGAATACATTTATCGCCCACAAATTGCAAGCTGTATTCATTGTTTCCGCCAAAGACCTGATTCGCTTCCGAGGTCGCTAATGGAAATGAAAAGTCGTTCAGGTGTTGCAACCCGCGATATAAAACGAGCCAATCTTTCCCGTCAAAGTCGCTCATCGCCTCCTGCGACTGCAACCCTTTTTGATGTGCGGCACAAGCCGCGAATGGGTATTTCGTGTTTCTGGTGAATGGGTGTTTCATTAAATTGCCCTGCAAATCGTACCGAATGTTCGGCGACGCGATAAAACCCGCGTCCAAACTGTTTTTTCCGTTCCCAAAAACCGTTTGATAACTTTCTTGTACCATCCAATCGGGGTTTTTCCACATGCCAACGGGGATAGGTGCGTCATCGTGAAAAAAAAGCGTCGGGTCGGGATAATCGCCGCGGACATAAATCCCTTTTTCCGCGTTAGCAGACACGCCGCCAAAGCCCAAATCAAACCGTTTCAAGTCCTTCAACTCAGGGAGCATAAACGGTTTGGGGAGCGATAATTTAAAATCAATGCCAAAAGCGGTGTCCATATTCCCGCCGCGCACAACATACTGCGTCCAATCCTGCGCAGGCGGCTTGGCAAGCACATCCGCAAAGGATTCTAATTCAATGGTTTGCGTGATTTCGTTCGGGTAAGGGGCAACGGCGAAAAGGCGGCACAAGCGACCGACCCACTCGGCGCAAGTCGTGTTTGTTAATGCGCGATTTAGGGGAAAATTGGGTACCAGATTCGGTAAATCGTTCCCCGAAGCGTTGACATCTTGTTGAAAATGCGCCGCATTCCCAAAACCAATTTGATGCAGGGATTGTAACTCCCTGTTGTTTTGGAAGCGGTTTTCTAACTTGTAATCAACGGATTGGAAAATCTTTTCTAAAATGTATGATACCCGCAGGTGCGGTGTCAAGTTAACAATATTTAGATAAAGGTCTCCAAATCCGTTGTCGGGTCTAAAATTAATCCCGTTACCGTCCCAAGCATTTTGAAAATACTGGGTTTCAACACCTGGATTATTTTCTTTGATTTCTTTGTATGCGGGATTATATACGGGAAAACACGTATATGTCCCCGTATTTCCAAGCGACCGATTACATGCATCTATAATGTCTTGCTGCGCCGACGGCAGCGTTCCCATGTCTAAGTTTGCAATCGGTGTATCTTTTAACGATGCTAACGGATGCACCGCTATACTGACTTCCGCCCATTGCTCCCTGTCAAAAAGGCTCGTTTGCTTTACTGTTAAATAACCATTAAATACGGGGATGCCAAAATGCGCCACTAAACACTTGGCATCCGTGACCCATGCCCGCAGGCTGCCCAATTGATTGGGATGCTCTAAGTGCCGTAAATTGTTCGGGTCTAATGGCACTTTGAACCCAAAAATTAAGCCCGTTCCAAAGTCCGGTTTATCCCGAAGGTACGCAGGATTTTGGAGTTGAAACGACAATTGGGTATCAGGATACAGGCTTAGGAAGCCTTTTTGTAATTCAATGGTAATCATTTCAATCAGTTTGATATTCGAGTTCCAAATAGTTAAAGGGCTTCGTCGAGTCTAAAACAACTTCCTTCGTGGTGAATCGAATCGGCACAAATGCCCCCATTTCCACCTGCCAAGCGGCTTCACCGTGTATAATACGGGCATAATATTGGGCGAGGTTCGTGGGCAATAAAGGCGTTTTTAGGGTGTGTGTTTTTTTCGATTCCACGCTGGTCAAGCGCGTAAAGCCTTCGTAATCAATGAATTCGGTGCGCTCAAAGGCATTTTTCGTAGAACGCGCCCCGAATAAAGTGAGGCATTCCAAGCCACCCAAAGGATTGGGGACACAGATGTAAACCTCTCCCACCCTCCGTGCTGTCACATCGTAGCGGCGGACGCAAATTTCAGTTTGTGGACGATTCGATTGATAAATATCCGTCGAAACAAAGCTCACATCATAGCGAACGATGCTTTCGCGCCCCCCAATGGCGATTTCTCCTACGCCCAATTGCGCAAAACCGCAAGGCAACGCATAAACCACAAACTTTTCCAAATCAATGCTCGTCCCCAAATAAGGGTAATGCGTATAAATAGTTCCTGTATTCGCCCAAGCCGTGACGCGCACGATGACTGAGGGATAATCGACGGGTGGAAAAATATAGGTATATTCAGGTTGCATCTCTGAAACTATTTTCCGCAATGTCGGATACCCATGCAGCACCGTTGGTACAGCTACGCCTTCGCCTTGTACCGCGTAGAGTATGTCAGAGGCTTGGTATTTGTTGCTCAATCCATTGGAATATAGTACTTTATATTGTGCAGATTGATTGTATATTTGAAAAATGGCTAATTGAATGTTGGTCTGGCGGCGGAAAGTCAATGCGGGCGGCAGAGCCACTTGTAAGTTCAATAGGTCGCCAATATCAATCACTGCGTCGCCCTGCGCATCAAACGGCTTCTGGATGGGTACGCCGATAAGCTGATTCGATACAGGGTGAATCAGTCGAATGCAGGCGGCATCGGTCGGGAGCGGATTGTGAGAAACGCTTAGCGTAAACTCGTTACCCGTAATGTTCACGGATGGTTCCCGAATCGGATGCTGTCGAGTTGTCAAAATAATTGTATCATAATTAGATTGCACGATATACACATCCGCTACGGGCGGACATGCGATGAATGCCGCTTTCAGCAACTCAATGTATAACAACAAGGGACTATTGCCATCCCATACAGGCATATCCGTAGCCAAAAGACCCGATTGGAAACACAATGTGACCGCATCGAGTTTTAAAACTGCGCCCTGATTCGCCCCTTGTACCTGCAACATGATTGCCGTTGGCAGTGGCGCGGGACGGGAAACCGTGACTTTTAAACCCTTCGTGTAGGCGACAGGGGCTGTTTGAATTGTTACCATACTTATTAATTATTCGATACCTGCCGTAAATGCTGCCAACCAACCGACGGTGTTCGAGAATACGTGGGCACCTTTCGGCTCCACTTGAAACTTTCCGTTGAACGAGAATAAACCGTTTCGAGCATCGTGAAACAGTTGCGCATTCACCAGTTGAGTGATTTCGTATGCGGTTTGGCGCGGCGATGCCGCCGTTTTTTCCACCAACACAACCAAATCCGAACTAAAATCCGTACCCCGCCCCGCATCCATTGGAAAATCAGGGATGTGCACAAAGAGCATCGGATACAGGATTGAATCCGCCGATTTTTGTAGCGATGCAACATCCTCAATAGTTCCCACGACGACGGAAACAATTCCATGATGCCCTTCGAGTGCCTTAAAATACGCCTCAAAATCATCGTAGGTCGTCCACACTTTATTGTATATTGTTTCCATTTCCATTGTTACGTTTTTACACTGCTTAATGCCTTGATTTCCAATGCTTTGCGCCGCGTTTCGACGGTGTGCATCATCAATCGGTGTAATGGCGTTTGTAACACCTGAATGTAAGTACCAAATACGCCCGTTTCCGCAATTGAGTTAAACAATCCCCACCAACCGAATTTCGGAAAGTGCATCGTTTCTAAACACTCGGTTTCTTCGTCGCCGAACGCATAATCACCGTACCAGTCCGCAACGAGCTGTTTGACCCCCAAAAAATAGGTTAACACCATCATCGAAACTTCCATCGGGAGTTTTGACAATGCAATGGATTCCGCTTCCACTTGCTCCCGACTGCGGATTTCCAATTGTAAATCTGTTGTTTTCGGACGCAATATCGTCGCCACTAAACAAGCTAACCGACTATCTGCCTGCGTTTCCAAATATTGCTTCAAAAACGAGTCCGCTAACGCAAATTGAATCCCCGTTCCATCATTGAATGCTTCTAACGGCATCCAATACGCAACGCCTTGAAAATCAATCCGTTCGACAATGGGAACAGCAGAGGCTTTCAGCAAAGGCTTCAATAATCCGTACAGCGCGGCAGCGTCCATGCTGTCCATCGCCTTGTAAACAGGGGTCGAAATATCAAATCCTGCACAAATGGCGGTTTCTACGTCGTCCGTGAGCAAAGCTTTGAAAATCAACAGTTTATGTTTCGGCTTGCGATGCACTGATTGCCAATCCTGCGGCACGTCCCGCGTAATGTAATGGCTTCCTTTTGGGATACGTACTTTTTTTACCATTTATTAATATATACTGCTTTGATAATGTGTTTTTTAAATCCTTAAAACTCAAAATATGCGCCTTTTCTCGCGCTCAAAGGCGCAGCGCGGATTATCTTTCCGATTAATTAACGGTTTTTAAAAGGGCATATAGGGGGTGTTAAACGACCTTCTTTGGCTTTGGCTTCGGATACTGCGCACCCAGCAACCGAAGCACCGTTTGAATCTCTTTGGGCGTTAGTTTCGCCGATTCAATCGCCTTGACGACGTTGTTGAAAACAATTATATCTTTCATTTTTTCAATGATTCTAAAATATTAAATACCTGTTTCCAATTTTCAAAGCAAACCGCCCTGTCATCAATATACGCAATGGCGGGTAGCTTTCGATTCGTGATGCCAATCACCCCTTTATGATTCCAAAAAAAAACTTCAGGCGCAATGACTTCAAATTTAAGAATCGGCATTTCGTTGTCAAGCCATTCTTTTATTTGTTCGGCAGGTCGAGCCGAACAAATAAAAACAGCGAATCCGCTACCCATTAGCGCGTGCAATGACTCCAAAGCACCCTCTACCACGTTTCCGTAAATGCTGCCATCCTGCCAACCTTTCGCGTAATCGTGAATCACACCATCAAAATCTACTGCAATTGCTTTCATTTTTTGCGATTATCCTTGTATAAACGCCACTCATTCGCCCCGTAAAAACAGATGAGCATGAGCAGCACGATGCATTTATGAAAATCTTCCATTAAAATTTCTTTTTTTTAAATTTATCAAAATCCACAAACAGCGTATCCTGCATTTCGAGCAACGTTAAAACCAACCAGCACAGTTGAAAGAACCCATTCCCCAATTCAAGCAGCCGCAGCATCGGCGGCTCTAACACATTGAAAATCAAGCAAGTAGCACGCGTAAAGTGCTCCATACTCGCAAATAGGACGCAAAACAACGATGCCAATGCAATCCGTTTATTTTGCGTGGTCAATCGTTCGTATAGGTTTACGAAACGTCCTGCGATATACGACCAGACCAAAAAAGTGATAACCGTGAACCAAAACAACATAGGGGTAGCCATATTCATCCTTTTTTCTCCTCCTTTTCCGACGCATCGGTTTGATGATTCCCTTCGTGACCGCGTAACCGTTGCCAGAATCCGATAGGGTCCCGAACGATTACTTGCCCCAATTCAATTAGCTCGCGGCTCAACAAACCGACCCCCGCCACAATGCCATCCTTCCACGCCTGTAACGGTTCAACCCCTCGAATCAGGTGTCCCACGAGCATCCCAAATAGGACACTGCCGAGCATCGTGAGGAGTGTTTGTTTAATAGTGTCGGACGGTTTTAGGAGGGCGCGGATGACCGAAGCCATGAGCGCGATGATGGCTGAATTTAAGAATGCAGTTACATATTGAATTATTTTAGACATTAGTTAGGCATAAAGTTAATTAAAGTCCAAAGGTAGGAAGGCGCATCGGTGGTGAAAAGGACAGGGGATAATTGTAAAGTGTGGTATTCCGGTGTTTCGGAATACCGATAGATTCACGGTTTCGGGTGTCCTGAAACGCGAAAAGGCGCGTTCCCAAACGAGGGAACGCGCCTTTTCGATTCAACTAAAAGTATTCGCGCAGACAGCTACTACAAATCCATCCATCCGAATCCGTGTGCGCAACGGATTGGCAATCTTTGCCACACCGTCCGCAAACCGTCGCAACGCCCGCAGGCGGATAGGTCGTTTCGTGACCGTCGTGACCAATCATTGTGATACTGCCTTCGTTGCGCGGCGGTTGTGCTTGGAAATGGGGGCAATCCCGCATGGTTGCTTGGTCTTCTGCATATTCCATCCCGTTTTGTGAATGCTTTTCGCAGAGGTGAATGCAGGAGCAGGGTTGCGCTTTTTTTTGTTTCGCCATTTTTGATTTTGATTTTTGAAATGATTGCAAAGTTAAAAGTTGTGAGTGCAGTTTTTTTGCATTCACTACTTTTTTTTCATTTTTCATACCACATCTCCAAAAAGCGCGGATGCGCCACTTTTGCGATGTAATACACCGCGCCGTCGTACATCGGAAACGTGTGCCACCGCCCGTCCACCTGCGTCCACCATGTTCGAACCAGCAAAACGTTCGAGTCGGGCAAAGTGTAATAAATGGCGAAATTGTGAAACGCGGTTTCTGCATCCGCAAGGGATAGGGGCACAAGGTCGTTGCTGGATTCGATGCCGTAATGATTTGTCGTCATTTTTTTTAATTTTTTAAGTTGTTGGGAAATTCTCTAATTTTCAACGACTCTGGGAAAAAGTCCCAATTCCCGCCGTGTCTGTCGCAACCCGTACCCCGCAAATCCTTCGCGAGATATGTTCCGAGTTGTTTCACGAACACGGCGCACCCCGCATCCCGTCCCTGCTCCACCAAGTGCTGAATCCATTGGTACTCGCACGGACGGTACTTTGATGAACCGTTTTCGTTCCCCGACTCGCCGCCGATGATAATCCAATCAATCCCCTTTAAATCACACGTTACGGAAGACCACAATGGCTCAAAACTTACAAATTTAATCTTAGCGGGGATTTTTTTAAGCGTCTCTAACCGATGCACCGCGTCTTGGTGTCCAACCGACGTACCGAGCCACACGTTTTCGTATCCGTTGCCCCAATCGGACGGTAGTAACGCTGCCACGCGGTCAATGCGCTTGGTGAGCATTAGGAACTGATGTTGGGAACATTTGCGGATTATCGCCCAAACTTCATCCCGAAACGGGTCAATCGCTTCGTGAAACACGTCCGTCAAACTCGATGTAAAGATTTTCGATGGCTCTTTTAGTTTCAACGGTAGGTTGAACACCGTTTTAGTGCGCACGGGACCTTCGGGCGTGTAGCGCGTGGCGTTCAAACTTTCGCGGAACATGTAACAGTTGTCACAATCTGCGTCAACTTTGGTGCAGCCGCGAGCAATGTTCCAAGTGGCATCGCACCACTGGATGTTGGATTCTTTACCCATTTTTTAAATTTTTTTTTATAAAAAAAGTGCGAATGATTTTTACACCATTCGCACTTTTTTTACAAGTTATCTAATTTATACAATTTGTATCGTTCGATGACGCTGATTAATTTTTTTTCATAATCTGGGTCAGTCGCGTAACCTAATGCTCTTAATCCTTTTGCCCATGCTTTGTAATCCTTTCCCGCTTTAAACAACGGTTGATAACGCTCTTTTGTCAAAAATTGACTGTGTTCGCGCCAAGAATCCCAACCATTTTCGTATTTTCTGAAAAAATCCTTGCCCGTATCGTCAAAATGATTCGTACAATGCGTTTTGCCACACGTCGCATTCGCACCTGGTTTCAAAAAACACTTAATGCCAAACATATTATTGTTTTTCGTCGCCAAAATGCTTTTTCCCGCCCGACTTTCAATAATCGCCTGTCCCATCGAAATACTCGCAGGAATTTGAAATTTATCCATTTCAGCCACCGCAATCTTAGAAAAACGCTCAATAAACGCCTCAATATTCATAGGCAGGAGCGTCGTATGGTCTGCGGGCGCGACGGATGGGTTGCCGATGGTCATGGAGTCTGCATTCCCAACGGATAATTTACAACCGTCCGTTGTCACCGCCAAAAAGAAAGCGGCTGCAAACGCAACCGCTACGACGGAATGGACAGGATTGGATTGAATTTTTTGCAACACATAATTTTCGGAACGGGTGGCGTGTTCCGCTACTTTTTCATAATACATTACACAATGCTTTAATAATTTGAATAGATTTTAAAAGCAAAACGACACTCATCATGCCTATCATAGAACCGAAAAAAATAAACATGGATTGCATCGCAACGGAATCTACAAAATCTTGTATCGCCTTTTCCGTTCTGGGCGATACAAAAAGTATAATCGTGCCGTGCAGCTTGCAAATCTTTGGAATCTCGAATGAATACGGGATTCTGCATAATTTAGGTTGCAATGGAACAATTTTGTTGTTATCCGTTTGTTCCGTCGGATTCATTGTTACTTCGATTACTTTCATTTTTTTCTTTGAATTTGGCTTCTAATTTTTTTTCAAATTTTTCTGCAAGCGCATCGGCATACTGCTCCGCCTTGCGGTTGGATTCCGATTCCACAATCTGATAGACCAAGTTCCCCAACGAACCGCCTACCAACAGGATTCCAGAAAGCAGATTAAAAGGCGTATAAATCCACACGCCGCCTTGCACCACCACAAAGATAATCCCCTGAACAATAAGGGCGCACAATAAAATGCGGAATCCCTGCCGAATCTTTGGGTTTTCCGCATCGAATGTTACTTTAATCATTTTTCAATCCTCTTTTTGTGCCGAACGATTCATCCAAAAAATGAATAATTCGACGATGATACAAATCAATATGATGTTCATGTTTATAGCAACTTTAAAATCTGTAGCACAGTTACGGCAATCTTATTTTTTTCTATATGAAAACTTTCGGAAGTAACCGTGCCCGACATTTCTTCCCACTGCAAGCGCATCAACGATGCAGACACCAAAAGAATCGCATGAGACAATTCTTCATTTTTTTGTTCTTTCTGATAATCGCCTAAGCGATAAATGGCATCTGCTATTTTATTTCGGGCTATGAGCTGTTTGACTTCCCATTTGAATCGCTCCACATACGACGGTTGCACAGGCATCGCTTCAGAACGCTCTAAGTAAAGTTGAAGCAAATCCTCATTTTCTTGCAAGGCAATCTCCGATATTTCTCCTTGAAATAAGGTATCCTCTTTCTTTTGTTGCTCCCGACGCATGGAATTGCTGTACATAATTTCCATTCTATCTTTGTTCATATCCCAAACCATTTTTCAATACATTCCCAAAATTCCCTACTCCATTTCGCCCAAATGCGCATCGGAATGGACTCGATGCGCGGCTCTTGTTCCGTTTTTTTCTTGTAAATTGCCACCGCCAACGCCGAAATCGTTATAAATGCAATCGAAATCATATCTAAAAAATAAGACATGTTTCCGTAATCGTTGCAAATGATGTTCGGTATCATTTTGCATTCATCCTCATAAGCCGTTTTGAAATGGGTAATTTTACCCAATTTCCGTTTGTCGGCAGCGTCACAAATTTTGACCATCGCCAAACTATCTTTTTCATTTTGGCTACTAATCCAAACTTTATCTTCTTCTGTACTCCATTTATCTATTTTTCTCGATTCGACGCTGATGCTTTTCCTGTAATTGTTTCTCGCAACGTTCGTGTCTAATTTAAATCGGTCTAACGCTAAGTTTGTGGAATCATCATATCGTTCCTTGATGACGCGCACTTTCGCAGAATCCACAATCGAAACAGGATAAGCATTGTGGATGCCGAGCCGCGTTTCGAGGCTGATTTTGACCGCCAGCGCCAACAAAATTGCCGTGAAAGCGATTGCAAATATGTCCAACGCCCAATCAATCACCCGATTCACCGCCACATCCGCCGCCGCTTCCAATGAAACCGCTAAGAGCTTTCCTTGAAACGCCGCCGCCAAGAGCAACGCTAAAATACCCGAAATAAACCAATGAAACCCTGTCTTTTCCAAAAGAAAGTAGAAAAAGACCGATTCCGTAATGCCTAATATGCACCGAAAGAATCCTGACAGTTCGGCTGCCGTGCCGACCATCCGTCCGTGCCGGGCAATGAAGGCATAGACATCGGATGCTTTTTCAGCCATGTCCATTTTCATTGTGTCCCATTGTTCCTTTAAATCCACGTATTTTTGTCTAAACTCTTTAAATCTGTCCAATTCTTCTTGTAACCGTCCATTCCGTTCCCTTAATACTTGGTTTTCGTGACCCAAATGCTTGTTTTTATCAAGCAGGGTATGTATTTCAGTTTCCTGTTCCTGAATGTTTTGACCATTTAATGCTGCCCCAACCCTGTGTCCATCCAATTCTTTGCTCACTTTCTCCAAATCTGCCCTCAATCGTTCGTTTTCACGCCCCAAATTCGCCAATTCAACGTCGGCATTTGAGCCTTTGGAGAGCAAATTGAACCGTGCATCGTTCAACGTTTGAACTTCCTGTTCACTTTTGTTCAAGGCATCGTTCAACGTTTGAATCCGTTGTTCCGCATTTTGAAGCGCGATTTGAGCCAATTTGAACTCGCCGTTCAGATTTGAGCGATTTGAACGCTCGTTGTTCAAATCGGCGTTCAACTTTTGAACACTTTGAACCGATGCGTCTAAACGGGCGTTCAAATCGCTCAAATCGCTCAAATGCCGTTCAACTTCTTTTCTTAGGGATTCGTTATCTTTGGAGAGCGCAACCAAATTACTATTGGCATCGCTGCCTTTCGTCATTAAAGCATCCCTTTCCAATTGCAATTGCGCGGCTTTTTCCTTCCATTCTTTTGCAGCATTCCATTTATCCGTTAAACCTTGTATTGTCAATTCATTGATTCGCAATTTGTTATTGCAATCGTTGTTCAACTGCTCCGCATCTTTCAATTGATTGTACAAATTTTCTAAATCGTCATTTGCCCGTTGTACGCGCTGTTCAGAATCGTTCAAGTGAGCGTTCAAAGTTTGAACGGTCTGTTCAAACTTTGAACGCTCGTTGCTCAAATCGCTCAAATCTTTGCTCAAACTTTGAACGCGCTGTTCAGATTTGAGCGACTTGGAGCGTTCGGCGTTCAACTGCTGTTCAAAAGTGTTCAGATTTTGAACAGCCTTATTCAACTGCTGTTCAAGATTTGAACACTTTTGAACCGATGCGTTCAACTGCCGTTCAAAATCTGAACACTTTTGAACCGAAGCGTTCAACTGCCGTTCAAAATCTGAACACTTTTGAACACTCTTATTCAACTGCTGTTCAAGAGTTGAACTTTTTTGAACTTGGTTGTTCAAATCTGAACACTTTTGAACCGATGCGTTCAAATCTCGTTCAAGTTTAAGCCGTTGCTGTTCAAGTCGTTCCAATTTTGAACGCTCGTCGCTCAACGCCTCGTTCAAATCGGAACACTTGTATCGTTCGGCGTTCAAATCTCGCTCTAATCGCTCAATCTGCTGTTCAAAATCGCTCAACTTTTGAACAGGTGGATTCGCTTCCGATTTAGTAGCCAAATCGCTCCTACCGATGCCTATTAGAAAAGCATCCGCTTCGGATTGTGCAACGATGCCGCCCCTTTTCCATTGAAAATTAGTCCCTGCTTTTTGGTTATGGTGATAGACCTTCATTTTTAGCTTATTCGAGTCTATCTCATATCCCAGCAAGTTGCCTACGTCGTCCCATGTTAGCGGGGACGCATCAATATTTTCTTGCATAAAAGTTGTAAATGATGGGGCAACTCCGTAGCTTTGCCCCATGTATTTTAGGTTGTGACCCCCGCTACGGCGGGGTTTGTTGTTTTAGCCTTCCAAAATGATAGCCTTCCGCTTCGCTTCGTAAGCAGCATCTTCGGCTCTCAATGCTGCCATTTTGCGTTTGGCGGCTTCGTCAGGCACGTTCGACCAGTGAAACTCATTCACTTTTACCATTGGCATCACTATTCTTTTTTCGGAAACGCGCCCCTCAACGTGGTCGTTGATTTTGTCGTTCAGGTCAAAGGTGTAATTCCAGCAGCGATCCAGTTGTTCGCTCAACCGTTGAATGGTGCGCCGTTGAATGATGAATTGCACAACGACAATCAATGCCAACAAAAATTCTACTTTAGTCATATACTAAAAATTAAATAGGTTTCAGGCGATTTGCAATAACCACTTGGATTTTCCAAATGGAAAACTGCATCGTAAATTCTTGTTCCGTTTTCCGCTTCTCCGCAACGGTCTTGGTGAGCAAGCTGTATGATGGAAAAGCATGCTTTTCCCCCAATACGCGGTGCATAAGAGACAGGTTCGTAAAACAGTAAAAGTCCTTTTTGCGGGTCACAAAAAAAAGTGGTGTACTTGACACCACTTTCGTTTTTTTACCATCCATTTTTTCTATTTCAGTTGTTGCGTAAGAATATTAACCAATCTTTCATAAAATATAAATGAAAGATTGGTTAATATTCTTACGCGGGTTCGATAATTTCAATCGGCGCGTGTTCTGTTAGATCTACGTCGTAATTTCTAACCAGTTCTTTTTGGGAAAAGCACAGCGCGTTCGTTGGATTCCCCGCCAACTTGAACCGTTGGCTCTTAGCCGATTCTTTCAAATCCCAAGCCGCCGATGCTTTCAGGTATTGTTCCAACGTCCCCGAATCCAGGGGCTTCATATTTTGCCGAACCAACCGTTCCCGATATAGCGGGTAGATGTATTTCAAGCGAATGCACACCCAACCCGCATTATAAATGGGTTTTTCGTCACCTTTTTGCGTAAACGCAATCGCCTTGAATCGAATTTCTTTCTCGTTACAAATTTGTTTTTGAGACAGTAGCATCGCAACCGTCTCCCAAAACTGTTGCGTTTCGTCGGCGGTGGACATCAATGCCGTTTGCCGGTTGATGGCGGCGCTTACGAGCGTTGTCAATTCGGTCGACGGGAACGGCAGCTTTAAAACACTTTCCAATGTTTTGGCGGCGGCAATGATACTTGCACCAATCAGGATTTGTCTATCAATGGTTTCGCTGCCGTCGTAAAGTTTTCGTAATTCGGCGCGGGATTCAATAAACATATCCCTGTACTTTTCTTTGAAATGGTTTCTTTTTGATAAAATCTCGAATAAAACGTTGGTTATGCCGCCGTTTTCCATTGAAACCAACGCATCATAAGCGTCTCGTTGCAACTGTGGTATATTTTTCAAGGTTTGAAACTCTAACAATAAAAACCGCGAAAACAAAGCGGGTTCACAGTTGGGAATTTCTTGCCCCGATACAAGTATTGTGGAGCGAATAGGGGTTGAAATCGTTTTGTTGCTGTTATCCATTTTAGCCCTTTCGTACCCTGCGCCATCGTGTACACCTTTTAACATCCCGATAAATTCAGGATGAATATTATTTTTATACTCATCTATGCCGATGACAAAATTCGATACTTGTGCCAATAAACGGATATAAGACTTTGGTGTACTCCGTCCTTCTAATTTGGGCGGCTCCCGCCGCTCGCCAAATAAGCACAAAAGGGATGTTGTCAACGTTGTTTTGCCTGACCCTTTTTGACCGAAACTAAAAAGCATCGGCATTTTGCCCGACGTGGCTTCTTTGACCACATCCACAAATACCGCTGCTAAACCGAATGCTAAACCAATTTTGCCGTTATCGCCGTACACGCTGATGAATCGGCTTGACCAAGTTTCAAATGAAACGGTGGACGGACGGTGCATCAGCATTTTCATCAATCCTGCATCGCCATCGTCGGGCGAATGCAGCGAAAGAAAGTAATTTTTATCCTCCAACGACACCATGCCATGCTCGTTGAGTTCAATAAAAGTGTTGGTTTCGTAATTATACACGCCATTGGATAGCGCAAAAACGCCTTTTTGGTGTCCCGCATAATCAATTTCTTGACTATGTTTTTCACTTTTAAACAGTTTCGATTTGATTCGTGCCAAGTCCGACGCGCTGCCTTGAAACAAGAAATCTCCTTGACGCTCGGTTTTCAACTTGAACTTATCCATCGAAATTAGCTCCTCGATGCCGAAATCCGCCGTAACAGAATATCCGTCGCTGTTCGTGAGGCAAATGATGCGTTTTGCATTTTGCCCTTTGACAAGAAATAGGATTTGCATGGTGAAATTGGAAATGCCCATATAAATAATGTCATCCTTTTTCACGCGGCGAAAAATATACCGACCGTCGGCTTCGTAAAACCCGAAGCGGTCCACCGATTCCAGATCTTCATCGGTTATCGGAAAATACGATTCTGCCCATTCACGCTTCTTTTTTTTATTCTTCACCATATATATATGTCCGTCAAATTTTGAGCAAATAGGATTTTAATTGATTTAAGTTGTAGTATTTGTTCGTTTTTTGAATCGCGTACCGAATTTGCCGCCCGATTTCGTGCAACGACAATCCATCCCGACCCATCTGTTCGTATTGCGCCAAGTAATTCAAGATGCGATGCTCCGATAATCCCGCCTCACACATGATTTTAGCCACGCGATAACAAAACTTTTTTCGATACCCAACATAAAATTGAATATCTTTCTTCACAATAATTTCCAAACACACGCCCATCAATGTATCAGAATCCACAATATCATATTGCGAATTGTTTTGATGCGTTTGTTCTGGTTGTGGATTCGTTATCTCGGTTTTAAAGATTTCGCTTTCCCAATTCACATGCACCCAAGCAGGTTTCATCGGTGCAAAATAAAAGAAACGCGACGGGTTGGAACAGGACGAGTCGAAATGCTTTTTCGCCTTGTTTCCGTTGATTTCAATGTTCGAATGCTCCGAAAGCATTTTCAAGCATTGCAGATAGCACATCCGATGCGTTTCGTAAGTTGCATCGGTTAAAATGCCGATGCGCAACCCCGCGCACGATGGCGACGGATATAGGAACATCACTTCAGGAATCTCCCTGAACATTTCCCAATCGCGGCGCAAATCATTGAGGTTGCGGTAATCTTCGCCCCCATCCAAGTCAAAAACCATTAGCGGCGAATAGGTTATCAAACCCGCTTCCGCCCGTTCCGACCATTCACCCGACGCAAACCCGTACAAATCCGCTTTCAATGCCTCATATCTCGTTGGATTGTGCCAACGATGGTAGCATAATTGAGCCGTTTGTTTCGTGCAGCCCGTTTGAAGGTGGTTTAAAACTTTAGCGATGGTAGTGGTTTTGATGGGCATTTTATCAATGCCTTTGTAAATGGTGATTTTAAAATTGTGTCTTTCCATGCCGATTGAATCTAAAACCAAATGCCCCAAACGGTTCGTTCGGAGCATTCAGCGATAATACAATTTTTTACTTCTTTGTGAAGGTTTCAAAGGTCAATCCTTTCGCTTTTTCCTGATATTCGGCTTCTATTGCCTTAATATTCGCCAATTTGCGTTCCCAAAGCGCGTTTCTCGTCGCCTTTGCCGCCGCGTAAATCGCACTTCTTCTTGTGACGGCATCAGCTTGGATGGCGCGAATCCATCCGCGATACTTCTCGAAAAAAGTATCATATCCACCTTTTTGAACTGCCGTGCTTTCCTTTTCGCGCAACGCGAATACGTGGTCAATAGTATTGTCATATTCCGTATCCAACGCCGCAATTTCGGCATCCGTTGCGGCTTCTGCGGCGTTGGATGCCGTTTCATGCTGCGTTTCTACCTGCTTGATGGCGTTTATTTCCGCCGCGATTAACGCGTCGCGGTGGGCAAAATACGCCTCCCATTGTTGTATATTAATCATTGATATTGAATTGTTTATTAAAAAAAATTA
>Ga0213918_1000091_pt1 | contig 44003 bp, 55 predicted proteins | sample McNCre217MG_FD_163422 | JGI IMG/M metagenome (GOLD analysis project Ga0213918, IMG submission 163422) | Freshwater microbial communities from McNutts Creek, Athens, Georgia, United States - 2-17 MG | ecosystem: Environmental > Aquatic > Freshwater > Creek | place: USA: Georgia | collected... | reverse complement strand
GTGTAGACGTTCTTCATCCAGCTGGCGAAGCGCCGGAACAGGGGCTGCAGCTCCTGGCTGGGAGCCTTGCCCTCGAACAGGTAAAGCTCGTAGTGCTCGGCAAACTTCTCGTGGCCGGCGCGCTTTTCGTCCAGGGTCATCGCGTTCCAGGTGGCCAGGTCCTTGACGCCCGCCCATTTCAGGAACAGGTCCATGTCGGACTTGATGCTTTCCGGGGCGTTGGGCTGGCTGGCGATGTCGGCCAGCACCTCCAGGTAGAAGTGCGCCATCTCGTGGTGGAAGGTCGAGAGGTTGGCCTTCTCCAGCAGGCTGATTGTCAGCGTGCCGGGGTTGAAGGTGCCACGGGCTTCTTGCTTCAGGATACTGGGGTTGGCCGGGTCGAAGGTACCTTTATTGCCCGTAGCGCTTTTGACCTGGTTGGCGTCGAACGCCACGTAGGTGGTCGCGGCCTTGTTGTCTTCTGGGCCAGCTTCAAACATGATGGCGCCGTCATACCCTGCGGCCTTAGCTGCTTCGACAAAGTTCTTGCCGAACTCGTCATCGAAGAACTGCCACGACTCATAGGGGTCGACGTAGCTGAAGTCGCGGTGCGTCAGCTTGCCCTCTGCCGCGTTTACGATAGCATTTAGGTCTTCCCCGCTGATCCCCTCGCGCAGGTCGATCGGGTTCTGCAGGGAGGCGTATACCTGCATTACGTTTTGCCCGGCGCCGGGGCGCAGATAGCCCTCAGAGAACTTTATGTCAGGCGTCAGGAAGATGCCGTGACGCTGAGTTTCAACATCGCCGAAGGTGGTCGAGTTGATGGTCTCGCGCCCAGGTTGGAAGGTGTCAAAGTCGCCGTTCGTTGAGTGGTAGAGAACGATCGGTTTGTTGTCGTCATCGACTGCAGCCGACGCACCGAACCACTTCCAAAAGTTCTGCAGGCCCTGCTTGGTAGCAGTGATTTGCTGGCCGGCGCTGTTGACGTTGCCGCCCTGCAGCGTGTCGCCCTTGCTGCTAATCTTGACGTCGGTGTTGACGGTGGACTTTTCATCGGCGAACTCACCGTTGAACATGTCCTCCTGTGGCGTGGCCAGCACATCGTACTGCGCCCGCTCGTCGGCGTTGAGGCTGGCCGGGTATCTGGTCTGGTACTTGTTGGCCGGGGCTTCCTGCTTCAGGACCTCATCCTGCTGGTCCCCCGCGCGCCCCTCGGTCCAGGTCCACTCCGGCATCAGGCCGGTCTTCTGGTCGGCGAAGTGGGTGCCCTCACCTTTGGCTGTGCGATTGGTCTCACCGTGGGGTCCGTAGTTCACCCAGCTGTTCTGGCCTCGGGTCTCGCTGGCGACGGCGCCTTTTGCGCTGCCGGTGAACAGCCGGTCATGGGCCTGCCAGGCGTTTTCCTCGCCCTGGGCACGGAAGCCTGCACCCTCCATGCCGTGACCGAAGGCATCATGCACGGCCCGGAACAGGTCATTGGCCAGCACTGGCGCGAGAGGGCCGTCTGGACCACCGACAGGCCACTTGATGCCGGTATCGGCCAGCAGCGGGTTGGCATCGGGGCTGAACTCCGCGCCGGAGCCGAACCCTTCATTGGTCGGGAAGACACCCATTTCCTGGTTCGCGCGCATGTCGCGCATGGCGTTCCAGGGGGTGGATGCGTACTCGGCATTCTTGGGGTTGTTCAGGTCAATGAACCAGAACTTGTAACCCGCGTCGGCCAGGTACTGGTACTGGTCGACGGTCTGCCTGATCAGGTTCTCGTAGGCTTCTTTGACCTTGGGGTCTTGCGGTGCGTGAGGCATGACCTCATACGCATCCGCGATGCGCTTGGCGCGCTCGGGGTCTACTCTTGCGTATTCGGCTTGGCGCTTGAGGTCGATGCCGTGGTCGCGGGCGTAGCGCTCTGCGACTGAGACAATGCGCGGGTCTGGGCCATGAAAGCCTTTGACTGATGGCGCGCCTTCAAGAGGCGCAAGGTGCCGGCTATCAGCCCGTCCTCCTCGGTCTCCGGTGCTTCCTGCTGTTTGGTTGAGTTGGTCATTAGCATCTCCTTGCGGAATTTTAGCACTTGCTGCTTGTTTTAGGATGTCGTTCTTGGTGCTGTCCCGGCTTCCGTGATGTGCGGCCTGGTTAAAAACCTCGTGGATCTGCGAATCCATGCCGCGCGCCGGGTAGGTCTGCTCGCGCACGTCAAACACTTCGGAGATTTTCGCCCCCGCTTTCCCCTTGCTGTAGCCCACCACGGCGTCGTGTCCGGCCTCACGCACAGCGTGGGCGATGGCCGCCTCTTGGAGCGCATAGCGCAGTGTGTTGCCTTCGCGCGATACGCGCTCAATCTCAACCCCCATCCCCGACAGTTCTGGCGCGTGCTTGTCTAGGAACTCGTCAATCAGCGCAACCTTATCCGCAGTCGTTTTGCCCCAATAGCCACCCTTGAGCACGGGCTGCATGACATCGTTATTTAGCTCCTTGAAAGCCTCTTTGCCTTTCAGCTCAATGTAGGCCGCCTCAGGGGCCTTACCACCAGTCGCGCCCTTCACAAATAGCGGCGCACGCACCAAGGTCTCGCCGGTGAAACTCTCACCGCCACCGTATCCGGTCTTGGCGTTGCGGTAATGCCGCGCGTCGGAGGACCCCGCTGGCAGGTAGAACACTCCAGTGCGAACAGACTGCGCGCCTTCCTGTTCTGGTTTTTGGTAGCGTGTTAGGTTCAGCTTCAGACCGTCGGGCGTGATCTCAGCGCCCTTGGTGTTTGCCACTGCTTCGCTGAAGAGCTCGTGCGTGGGCATCTTGACGGGCACGTTGGTGGCCTTGGCCTGCTCCGGCGTGATCTGATCAAACACCCCCTGCGTCGCCGGGTTCACGCCGGTGATTTTCAGCGGGTAGGCCTGGTAGGCTTGCTCCGGTGTCATGCCGAGGCGACCGGCCAGGGCCGTGAACATGTCGGCGGCGACGATAGAGTTGGCCTCGTTAACGTCGGCGGTCCACCGGTTGAGCGAGGTGAACTGGTCCAGCATGATCTGCTTGACCTTGTCGCGGCTGGCCTGGTGCGCTGTGCTGTCGGTGGCCTCACTGATGACGCGCTTGGCTTCGCTCTGCAGGTAGGTCTCGGCCTGGGCTGCCGCCTCTTTGGCCTCGAACGCGGAGAGCTCGTTATCGCCCACGCGCGCGTGCTCCATGAGCTTTTGCTCCAGGGGTGTGCCGGCCACGTTGGCCATCAGTTCCCCGATGGGCACGCTGACCTCGTCCCCAGGCAGGAGCTCACCGCTCTCCAGCTGCGCCTTGACGCTGGGCAGCAGGTTGATCTCTTCCTGGTTGAGCACCTCGCCCAGGTTCTGGGCGTCGAAGCGCACCTCGGTGGGCGCGCCTTCGGTTTGCTCGGCCAGGTGCTGAGTCAGCTCGGCGAAGGTGCCGGGGCTCTGCTCGCGCAGTTGGGTCTGCGCTGCCAGCGCCATGAGCTGGCCGAGCTGCTGGGCGCTCTGGGTCGCGTTGCGTTGGGCTTCCTGGTCGGCGTTGATCCGACCGGCGGCCTTGGTCATGTGGTGCTCGACGACTTGCGCTGCCACCCCGCCGGCAGCGCCGGCGAGCATGCCGAGCGCACCGGCCTCCAGTGCGCCTTCCATGATAGGTTTGTCGGTGGCGAAGTTCTGCCACATCTGTTCCTGGACAGACTGCGGCAACTCCTCGAACACGCCCTCGGACAACCCGGCCTTGGCGATGGACGACAAGAAACTGCTCTTCACGGCCTTGGCGTTGGCAGCGTCCATGCCGCCCTTGACCAGCATGGTGTCGAGATCCGCGATGCCGAGCTTCTGGGAGACCTTCCCGCCCACCGCTCCGAAGATCGCGGTGCCGACCCCGGACATGACGGCGGCAAAGCTCTGCTTCACCGACAGCAGCCCGTCGGCGTTGCCTTCTCGCAGGCCCTCTGCAGCGCTACCGGCACCAACCACGCCTTCACCCGCAGCGGCGGCGAGCCACGGCGCGACATTCGGAGCCAGCGCACGAAGACCCCAGCCGGCGATAGCCCCGGCGCCCATCAGTGGCAGGGACTCCCCGATGATGCTTGCGATGGCGGCAGGGTTACGCAGTGCAGCCTCGGTTTTGCCGAAGAAGCCATGCGCGTCTTGCACGGCTTTGTTGGCGCCTTGCAGTTCCGGGGATTGCAACCCGGACAGCATGGTGTTGGCATCCTTGAAGCGAACGCCAATAGCCTCCAGGCCTTTGCCGGCATAGCCAAACGTTGGGATGTCCAGCAGGCCGACAATCGCCTGGGGCACTACCACCGCGCCCTTGGTCAAGGTGGTGGTGACATCGCCCGCCAACCCGCCTTCACGCCCGGGGGCGCTCACGGTGTAGCGCAGCGCACCTTCGAGCATACCGAGAATGCCAACGTCCTTGGTGTCGACAAGGGGTGTGTTCCTGGTGTCGGCCAGCCAGCTGCGCAGGTGCGGAGCGGCTGCGGTAGCCGTGTCGATGTCGTCGACTTTGGCCTTGGTCTCGTAGTCCTTCGGGAAGGTGCGCACCACGTCGACCGGCACCTTGTACCGGCTGGCGAGATCCTTGTAACGGACCTCCTGCTGGGGCACGGCGTCTGCCGTGAGCTGCACCGCGAGGCCTGGGTTGGGCGCCTGGGGTTTGCCTTCCTCGAAGAGGTCGGAGTACTGACCCATTATTTGAACCTTCCTTGTTCTTTCCCGCGCTGGTACGCACGCTCGATGGCGTCCTTGTCGACGTTCTTGGTGCCGTACATGCCGGCACCTTTCGGCCCAGGGGCGTCGGCCTCCAGGGCGTTGCGGATGTTCTCCGGGATGTCGTCGTAGGGTGTCTCGATGAAATTCTTCCCAACGCTGTCAGGGTCGTTGATGACCTGATAGCCCTTGCGCGTGCTGCGGAACATGCGCAAGAAGCCCGTGCCTTGCTCGACCTTCTCCCGCAGCATGTCCATGCCAATGGCTTTGAGCTTCTCCGGCGGTAGCGGCTTGTCCCCGGCTGCGCGCTGGGCGTCGGTGAGCGCCATCGTGAGCGCGCCCATGAAGTTGTTGTACTCGGTGGCAGCGGCGGTGCCTTCCTTGGGCGTCATGTCCAGGCCGCTGGACAGGATCGCGCTCTTGATGCTGGAGGTGACGAACTTGATCTGCTTGTCGACGTCCATCGCCTTGGCGTCGTTGCGCGAGATGCCGCCCTGGATCTCGACCAGGTGGTTCAGCTGGGCCTTGCTGACGTAGGGCTGCGCTTTCGTAAGATCCAAGTCAGCAAACTTCCCAGGGTTCTCCATCGCCATGCGCCGGTAGGTGTAATAGCGTCCGAACTCGTCCGGGTCCTGGTTGCCCTCGGCTTCGGCCTTGGCTTGCCTGCGCTTGGCGTCGAGCCAGTCGCGCATCTGGCGCTCAGCCTCCGGGGCCTTGTCGCGCATCTCGACCATCAGTGCAGGAGGGATGGCGCTCATGCTGCCCTTGGCCATCAGGATCGACCAGCCGCGCTTCTCGATGTCCTTGGCCTCGCGCGCCTGGATCACCTCGCGCTCGCTGAAACGGGTCTTGACCTCCTGCACGGCCATCTCTTCGTCCTTGCCGTCGAAGCGCTTGCGCGCCTCGGCCAGGGCGTCGGCCAGGGTCATGTTCTTGGCGGTGACCTCGTCCCCGAAGCTCTGGGCGGTGTTCTGCGCGACCGCCACCTTGAGCATCTTGTCGATCTCGTCGACCTTGGATGCATCGAACTGGGTGGACTTGTCCAGCTTGTCCCAGTACTGGCGCGCAGCGCTCGGGTTGGTCTCGGCCAGCTGGTTGATGACGTTGGCATGCAGTGTCGTCAGGTCTTTGACGTTCATCGCAGTCAGCTCGTCGGCGCTCAGGTTGTGCGCGCGGGCCCACTCGGCGTTCTTCTCCCGGATGTCGTTGACCGCGACCGGAGCTGCCACCAGGTCGCCGTCCTTGACCGCGACCAGTGCCCCCTGCGTGGCCGACCACTTAGCCGCGTCGAACGTGCTGCGCTCCACGCGCGCGGTCTCCGCCTGCGCGTAGGTGGCCGAGGTGCGCTGCGCCATGTCCTGCGCTGCGATGAGCGACCGGCTGGCGATCATCTGCGCCCGACCGGTCAGGCCTTCGCCGAACTTCTGCGGGGCCTCCTTCCACCAGGCGTCCACTGCGCTCTGGTAGCCGCCGATCTGCTGGCCGCTGTACTTCTTGCGGAACTCCTGGTCGGCCTTGAACCACTCGCCCCGGATCTTGACCTCGGCCTCTTGCGCAGCCATGGTGGACTGCTGCAGGTCGATCTTGTCGGCGGCCTCGGACACCGCGCCCAGGCCCTGGGCCAGGCGCTGGGTGCCGGAGCTTACGTCCTGGTTCTGCTGGTGGACATCGGGCAGCCCCTGCTGGCGCAGCTGGGGCCCGTCGTAGGTGGGGATGGTAGGCATGTTATTCGTACCATTCCATCTTCCCGGCAGCCGGGGCTGCGGGCTTGTTGGAGTAGGTGTACCACTTGTCGGCCACGCTGGCGGCACCACTCAGCAGGCTGCCGGCCATGGCGTTCTGCCCGTTGGCCTGGGCAGCGCTGGCTGAACTGTTGAAGTTCTGCGCCTGCACCTGCTGGCCCCAGGCGTTGAGCCGTCCGTTGTAGCGTGCGGTGTTGACGTCGGTCTGGCCGAAGAAGTTGGTCTGGTCGATGACATCGCCAGGCGTGCCCTCGGTGATGTCCAGGCCCTTGGCAGCGTAGCCGGCGCGCTGGGCGCCCACCATCTGGGACACGCGCCGCTGCGCTGCCTGCGCGTCCAGGTCGCCCCGGCGCTGGGCGTCGGCGGCGGCGTACTCGGAGGTCTTGGCGTTGTTGCGCGCCACCTGCGAGCTGTAGTCGGCCTGGTCGGACGCAGCCTTCATGCTCATGGCGGTGCTGGCTGCGCTGGCGATCAGGGCGATAGTTGTCACTTCACACATGCTTCACGCCCTCATGTCGAATCTGTGGAACGGCGCGCCCATCGGTCCCCAGGGTGCTGCAGGCTCCAACGTGAACCCGATGCGCTTGAGCCAGCGCACCGCGCGGTGGTTCTCGGCATGCACGTAGTTGAACAGGTGAGGATAGGCGCGCAGCATTTGCTGAATGTACGGGCGGCAAGTGCGCATAAGCACACGCTGGTGGCGGGTCACCACGTCGGTGCCCAGCATCCACGGGAATCCCTCAGGGTCGAACATGCCGGCAGCCGGCGCCACCCCGATGATGCAGGCAAGCGCACCGTCGATGACGAACGCATAGCTGAACGCCGAGTGCGCAACGCTGGCTCGCACCGCCGCGACCAGGTCGAGGATGCCAAGAGCATGAAGCTCGTCGACATCCGCCTGTCGCATTTTTACAACAAGCTCGACCACGTCGTCGGGGGTGACCGCCCGGACTTCAACCACCGATTGCCACCTCAAGCGTCATGCTGGTGACCGTCAGCGGGGTGGGACCGGAGGCGCGCACGCAGACCGATGCGTCCGACCCCCAGTTGGGGGCGATGACCAGCGGCAGCTCGTTGTTGCGCAGCGCCGGCGGTGAGCCATACGGGTCGCTCACCGCGCGCGAGGGGAAGTTGACCAGCTTGTTGAACGAAGGCCCGGCGCTGACCAGGGAGCTCTGGGCCACCCGGATGTGGACCTTGTTTACGTTCTTCATCGTGCCCATGCCGCCGGCGGGCGCGCCCTCGATGTCCAGGGGCAGGGTCTGCAGGTCGGAGTTGTAGCCCAGCCCGATGTTGACCTGGCTCGCGGCCACGTCCAGGGTGATGCTGCCGTTGGTGACGGTCTTGTCTGCGCTCACCGCGCCGTCGGCCAGGATCTTGACCGTCTTGCCTTCGAGGTGCCACAGCCCGCTGATGGTGGTGACCGGCGTGCCGCTGTAGCTCACCCCCGCGTCGACGTAGAAGCAGCTGGCCAGGGTGGTGAACAGGCGTGTGGACAGGCTCTCGATGTAGCGCACGCTGCGCCCGTTGACGGTGCGGCGCACGATCATATAGAGCACGTCGGCGTTGTTCTCCGGGATCACCGCCACCGACTCGACGAAGCCGTCGGTGCTGTGCTGGTGCCAGGCGAACACCTGCTGGTCGGGCACGTAGGTCATGCCCAGCAGCACCCCGTCGCTGCGCACCGCCCACAGGATCTGGTCGGGCGCCCGGCAGTATGCCAGCTGCATGATGCTGTAGCCGTTGAACAGGTGCGGCGCCATCATGCTGATATCGATGGTGCGGTAGAAGCCCGTGCCGCTGGGGTCGTAGGCGATCTCGCGCACATGCGAGCCCTGGGCCTGCACGTACAGGGCCGAGCCGCTGGTCACCACCGGCTGCACGTTGTTGGCTCCGCAGTAGGCCTGCGGCTTGACCGTCAGGCTCTTAGGCGTGATGGCCGAGGCGCTGCCGTCGGAGTAGATACGGAACTCCCCGCCGGCGGTGAGCGCCAGCAGGTCGGCCAGGGGCACCAGGTGGCGGATCGCGTTCTGCTGGGCGGCAGCGATGCGGAACTGCAGCGCATCGTCGTCGCGGGTGGGGATGGAGCTTGTAAGGTTGGAGTCAGTTGCCGAGCGCGTGCCGTAGATCGTCTGCAGTTTGGTCGAGGTGCCGGCGAACCAGCGGCGCTGCTCGTGGTGGGTGACCGCTGCCGGGTAGTTACCGGCGGCGTCGTTGAGCGTGATGTTGGACTCGGGCGGCACCTGGGTGGTGTCGGCCGTGATGTTGTCGTCCACCAGCGAGAGCCCGGCGGTCTGCCCGATGTAGCCATAGGAGCCGCCCCGCTGCTTGTAGACGAAGTAGCGGTTGGCACCTGCGGCAGCGGTCCAGGCGATGGTGTTGTAGTTGCCGGCCAGGGTCAGGTTGTTGTTGCAGGTAACGTCGGCCGTGGCCAGGGACTCAGTCACCAGGTCGCCCGCCATCGAGGTGATCTTGTAGTGCTGCGCGGTGAGGTTGGTCGCCACGGCCACGGTCGCCGTCGCCGACGGGGCGGTGGGCGCGGAGATGGTCGGGGAGAAGCTCGCCGCCGTCAGCGTCCAGTTGGTAGCGCCCAGGCGCTTTAGCTCCTGCGTGGCAACGCTGGTGTGACTGATGGTCAGCACGTCGGCGCTTTGCGCGTAGTGCAGGTCGAACAGGTTGCTGGCGTCGAACGGGCTGGCGATCTGGTACACCCGCGCCGCCGTGGTGTAGGCCGCGTTGGGGTTGGCCGCCGTGCCACCCGGGTCGGCGGTGGTGAAGGTGTTGGCGCCGGTCACCGTGATCCTGAAGAAGCGCCCGCCCGTCCCGCCCACCGACATGAAGACCCAGTCGCCGGTGGACCAGCCGTGCGCGGTCACCGTCACGGTGTTGGTGACGATGCTGGTGACGGTCTTGTTGGCCTCCAGCAGGGTGCCACTGCCGTTGTGGAAGCGGATGTAACCCACGCCCAGTTCGAGGATCATCGCCTGGCTGGCGCTGTAGACGAACGGGATCAGCCGGCTGATCGTGGTGCTGTCGCGCGCCTCGTTCAGCCAGGCGGTGCCTGGGCGCCGGGTGATCGGCCCGTGCGGCAGCGAGATGAAGTTGAGTGCCTTCTGCAGGCCGGTCTGGTTCTTGGCCAGGTCGATGCGCCCGAACATCTCGGGCGTGATCTCGCCCCCGGCGAAGCTGCGGAGGAGGGTCTTGGTGGTGCTCATGCTCGGCGCCGGATGTGTTCAGGAACGTACTGACTAGTCTCGACGCTGGAGTTGGCGTCGTTGGCCATGGCCTCGCCGGCCTTGCTCTGCGCGATCTTGCGCAGGCGCAGGGCAGCGTCTGCCCCGGTGGAGCCCTTGATCAACGGGCCTGCCAGGTAGGAGGCCAGCAGGTAGGACAGCGCCACGGTGAAGCCGGCGGTGAACTTGCTGGTGTCGGTGATGTCGCGCGTGTACAGCAGCACCGCGTCCGGCTCGTGCGTGAGCAACATGCCGTTCTCGCTCTCGAACTGGGCCGAGCCGCGCTCGGTGAAGAGCGCCACCTCGTCGGCGCGCAGCAGCCCGCCGAACGGGAAGAACCCGTAGGCGTCCAGCGTGCTGGCCGTCAGGATCCGCTGGGGCTGCACCATGTCCGACGGCGCGGCGTAGGCGTAGGTCCAGGTGCTGCTCGGGTTGGTGACCTGGGAGAGCGCCACCCGCGTCTTGGCAAACGTCCACGGGAACATCTCGATCAGCTCCTGGCGCGCCACCGGGTAGTAGCGCGCGCAGTAGCCCGACTCGGTGCTGCCATCGGGCGGGTTTATCGAGCTGAGCAGGGCGTCGGAACCGAGGTGGTTCAGAGCCAGGTTGCAGATGACGACATCACTGGTGGCCACGGCTTACTCCGAGTAGAGGGTGTCGGCGATGGACTTGCCGCTGTCTGCCACCGTGATGTCAGCGCAGCGCAAGGTGAGGCGCACGTCAGGCGCGGTGCCTTCCTTGGCGGTCTCGTCGGACTCTTCCTGGCTGGCCGTCACGCTGAGCACCACGGCCTTGACGGTGAGCTCCAGCGTCGTGCCCGGCTGTGGGATACCACTGATACCGAGCGCCTCGACCTGGTCGTCGTTCAGATAGATGGTCGGACTGGGGTCGTACTCGGGCATCTGCGGCTCGTCGCCCTTGATGTTCATGTTGGCCATGTCGGCCTCCTTCAAACAAAAGCGGGGCCGCTGAGGGCCCCGAAAATCACACGCAGGCCTCGGGCTCAGGCCAGGGTGGCATCACCCGTGTGGTCTGCTTTGGCCTTCTTGGCGGGCTTCGATTCGACAGTTTGGTTGGCCAGGGCTTCAGCCACGGCAGCAGCCATGAGCTTGGCCAGGGCGTTGACGTCACCGGTCAGGCCCTTTTCACCGAAGTCGGCGTTGAGCTTGGCGATGCGTGCCTTGTCCATTTCAGCGTGCTCTGCGAACTTGGCAACGCCGCGTGCGCAGATGGCTTCCAGGTTGCTGCCCGGCCAGGTGCCCTCGGGCAACGTGACCTCTGCACCAGCCTCGAAGATCTCGTTGCCGATGAGAGACTTTTCCTTGACGATGTACTTGATAGGGGTATCGGCCATGATTGTCTTTCAGTTGGTAGATGGGCCCGAGGCCGAAGCCTCGGGAGTTGGGTCTTAGACCACCACGAAGCCGGACTTCGCGTAGATGTTGGCAACGTCGGCGATGTTCTTCACCAGGGCGGCGGTGAACGTACCGGCGGTCAACGGGCCAGTGCCCACGGTGTAGCGCACACCGATGTAACGGCGGGCAGCCAGCGGGGCAGCGCGGTCGTAGTGCAAGGCCACCAGCGTACCGGCGGTCAGCGAGGTCTTGGGGACGGCGCCGGTTTGCACCAGCGTTTCCACGTTGACCGACAAGGCGGCGTCGTCAGCTTGAATCAATTCAAAGTTGACGGTGGCAGCGCCCGCAGCGGTGACGGTAGCCAGCACACTGATGGCCACTTCGAGGGGCTCACCGCGTCCGATGTCGTTGGGCTGGTTGGCGCCCAAGGTCAGCGGTGCGGTGTCGTAGGTGTTGGTCGACACGGCGGTGGCGGTGACGGCCTGGCCGGTCAGCACGCCAACGGCAGACACCGAACCGGAGAGAAGAGCGTTTTGGTCGAGGATCATGATGGGTTCCTGTTCTTGAGATGGGTTGCGAGAAGGGTGTCCATTGAGTGGACACCCTAGTCAGCTTTAGACCACACGGCTTTCGGTGTTCAGCAGCTGATCGACCTTGCGCAGGGGCACGCCCAGGAACTTGGTCAGGCTGTAGGGGGTGCCGAACTGGGTCAGCGCGTCTTGAATGTTCAAGGCAGCGTTGGACTTGTTCAGGGCGGCTACGCGCAGCATCGAGTACACGGTGCGGTTGGCGTAGAAGCAGGCGCGACCCATGGCCAGGTTGGGCACACGGTCCAGGGCGCGGCTCATCAAGTTGATGATCTGCGTGGCGGCGGTGGTGGCCTGGGTGCCGGTCTGGCCGGTCAGGTCGGGCACGTGGATGTTGCAGATGCGAACCACGTAGCGCCAGTCTTTGACGGCCACGCCGTTCTTCCACTGGTACAGGGCACGCAGGGCCTGGTAGAAGTTGTTGTTGATGTCAGGCACGGACTCTTCACCCAGGTCCTGGTGCATCAGGCCGGCCTTGGAGCCCTTCGGGAACGGGCAGAACACGGTGTTCTCACCCCACACGACCAGGTAGATCGAGCAGTTGGTGGAGGCCGTGCCGCCGGCGTCGATAATGTTCTGGGCATTGCCGGCCGACAGGCTGGAGTAGCGGGTCTGCAGGCCCAGGAACTGACGCGGGTCAGTGGCCGGGTTGCCGTAGAACATGGCGCCGGCCATGGTCTGGTTCATCGATTCGATGAAGGCCTGGTCCTCAGACAGACGGAAGGCAGCGGTGTTGCCGTTGAGGCGGGCCAGCTCCACGTCGATGTGCGAACGGGCTTCCAGGATGCCGCAGGTCTCGTCGATCTGTGCGGTCACCGACTTGCTGGTCGGCACACCTTGGTTGATCATGCGGTAGAAGACCTGGGGCAGGCCGGTGCGGATGGTCAGGCGGTGGCCGGTGGGCAGGTTGCCTTCCATGAAGACCGCGTCTTCCAGGATCTCGTTGGTCTGCGAGAGCAGTTCAGCGACCTTGGGCACTTGACCATCGGGGTCGAGTCGTTTTGCCCAGTCGGCCAGGGTGAGAGCGCCAGTAGAGAGAAGAGCCATTTTGAGTTACCTCTGTTATTGATTGGGATACAGGACTTGAGCGGCGTCCTTGTTGACCTTGGCACCGTTGCCACCGGTCACGAACTTGTCCTCGCTCAGAGCTTTGCCAACGGCATAAGCCCACTTCACAACCGCAGGATGGCTGCCCATCTTGGTGCTGCTCAGCAGGTCCCTCAACTCAGGCGGGCCAAGGTCGATGGCCTTGCGACAGGTGGCCAGGGTCTCGGGCAGCTTGTCGCCTCCGAGATCCTTGTCGGCCTTGACCGACGCCTCCCATTCACTGACCTGGTTGGCGAACGCCTCGGCACGGGCTTGCTCGCGTTTGACGGCGAGATCCACGACCTTCTGCGCTTGCTCCTTGGGCAGCTTCAGTTCCTTCGCAATGGCTACAAACTCCTCCGTCGAGGCCTTGTCGAGCTCCACACCCTCGGGGGCGGTGAACTCGTAGACCACTTCGGCGGCGTCTGCCTTGGTGCCTTCAGCGCTCGCGTTGTCACCTGTTTGTGACGTGACGGTGCTGTCGGCTGTCTGAGCCTCGGGCGTTGTGCCTTCGGCGGTTTGCTGTACCCCGGCGTCAGGTGCGTCTTGGCCGGTTACTAGCGTTTCGGTCGTCATGCTTGTTGCTCCTTGAGCATCATCGCGAACTGATCAGGAGTGACCTCCATCACTTCGCTCAACACAAACAGGCCGAGGTTGCGCATGCCCTCGCGGAAGAAGGTCTCACTGTTGCCAGTGAACGATGTGCGATACACACCGGCCTTCTCCAGGAGTCGCCACACATACCGGCGGCCCTGCTTGTGGGCCATCAGCCACTTCAGGTCTTCGACCTCCTGCTTGCGCTTGACGCCTTGCTCCAGGCCTTGGGCCTCGGCATCGCGGTCATGCGCCTTCAAGTCGGTCGGGTCGTGAGGTAGTGACATGGTGCGCATTGTGTTGCGTGCTCACCACGTTAAGCACACACTCAGGTGGCGCCTGGCGTGTTGTAGCCCTGCAGGCTGGACATGACGCTCTGCATGTTCTGTGGATCGATCTGGCTGGCGTCCTTGGCAGCGCTCGCCATGACCGGCGCTGCGGCCAGGGCCTGCTGGGCTGCCTGCTGCTGGGCGCGCTGGGCGCGCAGCGCTGCGACCTTGTCGTCGGGCAGCACGATCTCGGGGTTGACGCCATACATCTGGGCATAATCGTCAATAGCCTGGTCGAAGTCGATCTTGTCCACGATCTCGGGCTTCAAGCCAGCCAGGTTGCCGGCGGTAGCCAGCAGTCGGTCCATACCCTGGGCACTCACGATGCGCTGCGCCTGGGCCAGCACACTGATGAACTCGGGATTGACCTCCATGCCGTGCAGCTCCTTGGGCGGAGGCGGCAGGATGCCGGCGTCGGCGCAGTGCTCGAAGGTCAGGTCGATCAGCGGCTTGAGCAGCTCGTCGTGCAAGCGCTCCAGCACCGGGCCAAGCATCAACATCTTCTCTTCGTGGCGCTCTGCCACCTCGGTGGCCGTGATGCCCGAGCGCGTGTCGTTGGCCAACATCATGAACAGGTCGGCGTAGTACGCATTGCGCACCCGGCTGCGCACGTCCTGGATGTCCTCCAGCAGGTGCTGCATGTTGATGTTGACGTCGAACGCAGTGCGCACCCCGCCACCAGGCGAGGCGCTGTCCACGAACATGACGCCACCGGGCAGCCGGCTCTTGGCTGCGTCCTTGTACTGGGTGGGCACCTGCAGTGGCGGGTTGACCTGGTAGTCGATGGCCTGGCTCTTGCGCAGCTGCTCGTGCTGCAGCTGCTTCACATCGCCTTGCGCCTCCATGCCGGGCGAGTTGCCATAGATGTCGTTGCCGGTGACGGCCCAACGCGGGCACAGACCAGGAAAGCGCTTGTAACCAGACTCGCGCAGAAATTTGTCATCGTTGCCCCCGGTCTCCATGTAGGTGCTGGAGAACTTCATGTTCTTGCTGTCGCGCTTGCCGAGCTCGCGGTAGTCGTTGGGTTCGATCAGGTGGACGATGGGCACCCAGCTGTCGAGCGCGTTGCGCTCGTACAGGCTCTTGATCGTGGTGCTGCAGTTCTCGATGCCGAACTTGGCCACCAGCTGGCCCACGGTCATCTGGAACTCACGCGCCAGGGTGTTGACCCGGCCTTTGTCGTCGGTGCCAATGGCGTACTCGCCCACGGTCATGGGGAAGCTGTGGATGACGTTGTCAAAGTCGTGCTCGACCGCTGCCGCCCAGGTGCCGAACAGGCCGAGCTCCTCGTAGCCCTGGTGCAGGCTGCGATAGGTGTTGGAGCGGGCGAAGATGTCGCGCAGCAGGTTGGTGGTCTGGTACAGCCAGCTCTTGACCGGCCCGTACTCCATGAGCTCCTTGTCGGCCAGCTCCATCTTGAACCACGGGCGCGCCGGGCTGGTCATGCCCGACATCATGCCGGCGGCCAGCGTACGCGCTGCCTGCACGGCGGTGTTGTCGTAGATGCTGTTGTGGCGCTTCCAGCCCTTGTTGACGTCGGTCACCATGTAGCGGCCCAGGCGCGGCTGCTGGTACTCGCTGATCTCACGCCAGTGCATGAGCCAGGACGAGCGCTCTTGCCACAGCGCGCCTTTGCGCTGCAGCTTGCGTTGTCTGGGGGTGAGGCCTGCGCCTGGTACGGTTGCCATTACGATCCGAGCAGGCTGCCCTTGCCTGTGTTCAGTTGGTTGTTCTCGATGCCCGTGGGCCCGGTCAGCAGCGTGCCACCGGCCATACCGGCAGCCTGGCGCTTCTTGCGCATGTCGGTGAGGTCAGCGATCTGCGGATCCTGCGGGGCCTGGGGTGGAGGCGGAGGTGGGGGCGCGGAAGGCGCAGAGCCGAGGCACATGGGATGGACTCCTGGTTTGGGCGCATTGTGCTGCGTGCTCGCAGCCTTATGCACACTACTGGCGCGTGGCCATGGGGTCGTAGGCGAGCACGTCGTTGATCTCGTTGCGCTGCTGGGCGAGCTTTATCTTGGGCGTGTCGATCAGCGCCAGGATGAAGGCGGTGGCCAGGTCGGGGCTGCGCCCGATGCGCTTGATGATGTCCTCGCGGCTCTCGACCTTGATGGTGTAACCCGAGGCCTCCCACTTGGGCGCGCACAGCTCGGCCAGCAGCTTCTTGCTGGGTGGCAGCGCGATGCCGGTGTCATTGGCTGGATCCAGCGCCTCACGCATGCGCCACCACAGTTCGCTGCGCTGGTTGAAGAAGCGCAGGCGCCCGGATCGGTCGGTGCCCAGCGCCTTCTCGGCCACGTTCACGCCGATCACCGGCATGCGCATGGTGTTGAGTGTGTCGTAGGGGCTGGCACCCACACCGATCACGTCGATGTGTATCGGGCTGTCGTCACGCCTGGCGCCCACCACCAGGCCAGCCACCACCGGCCCGTTGGGTGTCTCGCTGCCCTTGTGCTCGTGAGGCTCGTCAAACCACATGCCCTTGCCAGCGTCGTCCCGGTGGCGGGTGGCGATGGTGGTGTTGTCCTGCCCACCGCGCGCCACGTCCACACCCATGCTGAGCATCTCGCCCTTGGGCCTGCGCTTGGTCCAGCGCTCCTGCGCCTCCTCGACCCAGCGGGTGGGGATGATCTGCCAGGGGTCGTCCTGCACGCCGGCCTGGAAGTCGCCGTACAGCATCTGCGAGCGCAGCGGCTCGGGCAAGGATTGCAAGGTGCTCATGTAGTTGGTCCCCACCAGGAATGGGTTGTCGGTGATGCGCGAGGGGATGAACGTGCGCGACTTGGGCACGATGCGCTCGCCCTTGTGGTCGAACGGTGTGCTGTCGGGGCGCTCGACCACCACGCCGTCCACCATGGCCATCCAGCGCAGCTCACCCGGCTGGGCCGGGTTGGGGTGCTTCTTGTCCAGCCACGGGGCGAAGAACTCGATCACCCAGCGGCCCTCGGCGGTGCTGGGCGGGTTGAAGGTCAGCAGCGTCTGGCACTTCTGGCCTGGGATGGTAGTTCTGTTCCACGCCATGAGGAACTCCACCTGCAGCTGCGCCAGGCTGGTGGCCTCGTCGTAGATGATCAGGTCGTGCGGTCGGCCCCGGTACTTCTCCTCGTCCTTGGGGTTGGGCAGCGAGCCGAACTCGATCTGCACCCCACGCGGGCCGGCTCCGCGCCAGATCCCGTCCTTGCTGCTGAAGCCGTCGCGCGTGCCCAGCAGCTCGGTCAGGCGGTCAACCATGCCGGTGTGCTCGGTGCCGTTCTTGCGCACCACGAACGCAACGCGGTGTTGCATGAGCGCCTTGCCAATGGCCAGGTCTGTCTTGCCGCCGCCGGCGGCACCGCCGAAGCCAATGATGTCGGCCGGGCTCTCGTAGGCCATGGTCTGAGGCCCAGGCAGCGGGCTCCACAACCTGGCCTCGATGTCCTGCTGGATCAGTGCGTAGAGCTCGGCGCGCTCGTCCTCGGTGAGGTGCTGCTCAAGCTCGGCGAGCTCTGCTGGGGTCATTGCAGCGGCCTGTCTTCTTCAGGCAGGGTCGCGTCACCGTTGGGGTGCGCGGCCTCCTGCTGCTTGTGGTAGGTGACGTGCCGGCCCCCTGGCAGGTGCTCGCGCAGCACAGGGCCGCATGTCAGGCAATAGGCGGTGCTGGTGTAGACCGCCTGCTCGGCGTAGTCGTTACCACTCATGCCAGATCGCTGAAGTCTTTGCGCGCCTTGGCCACGGCCAGCAGCTGCGCCACGCGCGCAGCCGCCACGGTCTGGTCAACCTCCATGGGCTTGCCGTCAGCACCGGTGAGCTCTGTGCGGTCAGCGTAGACCTGCTTGCGCCTGCCTTTGAGCACCAGGGCCAGCAGCGCGTCGCTGTGCTTGCGCACGGTCACAGGGATCGGGTTGCCGTTGGCGTCGAGCTTAGGCCGGTAGCCCTGCGTGCCGTCGTCCTTGGTGTAAGGCTCCAGCACGTGGCTGATGTGGCCTTGGTGGGTGAGCGGTTCATCCCAACCATGCACGCCGCGCTTGAACGCTGCCTGCTCGGCCTTGTCTACGCCATCCTCCATTGCCTCATCCCAGGCCCTGGCGAAGTCCTCGTCGGCCTCGCGTGCCCGGTAGGCGGTGCTGCGCTGGATGCCAACAGCCTGGCAGGCATAAGCAACGACCGGCATCTCGCTAAGAGCTGCCAGGAACACGTCGCGCCAGGGGAAGTGGTGATGAGCCATGCAGGGAACTTTAGCGCCCAGCAAGGCCGTTATGCACACGTCAGGCCAGCGGAAACTCCTCGGGGCTGGCTACCCCCCACGCCAACGCCATCGAACGCACCAGGACCCGTTTGGTGGCTGCCGGCAACTGTGCCCTCCTCCGACCCTTCAGGATGTCCCGCACGGTGCTGCGTGAGATGCCGCCCTCGATGTCGTCGAACTTGCCAGCGATCTCCAGGTAGGACAGACCAGCCTCCCTCAACTCGAAGATCAGGTCGATGTCTGCGTCGGTCAGTTTGGCGCGGTGATGGTCCTGCCCGATGCGCTTGCCTCTGTCGTTCACGAAGACCAGTTTGTAGTTCAAAACGTGCTCCTTGCAACAAAACGCGCGTTCACGTCACCTATTCCAGTCGAGCGCTGAAGGCGTAAAAATTTACTCATTGGCATCACAACAACCCCCGATCCACTGCAACATACAACATCCCCTATAGGGAGATGTTGTGTTGTGTTGCAGCTTCTGGATCTTCGCAACACTGCAACATGGTGCAATGTTGCATGATGTTGCAGTGTTGCATGCCCTGTGCGTAAAGTTTTGCGCGTTCACAGGATGCCCAACGTCCCGTCATCTTCCAGCATGTAGGGCGCGTCGTCCCCCTCGCACATGCCCAAAAGCGCCCTGCGGGCGACCTGTCGACGGGTGTCGCGCTTGCCTTTTTCAGGCTCCGGCATCCGCTTGATGGTCTCATCCAGAACCGCCTCGATCTCAATGCCTGCGGTCTGCGCCTGGGCCATCTCCTGGATGACCGAATTCACCATGTGCCCTACCGGGCCCAGCTTGCGCACCAACTGAGGCCCTGGCAGAACCGGCTCCGCCTCACGTACCACGCAGCTGGTGATGATCTCGTCATCCTCGTCCATGCCGATGTTGACGGTCTCCAGCTTGAAGCCCCAGATGGTGTTGTCCTCGCCGTCCTTTTGTTTGGACAGGCGCATGGCCCTGACATCCCCGGAGCGCACCACCTCCAGCTCTGCGTCAGCTGCAGCGCGCAAGCCTGACCAACCTCGCGCACCCTTGGTGGCATCCTTGCCAGCGTGGTGGACCAGGATCACCACGCCCTTGGTGGCACGGTGAATGCCCTTGCAGTGGGCCAGCGCCTTGCCCATGTCCTCGCCGCTGTTCTCGTTGCCCCCTGGTGTGGTCTGGGCCCAGGTGTCCACGATGACAACGTCAGCCCTGCCGATGGATCTGGCCACCTCCAGCGCGTCGTCCTTGAGCAATAGGTTGGGCGCAGCGTTGATCACACCGATGTCAATCGCGCTGGCGTCCAGCTGGTGCTCGGTGACGTAGGCCTGGACGCGGTTGCGAAAGCCTCCAGCACCCTCGGCTGCGATGTAGACCACCCTGCCCTGCCTGACCTTGCGCCCGCGCCACGGCTGGCCCGTAGCGATAGCCATAGCCATGTCCAGCGCCATAAAGCTCTTGCCGCTGCCCGACTCGCCGTAGAGCACCACGAGCTCAGCCCTGGGCACCACGCCCTTGATGATGTACTGAGGTGCTGGCATGGCAGCGAACTGCTGCAGCGGAAGCACCGGGAAGCGGTGTTGCTTTTCTACAACAGTGGCCTCTGAGTGCGGGAACTCCTCGGCGACCGACTGGCCGATAGAGTCGAACTCCTCCATGCTGGCTGGGCCGTTGAGGTTGATGCGGGCGCCGTTCTCGTTGGCCAGGCGCACCAGGCTGCGGGCGGTGACGACACGCCCTGAGCCCTTGCCGAAGCTGTTCCATCGCTCGATGCCGTAGTCCCGGTCGGTGTACTTGGGACTGCGCTGGCTCCACTCGTCCCACAGCTCGAAGCCCTCGCCCTGGGTCTCGTGGTGGATGGCCATGCCTACCTGCACCCACTGGTCATAGTTCAGATCAGACGGCAGCACGTCGAGGCACTCGGTGAGCTGCGCACGGGTCAGGCCAACCGGCTGCTCGTTGGTGTCGCTCATGGCCTGGGCTGTCAGTTCGCGCTTGAAGCGACGCTGGCACAGCTCCTGCACTGCGGGTGTGACATCCGCCACGGTGTCGGTGTTGCCCAGGAGCTCGCACACTGGCAGCACGTCGCCGGTGATGGTGACGAAGCCCTTGGTGCTGAAGGTCTCGAAGCCGAACGGCTCGCCGTGGGCTTTCAGATCTCCGAGCTGGCCTTTGAAAATGGCATGTATGCCCTTGCCGCTGGGAGAGAACTCGGCGTAGGAATCCCCAAGTACCGCACTGACGTCAGCATGAATCGAACCAGAGAGGTCGATACAGTTGTCAAAGTCGAGGGCGACCACGTTGAACTCAGGCATTGGAGCAAAGCCGATGCCGGAATAACCTCGCTTTTGTTGTGCCGCGAGCGCAACGTCGAAGGGCACAAGCTGGGCTCGGTCTTCAGGTCTGCCCTGCACCCCGTGGCGTCGCCCGCCGTTGGCGTAGTAGGGGACCTTGCGGGGCTTGGATGATCCATTTTCTTCAAACTTCCACAGGAGCCACCCAGGCAGATCCTTGAGGGCTTGGGGTATGTTGGTTGGTGTGTGCATTGGTTTACCGCCGGGTGCGTCACAGATCTGCCTCGGTCACGATGGGAAAGTCGCTGCGAACAGCAGCACTTTTCAGGCATTTCTGAGCGAACTCACACTCGCGGCAGGCGCTCACCAGGTCGGTGCGGTAGATGCGTGGCAGACGGCCCTTACTGGACCGGTGCATGTCGGCCGACACGCGCTCGATGGCAGCAGCCAGGCGTGGCTTGGGCTGCCTGGCGTAGGCCTTGTCCTCCCCGGCAGACAAATGGTAAAGATAAGACCTTGTGGTGCCGCAGCGCTCGGCCAGCAGGTTCTGCTCCTCGGGCGTGGCGGCTCGCATAAACAGCTTCATGACGTTCATGGTGAATTCTCCAGTAAAAGCCGCTACTGTAGCAGACGCTAAACACCTTGTGCAGAATGCGAAACCCATGGTAGTTTGTGCGCAACATGCGAACCGTGTTCGACAGGCGCAGGGAGAACCTGCGCAAGCTCATCTCCGACTGGGGTGGACCCACCACCCTGGCCATGAAGCTGGGGCACAGTAATGGCTCGTATCTTGCTCAGTTGGCGGGGCCACATCCCAGCCGGGAGGTTGGAGAGCGCCTGGCCAGATCCATCGAGGTCAAGCTGGGCCTGCCGACGCTATGGATGGACGGTCAGACGGAGGCCGCCCCACGCATTGACGACGGGCTGCTGGCACAGTGCCTGCAGGCCGTGGCGGTGACGATGGAGGAAAGCCGGGCGCGGTTGACCAGCGCCCAGCAGGCAGAGGTGGTGAGCTTGGTGTACGACAACGCTCGCCGGGGAGGGACCCTGGACGAGGACTTCATTAAACGACTGGTGAACCTGACAAGATGAACAGACTCAAGCAGCGCATCGCCTACCTGGTGGAGCATGGTGGCGTCTACCCTGACGAGATGGCCGCCCTCAAGCGGGTCGGCTACCTGATCCTGATCCTGGTGGTGATTGACATCCTGGTGAGCGCACTGAAGTAAGCGCTCGGCACCCAGACCAGCCCGGCCATGCGCCGGGCTTTTTGTTGCCTTAATATCCCTGCTATTGACTCGGGTTTTAGCACGTGCTACAGTCCACCCATCAACAACGCAACCAGGAGCTAAACATGGCAACCGCCCCCGCACTGAACGATGCCTTCGAAACCTTTGTCGGCAGCGGCAAGAAGGACGTCAAAGGCCGTGAGATCGGTTTCACCGTTGGCCTGCGCGATAACGGCGTTGACTTCTACGCCTGGGTCCAGGCTTCGCGTCGGGTTGGTGACGACTTCAATGACTTTGGCGTGCAGCAGCGGTCCAAGCACTTCACCAGCCAGGCAGCTGCAACAAACTGGGCCTACCGCACGGCCAGAGAGCGCATCGCCAAGCTCGCCTGACCCCACCGCCAAGCATCCAGCCGGGTGCTTGCCAGTGTGATCAACCCAACCAACCAGGAGATTGAAATGAACCACCCGATAATCGAGAACCCGTCGTACACCCTGAGCATTGCGCTGAACCAGTGCAGCGTAGGCACCCACCTGCAGCTAATCAGCTACATGCCAGATGCGCGCCGGTTTGAGCATCAGGTCAAGTTCGATGCCGTGCTGACTCCACAGGAGCTGCAGACCCTCCACGACCGTCTAGGCGACTACCTGTCGTCTTTGTGCAACAGCTAAATTTTTATTTCCCCGCAGCTTTAGCAAGAGCTACACTATCAACTTCAACCCTGAAAGGAAACACCGTGATCAAAGTCACCCTAGAGTTCAACACCCAGGAAGACCTCCTGGCGTTCTTCACCTTGCGCGTCACGCCACCCGAGCGGATGTTCAAGGACAACCAAACCCCCGCAGCAGTCGCCAAGGTGGAAGCTCCGAAGCCGGAGAAGCCGGCCAAGGTCGAGAAGCCTGCCGCCACCCCGCCCGCAGCCAAGAGCACCCCAGCACCTGTGACGGCTGCTGCAGAGCCTGCTCCTGAAGTGAAGCCCACCATCGACTACCCCACCCTGCAGAAGGCGGTGTTCGCCCTGGCCAACGCCAGTCGTGAAGCCGCTGGAGCTGTGGCCAAGTCCCTTGGCGTGAAGACGTTCAAAGAGCTCGACGCCTCCCGCTGGGGTGAAGCGCTGGCCGCTGTGAACGCGAAGCTGGCAGAGCTGGCCGACTTGGGGGATGCATAACCATGGCTGCACAGAAGTCAAACCCCAACTTGACCCAGGTCCAGTACAACGTACTGTCGGCTCGGGTTAATGAGCTGACTGGTTCCAACGCTCATTGGTCGCTCTACGAGGAGCGCAAACCAAAGCTGACCGCTGCAGTGACAGCTGCCAAAAAGACGTTAAAGGACTACGACGAGGCCTGCGCCAAGGTCAGCCAGGCCGTGCGCAAGCAGCTGGACAGTGCCAGGGTCATAGCCCAAGAGGCGCTGCTGTTCCAGACACCTGAGAAAGCCCTGGCCGCAGTCAAGAAGTTGGAGGCTCTTAAATGAACCGCCGCACGAGCAAGCTGCTGGACCACGTTGTCAACGCCTTTATCCGGGCTGGTGACAAGCCGGTCATCCCGGCCAGCGTGAACGGTATCGGGCGCTTCAACCACGCCCGCAACGCCAAGCGCAAGCTGGCCCGCACCTGGAACGCCAAGCCCCGCACCATCCGTGGAGCCGAGCGCCTGGGCATCATCCGCACCCTGATCGCCATGGAGGAAGCTCGTGTCTGAAGCTGCTCACAGCAAGTTCAGCGCCTCGGGCTTCGAGGCGGCCATGCTCTGCCCAGGCAAGCCCGTCATGGAAGAGGGCAAGCCCAACAACGGCAACATCTACAGCGCCACCGGCACGGTCGCGCACATGCTGCTGGAGTACAACCTGCGCGACGGCAGCGAGCCGGCGGGGTTCCTCGGTCGGATCTTCCAGGTCGACAGCTTCGACATCGAGGTCGACGACGACATGGTGGCCGCCGTCAACACGGCGATCCGCAACCTGAAAGAGATCGCCGGCGACGGCATGATCCTGTCCGAGCAGCGGGTCAACTACAGCACCTACCTGGGTGTGGAGCGCGAGCAGGCCTGGGGCACCGCCGACGTGATCGTGGTCAGGGGCGACGAGCTCCAGGTCCACGACTACAAGAACGGCGTCGGTGTCGTTGTCGACCCGCGCGACAACCCGCAGATGATGCTCTACGCCCTGGGCGCGCTGGAGGCAGTTGGCAGCACGCTGGGCCCGTTCACGACGGTGCGCATGGTGATCCACCAGCCCAACGTCAAGGACTCGTCCAGCGAGTGGACCTGCACCGTCCGGGAGCTGGAGCAGTGGGCCGCCGGCCCCGCCTGGGAAGCAGTGGAGAAGCGCCTCGAAGCAGCCCAGCCTGGCGCTGTGGTGGCCGAGTACCTGTCGCCTGGCGAGAAGCAATGCAAGTTCTGCAAGGCCAAGGCCACCTGCCCTGCCCTGCGTGCCGAGGTGGCTGAGACCGTGTTCGACAGCACGCCCGCCACGCCCGCTGAGTTTGGCCAGACCGAATTTCCTTACACCTCAGCCGATCTGGAAGACGACTGGCTGGCAGTCTGCATGAACAAGGCCGACCTGATCGAGGACTGGGTCAAGGCCGTGCGCGCTGAGGTCGAGCGCCGTCTGCTGGCCGGTGAGACCGTCCCAGGCTACAAGATCGTCGAGGGCAAGCTCGGCTCACGCAAGTGGGTGGATCCGGTTGCCGTCGAGGCTGCGCTCAAGGCGATGCGCTTGAAAGAGTCCGAGATGTACGACTTCAAGCTCATCTCGCCCACCACCGCTGAGAAGCTGCACAAGGCCAAGGTCATCGGACCGCGCCAGTGGCCGACCCTCAAAGCCATGTACACCCAGACCCGTGGCAAGAACCACGTGGCTCCTGAATCCGATTCACGTCCGGCATTGACACTGACGCCGGTCGCCGATGAATTCACCGACGTCAGTGTCGCAGACCTCGCTTAAACCTTAGAAGGAAAACACCATGACAACTACCGCTTCCCCCACTGGTCGGATCATGTTACGCAATGTCCGCCTGGCATTCCCCAACCTGTTCGAGCCCACCACCGTGGGCGGTGAAGGCGAGCCGCGTTACAGCGCCATGCTGATCCTGCCGCCCGACCACCTGCAGATGGCCGAGATCAAGTCCAAGATGCTGGCCGTGGCCAAAGACAAGTGGAAGGACAAGGCGCCTGCCATCTACACCAGCCTGGAGAAGACCGACAAGCTGGCCCTGCACGACGGCGACACCAAGGCCCAGTACGACGGCTGTGCCGGAAACTTCTTCATCAGTGCTGCCGCCCAGCAGAACGCCCGCCCCACCGTGATCAACAGCGACCGCACGCCGCTGACCGAGCGCGACGGCAAGGTCTACGCTGGCTGCTACGTCAACGTCAGCCTGGACTTCTGGCCCCAGGACAACAAGTACGGCAAGCGCGTCAACGCCCAGCTGCGTGGCGTGCAGTTCTTCCGTGACGGTGACAGCTTCAGCGCTGGCCGCCCGGCAGACAGCGACGAGTTCGAGGCCGTCGAAGGCGCAGCCGCCGAAGACTTCGCGTAAGTACTTCGCGGGGGCCTGCAGCTCCCGCTTCGCCTCACCCACGAGGCACACAGCTGACGATTGGGATCGGTGAGCCACCCGCCATGAATTTGAGGCGAGCCGATCCAAAACACCTGGGCAGGCCTAAACATTCACCAGGGAATCGTCGGAACGGGTGGCCATAGGCGAGCGGCGGTAAGCACTGCAAGTCAGTAGCCCACAGCGTGGCGAAAACCCAGGCCGCCGCTCACCTATGGAACAAACAATCCTTTGGTTTGACCTTGAGTCGTACTCTGAGTGCGACCTGAAGGCGCACGGCACGCACCGCTACGCCGAGCACCCCAGCACCGAGATCACCGTCGCGCAGTGGGCTGTGGATGAGGGTGAGCCGGTGGTGGCCGACTGCACCTCTAAACGATTCGACCTGGCGCAGCCACACCAGTCTTCACTGAACGACCTGGCCCGCTACCTGCTCGATCCCAGCGTCATCATCGTCGCCCACAACAGCGCCTTCGACCGCGCCCTGCTGCGCCACTGCTGGGGCATCGACGTGCCCGTCGAGCGCTGGCGCGATACCATGGTCAAGGCGCTGTGCCACGGCCTGCCTGGAGCGCTGGGCAAGCTGGGCCCCATCCTGGGCCTGCCGATAGACAGCCAGAAGGACAAACGCGGCAGCCAGCTGATCCAGCTTTTCTGCAAACCACGCCCGAAGGGCAACAAACTGAGAAGGGCAACCCGTGAATCACACCCCGCCGAGTGGGCAGAGTTCCTTGACTATAGCCGGCAAGACATCGTCGCCATGCGAGAGGTGGACCGTCGCCTGCCTCAATGGAATTACCGTGGAGGTGAGCTCGCGCTATGGCATCTTGACCAACGCATCAACGACCGTGGCTTTGCAGTGGATCTTGACCTTGCTCGCGGAGCCATCGCCGCCACTGATGCCGAAAAAGCCCGGCTGAAGCAAGAGACCGTCGAGGCTACCGATGGCCTGGTCTCCAGCCCCAGCAAGCCAGACCAGCTGCTGACCTACATCCTGGCCGAGCACGGCGTCACGCTGCCCGACATGCGGGCAGACACCCTGCGCCGCAGGCTGGAAGACCCCGAGCTGCCGGATCCGGTCAGGCTGCTGCTGTCCATCCGCCTTGAAGCCACCAAGACCAGTACGGCCAAGTACCGGGCGCTGGTGAAGGCCACCAGCGGTGACGGCAGGCTGCGCAATACCCTGCAGTTCGCCGGTGCCCTGCGCACCAGCCGGTGGGCCGGTCGCATCTTCCAGCCCCAGAACATGCCCCGCCCAGACGTTGGGCTCATCGCTGAGCACTTCGGGACCAGCGTGAAAGACCTAACCGAGGAGCTCACCCAGGAGTACGAGGACCAGGGGGTGGCCGCACTCAAGGGTGGTTTCGCCGACGTTGTGTTCGACAACGTCATGGGCATGTCTGCCAACCTGGTGCGAGGCGCCATCGTCGCCCCGCCTGGAAAGAAGCTGTGCATCGCCGACCTGGCCAACATCGAGGGCCGGGGCCTGGCCTACCTGGCCGGCGAGGACTGGAAGATCCAGGCCTTCCGCGACTATGACAACGGCACTGGCGCCGACCTCTACAACCTGGCCTACGCCCGCAGCTTCAACGTGCGGGTGGAGGACATCCCCAAGGGTGGACGCCAGATCGGCAAGGTCCAGGAGCTGGGCCTGGGCTACCAGGGAGGGGTGAGCGCCTTCCTGACGTTCGCCGCCGTCTACAGCATGGACCTGGACGTCATGGCCCGTGCGGTGTGGGACAGCGCCCCGCAGGAGGCGCTTGAGAATGCCAAGGACATGCTGGCCTGGGTCAAGAAGAAAAACCGCTCCACGTTCGGCCTGAGCGACGAGACCTACATTGCCTGCGAGGTGCTGAAGGCGAGCTGGCGAGCAGCCCACCCGGCCATCGCTTCGTTTTGGGGCGATGTCGAGCAGGCGGTACGCAGTGCCACCGCCAACCCAGGCGAGCAGTTCCGCGTGCGCCAGCTGGTCATGCGCCGCGATGGATCCTGGCTGCGCATCCGGCTGCCGTCTGGCCGCTACCTGTGCTACCTGAACCCGGAGATCGGAGAGGGCGGCCAGCTCAGCTATATGGGTGTGAACCAGTACACCAGGCAGTGGTCGCGCATCAAGAGCTATGGCGGCAAGTTCGTCGAGAACATCGTCCAGGCCTGGGCGCGCGACGTGCTTGCGCACAACATGCCAGCCATCGACAGCTACGGTTACCGCATTGTCTTGACAGTCCACGACGAGCTGCTGACCGAGACACCGGACGAGCCAGGCTTTAGCAGCGACTCACTGGCCAACCTGATGTCCACCGTACCGCACTGGGCACCAGGCGTGCCGCTGGCTGCCGCTGGCTTCGAGACCTACCGCTACAAGAAGGACTGACACTAGGGAAAACACCTAGTCGGCTTTTGCCCTGGGTGGCGTTTAGCATGTGCTAAACTTCAGGCATCGCAACAAGGAGATTGAAAATGAACTACGAAGATGCATGCCAGGTAAAAGTATCCGCGACAGAGGCAAAGCGCGAGATCGAAAAACACAATCTGGATTGGGCTGACTTCATTGCTGAAGCTGGACGTAAACCCACCTACACCGGCAAAGAAGTGCTCGACTGGCTCGGTTATTAAATCACCAAGGAGAATGAAATGACATATTGGAACAGCAGCTACACAGGGCGCGCACCGCGCACGATGGCGGAGGCGTTCGGTCCCTACGAGAGCGGACCGGTGCTGGAGCAAGCCCGGTCGATGGACTGGCAGGACGTTGTTGTCCTGGCCGGGTCGGTTGCGGCCGCAGCCGTGTTGGTGGTGATGGGCCTGGTGGGGTGGTTGAAATGAATACTACGTGCGATCAATGTGGGTACGAACGTGGGTGGTTTCATGCCTGTCTGGCGGGCTCGCAAACGAACCGTCAAGATCGAGACGCCACGCGCCGCCCTATCCAAATTCCAAGGAGAAATACCATGAGTAAGCACACGCCGGGGCCGTGGCACACCGCTGGAGACCAAGGTGTGCAAATTAGAAACCAGCGCGACCAGATCGCAAAGGTGTGGACGATGCGTGGGGATGAATGGAAAGCCAACGCCCGACTTATCGCCATGTCCCCAGAAATGTTTGAGGCGCTGCAAGTCATCGCAGGTGCTGGTCTGTCTATGTATGGCTCGCCTACAGATATGCTGGAAAAGTTTCAGGATATGGCGCGAACTGTTGTGGCAAAAGCAACCGGGGAGGTAGCATGACCGTCACCCTACCAATCTGGGCGCTATGGGCGCTGGGTGCCTGGGGCGTTGTGAGCCTACTGGTGTGCGCGTTTCTGTTTTGGGTGTCCCTGGCTATTGCGCTGGGGATGCGCGGAGGGATTTGAAGTGAAATTAGAAGACATCAAATTTGGATACACATCGGATACACACCGTGTGTACATCGGTACTGCTAGCGAACAAGAACCTGGCACGTGGCTGGAGAAGCGCGATGTCGTGAACGAAATGTGCCGCGTGCTTCTTGGGTGGATCGGTCCGGATGGAGTTTTGGCAATTGAAGCCAAAAACGGCGCACGCTTCGAGGTTACGGTGAAGCAGGTTGAAGCGGGAGAACTGAAATGAACTGCTGTAACGATTATGGACAATGCACCCAGGGCAAGGACTGCCCGGTGCGCCAGGCGTGCGAGATCCCGGAGGATGACCCTGTCATCACCCTGGAGCAGTTCTCGCGCTGGGTGCGCAACATGTTCGCAGGCGTGGGCCTCACCCTGGTGATCGCGTCGGCCTGCTTCTTTTACTGGTGGAAATGATGAGCGCAGCAACTGCACTATCAATCAACGCGTCGGTTCAAGCAGCCGCTGCGAATCAACAATCGCATGAAGCGAAAGTGGTGGCCTGCAAGGCGTACATGCCAACGTTCAATGCGCAGACCGCTACCATCGCGGATTCAAGACAGTACGTGGATTGTGTTTCGCTGGTGTATCCGCACCAGGCATCTGGCGAGACTGTGTTCTTAGAAAAAGCGCTCATTGTGTGCCTGCTGGTTGGCGCTGCTATCGGCGCAGTCAGAGGGTACCAAGAAGACGGCGCAGTAGGTTCCGCGATGTATGCCCTTATGTTTGCGGGGATCGTATTTTCACTGGCGTTAGCGCTGAGCTTGCTTGTAGTTTGCATATGGTACCTGTTCACCTAAAGGAAACAAACGATGCAAGACCTGAGGGACGAAATTGTCAGGCTGCTGACCAACATCGGTGGCATGTCCATGGCTGAACTGGCTCGGCTGATCGGCGAGAAGCGCATCAGGGTGCAGAAGGCCGTGCGGGTCCTGCGTAACAGGCGTGGGGTGTACGTGCTGCGCTACGAGCGCCAGCCGGACGGGGTGAAAGGGCGATGCACTCCAGTCTACGCCGTCGGCCCTGGTGAGGATGCAAAGCCGCCGACAAAGCGGTCGCGTGCAGACACGTGCAAGCGGTATTACAAGCGGCACTCGGCGTCTATCTCGGCGCGCAGGTACACCAAGCAGCGCGAGCAGCTCGGTGTCTGGAGGGGGTTGGTATGAAATGGCAAGACGGCACGCCCAAGAGCACAGGGAATGCGTTTAGCGGCTGGAAGTCCACCTCCGCCGACTACGGATGGCAGCCCAGCATGAAGCAGGTAACGTCCAACGCCATGCGGGTCAACAACGAGATGGCGCTGGGCGCGTTCGCGAAGCCCAACCCTTCCGCCAGGACGATCTCCAGGCAGCGGGGTAAGTTTGCCGCGTCCCTCGGCGACACACCCAGCCGCGACCAGCGCATTGCAGAGTCTAAGGCATCCGCCAAAGAGCTGGCCGAGTTCCATGGGCTCTCTGTGAACTACATCAGATATATCAAACGAAAGGCTAGAAATGCGTGAATCAGATATCGAGGCACACCTCGTGAAGCGTGTGAAGGAGTTGGGCGGCGAGGTTCGCAAAGTGAAGTGGATCGGACGCAATGGCGCACCGGATCGCCTGGTGATGTTGCCGGTGCGGCTCTCCGGGGTACTTAGGGACTACCCGCCCGCCACCATCTGGGTCGAGCTCAAGGCACCAGGCCTGGCGGCACTGTTCCCGCACACTCCGCACGAGCGTCAGCAGCACCGCGAGCACGAGCGCATGCGTGCCATGGGCCAGCGCGTGGTGGTGATCGATAGCCTTGCTGGCGTGGATGAGCTCCTTGCGTAAGCAGTACACCCCCAGGGCCTTCGCGCCCCTGGCGTCCAAACTGTTCAGCGAGCAGCCCCGCTGCGCGCTGTGGGCAAAGCCGGGGATGGGCAAGACAATTTTGACGCTGTCCCACCTCGACATCCTGCACAACGTGATCGGCGAGAGCGCCCCCACCCTGGTGCTGGCGCCTCTGCGCGTGGCCCGCGATGGATGGGCGCATGAGTCCAAGAAGTGGGAACACCTCAAGGACTTCGACGTGGTGCCTGTCACCGGCGACGTCGCGCAGCGCACCGCCGCGCTGCGTCGAGAGGCCCCGGTCTACACCACCAACTATGACAACCTGGTCTGGCTGGTCGATCACTTCAAGAAGCAGCGCAAGGCCTGGCCCTTCCACACCGTGGTGGCCGACGAGGCGACCAAGCTGAAGTCCTTCCGCCTGCGCCAGGGCAGCGTCCGTGCGCGTGCCTTGGCCAGGGTGGCGCACACCGCCGCCAAGCGCTGGATCAATCTAACCGGCACGCCCAGCCCCAACGGGTTGCAGGATCTGTGGGGGCAGACCTGGTTCTTGGACGAGGGCCGGCGCCTGGGCCGCACCTACTCGGGGTTCGAGGACCGCTGGTTTCGCCAGGTGCGCAAGGATGACGGTTATACCAAGCGCGTTCCCATGGACCACGCGCAGGATGAGATCCAGTCGCGCCTGGCTGACATCTGCCTGACGCTGGACCCTAAGGACTGGTTCGATCTGCAGGAGCCCATCGTCAACGTGATCGAGGTGGACCTGCCGCCCAGCGCAAAGGCCAAGTATCGGGAGTTCGAGAAGGAACTGTTCGCCCAGTTCGATGGCATGGACGTCGAAGTGTTCAACGCTGCCGGCCTGTCCAACAAGTGCCTGCAGATGGCCGGCGGCTTTGTGTACGTGGACCCGGAGAAGTTCGGCAAAGGCGTGTGGGCCGACGTGCATGACGAGAAGATCGACGCGCTCCAGGAGCTGGTCGACGAGACCGGTGAGGATCCGCTGCTGGTGGCCTACCAGTTCATCCCCGACCGAGCCCGCCTGCTCAAGCGCTTCCCGGATGCGCTCGACCTGGCACGGGAGGATCACATGGCGGCGGCCAAGCGCGGCGAGGGCAAGGTCTGGATCGGACACCCGGCCAGCATGGGCCACGGTGTGGACGGGCTGCAGGCGCACTGCAACCGCATCGTGTTCTTCTCGCAGGATTGGAATTTAGAATACCACGACCAGATCCTGGAGCGCATCGGACCGATGCGCCAGTACCAGGAAGGCAGGACCGATGGCGTGTTCGTGGACTACATCGTGGCCAGGGACACGGTGGACGAAGTTGTGATCGCACGTCGAGCCGGCAAGGCCAGCGTGCAGCAAACCCTGATGGACTACATGAAAGGCAAACAATGAACCGAGAGATCAAACCCCAGACCAACGGCGACTTCAAGGTCGCCTCACCCATCGAGCGTGCGCTGGCCGTGGCGGCCACCGACATCACCGCCACGCTCACCGAGCGGGGCAGCCGCTACGGCAAGTTCATCAGTCACGCCAGCGCCAGCCAGGCACTCAAGAAGATGATCCGCGCGCACATGGGCGGCGACAAGTGGGACAGACTGGCAGACGACCAGCGCGAGGCGCTGGACATGATCGCCCACAAGATCGGGCGCATCGTCAACGGCGACCCGAACTACGCCGACAGCTGGGTGGACATCGCCGGCTACGCCAAGCTGGTGGCCGACCGCCTGGAGGGCATCGAGCGATGACCACGGTTACCGACAGCACCGGCAAGGTGGCTGTCGACCACGACTACTTCTGGCAGCCCATCGCCACCTGCCCGCACAACATGAAGGTGCAGCTGCTGGGCCAGGGCGGTGTTGCCGTTTACGGGACCTACGCCGGCGGCACACCCTTCTGGACACACTGGGCCCCATTACCTAAACTGAGAAAGAACACGACATGAACGACCACATTCAAAAGACCATCGACGACTACATCGAGATGGAGGCCAAGGCGAAAGCCTGGGATGCCTTGTATGACCTCCTGGCCAGGACACCAGCCGACACGCCATTGCCTTTGGCGCGCGGGGTGCAGGCGAAGATGGACACGATTCTCGGGGAGGCTCGCGATGAGCGATAACCTCGACATCGCCAGCGAGCGCGAAGAGCTCGACCGCAGCATCGCCCAGGCGTTGCGCAGGCCTGCGGGCCCGTTGGCCACCGGGCGCTGCCTGTTCTGCGAGGAGGCATCGCCAGGGCGCCGCTGGTGCGACGCCGAGTGCCGCGACCAGTGGGAGCTTGCGATGCGGGCGCAACGGTAGGACGCTTTAGCAGATCCACCCCGTAGCACCGCCAAAACCTGCTAAAGCCGTTTAGCAGCCTTTAGCAGAATGCGACACCTAAGTGGAGGGAAGTGTGAAGAAACAACCCAGGCTTAATACACATTATGCGCAGTGGATCAGGGGGTTGCATTTAGCGGTTGCGTTGGGTAGTCTTAGCAAATGCTAACGGTCAGACAGCGCCGGCGCAGTGCGGCACAGGCCTACATCCGGCAGTTCATCGAGCACACCGGCATTGGCTTTGCCGCCGACTGGCTGGAGGTGGACCGCGCTACCGTGCAGCGCTGGGCCGACGGCAAGGCCCGTGTGCCCAAAGCCGCCATCACTGCGCTGGAGGCCCACCTCGGGCGCCTGCCCAACATGCACGAGAACCACTGGGTGGGCTGGCGCATCGGGCGCGATGGTACGCTCTACACCCCGTCCGGCCAGGGGCACAGCGCAGGCAGCATCCTGGCGATGCAGTACGAGCGGGCGTTGATCAAGGCCTTGCAGCGCGACAACAAGGACCTGCAGGCCCGCCTGGCCAAGGCACTGGACGAGGCCAATGGGGCAGCCAACGATCCTATGCTTAGCCGCCAATCTCGGTGATGACAATCGAGCTGGCCATCACCCCGCCGAACAGGCGCCCGCCGGCCGAGCCATTGAACGTGACAGTACCCGCAGCGCCACCGCCTGCACGGACTTTGAATGTAGTGGGTGACGTGGTGCCTGCCGCCATGATGTGGTTGAACTGAACCGTCACGACCCCGCCTGCGGATGGCACCTGCTGCATGACACCGGCCAGGGCGCTGGCTGTGCTGTCCTGGAACAAGGCGACTCCGATCCCCGTGGTGCCCACGGAGTGAGTCAGGACCATGGTCACTTCGATCTTGAGCTTGCTGGCCGCGCTGGTTGGCGTGACGGTCAGCGACATGTACTGGTCCCCCTCGGTGTTCTGGGGGATGGTGTCGTCGGCCGGGATGATGGTCGTGCCGGTAGCGACGGCGGAGGTCTCGAAGGTCACGCACTGGATCTGTCGACCCGTGCCTGACTCCAGCGCAGTGGCCCGGCCTTGTAGTGCGGTTATCTGTGCTGCTGTAACGCCTTCGGCGGTCATGGATGAGGGGACTTGCGTGGTCATGGGGTGCTGCCTTTACTGCACAAGCGAGACCTCGGCCTCGCGTCTTACTGTGAGGCCTGGCAGGATGCGCCCGCCGGCCTTGTTCCATTTTCTGAGCTCGTCGGGGACCGCACCCCAGGCGCCGGCGTTGACCCGCTTGCGCAAGGTGCTGACTCGAAGCTGACCTGCGCCCAGGTTGAAGGTGAAGTCGATCAGCGCTGCCAGCCGGTCTGGGTGGTCCAGGCCTGAACACAGGCGCAGGACCGCCGGCAGGTAGACGGTCTTGACATGCCACTGCAGCAGGGCCTCGGCGCGCTCGCGGGTGATGGGTGCATCGGTGAGCTGCACCCGCGCGCCGTTCTCGTAGTAGGTCGCCCCGTAGCCGATAGTGGGCACGCCAGCGGGGCACAGGTAGGGGGTCAGATACAGCCCCTCGAACCGGCGTATCAGGATGGCGGCGATGTCAACCGCGTTGGCCATTACTTGCCCCGCTTCTGCAGGTTGCGGTCGGCCAGGTAGATCCCCAGCGCAGCGCTGGCCACGCTGGCCGCGAACTCGCTCAGCACGATGACCTTGAACTCAGCCAGCGACATCATGGCAATGGCCCAGGTGGCAACGCCTGGCCTGATGGTCGCGTTCCACGCGTCCACCCAGGCGATACCGATACGGGCTGTGGTGCCCTTCACCGCTTCGAGCCAGCCCTGCGCCTCCAGCTCGGTGACAGCGGCCTCGGCCTGCACCTGGATGGTCTTGACACCAAGGGCTGCCTGCACCTTGATGGCTTCCAGGTTGCGCGTGTGCTGGTCGGCATCGAGCACGCCTTGCAGGCGCATGCGCTCGATCTCGTGGGCGTGCTCTTGCTTGGCGGTGAACCAGTGCGAGACCTCGCCCCAGATCATGCGGAACACCGAGCCACCGAAGAAGGAAATGAGAGCGGAGAGCATGGGTTACCTCACTTGAAACCGTGGGACTTGATGTAGTCCATGAACAGAATGCCAATGCCGACGAGCCCCGACCACACCAGACCGGCCAGGCTCTTCTCGATCACCGCCTGGCGCAGTGCCGCCCTGTCGGCTTGGTCCTTGATGGCGAGCTTAACCCAGCGCTTTTCTTCTTCTGTCAGGCAGTTCTGGGCATCGCACTGACGGGCGTTGAGCGCCTCGACAATGGCTTGCACCAGGTGGGTGTAGTCGCGGCGATCTTCGGTGGTCGGGGCGGGCATTGCTTGGTCCGGTGTGTTTTAGGATGCGTATGTCGGGACGTACCCGATGGGGTTTCCTGCCTTGTCATAGACCAGGAATTTGTTGTTAAGCGCCCCTGTCGGCACAGCCCCCGACGCATTCCCGATGATGGGGGCTCCACTCACTTGCCCGATCAGGTTGAGGGTGGCCCCGGCGTCTTTCCCGTGGTATGCAGCCGACGGGGTCAGGACCGTGTTGCCGTAGCTGTTGACAACGGAGGTGTCAAACGCATAAGTCCCGTAGCTGACGTTCGAGCAGATGTTGCCTTGTGCCGTCACCGTGGAAGCTGAAGCACCTATCACACCAAAGGATGTCGTATCTATGACGTTCCCCTGGGCGGTGTGCCCTGTCCCACCGACAAACTGGATGGCTGCACTTCCCGTTTGCTTAACGCTATTTCCGAGTGCGGAGCACGACACCCCCGTGTTAAACAGGATGCCTTGCGCTGTAGCCCCTTCGATGATGCAGTTACTCACTGTCACGCGGGTCGGCTTTGGTGTGCCAGTGGACCGAACATTGATCGCTGCGCCAGTACCGTATCCACCGCCCGTGTTGGCCCGCATGACGACAGCATTAACCAGTGTGTCGTAGAGGACACCAGTGGACGAGCTTAGTGGGCACCCCACCTGGACGCCTCCGGTGACGGCGGCGTTCCAGTTACTGACCGTGAGCCCGTTGATATAGTTGCCGTAGGTGTCGGTGTTGATGGCGTTGGTGATTGCCCCGCCGCACGAGCATCCATCCGAGACACAGCCGACGATCCCAGAGTAGGACGCCGACTCAATGACGAAACCGGTGTCGGTGCAGTTGTACGCGATGCAATTGGATATAAGACTATCTGACGCGGAGCAGAAGATCCCATCCGCCGGTTTTCCAGCAGTGCCGTTGTTCAAAAATCGGCAGTTGTGGACGGTGCAACGGGTTGACGTACCTCCGATGGCCAGGCCAAAACCCGACACGACTGCAGTGCCGATAGCATTCTGAAACACGCATTCAACTACGTGGCAGTCTGCCACGCCCGTCAGCAACATGGGTATCGCTGTGGTAGTCAACACCCCGCTGCGGTTGGCTTGGTTGGCGTCGAATGTGATCCCGCTGACCCGGATGTTGGACCCGCCGGAGTTGAAGGCTACGTACTGGAAATTCGTCGCAGCTTTGGCGATGACGGTCGTCACACCCGCGCCTTGCCCTTGCAGGGTCTGCCCGGATACCAGCGTCAACTGCGATGCCGTCTGATACACGCCGGCGGGGAATGTGACGCACTTGGCCCCGCTATTGATCGCCGCCTGAATCGCCGCCGTGTCGTCCGTCACCCCGTCGCCCTTGGCGCCGAAGTCCTTCACGCTCACGCTCTCGCGCAGCTTGGTCTGCACCGTAGTCGCCACCGCCCCGGTCCCCGCTGGCGTATACGTCGACGCAGCACTGTCGGTCGTCCCCTGCGGCAGACCTTGGAAGTAGCGCAGCAGCACCCGTGCGCCGTTGGGCGGGGCTGCGGTGAAGGCCACCGTCGTGCCGCCTGACCAGGTGTAGTCCAGTCCGGGGGTCTGGGTGACGCCACCCACGGACACGTCCAGGTTGGCCTGGGCACCGGGGTTAGCGCTCAGGGTGAAGGCCGTCTGCGCGCCGGTGCCGGTGAACACGTCGGCGTTGGCGGTGCCGAAGGCCACCACCGTGGCAAGCGATACCGGGTCGATGTTCTGCAGTCCGTCGGCGGAGGCGTTCCAGCTGATCAGCTTGTTGCTGGCCGGGCTGGGCAAGGTGGTGTTGGCAATTGCCGCCGTGACTGGCAGAACCAGCTGCCGACCGGCCACCTCGGAGATCTGCTGCATCTGCTCGACGATGCGGTCCAGCGCGTTCTCGTGCGCGACCGGGTTGTAGTTACCACCCCCTGGTATGGCCAGGGTCTGGTCGTAGGGCAGGTTGCCGATGATGGAGAGCTTGTAGCCGCTGGCCAGTGCCGTGCTCAGGGTGACCGAGCCGCCAGGGGTAGCCACCTGGTCGCTGTTCATGGTGACGGTGTAGCCGGAGCTGAGCGTGGTCTCGATGCCGTTGGCGTCGGCCTGCACCAGCTTGACGTCGGTGACCGCGAAAATCTTGAAGCTGAACGGGAAGACTGTTTGCGACCCGGTGCCAGTGAACGGCCCGGCTTTTCGGGTTGTTGCGGGTACGGTCATGGGCGGGAGCTCCTAGTTGACCGTGATTGTCTACAAGGAGCGCCCGCTTATGCGCACTTAGTGTGGTTCCTGGTAACCCATCAGGACCGCCATCGGGTTGTGGGTCTTGCCCTCCTTGAGCGCCTTGACGCCGGTGATGGTGCGGTTGATCTGGGCCGAGGGCAGCCCTGCCACATCACCCAGGATGTTGATCGCCGCCTTGCGGAAGGCGTCGTCGAACTGGCCTTGCGCCGCCTGCTTGGCAAACGTACCAGCGTCGGCGATCATGCGCACCCCGGCAGGGCCCGAGTAGTCACGTGGTCGGTCGGTGGCGCCGGCCAGGGTCTTGCCAGCTTCGGAGAACTCCCGCGTCACCACCATCAGTCCCATCAGGTAGGAGAGCTGCTCGCCCAGCAGCTTGCGGCTGAGCTTCTTCCAGTCGTCGTCCCCGCTGTCGCCGGGGGTGAGCGCGTCCTTCAACAGCGCACCCAGCACGGCCGGCACCACGGCCAGCAGCAGGACGTCGGCGGCCTTGGCGCCGGCGCTCTTGGTGCGGGCGCTCGAATAGCTCAGGTTGGCGGCGGTGTTCATGAAGCTGTAGAAGGTGGTGAAGAGCTTCTGTGCCGGGCCGCCCCGCTCGATGGCAGACAAGTCCTTGGTCTCACCCCCGCCCTGGGAGTCGATCACCGCCTGGTCTGCCAGGGCGATGGCGCGCTCCTCCTCGTTGCCCTCGGAGATGGCCTTCTCGTAGGCGCCGTGCCAGGTCGGCACATCGACCATGCGCTGGCACTGCATCATCAGAAAGTAGGCGTTCTCGCGCACCTTGGCCAACGGCCCGTGCTCGCCTTGCACCTTGTTGCGCAGCTCGTTCAGGTCGCGGAACTGGGTGCGCCCGCGGTTGGCCATGAACTCGCTCTTCTCCTGGGCGTCGCGGGTCTGCGCCAGCGGGTTCGCGATGTAGGCCGTGATGCCACCGCCCACCCACCGGGCGCCCACCCGGCTGATCGACTGCGTTAACCCCAGGGGCTGCATCAAGGCCGACATCACGTTGAAGCCCAGGCCGGCCACGCTCACCGACTGGCGCAGATACCCCAGCGCGCTGTCCAGCGCCTGCTGGCTGGTCTGCTCGCCCTCGGCGATGGCATCGCGCCAGGTCTTGAACTGGCGCACCGCTGCAGGCCCGTAGTGCTCGCGCATGGCGCTGTCGATGGCGGTGGACTTGAGCAGGCGGTTGGTGTCGATCAGCCACTCGTGCCAGGCCAGGTCGTGGATCACGTCGTTGACGCCGCCGTACAGCCCGCTCAGGTTGTACAGCAGGGGCCGCCCGACAACCTCCTCGGCGCGGGCCTTGGTGAACGACCGGCGGGTGGTGGCTGCACCGTAGGCACCTTGCAGCTGGCGCTTGGCGCCCTCCGCGTCGGCGTGCTCCTCGGCGCGCACGCTGGCCGCCGGGTCGTACTTGACCGGATAGTAGCCGCCCTTGATACCGTACTTGGCGGTGATGGCGGATCCCGGCTCAATCCACTCGGGTTGCTTGCCGTAGACGCGCATCTGCTTGGCTGCGATCTCGGGCCGGTAGCTCTCGAAGAAGTCCCACACGCCCTGCGCCACCGCCCAGTCGGAGGCGTCCAGGGTGCTCAGCACAGTGTCGAGCTGCTGGATGGTCCAGCCCTCCCCTCCCAGCAGGCGCTGCAGGTTGGACTCGTTGCCGCTGTTGAGCGCCATCGCCAGCACCTCCTGGCGCGTGAGGCTGCGGTTGATGGCCGGGTAGGATGTCTGCTTGCCCAGGTTGCCCTTGGCCAGCCACGGCGCCAGGATCTCGGTCAGCTTCTGCGTGGCCTCGGCGCGCTGGGTGGTCTCCCATTCGCCTTTATCGTTGGCGCTGCGCACGAAGTATTCCCACACCTTGCCCCCGTCCTTGCCCCCGTCCATCACGCGCGCCCAGGTGGCGGCCTTAATGTGGGCGCTGCCGAAGTTCTTCACCGCCTGCAGCCAACGCCCGCCCCGTGTGGTGGGCGTGCGGGTGCTGGCGACACGGTCGCCGGCCAGGTCGTCGATGCTCCTGGCGATGTCGTCGCGCACGATCTCGAAGTCGCGTTTGTCCTTGGCGGTGAGCAGCTTGTTCTTGAGCCGGCCCAGGTGCTCGATCTGCTTGACCGTGTCATACAGCCCGCGCAGCTCCTCCACCGTCATGTCCTTGTAGTTGGTGAGGTCGGAGTCCTCGCGCAGATAGTCGGGGATGTCCGGGTCCAGGCCGATCTCCTCCTGCGCCTTGAGCCAGTCGGCCAGCTTGGCGCGCTTGTCCAGTTCGCGCAGCGTGCGGGGTTTGAGGTCCACGCGCTCCAGCAGCTTGTCGATCTGGTCCTTGTACTCGGGCGGCAGGGTCTCGTTGTCGGCGATCTTGCGCAGCGCCTTGACCTTCTTGTCGACCTCGGCCTGCGCCTCGATGGTGGCCTTGGCCGCGTGGAACTGCAGAACCTGGTCGCGCTTGGCCTGGATGGCGGCCTCTGTGTCGCCCTTCCTGACGGCCTCGATGGCAGCCTTGGCTGCCCTGGCCTCGGCTGCGGTGTGCTTGCCGGGCTTGAGGTCGCGCACCTTGCGCCGGGCGACCAGGCCCTCGGCGAACTGCTTGGCCGCCTTGACCAGCACGTTGGTGCTGCCCTCGCCCTTGCTCGCCTGGGTGTTCAGGTGCGCAATGCGCTTTTCCACTGCGGCAACGCCAGCGGCCTGGGCGTCCATGCCCTGCTCGCGGAACTCCGCGGCGTGCTTCAGGATCGCCTCTTTGTCGTGACGTGGCAGCAAGATGCCCGCCTTCGCAATACATCCGGTCAGGGTGCCCATCAGATAACCTCACTCACAATCATTGAAAGCAGCAGCTCGACGAGCTCCTCGTCCTGCTTGCGACGCATGCGGGTTAACCCGCCACCAACGCTGCCGATGGTCGGGCCCTCTACCCTCGGCCCGGACTGCTGCACGTTCGCGCTGGCGTCGTCCAGTGTAATGGCGACCACCTGGTTGTATGCACCCGGCAGCGACTGGACGATGGCAACACTGACATCGCCCAGGGTGGCAGCCACCGCCTGGTCGTGCTGCGCCGTTTGCGCTGCGCTTGCGGTGGCGTCGGCCAGGGTGGGCGCCAGCGCCTGGCTGTGTTGCAGGGTCTGCGTGGCTGCGGCAGTCGCATCGCCCAGCGTTACGGCGATGGTCTGGCCATGCTGCAGCGTCTGGGCGATGGCCGCCGTGGCGTCGTCCAGGGTGATGGCGACCGACTGCGTGTAGGATCCGCTGCCCGCGCCGGTGTTGGTCTGAGAGACCGCGACCGTCACATCGTCCAGTGTGACGGTGATGGCCTGGCTGTGCTGCAGCGCCTGGCTGGACGCGACGGTGATGTCGCCCAGTGTGAGCGCCAGGCTCTGCGGGTGTTGTGCGGTCTGGTTGACGGCAACCAGCACAGAGTCCAGCGTGATGGCGCTGGACTGCGGGTGCTGGGCGGTCTGGTTCGCGCTCGCGCCTACGCCATCGAGCGTAAGGGCGATGGTTTGGCTGTTGCCCCCGCCACCGCCACCGCCAATAAGGGCAAGTAGCAGGGACATTTATGGTTTACTCGTTCAAGCCGTCGAAGCCGATCAGGTGGCCGTAGACACCAGCAGTGGCCGCCGTGCCAACGTACCGGCAGCACACCTTGACGAACTCGCCAGGGTAGATGGGGACGTCCGTCAGCGGCACCTGGATGCGCTGCAACAATGTCAACGCGGCAGCGGCAGCCGCCACCGTCTGGACACCCAGCGGGATCACTCGTCGGATTTTGGTCGTGCCCGATTCAGTCGTGGCCTCGGACACCGACGTGCTACCAATGGACAGATACCAAACGATATTGGCACCGCCAGCCGTCAACGCCGTCTGCACGTAGGTGTCCAGCCAGCAGCCGCGCAGGTAAATCGTCTTGCCGGTCACAGCCGCACCGTTGGCCGGGTTTTGGTAGCTGCTGATGATCAGGTCGGTGTTTACAGCAGCCGTTGCCGTTGCCAGGAAATGGCCACCCAGGCCAGTGCCTAGGGCCGCCGTGGTGTTTGTGGGTACAGCGGCAGTCGGTACCGTGTTGTTCACGTAGCTGGCCGTGATACCAGCCGTCGTGCCGTCCTGGGTGTACGCCAGGTGCCCGCCTTGGCCCGTCAGGCTCATGGTGTAGTCGCGGTTCGCCACTTCTTCTTCAAGCCAGGCGGCAACGTGCCCAACCTTGAACTGGGTGGCAGACGCCGGTGCAGTTGCCAGCGTGTACGTGCGCTGCGAAAGGTAAAGCGCGGTATTCAGCAGCGAACTACCCGCCGTGGACGGTCGCGTGATATTGGCAACGCGCACACCATCGATCAGGAATTCAGCGCCCTCGTCCGAGATGCGGATGAAATAATTCTTCACTACGTTGACAGGCGCCAGCACGGCAGCATTCAGCGATGCAGACTGCAGTTCTACGCTGTTGGTCACCAGCACACAGCGGAACTCGCCGGACGAATTGAAGCGGAACAGTGCACCGTCCGTTACCGCGCCGTTGAACGTGGTGTAGTTGAACGCGCCCCACTCGGTGACGTTGTTAGCCACAGGTGTATTGGTCGGGTAGCCGTCAGTTTCCGCCACCGTGATGCCGCCCATGTTCACCGGGATGGGCTGCACCGACTGGTTGCCCGAGCCGGTGGACAGCGTGGTCACGTTACCACTGTTTAGCGTCAGCAGGCCGGACGCCACTGCGACAGTCTGCGTGGTCGCGATCTGGTGCCAGTAGCCGGTATTCACCGCCGTGCCAGGGAAAGTCTTGCTCATGATGATCGACGGCATGCCGACCAGCAAGCGATTCTCAGCAGAGATAAGCGCCTTGCGCACCTCGCGGGTGCCGGTGTAGGTGCCAGGGTCAGACTCGGCAGCCAGGGCAGAGTAGCCCGCCTGACTGACAGTCGTCGGCAGGTTTACCTTGGCGTTGTTGTTGATATCAACCTCGGCCTGATAGCCGCTGATACCGCCTACGATTCTAGAATCCATCGGCATTTTTAATCACTCCAAACCCAGCGAAGGGCAAATTTACCTTGCAGCTTGTGCTGCGATGTAGCGTAGATCGTGAAACCCGTCCCCGCTGTTGGCGTCCCGCAGGTCAACCCGGACAACATGTTGAAATACCGATGGTCATTGGCCGTGTGCCCGTCCGTGGATGTATCGTCAGCCATGACAAACGCCTCAGCCTTGCTCGTAGCGCTGATGCCCGTCTGCCCAGTGACGGCCACACTGGCGTCATTCGACCCAGGGAACGCCCCGAAGTCGATTTCAGCCGTGCCAATAGCGTTAGCCATTACGGGTTACCTTCAGTGATCGTGAAGCTCGATGTCGTCACCACGTCGTTGACGGCGATGGTCGTGTTGGTGATGACAACGTTGGTGCCGCTGGTGCCCACGGTCAAGCCGTCCAGCACCAGGGTGGTGCCGTCGTTCTTGTACAGCCTGGCCACCGCAGCGGTGCCGGCGGCCACCGCCGTGGCGTTGCCCACCGCGTTGGCGGTGAGCACGCCACCGGAGGCAGCAGGCGCGAAGGTGGCAGCGCACAGCGATTCGTACAGCAGCGTGGCAGCGCCGGCTGTGTAGACGCGCAGCTTACCGGTGGCGCCCACGAAGGACGTGATCTGGTCCAGGCGGTTGTTACGCAGGGTCGCGTTCATCGAGATGGCCATGGGGTTACTCCGTTATGGTTTCCACGTCCAGGGATTCGATGAACCCGCTGGCGTTGCGATTGACTGTTAGGCGAACCTTCTTGCTCTTGGCTTCGAGCACATGCACGATGGTCTCGCCGGCCTGTGCGTTGACGTTCACCACCGGGGCAGGCGCTGCCTGCACCGATACGTTGGGGGTGGCCGGGGCCACGTTGACGACCGGCACCAGGCGCTCTTGCGAGACCAGCGTGCGCAGGGTCTCCACCTGGCTGGACAGCATCTGCATGAGCACGGGCTGGGCCGCTGCGTTCTTCTCAGCGAGCGCGGCCAGGTCGGCGAGCGCCGCGCCGATCTCCAGCAAGTTCTTGTCGCTCATGACCCGATGCACTCCTTCAGTTGCTCCAGCACTTTAATTCTGCGGGTGTCTTTTAAGCGCACCCCCTCGGACAGGGCGCGCAGTTCGGTGGCCGCGAAGCGTGCGCGCGCCTCGTTGTGGATGGCCTCGTCGGCGGCAGCCTTGATGCCCTCCTCGGTGGTCAGGTCGCCGTAGCGCTCCAGCAGGCGCTGGTCGGTCATGCCTTCGATGACCTCGGCCTTGGGTTGCGCCTCGGCGAATGCCCGCAGCATTTCATCGGGGGAGCTGAAGCCGAAGCGCTCGGAGGTGAGCTGCAGGTCACCGGGGTCATTGGTGCGAACGGGCTTCGGGTTGGCCTTCTCCCACTCGATCATCAGGCGCTCGACCGTGTTGGCCATGACCTTCTTGTTCTTGGCCAGGTACTGGCCCTTCGCCAGTCCCTTGAGATCCGCCGCTTCCGGTGCCGCGAGGGTGTCTGCTTTCACCTGCTCGGTGGCGCGCTCCTCTGCGGCAGCCCGCCGGTCGCGCCAGTCCTTGGCTGCGTCCTTGTCGGCCTCGGTGGGTTTGTGCAGTTCGTCCAGCGCAGCCTTGGCAGCGTACACCGGCATGGCCTCGACCTCGGCCGTCACCTCTGCGGTGGTCTCCTTGATCTTGCCCTTGACCGCCTTCTGCATGGCCTTGATGACGCGGCTGTGGGCGTTGGACATCCACTTCGCATCGCGCAGGCTGCGCGCCTGCAGGTTCTCGATGGCGCTCTCGCTGGCCTCCTGCGCCTGGAGCTGGTAGGCGGCCCAGGCGGCAGGGTCCATGCCGGCCTCCTCCGCCGAGGCGAACAGGGGTTGGAACTTGCGCGCCGCCTCGGCCTGCTCGATCTGGGCTTCGGTCGCCAGCATGCGGTCGTAGATCCCGCGCACCTCTGGCGTGAGGTTGCTGTTGTGGGTCAGCATGAACGCCTTCAGAGAGGTGTAGACGTTCTTCATCCAGCTGGCGAAGCGCCGGAACAGGGGCTGCAGCTCCTGGCTGGGAGCCTTGCCCTCGAACAGGTAAAGCTCGTAGTGCTCGGCAAACTTCTCGTGGCCGGCGCGCTTTCGTCC
>Ga0213918_1000088_pt1 | contig 44915 bp, 69 predicted proteins | sample McNCre217MG_FD_163422 | JGI IMG/M metagenome (GOLD analysis project Ga0213918, IMG submission 163422) | Freshwater microbial communities from McNutts Creek, Athens, Georgia, United States - 2-17 MG | ecosystem: Environmental > Aquatic > Freshwater > Creek | place: USA: Georgia | collected... | reverse complement strand
TGTCCCATAGCTCGATGCGGCAAGTTTTAGAGCCACCCTACCTACTGGATGCTTTTGATTCTACTGACCTTGAATGGTTCGTCTGGAATGGCATGGCTTGCACAACGCCATGAGATTTGAAACCGTGAGTCGCAACGCTGGATTGTCTTTCATCTTGACGATGTGATGCACCTCAGTAGCGGGGGTGGTGAGAAGAACGGCCATGCAATCCTGACACAGAGGGAATCGTGATAGGAACAACGCTCGTAGCCTGACCCATGCATGATCGTATCCACGCTCAGAACGTGTACCACGCTGCTCATCATAACGTTTGTGCGATTGTGAGCGCATGGCCTTGCTATGCGCTGGGCACCGGCCTTGCTGGGTTAGTGTGTTGCAACCTGATTCCGCGCATGGTGTAAGTGCGCGCATGGGCATGGCTAGCGAGTGTATCCGTAGCTCACCCAGCCTACTACCGCGCTGCCAGTGGATGCGATCCACGTAAAGCCGCTGTTTGCTGGGATGCCGCCTAGATCAGCGGTGTAAACGGTGTTCGGTGCAATGCTGATCGTAGGCCATAGCTGGCACACGCTACCACCGCAATTGGTGGAGCGATCTGCTAGGATCACCGTTACCGCGCCGCCGCTGGTGTTGGCAAGATGCAGTCGGTAGATGTAGGCTGTGGATGTGGTAACGGCGGTGCTGCCGCTGGGCACGTATGCGGGACCAATCTCCGCCGCGAATCCGGTTAATGCTGCTAAGGTCAATGCAAGTAGCTTCATGGGATCACCTCAGTACTAGCTTACACGATTGCGCCGCGTCCTTTGCCTTCGACCGCCGTTCACTTGCACCTCGGGACGTGTACCTGCATCTTGCGCGCGCTAAACTCCTTGCCGCACCCTTTGGGGCATAGGCGCATTACCGGCTTGCGGCCAGGTTTCTTCCGTTGAGCGCTCCTCATGTTAGAAATCACACTCCCAGCTATGCGCCAACTTCAACGCTGCCAACCGGCGCGCGCCAACCACTTCCATGCCGCCAGATCTCCACGCGATTACCGTTGGGCCAAGTTGCTTAACAAGGAAATCAACGCTTTGTTTCCGCGCATCCAGTCCGGTGGGGGTGTATTCACCCAGCGGCTCCGCCTCTTTAGTTTTTGTGATGGTTGCTGCTCTCATGAATCAAGGATACAGCCGCAACAAATATTTGTCAAGTATTTCGCGGTGGGGGTATTGACAAATATTTGTTGCAAGTGTACTATTGATCCATGACGCAACAAGTTTATATGACTCGCGACCTAAAAAGTTCACTCACGATTCGCGGGACTCTGTATCAGCGCCTTGCCGGTACGGCTTTCCGCGCAATTCGCACTCACGGGAAGCGCATCACTTTTAGCGTAGTCGTTGATGGCTACGTTGTCGCCACGGTCGAGGTGCCAAGGACTCGTACGCGCGCTCTAGCGGCGGCGTGGTTTGCCAAGAACTGCACGGAAAACGCAAATTTGATGGATGCGAGTGCGTAGGATGATCGACCCCCAAACCGGCTACCCACTACACGATGAGCCAGAGCGTTGTGATGGTGTAATCGTGGTGCGCCTCACCGCCGCACAAGTCAAGAAGATCTGCATCGAAGCTGCCGAGTACGACATCAACAAAGCCATCATTCGCGGCATCGAAACGGGCCACGAGCTTACCGGCCATTGCCTGCTCTTCGCGGATGGGCGGGCGGAGATCACGTTTCAGGAAGAGACCCAAGACCCGACGCCGTGGTGCACCGGCTGCGGCTCGATGACCGAGAAAGGCTGCGACTGCGGCCTGATTGCAGACAACAACTAGGAGAAGTAACATGCCGAGAATCAATGAGCTGTACCACATCCTGGCCCGCCGCTACAACACGCACCGTATCACCGGCTGGAGCTGCAAGGATTCGCACCTGTTTGAGGTCGTGAAAAACTGCGCCGTTTTCGGCGGGACGGGGAGGGTGCGCTAGTGAACGAGGAAAAATCCTCCGGCGACTACAACTCCAGCAAGGCGGCATCCTCGGGCCGCGGCAACGCCGTGCGCGCGTTCCTAAGAGATCGCGAACTCCCTTGGGCTTCCATCTCCAAGCGCGGCACCCATTTTCCTCAAAGACTCCCCAACGCCAGGCGGCACCTGCTGGGCCCTGCACGGGGTACGAGGTTCCTGAATGGCTGACATTCGACGAGTGTACATCTGCGTACCCCGGCGTCACGGGATGTCGTTGCTCCCTTCCTGGCTTCTGACGTGGGTGTGGGGCAGCAACTTCAGCACGACGAAGTTCGACGGTAAACTACCCGATAAGTTTCAGGCACACCTGGTGGCCAAATGAGCGAAACCACTGCGCTAGTTGCCAGTCAGCAATTCGACGATGAGCAGATCGCGCTAATCAAGCGGCAGATTGCGCCTGCCGGGACCACTAACGACGAGTTGCAAATGTTCCTCGCGTATGCGCAGCGTACCTGTCTGGACCCGTTCAGCAGGCAAATTTATTTAAGCGAACGCCGCGCGAACGTCAATGGTCAATGGGTCGTCTCGCGCAAACCGGAAGTAACAATCGACGGGTTCCGGCTGGTGGCAGAGCGAACGGGCAAGTATGCCGGACAAATCGGCCCGGAATGGTGCGGAACTGATGGAGTGTGGCGGGATGTGTGGCTTGAGGATAAAGCCCCCAGCGCCGCGCGTATCGGCGTGCTACGGCATGATTTCACGCAGCCCGTTTACTCCGTGGCCCTCTACCGGGAATACTCCCAGACGAACAAGGAAGGCCAGCCTAACTCGATGTGGAAGAAGTACCCCTCGGTGATGCTGGCCAAGTGCGCCGAATCACTGGCCCTGCGCCGCGCTTTCCCGCGCGAATTGAGCGGGCTGTACACGCGAGAGGAAATGCCGGACGAACGCGAGGACGGCAAGCAAGCCGCCGCGAACGTGGCAGAGCAGCGCATCCACCAGCTCACAAAAGCGGTACCGCCCCCGGAGATGGAGTGCCCTTCCGATCCGCTGCCGAGCGTAGAGGCGATGGAGCGGCGCGCCGCGAAACCTGTCACCGCACGCGCCCAAAAAGAGCCAGCTGCTCCGCTCGGATTTGACATGCTGGGCCACTTCGCGGACATCAAAAAGATCCTGCGCGAGGAATGCGGCTCGGATGTGCTGTACTACTCTGTACTGGAGCAATTCGGCTACAAAAAGTCCAATCAGATACCGGACATCGACAGCGCGCGCGCGGTCTACAAAGCGATGAATGCGGCCCACAAAGCACTGAAAACCGCGAACGAAAACCGGACGGAGATCGCGGAGATTCGCGCGACTATCGGGGATGAAAAATTCTGGACCTTCGCTGGCGCGGAAGGCATCGACGGGGATGCGCTGGAGTCACTGGCTGGGGATGCGCTGCAAACTTTTACCAATGGACTTCGGGAGTCTGCCAAATGATTGATTCACCGCCGACTCAGCGAAAAGACGCTTGCGGGTTCACTTCAATGTGGACGGCGGTAAAAGTTATGGCTGCAAGGGACACTATTGGCGGAGTCCCCAAAGCAAGCTGGTTAATTAGCCCAGCGCAGATGTGCCAGGGTTTTGATCGGGGCGGACACGCCCTGTACCAGAAGCAAGAGCAGGCTGTTAGTAAGTCCTGTGAGCAGCCGCCAAACGAAAGAGAGAGAACAAAAATGAAGCAAGCATTAACGATATCCGTTCTGAGTGTGTACCACTACCAAAACGGCGTGAAGACTGAAGGCTTGGAAAACGCTTCTCCACGCAGAAAGAGGCGTGGCGATGGGCATTAGCCGGGGTATCACGAAAAGCAAGGAGAGGTCTTCGTTTGCGTCTCGTCCGGCACACAACCACGCGGGAGGTTGTATGCGAAAAGTAACCGGCAAGAGCGCGCTGCCCTGCCATCTGCTGTGCAGCGCTTGGGTGTTCGCGGTGCTGTGCATCGCGTGGAGGATGCTATGAGCCATACGCCGGGGCCGTGGTTCCGCGACGGGAAAACCGTCTATGCGCTGGAGCATGCGGGATACAAAAAAGGGCACGAGATGCATAGGAATCGCTTCAGTCTCCGAGTCACTAGTGATTACGAGCAGGAGTCAGAAGCAAACACCCGACTGATCGCCGCCGCGCCGGAGTTGCTGGACGCGCTGCGCGAATTCATGGACATCTGGGGTAGCGTTGATGCCGAAGGAGACTCAAAGCGCGCTCAACGGCGGCGCGCTGAAATGTGGACCAAAGCCAACGCGGCCATTGCGAAGGCGGAGGGACGATGAAAACAGATGCACTATTTTTCGCCCAGCAACTACGGGATACCGCACTGAGGTTCCTAAATGAACGCAACGAACTACGGGAAGCGCTCGACGCGATCCTGATGGAAGTTAGCCTACTCCCCCAGGATATGCTGTCGCACGACATGCAAGACGCAATCAATACGGGACGCGTGGCTATTGCCAAGGCGGAGGGACGATGAAGATCGTAACGCGTGAGTACGGGCAGAATTTTATGCCACTACCGATTATATGGATGTCCCGATCTGAACAGGAGGGACGATGAAATGACTGCGCAAGTTCACATTAACGGAACGTATCGAATTGAGTTAACGGGACAGAGCGCGGTTGAGCGCGCCGTTATCCGAGAATTCCTGATCGCTGGCCTCAATGGGAAGCCCGTCCGACTTATCCCCGGCGCAGATTCTCCAGATTCCTGTACGGTAACGGTGGAGATCGATGCCTAACCCAACCGACACCATCGAACTACTCCGGCAACAATGCGCGCCTAGCGTGTGGGAAGCCGACGTAGACGAGCTGATCGAAGGCGGCTGGATTGATACGCCGCGATGCAGGATACCTGCCAATTGGCGGGAACTCGCGAACATGACAGCGGCGGAAAAAGCCCAGGTAAGCCGCAAGGAAGCCAAGCGGCGCTACGACGCGGCGAACCGTGAGCGAATCAATGAGCGCGAACGCCTGCGATATGCCGGGAAGTTGCCGCCGCGCAAAGGCGGACGCCCGCGGAAGTACGCCACGAAGGAAGAACGGCTAGCGGCGCACGCCGCCAAGATGCGGGAGCAGTATGCGGCGCAGCGCGGGAAGAAGACGGACAGGAAAAGAGGGCTTGCGGGATGAGCGGAAAACAGACCCTACACATGGAAACTACAATGATCGCGCCGGGGAAAACAGCCGGAGAGATCATCTCGGAACTTGTAGCTGTCGGGGTGAATCAGATCAACCAGACATATGCCGCGGGGCAGCTCGTCGGCATCCGCTGGGTGATGCGCGCAGACGGGCAGGACTTATTGTTCGATATGCCGGTTCGCGTCGAGCCGGCCTACGTGATCTTCGCGAAACGCCGAGGGCATAAGACGGGGCGAAATCAACAGGGGCAGATCGTTTACCCGCAAGACATGGAGAAGGCCGAGCGCGTTGCGTGGCGGCAACTCCTTCGATGGATTCAGGCGCAAGTGGCGATGATCCAGACCGGGATGGTGAGGGCGGAGGAGGCGCTCGTGGGTGGGCGCGTAAGCAAGGCTTACAGCAACGTACTCTTGACGTCAGCCGCCGTTAAGTCGCCCTCATGCCCAGGCTCGATACCATGGGGCGGTAACCGCCCGGCGAAACTCGCTCGCGGAGGTGCCCTGCCCACGATGACCGAAGAAGATAACATCACGGTTGAAAGGCACCGCACGGCGATCCGCCGCACCGCAATTTCGCGGCCCATTCGTCTCGCTCAAGAGCGCGGCATCCTGACCCCAGGCGACACGCTATTCGATTACGGCTGCGGGCACGGCGACGATATTCGCCTCCTAGCGGACAGCGGCTATTCCGCTTCGGGTTGGGACCCCCTGAATTTCGATACTGGCAAGAAGTGTAGCGCGAGCGTCGTCAACCTCGGGTACGTTCTCAATGTCATCGAAGCGCCAGCGGAGCGAAGCGCGGGCAACGCCGCGCCCGGACGACGATCATCAGCCTGCACCAGCACAGCGAGTGTAAAAATGTGGGGGAGACGCTGCCTGTTTGTGGTAAACTGAATGCATTAGCTAACAGTTAGCAGGAGTGTTTTGTGTACGCCAAAATCTTTTCTTCGATGTATGACGGCACCCTAGCCACTGTTGGCCCGTGGGAAGCTCTTGTTACCTTTCAGCAACTCCTTGTACTTGCTGACCAATACGGCGTTGTCGATATGACGCCATCGGCCATATCTCGCCGCACCACAATCCCGCTTCACATCATCGAAGTGGGGCTTGCAAAGCTCCTCGAACCTGACCCAGAAAGCCGTACCCCAGACGAAGAGGGTCGCCGTATCGTGCTGATTGATGAGCACCGCTCATGGGGCTGGAGGCTGGTCAACTTCACGCATTACAGACAACTGCAACGGCATGAGGAACGCCGCGAGTACATGCGCAACCTCATGCGTGAGCGGCGTAGCAGTGATGTTAGCAGGCGTAAGCAAAAATTAGCCAGTAAGCCTATAGCAGAAGCAGAAGCAGAAGCAGAAGCAGAAGCAGAAATACATCAACCCAGTGGTAGTAGTACGTCGTCACCGCAAAAAACGCGGCGACGGCAAACCGCATTCATCTCCGAATTGCAGCAACGCTCATTTGAAGAGTTCTGGAAATTCTACTGGCGGAAAGTTGGGAAGCAGGATGCCCAAAAGGCATACATCAAGCACGTAAGGTCCACAAACGCGCACAATCGTGTTATGGCGGGTTTGTCGGCGCAATCGGCCTCTATGATCCTCCGGGACCCTGAAAATCGTCCACACGCCGCCACGTGGCTAAATGGGGCACGTTGGGAGGATGTTGTAGAGCAACCAAACCCGTCTAGGGCAAAAACCACGGTAGTGGAGCGGGCCGGGGCGTTATTTGACGCGATGCGAAGGGAGTCAGGGAATGGCAATTGAGCGAAAGTTTTTGCAGATGGCAGCGGCGAGGTTGGCGCTATTGCCCTTTTTCCCCGCTGGGGAAGTTTCAATGTCGCTGGTGATGACAGAACTTGACCGGATCGCGCATAGTCCAGAACGGTTGACATGGTTGGTGGACACCACGATGGCGAAGTGTGCCAAATGGGAAGGACCCGCCCAACTGCGGGCGCTGTACTCGACGCGCTGGAAACCCGCAGACGGGATCGAAGGCGGAACATGCACCATTGCGGGCCACACTCCGGCGGATAGCGAAAGCCAAGTACTGGAGCAGCATTACAGCAAGAAAGAGCTTCCGGCGAAACACCCACTGGAGCTACTGTGATAGACTCTGAACACCTTGGCGAGTTGTACCACCACCGGCCACGCGCGGCGCTAGATCGCCACATGGCGCTTATCCGACTGCGGATCGCCGAGATAAAGGCGAACCCGGAGCTTGCACGGTGGCACAAAACCGAAGACGGGGTGTATCGGACGGAAACGGAAGTGAGTGTGGCGCTAGCAAAGGCCACGATGGAGCTAGATGGATGACGCACTGGAGCGGCACAGTGACCACGATGGACGCCGCGGATTACGTTGTGGATACGGACGCGCTTCCGGGGTTGATCGTGCCAGCGTATGGCGAGACCTGGCCGTCATTCACGCCGCGGCCCGCGGGCGCGGTTCGCATTCAGATTGAAAGCCGCCGTGCCGCGACGGAAAGACGGTAAAGTGAAGTGCAAGAGCAGGCGGCGCGGGCCTCAGTCCGCCTAGCGAACGGGCGCTACTGATTCGGGCCGGGGAGGGGAGAAACCAAATGAGCGAACAGTTCAAAGTGGGAACGCGGGTTCGGCTGACTGAAGAGGCCGTGCGGTATCGTGTGAGGACCCCCATGGAAAGGCAACGGCGGGCGGATTGGGTGGGGACTATCACCGGCAGGAACTGGATGGGCGCATGGCGCGTCCACTGGGATCACCGTAAAAGCGTTGATTACCGCTACGCTCAGGATCTCGTAGAGATTGGATCCGCGAAATGAGCAAAAGGAAGAGCGATGCGCGGTGCTGTAAGCAAACTTGGTATCGCAGCGGTGGTGCTGTCGTGTGTTCCAATCCGGCTAAGGCAGAGCGTGAAGGGAAGCTGTACTGCGGGATTCATGACCCGGTGCGACTGAAGGCGAAGAAGGATGCGCAATATGCAAAATGGAACGCAAAGTTGGAAAGGATACGGGCACAGGATGCCGCCGCCAAACTACAGCGGCAGAAGGCTGAGGCGTTCGATTGGCTGGATGCGCACCGTGGCAACGTTGAGTTCGAGGACGGCATGTTTTGGGGAGGGCCAATAGGTAAAGGTTCAACGCTGTTAGTCGCCGTGCAGGACGCGATGAGTAAGGAGGGCGGGAAATGATGTGGCAGCCGATTGAGACGGCCCCGAAGGACTATGGGAGGGAGCTGCTACTTGTCGTAGCAGCGACATTTCCCATTGAAAAAAGCCCTCCACGAGCTCGCGGGATATTCCTGGGATGGCCCCATCGGCCCTACGCGCGACGACAAGACCAACCTACGCGGGAGTCTCCGGCACGACGCGCTTTACCAACTCGTGCGGCTCGGCATCATCCCGGAGTCCTATCGCAAACACATGGACGACCTGTTCGCCTCATCCTGCGAGGAGGACGGTATGCCGACGTGGCGCAAATGGGCAGACTACCTTGGCTTGCGCTGGTTTGGGCGCGGTAGCGTGCTGGCTACTGAGCGCCGGGAGCGGGTTGCGCCGTAGGTGGCTCCGGCAGCGGCATCCAGTGGGTAGGTAGCCCAATGTATGGGAATTATATACATGGCTACATTTTTCTCTTGACATCGTCGGTGTAGTCAACTACTATAGATACATGAGCAACACACAAAACACGGAATACCTGATCGGCACCTACTACGGCAATGCGGATGACGTTTTTAGTTTCCGGGCCGCTACCGAGGATGCGGCCCGCGCCCGCTTTGCGCGGGAAGTTGCCGACGCCCGCACCTATAACCGGACTTCTGCTGACAAGATTTGCCAGATGGATTTGAGCGTGTGCGGACAGGCTCTGTCTATTGCAACCGAGACTCTGGTGAGGAGCTAACCCGTGACCAAAGATCAAGCAATCCAGCAAGGGTATGCAGAGCAAGTCGCGGCGGTTGACGATGTTGCGGCAGATTACAGCCAACGCGTTTGCCCCGATCCGACAGTGATCGAGTTCACGGCGCATCACCACTTTGTGGCCGCGGATGGGTACGGATACATCATCACCGCGTATTACTACCAGGACAAAGAGGACATCGATGCGCTTGAGGACGGAGACCTCGGCAGTCTTGACTGGGTGGCAACCAAGTACGAGGTTAGCTAGATGTCGCAGTCCACAATCAGCACTTTTCAGTTGTTAGCGCTGTTTCCCGACGAGAACACGGCGCGGCAATACCTGGAGGGGCGCTTGTGGCCCTCCGGCCCTGTCTGCCCGGACTGCAAGAGTGGGGAGCGCGTGAGCGCGCTGGGAGCCTGCGCGACGCGTAAGCCGGGGTTCTATCGCTGTCTCGCTTGCGACTTTGATTTTACGATTCGCACCAATACGATTTTCGAGCGGTCCAAGGTCCCCCTGCACAAATGGGTCTATGCCATGTACCTGCTGGTCACGGCGCGGAAGGGCATCTCCTCGATGCAGCTTGCCAAAGAGATCGGTGTCACTCAAAAGACGGCGTGGTTTATCCTGGGCCGTCTCCGTGAGGCTTGCGGCGGACCTGATGGGCCGCTCGACAAACTGCGCGGAGTGGTGGAGATTGACGAATGCTTTGTCGGCGGGAAAGAGTCCAACAAACACGAGCCCAAGAAACTCCATGCTGGGCGCGGTGCTGTCGGCAAGACAGCCGTCCTCGGGATGCGGGAGCGTGGCGGGAGAACGCGGGCGAAGATCGTGGAGATCCGTACGCTGGACGCGATCCATGGTGAGATTCACGGCGCGGTCGAGGTCGGCACGCAACTGTATACCGACGATCACATGGTTTTCAGCGACCTCGATGGGCTGTTTTATCGGCATTCCAGCGTCAATCACAGCGCCGGAGAATACGCGCGCGGCGCTGCCTCGACGAACTCCATCGAGAGCGTTTGGGCCGTCCTGAAGCGCGGACTGCATGGCGTCTACCATCACGCGAGCCCCAAGCATCTGGGCCGATATGACGAGTTTACGTTCCGCCTCAACGAAGGGCGAAAACTTACTACACGCACCCACTTCTGTGATAGGCTAGCGGGATGGCTAAATGGTTTAACCTCCGAACTGCGCCCCCGCTCATTGGCGTTGCTGGATCAACAGCATGGAAGCTCATCGAGTTTTTTAGTAACGTTGACTTCCTTCTGTCGCTGGAGGACCGCATGACGGCGGATATCTTCCAGTTTTTCCTTAATTACGGGTGGGCCATATTCTTGGTGTTTTGTGGCTTGTGGTACATATCAGCAGTCAGAAGTGCGGCGCAACCAGTCGATACGCTGAGCGTTACCATCGCTTGTATATTCATGACAGGCATTGTGTCCTTTGGATTTGGTGCTATCTTCACCGCCCAAAAAGTAGGCGTCGCTGCTGATGTGTTGGTCCAGTGGGGCGGCGGGAAAGACCGCTGTATTGGCGTGGTCAACACAGCTAGGATGATTCAATATAAGGAGAAATATAAACTAGTCGTGATCTGCGGGCCCGTTGACTCGCAGAGGGATCAACAAACAGACACACGAATTGTGGTAAGCAACCCATTCACGATTACAGGCGGACCCATACTTATCGTGTCCCCGTATGGTGACGAAATGAAAGCCAACGTGGTTAATTTCCCACAGCAGTGGACACGAGCAGCGTTGATTCCGAGTGGCGTTGAACCCAACAAGATAACTAGCCTAACTGGTCTTCAGGCAATTGGCGGTATTGTCTTCAAGCCTAAGGACGCTGGAGACGTCCAGTGAATTGCCGCAGGTTGATAGAGGGGAGGAGGCGTAATGAGAGCGCGTACACAGATACCGATACCCGAGCCGAAGGGTTCCGAGTTCGAGAACTTCGACCGGCTTGCAGGCATTCTCATGCGAGCAAAGCCGGTCAAGAAAAAGGCCACCACAAAAGCCAGGAAACCGGCGAAGAAGAAGCCTTAACTTTTCCGCTTGCCGCGTCCTTGGCGTTTGGGTTGCCCCTACGCTTTCGGGGTGTCTTTGCCGGTCAACTTATCCCAAGTCAGACGGCGACCGGCAACACGCGAACAGGTGATGGCAAAGCGATCCGCGTCAGACAGCTTGCGACCGTTGTAACGGAAGCTCTGTTCGTCGAGATACCGAAACAGGTGAAACGGCTCCACGCTGATGTAGGTGCCGTTCAATTGACGCTTTACCAGCGACCAGAAGTTTTCAATCGTGTTGGTGTGGACATTGCCCCGCGCATACTCGACCGCGTGGTCGATAACAGCATGCTGGAAGTCAGCAGAGAGCCCATCGTAGGACTTCAGCGCGTCACTGAAGAGCGCAGAACCAGCTTGGATGTTCTCGCGCACCTTGCCGTGAAGCTCATGCTTGCGGCGCGTAGGAACCGCAAAGGTGCGGACGTTTCCGCCACGCTCCACCATACCGAGAGCGATAGTCTTGTCTTTGCCGCCCGTTCCGGTGATACGGCGGGCTCTAACGTCCCTATGCATGTTGCGGGCCTTGCCACCGATGAAGGATTCATCAACTTCAACTTCGCCAGACAATTTGGTCGCGGACTTGTCTTGCATCGCCTCACGGATGCGGTGAAGCATGAACCACGCGGTTTTCTGGGTCAATCCCAGATCGCGGGCGATCTCATAAGAGCTAACACCGTTGCGGCAATTGGAAACCAGCCACATAGCGGTGAGCCATTTGTCAATACCGATAGGGGACTCATTCAAGATCGTCCCAACCTTCACAGAGAACTGCTTGCGGCACTTGGTGGCGCGGCACTTCCAGATACGGCGCGTCGAGAGGAACATGGGTTCCTTAGCAGAGCAGTAAGGGCACTCGACACCGTTCGGCCAACGCTTCGCAGCAAGATACTTGAGCGAATTGTCAGGATCGGCGAAGTAAACAATCGCTTCAGCCAATGTTTGCGGGGTGTCCATGAACAAAGTATGTCACGAAAATCTGGGTGTGTCAAGTAAGTTGTCGCCCAACGAAGGCAACGTCGCAAACCACACGCTCTCTCGCCTCGATTCCTTTGTGTCCGCCACGGCTGGCAAGCGGCTCACTTACGAGAGGCTCACCGCATGAAGGGCGTCCCGGAAGTGCTCGACAAGATGGCCGATGCGGTGCTCGCCTATCGCCCAAAGCCGAAGAGTAAGGCGGCGAAAAAACGTCGCCGTAAGGCCGCGAAGACAGCAAAGAGTCAAGTTGATGATTCTCAAGCACGGATGTAGTCACGTATATAATTCCCCAATGTATTTCTCGGATACACGTTCCCCCATTTCCACCCCGTATACCCACCAATAATCGGCATTTCCATCGTGCTGCAAGATGCCAACTAGAACGCGGGGGAACTCAAACCCTAAAGTTATCATCAAAGGCAGCCGCACTGGAGGCTTATAAGCTCCAGACGCTTATTGATAAGCGCCTCATCCGGCACGTGGAGACCGTAGAAGTGATTGACTGGAACGCGGGTAACTCCCGCTCAGCCCGCGCCACGAAGGCCACAGCGGCGATCAGGAAGGCCAGTAGCAGCCATGCGAGCCAGTCCCTCACGGCTTGAGTGGCTCCGCCGGGGGAACCAAGGTGTACGATTGCTCCGCGGGTGGTGCTGTCGCGTTCATCGACCGCGCCATGACGCCCAAGCTGAACACGATGATGTCACGCCCCTCGGTAATGCCGATCTTGATGAAGGCCGCTCCCACCAGTAGCAGCAACATGCAGATGATGATGTGACCGCCGCGCGTATTGAATGCGTCGAACATAAACTCCGGGTTCTCCTTTAAGTAGACTCTCATTCACTGTCCCAAAAAATGTTTCAGGCTGACCACACCATCTCCACTAATGAATGAAAAGAAACCAACAATCGCCCCGAAAGCTCCGACTGCCTTCCATCGGAACTCCTGCAATTGCTGAATCTGCTTAACGGCCATGTCAATTCTCCCATCCAGCCGCTGGACATCGCCAGGTTGTCCGTTCCCCCAAAGGCGGTGTTCGATTTCTTGCGTGGTCATTCATGATTTCTCCGTTTTGGATTGACTTGCTGGATAGTACGGTACCTCTTTGCCGTTCTTGTAACACCATTGCGCGATGCGCGAACCCATCTTCTCGCGCGTGTCGATGTGGGCGAAGTTGCGCTCGTCGTCGCGCCCGTAGCCGCCAATACCAGGAGCCTGCCGCGCCAAGTCTTCCCACTCGCGCGGAGCAACTGTCACCCAGCGCCGCGCGCCCTTGCCGCCGTAGTCTTGCGAAACCTGTAGCTGGATGTCAAGGGCGATCCCCAGCATGTGCTGGGAGTTCAGTGCCCCGCCGATGGCCTTGTTGTGATCCTCGCAGCGGTATGCGCTGGTAGCATTTGTCCGAAGCCGCCCGATGCCGTAGCGCTTCTCCGCCGCCGCGCGGAGTAATTCCGCCGCGTCCAGTACGGGCTGTTTTACACCGTTGACCCCGCAGCAAGGGCAGGCTAGTTCGGCGTCCTTAAAGTGCTCGGATGCCATTATTTGTTCCTCCATCGGATCAAGGAAGCAACGAGCACCCCTAGCAGAAGGGCAACTCCCGCCGCAAACACCGCCCTCAGAGCTTGAAGCGCCGTGAGGATCACCCCTGCCATCATCGGTACACCACAATCTTCCCCTCAATGGTACGGCGCGGTGGAGGGGGTGGCGTAGCTCCGATGCGAATGAACCGGATAAGGGCGTATGCCAGCAGTGCCCATGCTATCCATGCCAACCAGATCATTGCCCCGCTCCGATCCGCGCGATCTTCTCGCGCCATGCCCGCTCTGTTTCCAGCGATGGGTTGGCTTCCAGCGCGGCCCGAACTTCGGCTAGTGGGTCAAAATTAGCCCCTGGGCTAATAGGGTCTAAGTACTTGTCGCGCTCAGCCTCCGCTAGGATGAGTTCGTCTGGATGGGCGGAGTCGAAACGAAGTGAATATGAAACCGCACCCTGTGACAATAACCCTAATGCTTTCAACGCTGGATTCAAAATGAGCGGCGTAGGGGGCGAGGATTGGAAACTCTTCTGATCCGCGGCGGGTATGGTTGACAATCCCGCAATCTCCACGGTGTTCTGCTTCAGCGGCCCAGCAAGCGCCAACAGCATTGTGTGGCACTGCCCCGCCGCCAGTGACGCCATCAGAGTCGGGTTCGGGGTCCACCAGTTCGCCGGGAGGTCCAGCCGCTCTAGCGCCGCCTTGCGATCCTTGACCCGCTCGGTGATGACCGCCACTCCGCCCGCCGCCGCTAGCCCCTTGGTCAGCACGGAGGTAGCCGCGCCGAACCCGACGCCCGCTCCGATGGGGAGGACGACCTCCAGCGCCGTCAACCCCAGCACCCTCCAATTCCCCGACTTCGCCGACTGGGCCGCGTGCCGCGCCGCCGCGCCGTCCTGTACCGGCGCAAGCGTAGAGACGGCCTGGGCGATGCGGTCAACGTAGATGGATGCCGAGGTAGGCCCACCGTTGCACGTCACCGCCAAGGCCACGGAAAGCCCCTTGGGGAGTGGTTTCCCGAGGTATGCCGCAGGAATCGCCGGATGAAGCGGCGAAACGGTCACGGAGAACTGTCCCCAGCAGGCCGGGGAGCCTGCCAGGACAATGCCGAGCCAAGCGGCCCGACTCCACCTCGACGCGGATCGAAGTGGTGAAGTCATTACCGCGCCACCAGAAGCGCCAGTAGCGCCTTGATGTCGTTCAGCGTGCGACGATCCGCAGCCGTGAACGCGCCAGAATCCCCGATGACGCCGCCGGTGTTCCGCAGGTCATCGCCGGAAGTGAGTCCAGCGTTCGGACGCTGAAGCGGGGCGGGTTTCGGGTCAGGGACCCAAAACAACGTCGCCGGACTATTGTCATCAGCCCGCAACTGCAAAGCCCCCGGTTCATCAATCGCGTTTTGCCAGATCGTCGCGAGGATCTGACCAGCATCCCACGTCATGCCGCCGAAGGTGTAGAGGAACGGGATGCGCTTCTCTTCCGGCTCACGCTCCAGGCTAGGGTCGATGCTGAACGTGTAGTTGATTCGCGCCTTGGTAAGCGCAGCTTCGATCTTCTCCGCCTCGCCGGTGGTGACAAACTGATCCCAGTACTCACTTCCAACCCGCGTAGCGAATCCCACTTGATGCGCAAGTACCGGAGTGCGAGATGCCGCCCAGTCCGAAAATCGCCTTACGTTGTCTTCCGCCATAAAATCTTCCTTTCCTTTTACCGAATTACCACATTATCACTTTACCGCAACACGCCGCCACGCAACGCGCCGCCGCGCAATGTCGAACCTAACGAAATTGGACTCTCCAGCCGCGCCGCTGGCCATGAGTAGGCCGAGTAGCTGCGCTGCCCGTTCCACTTCGATCCGAAAGGAGCTATCGCCATGTAACTCCCTCCCGGATCAAAGCCCGAAATCCACGAGCCGTCCGAGTTACAGTTGGCGGTGAATCCTGCCGCGCACCACATTGCGTCCGAAACGGCATCAGCGAACGTCTTGAGATCCGGGCGTGGGTTGAGCCGGTAGGACTCGGAGACTCCGCGTAGCGCCTCCATCCACATGGAGCGCGCTTGTGAGTCGCTGAAGCCACCCTGGCATGGCGGAACAGCGTGCGGCGTTGTGCCGCACAGGGGACCAGCGCCAGCAAAGTAGTACAGCCCTTTGGTCGCCGAATCATAGCCCACGTCGCGCAACCATTGTACATCATCCTCCATGATGTCGAGGGCAATCGCGGCTTCTGTTGGGGCGGTATCCTTCAGGGATGCTCGTGAGGTCCACATCGCAGTCGTATGGAGACCGACCATGAACGGCTGACTCGCCGGTCCGGTGCCCCCGGATGTGCCGCTGGTGGAGATGGAGTAGCCATAACCAGACCCGGTGGTGAAGGCCCCGTCGTAGTTGCGGTTGAGTGTCAACTGCGAATCAGAGTCCCGTGTGCAGGTATACCAACTCCCGGCCTCATCCCATTGATCAAATGGGAAAGGCGGATAGGTTCCAGGCGCGCCGCCATTGAAAAACACAACATATTGGGCACTCCCGTCATTGCAAACGTTCGCTGGCCAAGCAGTCCCGCCATTCTTGGTCACAGTCGGCGATCCAACCGTAAGAGACACGCTCCCACCGGGAGAAGACCAGGACGCACGCACCTGCTCAAAGGGCGCGGTGAGGTAGGAATTATCCGCACTGCGGAAATCCTGCCAGTAGTTGTTGAGCGAGTATTCCAACGCGGTTCGCGAACTCGCACGTTCGGAAGAATCCGGGTCAAAGAGTGCATCCATCGCCACCATTATTTGTTGGAGCGATTCCGAACGAAGGTCCCAGATTGCGCCTTGCGCTTGGTTGTAGGTGTTCAGGAAATAGCGTTTTGCTGCTGTGTACAGGCGCAACCCAGGCCATGGGTCTACGGCGCAGGTATCGTGCAGATCACAGTCCCGCGCCCGGAAGTAGAGCGAGTCAAAGAACTGAAGGTAGTTTTGCGGACAGAATCCAGGGTTATTGATATCACAGGCCCGCCCATTCTCGAAACTGGGGGAGGCAGTTACCGCGTCCGTGAATACGCGAAAATTCGACATGTAGTAGTCGATCCCACTTCCTACGAAGTCAACCAGCAGGGACCTTGGGTTTTCGTAGAACCAAAACGGAGAGCCGCCGAAAGGGAAGGTCCCGCAGCAGGCGTCCGTGTAGAGCGCGTGAGAGACGTTCGTCCCACTAGCCACTCCCGTCCCTCCCCATACAGCGGCCAGAACCATAGTCGTATCCGACTCACATCTCGTGATATTGACCTGCCGGTGTCCGGTGCCGCCCTCTGCCAATGTGTAATATCCGATGAAACTTGAAGCGGGGTAACTCATCAACGTCAGCGATTGTCCAGCGAATGACCCAAACCCACTGGTATCCACATCAATCGAAACTTGCGTCGAAGAAACGTAGGTCAAGGTGTGGGACCCGTTGATGCCAGTCCACGCACCGCCGGTGCCCCCAGCGATGTAGACCAGAAGCGTGCTGCCCGTGGTGAGCGGATGCGATGTGAGGGTGATGACGCCAGGGTTCGCGTTGCTGATCCCGGTAACATCTGGAGAGATATTCCGGCAGTAGCCTGCCGCGTCAATGAAGTTCGTCCCAGAGCCTGTAACGGTGGCGCTGCCAACACTAAAGCTGACGGTCCCCGCCAAGGCGTTTTCCCAGTAGAGGGGGGTGTAGTAGTCGTCGTAGTTGGTAGTTTGCAGCGTCAGCTCCCGGTCGCGTACGTCATTCATGAACGTCCATGGATTTTCATTCGCCGCTAAGATCCTACCGATGGCGGAGTCAAACGTGTCGTCCCCCGTCACCACGCGGCCGATAGAGTCCTGCGTCACCACGCCTGCGTGAAAATCGCACGCGGTGGAGTCCATGTCAACGTCGGTGACCACAAGATGGAGGTTGAAGGGCCGTGCGCCCCAGATGTCGCCCACAAGTCCGGTCACTGACGGCGTGGCTGTAGATGCTCCGCTCCAAATCGCACTTTGTGTGGTGCCAATCAAGGACGTAGTTTCCGTCCAGGCATAAGTCAAGGTAGAAGGCGTCTTGTAGCTGAAGCTGCTAGTCGTCAAGTTGGTGGTCTGGCCTGCCCGCAAGACGCCAGGGTCATTGATGGCACAATATGGCGGGGAAGTACTCGCCGCCGACGTGGCAGACCATGACACGGCGAACGTACTGCCATTGTCATAACCAGCGATACCTGGGTTCCCAGAAGTGTAGGTAGAATCCGTGGCGGAAAGTCCAAAGGTAGAGCCGTCCCGCTTCGCGGTGAGAGTCGTACCAGTCACGTCCAACGTCAATGTGGACCCTGCGAAGGTGGACCCATATCCAATTGAGGCGAGGATACTCACGGTTCCAGATGCGAACTTGAGGATATAGGCGTTGTTGCCGTCCCATTCGAGAGCGTAGCCACTCGCGCCGGACGGCTGGACTCGAACCGCTGGGCCGATGTACGAGTTAACCGTGGCCGTCCCGAGGACTACGTTGGAAACTTGGTCGTCATTCCAGTAGCAGTTCCCCCAACGCGCTAGGCTGTGAGTCGCCGCAGTGTTTGGCTTGATGGCGTTGGACTGGATCTGGAAGCTCCCTTGCGGCACCGTCCAGTTGGCGTTGTGCGCTTGGATCGAAGTTCCGTTTGTGCCGGTGAAAGTGTCAGATTCAGAGCACTGCCCGAAGGCGAGTGCGGATGCGAGAATGAGCAGGAGCGTCCGCATGGATTAGTTGATCGCGAGAAGCGTGGCGATGCCATTATCCGAAGCGCCGGAGCCGCAGATCACGCCGTAATGGCTTGGTGTCAAGAACGTGGTTCTGGCTACGGAGTAGGCTGGGATGAAGTTCTTTCCGTCCGCAGAGTAACTGAAGATGCGATTAGTGCTGTCGTCGGCCAGCCGTACCCAAAAATCTCCCGAACCAACCGTGTACTTGTCGTAGTCGGTGCCCGCCGGGGTTTGGTAATTGGCCAAAGAGAAGTTGGTGAAGCGGCCCACACGCATGATGCGCCCATATTGCGTTTGCCCCGACAGGAGAAACAGGGAGTGGATCTTCGCTGCCGTCGTTGCGCCGTCCGTCCAGCCCGCACCGCATGATGGATAGTCGGACGTGGTGGTTGTGTTGACGATCACGTGGAAGTCTTTGGTGTATGGCGCGCTCGGAACCGAGAGCAGAATCGCATCGCTTCCAGACCCCGCCATAGTCAGCACCACGGTCCCGGCATCATCCGCCTTGGTTGCACTTCCCGATTGGGAGACTAAAGTGAAAGTGGATGCCGCCCCCGGCAAGGCTTGCAACTGTCCGCCGCGGTAGAACTTGTAGGCGCTGGCTCCGTTGCACCACACCGGCTCGTAATAGCTATCCGTTAGGGGCTGGAAGAACTTAGTTGTGGAGCATGAAGGCAGGGAGCCGTATGACACCGGGTCATTCGTCGCAGTGCCGCCACCGCCGCACCCAGCGGCCAGCGTACACACCTTATCCTCGCTGCCGTTGTTGAGTTTGACGTATAAAAAATGATCCGTCTTTGGGTAGATGACCGCTGCGCCCGCTGCGCCATTAATTGCCGTGCCCTCCTTCCAGCAAGCTCCCCCAGCCGTGCCACCCGTGCATGTTGGTGGCGTAGAACCAACTGACATCGTGCCCGTTATCGCCATATCGCCCCCCACCGTGGCGATACCACCGGACTCAGAGATGATCGAGTCGGTGAGCGTGGAGGAGGACGCGGCTTTCGGGATCGTTCCGGTAGTCAAGCCGGAGAGTCCACCACCACTAGTGGGCGGGAAAACCTGCTGCCCAATCGCCACTACAACTACCACGATCAATAACATTACCATCCTCATGATGCCTCCTTAACTACAATCTTGGTGCCGTCCGCAGACAGCGAGTATTGCTCATACGGTGCCGGGAATCCTGCCTCTTTCGCCAGTTGCGCGATGAGCATGGAAATGTGAGAGCGTAGCCGCTGCTGCTCCTGTTGGCTATCGTAGATCGACGCCTTGAGCAACGCTACGTTCTGCGCGGCCTGCTGAACGCCGCCAACCGCCTCTTGGATGTGCGAGAGCCACGGCTCGTTGATTTGATGTTCCATTGCTCCCATTCTATACTGGCTTTATGCTTGACTTTCTGTTCTTCCTTCTTTTCGGCTTCGGCTATCGGCCCGTGAACCCGATCATCACCAGTAGCCGCCGCCGCTAAACGATCAATGTAATGATGCCTCCGCGCACCGTTACCGTCTTTCCGTCCGTTGTCGTGAAAGTCGTAGGCCCCGTCTCGCCGTAGTACCACCCGCTCTGATAGGTGGCGTGTCCAGTTCCGCCGATGCCGTTTGTAGTGGACGCCACGCCCGCTCCGATGAATGCGCCAGAGCTATCAATGATCGTCGTCCCGTCCATCTTGTAAACTCCGCTTGCATCGATATTCACAAATGAGGCGTTCTTACTTGTGTCGATGATATCCGTTCCGTCCATTTTGTATGATCCAGATGCGTCAACATTTGCAAAGGATGCGTTCTTGCTGGCATCAATAATAGTGGTCCCGTCCATTTTGTAAACATCGGACGTGTCAATGCTTCCACTTGTGTTCACCCCGCCCGAACCAACGAATGCCGATGAGGAATTGATTAGCTCCGAGTAACTAAACCCGGTGCCTCTTCGCAGCGCTCCGCCGATGCTACCAACATATACACTAGCGCTTGCGGTCACATTGGCAAGTGATGCATCTGTGCCATTGATTCCCCCAGAAGCTGTAACGCTGAATGTGACCCCACTCGAAACTATTGAGATACCACCGCTGCCACTAACCGTCAGCCCTCCGCTCCCCACGCTGATTGTCCCCGCGTTGATCTTGTCTGCATTCAGACTTGCGATCTTTGCTGATGTGATGGTCGCGTCAACGATAAGCGCGTTAGTGATAGTCGCGTTTGCAATTTTCGCGCCTGTAATTGTCGCGTTTGCAATGAGCGCATCCGTTACCGCGAGATTCGCAATCTTGGCTGTGGTAATCGCCGCGTTCGCAATATCCGCCGTCTGGATCGCCGCCGTGTCGAATGCCGCGTCAACCGCGCGGATTGCGCCCGTCGCGACAGTGCCCGCCGTTACCGAATCCGCCTCTAGATCCCCCGCCCCCATGCGCCGCCGATAGGTGCCAGTGCTAGTGTCCCAACGGTAGGTCTTCTTGTCGTAGGTATTGTACACCACGTTCTGAGTCTTCGTGATCGCGAGTTCTTCGGACCCATTCGGTGTGGCCGTGACCAACCCAACAGGCTCAATCGTCGATGCGAAGTGAGTAGGCGCGATTACGGCAGGTGCCGGGATGCCGACGGTAACGTAAGGCTGCGGCTTGAGGTCCTGCAATGCGCGCTGCAATCGGCGTACTAGATTCGCCCCGAACTGCCCGTACTCACAGGAGTACTTGGTGAGCGTAGGCGTCTCCCACGTCCATTCAACGGAGCGGATGAAACACGCCGTCGATATCGCCTCAGACGGCATGGTGATTGTGATGGACTGCCCCGGAGCGAAACCATCCGTCCGCGTCTCGAATCGCCCCGATACCTGCGGATTGGCGAAGTTGGCAAGCTCCACGTTGCCCCGCGCTGTTGCCTCTCCCGTGCTGGTTATGTTCGCGTCTACCACGTTGCGGGAGATAATTCCGTATGTCGCCTGACTGCTGGCATCGTTGACCGTGGCAGTGATGCGCACGCCGCCCGTCGATGCCTGACCTAGCACCGTTACGCGGTTCGCGCGATTCGCCCAGCTCGTTTGATGGCTGAAGTTCTGCCACAGAGGCGCAATCTCCCCGACACCTACGCTCTGCGATTCCTTGATATTGAATGGTGCCGCTACCCCGGTATCGGCGTGGAACCACAATTCGTTTCCGTTCTTGATGTAATAGATCGCCGCCGAACGTGAGATGACCTCATCAAGGAATTGCCGGATGGTCCACCCGGCCCGCGCCGTGATGCTGATTGAGCTGACGGTCGAAACATGAGTGGTGCTGATCGACGGCAAGTAGGACGCGAAAACCGCCGCGATGATCGTGGAATCATTCGTCGAGGAATACACCACGTCGGATGTCAGGATCGTATCTACTAGCGAGGACTCCGCCCCGATGGCTTGCACCGTAAACTTGGTGTTCCCGCCGCTGACCGTGATCGCCTTGGTATCAACGCTGGCAACCGTGCCCGTGAAGATCGTTCCAGATCCCGTTCCGATGGTGATGTCCTGCCCCGCAACGATGACCGTTCCAAACGTGGACACTTGGCCGATAAACTCCAGTGATGCCGTGGATACGTCGCCCAATGACCCGTAGTGGATGCGTGTGGACTTCACCTGCAAACTGGACAGGACGCTCGTTCCGTTGATTGCGCACGATGTAATCAGCATCACGCCCCCTGAAGCGCCAATGCGCTACCGAACTGCCGCTTAATCTCCGCAATGAGAGCTTCCCGATCCCCAACGTAGCCGGTAACATTGATCGTCAACGGTGGCCCCTTCGCCGCCGCATTCAACGCTTGCAGTGAGCGCATGGAATCGTACACGTAGTCCTTGATGTCCCCGATGCGCCGATGCGTGTCATCGGCGTACCACTTGAGCGCGTCGAGGTTTTCCACGCGTCCCAGAAGCTCGACCCATGCATCGTGGACCCATCCGCCTTGCGCGGAGACAAACGCCTTGATATCATTCATACCGCCCATCAATGAATCCTTGAGGCCCATGTCCCCAAATGCTTTAGCAAGGTATGTTGTGTCGTTATGGATGCCGTTTAGCGTTTCTTTCATTGTCCCTTGAACGCCTACGCCAAACATTGAGAGTACATCCGTAACCGCAGATACCGCACTGGAAATAGCCGTGACCCATGATGCGGTCGATGATACTCCGGCACTCGCCGCGCCAGACCCAGCACCACCGCCAACAGATCCAGCCGTACCAACCGCCCCGCCCGCTCCACTAGCTGCTGTTCCTGCTGCCCCGCTTGCCCCCCCGAAAATGCCACCAAGAGCGGACCCAATGCCAGGGATCTTCGAGAGAAGATCGTCTAGGTGCTTGAACAAAACGCCCATGACTTCTTCACCAGCAAAGCGCAACACCGCTTCACCCGCCGACTTGAACACGTCCTTAAACATGTCCCCGATGCGCTGCAATGGTCCCTTGTGGGCATCCTCCAAGGTCTTCAGCTTGCCGTCCACTTCCAGCTTGTACTTGTCGTATTCAGCGGCTTGCTTGGCAAGTTCTTCTTTGAGTGCCGCCGTTTGGTCCGCGTACTTCTTTACAATCTCCGTCTTGGCGGACTCATAGGCCGCGATTGCAGCGGCACGATCCTTGTCGTATTCCGCCTGACGATCCGCCAGGGACTTCTTCAGGTCTTCCTGTGCATCCTTGAGAGTGGCCTGATAGGTAGTGCGCGCTTCGTCCTGTTTGTCCTTGATCTTCTGTTGGTCCGCGTCCCAGTCTTCCTGCCGCCGTTTCAGCGACTCGGCAAGGTCTTCCTCTTCCCGGCGCAATGCTTCCGCGATATCTGCGCGGGTGTCTTCCATGTCCTCGGCCCGGTGCCGTAGTTCCTGCTGGATCGCTTCCCGTTGCCTCTTCGCGCTGTCAGAGTTGTCGCCCTCAAGTTGCCTCAGTTTCAACTGCTGATCTTCAACCCACTGCCGATATTCGCGCTCCTTATCGTCCAGCGATTCTTTGAGGTTCGCAGTGTCGCGCTTATATGATTTATTGGCGTCCTGCGTGTCGCGTTCGTAATCCTTCTTCTTGTCCTTTAGTTGCTCGTCAAGGTCTTTGAGTTGCTTGTCCAGTTGTGCCGCTGCTGCCTTCGTGATGTCCTCAAACCGCGATTGCAGCCCTTCGATGGACTTCGCGTAGGACTCATCAATCCCAGAGAGTTTACTAGCCGTAATGCCGTCAAGTTCAGCAATGGCGTCCGAATACGCTACAGGGATTGCTGCCAGCTTTGCGCTCACCTCCTCAACATGGTGAGCATACTCTTCTGTCGCCGCCGCAAGCTGCCCGCGCAATTCTACGATCTGAGTGTCCAGCTTTTTGTTTTCCGAGTTGTCGAATAGCTTGAAGATCCCTGCCGCGAAGTTCTTCCCCATGTCGGAAAAGATCGTAGATACTTGCTGCGCCATTCGCCCGAGCTTCTGAGGTGCAGTGTCCGCCGTATGCTCAACGTGAGAATTGAATGTTTCCACGGAGTTCTTGGCATCATCGGCTGATTGCGCAACATCCCCTAAGTCCTCGGATGCATGCTGCGTGCCGTTTGCAAGCCCTTCAAGGGCCGGGGTAGTTGTTACCAGGACATCATGCAACCCAACTACGGACTCTGCCGCCGCATCCGCGGCGGTTGTAAGCGAATGTCCAGCTAACTCATCGGAAGCCTTCGCCACCGATCCGGCGAAATTCAGCGTTTTATTGATGGCATCCTGTAGCTTCTTCGTGTACTCAGATACCGAAAGTCCAGCGCGATCAACCGATATACCAAGCTGCTTCGCCGTCCCCTCCATTCGCCGCAGGTTCTGCTCCGCAGCATTGGAACCCATAGCGCTTTCATTGATGTGCCGCCCAGCGTTTTCTAACGCCTTAGCGTACTGGTCAGCAGTCAGGGAACCTTGCTTCATGGTGGTCCCCATCCGCTCAATCCCCAACTTGAGATTATCTGCTCCGGTCTGCGCCTTTTGCATGTTGGCGATCCATTCGCCAATCTTCCACCCTGCAAATGCTGCCCCCGCGATCCCCAGCGCCGCCCCCAACGCGGGCAAGGATACCGAGGAAAGCGATGTCACTACCTTAGTTAGCGCGGGAAGATCCGCCGCTGCCAGCTTAGTAGCAATGCCGGAGAATGTCGTAACTGCCTTTCCAACTGTTGCAAACGTAGATAGAAGCTGACCAAGCGCATAGGTCACAGGCCCCACGGCTGCCAGTAGCGCAACGAATCCGAGAGTAGCCGTCTTGATCGGTTCAGGAAGTCCAGAAAACCACTTCACCGCATCCGCCAGGAATGAAATCAACGGCTTGGATGCAACCAGCACATCATTTACAGCGGGGATCAATACATTTCCTAGTTCAATCGCCGTGGACTTGATGGAGTTCACCACTACATCAAACTGCCGTGCAGTGGATTTGTTAATCTCTTCAAGTGCCACTTGGCTAGCGCCCAACCCGTCCGATGCATGGCGAACAGTATCCAAATCTTTCGCTGCTTGTGCCGCTTTTGGTCCAGTCAAGCCAAGCGCGCCGCTTGCACCCTCGATGCGCCCGAATAAGGCATTGAAAGATTCTGCCGAGTCCCCAGCAACCCCACGTAGTTTTTGTAGTGTTCCTTCCAGCCCAAGCGCGCTAGTAGCAGCCGATCCACTCTCAAAACCGATGGCCTTCAATGCCGCCTTCATTTCCTTAGTCGGGTCCAAAAGAGCGCGCATAGCGGATTCAACTTGAGTTACCGCCACTCCAACGCCCCCAGACGTGATGGAGAGCGTAGCCGTTGCTGCCAGCAATTCTTGATAGCTAATCCCTAGGTTGCTTGCCTGCTGCGCTGCTGGTCCAATTGCCGATGCCAACTGATCGAAGGTAAACTTGCCGACGTTAACGGCTTGAAACATCGCATCGGATACAGCCTTTGCATCGGATGCCTTCAGCCCATATGCGGCGATCACCGTAGTCAAGGCATTGACGGCAACCCCGGTATTGGTCAAACCAGCAATAGCGGCGGTAGATGCCACCGCCACGAAGTCTAAAGCGTTCTCTTTTGGGATGCCTGCGCTGATTGCTTCATAAAGCGCATGTGTGGCCTCTACGGCATCAATCCCGATCCGTCTGGAAAGCTCAAGCGTTTGATCGGATAGAGTCTGAAAATCTTCCTGCGTGGCCCCACCAACCAGAGATGTTACCTGCCGCATTCCTAACTCGAAGTCTGTAGCGAATTTAGTGGCTGCTAATCCAGCGCCAACTAGCGGCAATGTGATCGCCGCCGTCATTTGTGCCCCAACCCCCTTGAGTACTCCACCAAGTCGATCAAACCCACCGAATGCGCGCTGCGAGTCCGATACCGTCTTGTTGATCTCTTTCGACACGTCCCCCATCGCCGATTTGAAATCGGAGATGTTGGCACCTACACGGACGATCAAATCACCTAGGCCTGTCATTGTTTCGGGGGCATGTGCTTCATCAGGAAAGCATAAATCTCTTCATCCGTCTGGAACCTCGACTGCGGCGGATCATCCTTCGTTGCTGCTGGCATGAAATCCTCCACGGTCCAAACCTTGGACGTTGACTTCTGACGGACTGAGTTCATCACCGTCGCGGCGACTAGGCCGAAACGGGACTGCTCAAGCCGGTTCCGTTCGTCGTAGGCATCACAGAGAGCGGAGTATTCTTCCGCCGTGAGTTGCCAGAGTTCCCCTTGGAGCCGGATACTACTGGGGAAGCTGCCGGAGATTCGGAGATGCTGACGGGCGAATCCCCAGACGGAGAGCCAGTAGGTATCGTCGTCCTCCGGCTCAGTTGGTCGATCATGGTCAGAGCTTCGTTTTTTTTAACGTTACCCTGCGACATGGCGGAAATCAGATCCGCCAGTAGGGCCTTGGTATCGGACGGCTCGTAGGATTCTTCCAGCTTCGTGATGCTCAATCCTGCCGGTGGATTCCCGTCTTCGTCGAAAAGGCAGTGATACAGAAACGTCGGCAGGTCTTCATCCGTAAGCGTGGACATCACATCCGCGAATGGTTTGGCTAAGTCGCGGGAGATGCGCCGTCTCGCACCAAGGGTGAAGCGCAGCGCGCGCTCCACCCCATCGGGAGTCGTAATGGTGACAGGGACGATCATGGCTTAGCTGATCGCGGAAGCGACAACGGCAGTCGTTACCCAGTAATCGGCGGAGAAGCGTACCGTGTACTGAGTGGTTTGCTTGTCGCCAATCGGCACGGAGTTGGTCAGATCCTTGACGAATCCCCGGAACTCCCATGCACGGAACAGGCTGGAGGTCTGCCCGCGGTCCGTGGGCACTTCCACGCGCCAGTAGATCGTAGCGCCTGCGTTCGCGTGGCCGCTGCCGGACTGATACTGCCGGAGCGAATCCAACGCCGGAGCCGTCGCTGGGTTATGATCCGCCAAGCAGGTAAACTGCATCTCGGGCGGGTCAATCATGCCGGGCATGGACTGCATCAGGTTCGAGGTACCGTAGACCGTAACGTCCACGTCCGCCGGAACCAGTGACAGAAAGCTGTCAATGCTCATCAACTGCGGCACTCGCGTCCAACTCACGGGGGAGCTGGAGGAGAATGCGATCTTACAACCGTTACCAAGTACGCCAAGTAGCGCCATTACGTTTCTCCCTCGCGTCTCACGACGCTAGTTTAATTCGCTCTTGGGGTATATCTCCCGATATTCCCCTGACGCCGGAGCGTTCGGCGCATCAATCCCGCCTAAGCGGTTTCAAAGAACAATGAGCGGGTCGGCAAGTTCACCGTCCGCCGCTCGAAACTCATCCGTAAATTCGTGCTGATCCAGCCCCGTACACAGGTAACGGTTCACTACTTCATCATTGCACGTTATGTCCACCGCGCGCGCGCCACAGTAGGGGCACTTCATAACCCCTCCCAAATGCTGAAGTTTAGCACGATTTGCTGGACACGGACATCTTCCTCGAATGGCATGGTCGTTTGCCCAGTCCAAGCGAACTGTACCCCGTCCACGTTTGCATGCCCGATTACCGCCTTGATTGCCGTCGCGATGGCATCGCACGCGCTGTAGGACGCGGCGAAGATGGACACTTGGTAGAATGACCATTCCGTGAGCGTGGCCCGCTCTGACATCGTGTGGGTAGGGTTAGCGCTCACCGGGAAATGGACGACGTAGGGCAGCGGCAAATCCTGCCAGTCTCCAGGGACTTTGATCCTCGCGGCTGGGACCAACGCGATTACTCCGGCATTGCCGCTCAGAACGGAGTAGACCTTTTCGGCTACCGTCACTTGATCGCGTCTCCCATAGCTTTTTCGATACCAGTAACGATGATACTACGCATTTGCCCGGATGTCTGAGTGATCGCAGGCCGGAAGAATGGCTGCGCGGCCATCTTGCTGGTGCCATTCTCGATTAGCAGCCCGTGAGGTGCGGCTGGCTTGCCACGTTTCCGGCGGCTCCGGGATGCCCCTACCAGTACGTTAGGCTCACCCTTCAGCCCTGGCGCGCAGAAGATCGATTCCCGCAAGTGAAAGCCCTTAGTCCGCTTCGGGTCATATGGCGCGTTGTTTTTGGCCTGATCGCGAAGAGCGGCCCCCGCCTCAAAGAAGGTAGGCTTGAGCCGTTCCGCCGTGACCGCGCCTAGTACTCGCTCCAGATTATCGTACAGCGTGTCCATCCCCTCAATATCGACGACTTTCGCCTTGCGCATGTCCGAGAGCATCCGGCCAATCGAGGAACGGTCAGAGGCGATGGACATTAGCCCTCATGATCCTGCGCAATCAGTAGAATCTGAGGCCTCATGGAATCCCCAGGATTGCGAACGTCTACGATGTCCAGCGCCCGCCCTTCCCAAGTCGCTGTCATTGTTGGGCTGATCGTGACGCCCGGTTGATGCCGCATCGTGATCCGGTACCGCGCCTTGGCCCATCGCTGGGATGCCGTCGCAAGCTCCCGGCCTTCGAGGTACTCCACTAGGCAAGGATACTCCCCCACCGTGGATGTCGTTAGAACATCTTCCCCGTAGGAGTTCTGGCTTGCCACAGTCGCCGCCGTGATCGTTATGGTGTGCCGCAGTTTGCCAGCTTGCATTGCTCGAACTCCATCGGCCCAGCGTGTCTCAGTACCGCATGCGCCGGGATCTCCGGCACATCGCCCTGTATGCAGTGATTATAGCAATCCTCCGCCATATTATCCGGGTCGATGCGATTGTACCACGCGTGCTTGCGCATCCTGAGTTCCCGGTCGATATACCCCCAGTGGAGTAGCCGCGCTTCACAGCGCGCCCCCGGCTGCATGGCGTTGTGCAGCAACCCCTGCGGGATGCTGGAGCAGTGGAAGTTAGCCTGCACCATCTTGCCGTCAATCTCCACCGGCTTACCGAATGGCGTTGACTGGTACAGAAACCCCTGATTCATCAATCGGAACATCGACGGGCGGCGGAAATCACGATACACACGATCCACGCGAACTTGGTCCGGGCGATCCCATAAGTACAATATCTTGAGCGAAATAGCATGGACGCCAGGGCGTTCTACCGCCTCCCGTAGCCGCGGGATGTCCTGCTGTACTATCTCTTCGTCGCCATCGAAACACACGGCCCAGTAAGGTGAATCTGGATTCCCGTAGGTGTACACTTCTTGTTCTGTAATCGGGATGTGCTTATAGGCACGACCCAACAGGAATTGCTTATCCCGCCGCTCGTCCAGCCCTTGAAATGGAGACTTAATCAATTCCACCTTCGGCCCCATCGACCGCACGATCTCACGCGTGTTGTCCGTGCTGTGATCGTCCAATACGATCAGGTGATCCACCAGCGGGAGTTGCGCCGCGATGACGCGCTCAATCCAGCGAGATTCGTTCTTGATGCGAGTGAAACCGATGTAATATGGCGTCATAGGCAATCCCAGTAGCTCAAGACGCGGCAACCTTGCATCCAGCGGAAGCTGAACGCGACAATCAGCAACAAGCATACATACGCTAAGCATACATACGCTACGAGCGCAGCCCAATCACGTCTTCTCATATGATCCTCCCTCTGTAGAATCCAGCGTATCGCGGAACGCGAATCAAATCGTAGTCCCGCCCGTCCACGTTCACCGTCTCCGGCGCGGCATTCAACCCCGGCAGTTTCAGACGCCAGTACTCCTCCAGGTACAAGGCATTCGGTGGCCAGTCATCGAAGCGCGTCACGTTCACGCTGTGATAGCCGAAGTTCTTGCCATTAAAGTAGCGGTTCCACTTGTCCACCCATCGCACCACGCCGCGATTGATGCGCTCGATTGCCGCTGGGTCATTGGTGGCCGTGGCGTCATGCTTCACGCGCACGTTGCGCACCGCCGCGCACTTGTACCCCGCCATGCGCAACCGCTGACAGTAGTCCGCCTCGTCCTGGTGCCCTAATGATTGGTCGAAGTCGCCAGTATCCACCATCGCCAGCCGCGATATCACCCATGCGAAACCCGGACTCCACATTACTTCCGTGTAGCCGTCGCGCTCGATCTCGTAGGCCCCGCCATTGGGGAACACCATGCCGCATTCGTGGTAGCGGTCTAGGATCGTGCAAAGGGCCTCATCCCAGCCCGTCGATTCCACGTAAGCATCGTTGTCGAGGTACGCAATATACTCCGTCTCCGCCATCCGAAACAACTGGTTGACCGCGCCCGCATAGCCAGTGTTTTCGTCCTGAATTTGGACGATGATACGCGAGTCCTGCGCGGCCTGATCCAGAATGAACCGTGTCTCGTCATCCCCGTCCGATGGATTGTGGACAATGAACAAGCGCCAATCTGTGCGCGAGTGCTGACGGATCGCGTCAATCGTCCGTACCAGCTTATCAGGCGCGCGGAATGAGGCTATTCCGATGTCGAGCCGTCTCATGCTTCCATCCTCGCAGGCCACGCTTCCACGGGCGGTTTCTGATACCACTGAGGCGACAACTGCACGAACCCCAAACGTGTCAGCATCGTATCCCAGTCATGCTCCCAGCGATCATTACACGCCAGGTGCATCGGGATGGACCCATCCGGCCCACTGCCGATAGCAAAGGCGTTCTGAGCTACGAAGATGCCACCCGGCTTCAGCGATGCGACCACGAACGCGGCCCACTCTTCGACGTTCGGGACATGCTCCAAGAAATCGAGCGAAACGATTGCCCCGTATTCCACGTCCACCACAGGCGGCGTAAACGTGCTGGTTTCGTTGACCTTGCACTTACTCCCGCGAAGGTCCATGCGGAACTCCGCAAACTGCGCCGTCTCACTATGCTGCAAATCGTGGTACGTTGCCGCAATCCCCGCCGCATCACACGCCAGCGTCAAATCCCCAGTACCGTCGCCAAGGCACAACACTGATTGCACGCCGTTCTGTTTCAGCCGCTCAAGGATACCGCGCACCATGCCACTGTAGTTGAATCCAGAATCTGAGTGATAGGCGGTCAACTCCCAGATATAGGAGTCCGTGCCGCGATACCACGCCAGCAGCTCATCATCCGTCTGCGGATTGGCCGCGCGGAAGTCTGCATTGACGGCCGGGTGAAGCTCCCGGAACCCGCTAGAGAGCTTCGCCAGCGCTGCCTCATGCGGCATACGGAAGAAAGCAGCGATCTCCTTCGAGCGATACGCCAGCATGTCGGTTTGCCGATCATCGAACTCCCGCCGCAACCGCGCGAACCCTTCCGCCGTTTCCGTGCGCGTGCCGTGGAACTCCCGATAGGTAGTATCCTTTGGACGCTGGCAGAACCCTTGCGCGATCAGTTCATCATGGCTCACTGGTTCAGGAGAGCATCCTAAGTGCCGCGCCACATCTAGCCTAGAAACCGCATCCACGCCGCCCACATTCCACGTCTCGCCCTTCGGTTGCGTCTGCGTCCATACCGCTTCCCAAATGCCCCGCGCCACATCCCACGCGAAACAGGCCGTAAATAGGCGGTCGTTGACAGACTTCGTTTCCTTGCCCGAGAGCATCCGCTCCGCCGGATTCTCTCGCCCGATGGCCGGAAATGGACGGATACCCAGCACGAAGGATGGCCGGACAATTGAACCACGATGCTCCAAAGCGATGCCGTCAGCGGCAAACTTCTGCAAGCCGTAGCAATTCGCGTGCGGGTCGAGCGCCGCCTGACTGCTTACCTGCACCAGATGCGCGCCGTTATCTTTGCACCACACCGCCAAGCGCTCAACGGCATAGGCGTTCACTTGACCCGCCGCCACGGGGTCACGCTCCACCGCGTCAGGGCTATTCTCCCCCGCGAGGTTCACGATCACGTCAGGCCGGAGCGCATCCAGACGCGCGATCAAATCTTCAGCGGTAACGTCTAGCGACTGGTACAGGAACCCGTCCCCACGCCGTCGAGTGAAGATCACCTCCAATCCTTTGGGAACACTGATTGCCATGTGTTGACCGATGATGCCGGACGCCCCAATTACTAAGACGCGCATTTCTTCTCCTGTTTGTCGCACGGGATCGTCATTTCATTGGTACGCAGGTGAACGACTGACCCACAACGATAGTAGGCCCGCCCATCGTCCACCATCCACAATTCCGCCTTGCACGCTGGACATTGCTCACTCATTACCGGATTCCCCCAATTGTCCATGCCCCATTTTTGCTTGAACAACTCCAGATTGCCGCTGAAATCCGCAGGCCCCGTGCCACGGTACGCGCTTTTCAGTGAGCCGTGATCGACGAAGCATCCGTCATGAATGCCGATCTTCAGCCCAGCGTTTCGGACCCGCAGGCAGTAATCGTCATCATCTAGCCCGTAGCCGACGAACCGCTCATCCAGCAGCCCCACTAGATCAATTGTAGTGCGCGGGATGTAGACCGCGACGAAACACACCATGCGCGGATCTTCGCGTAACCCGATTCCGCGCGGCTGTTGGTTCGGATTACCGACGTTGTTCGTGGTCGCCGCGATGATGCCGTATTCTGGATGATCTGCCGCCGCCTGTGCGAGTAGCGAGAATCCTCCCGGAGTCTGCAATATTGCGTCATCATTCAGGATTACAACACCGTCCACGAACTCGCCCGCCTTCATAATCCCAATGTTGACATTGCGCGCGAAAACGAACGGCTTCTCGCCGAAGTAAACATGCGCGTCAATCTTCGGGTGCCATTCTTGGTCCCATACCACGCGAACATCTGCGCTTGGTTCGTATGCCCGCACCGCCGCAACGCATGGCACAAGGTTCTCCATGCTCTTGGATGGAATCACAACTGATATTTTCATTGACTCCCCAGTCTCCCCCAGTTGTTCTATGTCCGGTGCGCGCGCGACTGGGGAGACGCGCCTTGACCGTAGGCCCGCACCGGACGAAATCAGAATACTACTTTACCGCTTCTAATACAACATCAATCTTCCATACCTCGTCGAACATGTCCATATACGGGCGCTCTTCCATACTCACAATACGGAAGCTGGCAGTGATGCCATAGGACTTGCAGAAGCGCTGTTGAGCAAAGCTGCCATGCTGGAAATACTGGAACGTGTTTCGGCAGTAGGGGCTGCAATGCGTAGGGTCTTGGACGTAGCCCGCCCCCTTGTCCGCGCTCGGGACGATGATATGCGCCCGCGCTCCCGGCTTTAGGACGCGGTGTAGCTCATTCATCGTGCCGATTCGGTTCGGAATGTGCTCCAGAATATCGAACGCTGCAATCTCGTCGATAGACGACGTTTCCCACGGCCACGGGAAGATGGAGAGGTCTACTACCTGATCGGCAGGCTGCGCGATGTCTACGGACATGAACCCTTCGAGTAGTCGATCTGAACAACCAAGATTCAGCTTCATGAGTTCGGCACTCCGCTTCCACCACGCGGCGGATTCTGCCGTTGATATTCAGTCATCGCAAAAGCTGGCTGATAACCGCCATCCTTCCACTGCGCCGGGTTTCGCTCAGGATATTTGACGGATGTGTTCCCCGCATGAATCCGCGCGACGATCATATTGTTCGCCGGAACAGTCAGCACGCGCCGCCCTACTTGAAAAGCGTTATCTTCGCCCTCATTGACCGGCTCAAACTTGCGCGATTCCCACGCGCTGCGCCAGTAGCAGAGGCTCACCCCGATGGCGTAACCCTCGCGCCCTACGTACATATGCCGCGCTCCGCTGTCCACGTTCCAGAACTCCATGGAGTGGTATCCCACGATTGCCGCCTCTGGGTGATCCTTCAGCATCTTCACTTGCTGCGCGATCCGTTCTGGGTGATAGATGTCATCATCGTCCCAGTGGACGATAATCTCAGCATCCTTCGCATCGTAGATCGCGGCGTTTCGCTTGTCCCCAATCGTGCCCACGCCCTCAACCTCGCACAGTCGCCCGTTCCCGTAGGTCTGCGCGTAGAAGGCGTGCCGCGCCTGATCAGCCCATTTCTCGCGCCCCGCCTTGGTGAGCATAATCGCCGCAACGCGCGGCTCAGAACGCATAGGACACCTGATACTGAGCGAGAATCGCTTCGATGCCGTACTTGAGCGCAATGGCCTGAATACCGGGAGTGTCTGGGATCACTTCGCCTTCCCGATTCTCGTACATCGCTCCCACTAGGAGCTTAATCGCATGTTGCAACATTTCGTCAGGATACACCAAAGGCGAAGCGGATGCACTCAACCCCGCCAAATAGCGAATGCGAACCGCGCCCGCGGGCCGCGGCGTGAATGACGGCCAGGTCTCGCCATACGCTGGCACGATCAACCCCGGCAACGCGTCCGTGTCCACAATGTAATCCGCCGCATCCATCGTCATGACGGTGCCCGCCGAATCCGTGTACTTGACCCATGTGACCGATAGCAACGGTGCCGCGTTCGGCAGGATGATCGGCGCGGAACTATTCGGGAAGCGATCCGCCACAATCTCATACATGGTTTGCATCAACGTCCTGCCAGTCCGCCATTCCACATGTTGCCGCGCGGCCTTCCCCAGTATTTCAATGTAGTCGTCCTCGGACGTGCCAACTACCCGCAGGTGGTCTTTCAACTCCTGAACGATGCACGGCTCAAGTGTCGGCGGAGTGATGACGGTAGGCTTATACATTGGACTTCCTTACTGGGATTTTCCCTTGTTCGGCGGAAATCAGAGCGCCCGCCCCCGCCCATTTGTAGTTGTACTCGCGCGGCTGCTCCAAGAAAAGGTCCAGATTGTAGACGCCGGTTGATGATCGCGTCAGGATCGCATCCACGCCATAGGTGTAGGTCGTTGATGTGCCGCTGGGAGTCTTGACGGTACACGTAACCGTAGTTGGGTCCAGCACCGTGCCAGCAAGTGTCGTAAACGTACATGTGATGCGCGGCTGGTCGCCGATCTCATACCAAACTGGCATTGCTTATCCTCCAACCGTAACCGTTGACTCTCGATCTTCTACCGCGCTGCTGGCCCCGCGCCCTGATACTGCCACGCTTGCGCCCCTGCCTGCTATTGTACTCACTGCTGTCCTACTATTGACTTCCGCCGATGCGCCACGGGATGCAATCGCCCCGGATGTAGTCCCCGGTGTAAACTGTACCGATGCTACAACCGCCGGAGCAAACCCCGCAATGATGACCGTCCCCGTTCCGGGGCTTGCCGATTTATGGGCGGACGCCGTAACCCTGGGAGCATAAACGGTGATACTGACCGTACCAACCCCAGGGCTGGTGTACTGATTTGCTGTAGCGGTCGCCGTGGGAGCATGGCTGTTGACCGTGATCGTGCCCGTACCAGGGGATGCCACCTTATTCGCCCCGGATGTGACGATGGGAGCGTAGCCGGTGATGCTGACTTGACCCGTGCCGGGGGATACCGCCTGATGGTTTGTTGACGCCGCCACGGGCGCGAACCCGGTCAATGTGACCGATCCTGCGCCCGGTGCCGCGGTTTTGTGATTGGAAACCGTGAGAGCCGGAGCAAACCCGGTCAGGGATACGGACCCCGTGCCCGGTGCCGCGCTCTTATGATTACTGACTACAATCGTCGGGGCAAAGCCCGTTATCGTGACCGATCCGGCCCCCGGTGCTGCTGTCTTATGGTCCGAAACCGCTACGGTGACGGCATACCCGGTAAGCGAAATTGACCCAACGCCAGGGCTTGCCGTTTTATTGTCCGCAGCCGCCGCGCTGGGAGCATACCCGGTAATTGTGATCGACCCATTGCTAGGGCTTGCCCTTTTGTGGTCACTGACGGAAATCGACGGAGCATATCCGGTGATCGGGATTGATCCGGCCCCCGGCGTGGCCGTTTGATGCGCTGTGATCGCCAGCGATGGTGCAAACCCAGTGAGATTGACGGCCCCGGCAATCGGAGATGCTGATTTATGGTCACTGACCGCGATGGATGGCGCGTAGCCGGTCAGCGTAACCGACCCCACCCCAGGAGATGCGCTCGTGTTATTGCTAACGGACGCCGTTGGGGCGAATCCTGTCAGTGGGATGCCACCAGCCCCCGGAGATGCCGTCTTGTGGTCACTGGCGACGGCAGACGGGGCAAAGCCGGTGATCGTAATTGATCCAGGGCCAGGGCTTGCCGACTTATTCAGCGTGACCGTGATCGACGGCGCAAACCCAGTGAGCGGAATTGACCCTGCCCCTGGTGCCGCGCTCTGATTGTTGCTGACCGTGATGCTTGGGGCAAACCCCGTCAGAGGGATATTCCCAACCCCCGGCGCGGCAGATTGGTGATTGCTTGCTGTGACCGTTGGCGCGAATCCAGTAACGACGATGGACCCATTCCCAGGAGATGCTGACTTGTGATCGGAGACGGTAATCGTCGGCGCAAAGCCTAGCAGGACGATCAGCCCAACCCCGGCGATGACGGATTTATTACCATCGACGGCAGAAATCGTTAACTGCCGCGTCCTGCTGGCTCGCTGGACAAAGGACGGCATAGCCTACCTCGCCAACCCCGGCTTAAATGGAGCAGGCCGCAAACTGCGTGCCGTGAATGTCGGAGAACTCGAATTCAGCGCAAGAAGAACCGCAGACCATACATCCGACACTGCCACCGTTGCAGTTTTTGTGCCAGTAGACCCCGTGGCATAGTTCTCGCCATCCGCCAAATAGTAGCCAGGGCTGTCGATACGCTCTGTCATCCCCGCCGGGGGGGTCATCGTGTTGCTGGCTGAGTCCACCGCAACAAAGATGAGCCTACATGGTTTGGTGGTAGTAACCGCAGTCGCCGTCGCAGAGGTGCTAGATCCCGATGCCCCCGTGCCAATAACGTCAAAAGGACTAGCAGCACCAGAGGCCCCTCGATAACTAGCCAAGTAGCCGCCAGTAAACGTAGACGTAGCAGCTGCAAACTGGTACGTCCCACCCGTCTCATTGGTCGCCCGCTTCCAGTAGATCGACACTTGATTGTCTGTCCCTTGGTAATTCACCAATGCGCTGAATCCCGCCGGAGCGGATGTGATCGCCGCAGTATTTGGGAAGGATACAACCACGGCAAGCAAAATTTGACCATCGTAGAGGGTCGCTGGAGCTACAAGGTTGATCGTCGCTACAGCAGAACCAGCTAGCGTGGTGGATGCAACGAACTCGGGGAATGATGGCATGCTAGATCCTCTCCGTGAACGTCAACCCAGCGCCACTTCCGCTGAATGACTTATAGTTCTCAAACGCCACGCCCTGCGCTTTAATCTCAATGACGATGGTCTGCCAATTCGTAGCCGTTCCGGTGATACTCACGTTAGTGGAAGGCCAATTCCCCGTGGCGAGCCCATTGGTGTCAAACCCGGCAACCTCCACCGATGCGCCCGCCGCATTTGTAAGCGCCGTCATCCCCGTTGGAGCTGTTTCAATCGTTGTATCCTGCGATCCATGTCCAGCGAAAGCGATAAACCACGATGACCCCACCACTCCAGACGCAGCAAGCGCGCGCGCCGCGTAGTTGATAGTGTTCGTTGACCCAGATCCAGCCGACAGCGTGCCGAACGGGGTAGCCGAGGAAATGGCCCCACGATAGACAATACACACCAGCCCGCTGGCATTCGTCCACGTCCCCGATGTTTCAGCTGTGGACGTACACCGCTTGTACCCCATCGAAACAGAGCAGAGCGTACCGTCAGTGGTGTTCGTGATGTTCGTCCACCCAGACGGGATAGTAGGATTCGTCACGGAACCATCACGGAAAGCGAAAACAATCATCATGTCCCCGACTTTGTGCCCTGCCGGAATCGTGATCGTCGCAGCGTCCGCCACTGAAGCCGAACCCACTCGACTGATCGCCATGATGCCCCTTTAGTTCAGTGATTCGATGGAGTAGGTATGCAATTGGATCGAGTTCGCCGCATTCGCCGTGCCCCACGTGACCGTCAAAGCCAAGTCCGTCTGAGCAGTCACATCCGCTGTCACCGCTACCGGCGTAGTTCCGCCCGTTGACCCGGAAACCACCGGCATCGGCATACCGTAATTGGTAACGGTGCCCGCCGTTCCAGCGGTCGATGTGTACAGCGTCACATCACCCATCGTGAAGAGCGTCCCCGTTGCGCCGTTGGAGCGAGTTTGAATTATCAAGTCCAGCATCCAAACCGCCGTCATAGAAGCGCCGCCGCCAACACCCGATGTAGTAGTCACAGTGCTGGACTTCGCCAGAACCGTACCGCTCACGCCGCCCCACCGCACCGAAAAAATGATAGTGGGGGTAGCCGTCGTCCCATATCCACCCGTGGCCTTGATGCGCAATGCGCGGCCATCCTGCAAGTAGTTTGCCGGGATCGTCACGTTCGGGACCAGGATCGTTTCCGTAGTGGAGTTCGCAACTGCCGTACCGCTTGCCGTTGAGACCACGAGCGTCTCTGCCCAGTATTGGCGACTCATTAGGCCGTCGCTCCAGTGAATGTCAGAATGCCACTGGCGTTGATCGTGACCGTAAACGTGTTCCCCGTCGTGGTGGTGATATCCGCCGGAGTCGTATCCAGCAGGCAGTAGGCCACCAACTTACCCGATGTGCTGGAATAGATCACCGCAAACCGCGCCACGATGGACCCGCCCGAAGCGGTCCATACCTGATCGTCGCAATCGAGCGTTGTCGTCTGCCCGGAATGCGCCCACGTCATCGTGAGCGTTTTCCCGCCGGTGGTGTACCCGTTGGCGTTCGCGTGCTCATTCGTCAGATCCGTATATGCGGTGTTCGTGGTCAACGTTGCCGCGTTGGAAGTGCTCAGAAACAGAGCCATCTTGAATGTATCGTTGTCAAGGTCGATGGTATTGTCGCCCTGAAACTCCACGAAACTCTCGTATGTACGCCAAGCCGATGCCGCCATGATGACTCCTTCTTCCCCTCAATCAACCAAAAATGCGGGCGGAGCCACCGACTCTCCGCCCGCCCAGGAGAGCTTAGCTCACCACGTCCGAAGTCTCATCCGCATACCGCAGATCGGTCGCCATTGCGATGACCGTTCCGAGTACCGGAGAATCGACGGATTCCACCAGCTTCAAATGCGCGTAGGCATAGCCGCTTGCGGCCAGCTTCTTCGCGTCCACCTCGACGATGTACATGTCGGAGCTACCCGCCGTAGTCACGAAACCCGACGTGGTAGCCGCCGTCACAGCGCCTACGGTGGTGTTGTTCGCGGCGATCCGGCGGTAGTAGAACTCCACCGCCGTTTCCGAAATCGGCGAGGTGTCGCTACCGGCCAGCACGGTGATGGTGCTGGTGCCCGTGGCCCCAACTCCCTTCACCACCAGCCACGCGATACGGCCCGCCGCCTTCATATTGAACCCCGTGGGGTATACCGTGCCACTGAAGGCATCGGCTACCGGAGCCAGGGCGTTGACGAAACGAAACTGCTCAAGAATGTGTGTCATGTTGGGTTCTCCTTTTTCCCTGGTTCCTTTACGAGCGCGTTGCGAGGGTCACGAACGGCGACAACGTGCCGGTGCCCTTGAACGGAGTGATAGCCGATTTGAGCGCCGGTTGCCCGTCGATGCGCAGCGTCCACCGGAAGGCCTGCTCACCCGTCAGGAACTTGACATGCATCGAAACCGCCGATTGCAGCCCGCCCTTGCCGATGGTGTAGTACATGCCCATGTCAGCGAGTACGATGTCACCAACCGTGCCCAGCGTTTCGCAGTGCTCAATCGGCACTACCGGACGCCCGAAGATCGCGCCGTTGGGGAAACCAGCCGCGCCGTTCGCCGGAGTCCACACCGCCTGACCGCTCACGTTTTCGGTGCCCGCCACGTTCTTGTGAGGGATCACCATCTTCTCGAGCGACGGGTACGTGTCAATGTTGACGAACCAAACCGCCTTGGCAAACGACCGCGCAGGCATCCGAACGCGCATCTTGCTCACGTTCTCGTACATGATCGTCGCGGCAGGCTGCGAGGTTTCCTTCGCCACGCTGACAGTACACGGAGCATTCAGGATGCCCAGCGGAGCGCCCGCGCCAGTGCCACGGAAAGCCAGATCGTCGAGCTTGAAGGCGAACTCTTCCGCGAACGCCTGACGGGTGACGCTTTCCGTAATCGAAGCATCTTCCAGCTGCTCATCCGTGATGTAGCAGAGGCCGAACAACTTCTTGAGGTTCATCTCGATCTTGCCGAACTTCGGCTTGGACGCAGTGACCGTTTCCGCTTCATCGCCCATGTAGACCGATACACCACCCCACCGCGAACCGTTCGCGCGGCTGGTTTCGTCGATGCCGTTGAACTTGATGCCATTGGCATTGGTCGAAATCGTGAAGTTGCGCGCACGATTCCAGACTTGTGATTCCTGAATCATGTTCTTGTACAGATCCGGCGCGACATCCTGACCCACCAGGAACCCGCCTTCACTGCCCACGGTCTCATTCAGGCCCGCCGCCGCGCGTACCTGCTGGCTGCGCACGTCGAGCGCCCGAAGTCGCGGATCAATCTCCGCCCCGGACTCCGCCGAACGCCGCACGGCTTGCAACATGTGCCCGAACGAACGGAACTTCTCATCTTCTCCGTTGTCGTGGACTTGCGCCGGGATGCGAGGAGCGCCGCCCGCCGCGCGCTGCTGTTCCTCGCGCGTGGGAGCCTTCGGAGCCGCCGCCAACGCCGCCGCATTGTCCGAGCGCTCCTGATCCGCTTCTTGCAGGTCCGCAATCTGCGCCTTCAGTGTCTTGGACTCATCCAGAGCCGCGCGGTATTCCGTGCGCTCCGCATCCGTCATCGTCCGTGTTTCCGCCTGCGCCTTGTCCTCGATCTCTTTGCATCGAGCCAAAAGGGCAGCACGCTTTTCAATCAGCGTCTTCAACATTGGTAATCTCCTCGCGTCATCACGACGCTAGTCTGATACTGGTTAATCGCGTGGGTTTACGCCGCCATATCTTCTAGCTCACGTTCCCATTGAAGCCGCAACTCCTCATCCAGGTGGCACATATCAACCGGGGCGTCTCCCGACGCGTGGCCGTGTTGCACCGAGCTTTCTGAAGTGTAACGCGCTCTGAACTCATCAATCCTGTCGCTGGACCGCGCACTCAGCGCAATCTCAGTATCAGTATACGCCGGAATCGCAACCGGCGATACTTCGATCAAATCCAACTCCCGCAGCGTGATGGTAATAAGGCCCTTCGTTTCCAGCACGGCCTCATCTAAGATGCGGAACCCGAAGCTCATCTGGTCCACGTCGCCGCGCTCAATCGGAAACATCACCATATCACGAATCAGGTCTGTATCGGGCGGAGTGATGACGGTTCGCAACCCGTGCTCATCTTCCGAAAGTTCAAGCGTGCCATTCTTCCGGCGGCCCAGCACTACATCCGTATTATGATTCCACACCGCGCGCTGATCGCTCTGATTCAGTGACCGCTTGAACGCGCCGCGCTCGATCTTCTCCCGAATCTCGGGAGAGCCTTTATACCACGCGTCGGCAGGAACCAACACCGTCTCACGATTGAAGACCGCCGCGTATCCTTCGAGCGTGGATGCCTTTTCCTCGCCATCGGCGCGCCGCTTCATCTCAAGCGGATATGAGCGCAACTCAATCGCGCTACTCCGCTCCCTACGGTACGGGTGTTTCGCCATTTGCATTACCTCCTGCCGTCGCTGGCTCAGTCTTCAGAACCACATCGCCCGCCTTATTCACGAATTGCATGTTCATCGGACGGCGGTACACGTCACCACCATCGTACGGGTCTTCATTCTCGTATGCCAGCACATCGTTAGGCGAGTACACGCCTGACTCAATCATAGTACGATGCCATGCCGCGCGCGCGGCGGTGTCCCCGCGCATCAGTCCCTTGAACTCGTACTCGACAAAAACGCTTGAATTGGTATCCGGCAGGAGCTTCTGTTCTAACGCCGTTTCCAATCCCTTGATAATCGGCATCAGCGTATAGGTGACGAATCCGATTGTCTGCTGTTCAATCCCCGTGCCCCAGGATGTCGCCTTCTCGGTGTCCCCGACCATGTGAGGCGGAACCCCGAAGATTTTGTAGACCTCGGCATTGCTGAACCGCGATTGTTCCAAGAATTGCGCATCGTTCGGGTGAATAGAAATCGGCTTGGCCGTCATCCCGTTCTGAAGGATGATCGCCTTATGCGCGTTTTGCAATCCAGCGTAGGCATCGTTGAAGCTCTTCTTCAGAGTCTCCATTTGCTGCTGATCGATAGCCTGCGGGTGCTCCAGAACAAGCCTATCAGTAAAGCCGTTCCTGTGAAAGCTCGCCGCGCTCTTCTGATTCGCACCAACCAGCCCGATGGCTTCGCGCATCTGCGCAATCGGGGACAATCCAGTTACACCGTCGATACTACGATTCTTGAAATGGAAAATGGACCATGCCGGGAACTCGCGTTCCTGCCCGTCCGCCGCGCGAATGAAGTAGCGCGGTTCAGCATCAAACCCGCCCTTCTTCTCCACTCGGACGATCTCCGGCGGAATCGGATACACCGCCTTCACTCGATCATTGCCAGCCCACTCCACCCAGCTGTAATGGTTCCCCCATAGCAGATAGTGAGTGATCGCAATGCCCATCCACTCCATCGACGACATGCCGGGATTTATTCGGTCATGGATCAGCGGCTGCAAGTAGTGGCCGACTGCCAACTCATGCGGTTTTAGCCCGCCCTCAACGCGGCGAAACACATTCCCCGGCAGAACAGAGCAAGCCTTCGCTATCAGGTCCACGCAGGCCCACACCGCAGGGAGTTGCATCGCGCTGGCTTGCGTGACTGGATAACCGCTTTCCGTTGGACTCCCGAACGCTACTAGGTCCATCATCCGATCCAAGTCGGCAATGCTGAACGCACGCTTCGTGATTTGCCGAAGCCCTGCGATCATTTGGACTCCATGATTTGAGCGGCGAAGGTCACTAGTAAGAAAATACCACAGACGATCCACCCGAGCGGCGGGTACACCTGCGCGGCCCCGATTGTCAAGCACGCGCCACCGGCGACAAACGGCACTACGATCTTCGCCGTCTTCAAATTAAACCGCCACAATCTCGTAGTTCCATGCGTTCTCCGGGATCATTCCTCGCACCATCGCCGTTACCAGCGCCGCAAATCCGTCAATCCGCATCGCGTCTTTCATCAAGTCCGGCTTCTTTGGTGCAATGTTACCATTTCCATCCGTGCGCGACACAACGGACTCCGCGTGCCACGTCATCACCTCATGTCCGCCGTGCCTCACCTTGCCCTCTAAGAGCTTCCGGTGAATGTGCTTCATCGGTGCGGACAAATGCACGATGGTCTGAGGGATCTTGACGCAGTTGTAACCCTTGTTCATCAACCGCGTTACTAGATCCGTCGCATTCCAAGGATCGTAGCAAATCTCCTGAATGTGGAAATCCTCGACGGCCCACGCGATCTTTGCTTCAATCGCGGCGTAGTCCACTACATCACCATCCGTCACTGCGATCAATCCCTGTTCGATCCAGCGGCGCAGTGGTACATGGAGCTTCTTTTCGAGGTCTGGGACGCGATCTTTCGGAACCCAAAAGAACGGCATCAGGTCGTAGGAACCATCCGTCGTGTCTGGAAAGAGCATCATCATTGCCGTGAAGTCAGTGGTTGCTGATAAGTCGATACCAACATAACACGGACGCCGCAACAATGCGCGTGTTTCCTGGTTGCCCCGTGCCCACTCTCCGGGCTGTAGCCATCGGTCCTCTGACTGGCCCCAGATGTTGAGATGGTACCGGAGGAATGCGCTTTTCCCGTTCTCTATCTCCTCGACGATCTTCTCATCCTTCAGGAACCCGCCGTGGTCCTCATGTGATGGATTCGCCAACACGCGCGCTTCCCGTGACATCCAGTAATCTGGTTCGGTCTTAATCCGCGCTTCGTCCGCGCTGTAGATCGTGCAATGGTACCGCCCCGCGCGCTCCCCGCCGCCGATGATGCGCTTAGCCCGTTCATGCTCCCGGTAACAAAGCTCCGAATCGTGCGCATCGCCCGCGGTGGTGATCGCTATGCGCATGGATTCCTCTCGGGAGATGGTGCCCTTAGTCACCACTTCCCACAAAGTACGCGCCTTCGCCGTCTTCCATCGGTGAAGTTCGTCGATAATCGCCAGGGATGGCTCGATTCCATCCTGAATGTCGCCATCGGCGGAAAGAACGGCATAAAACCCGGCCCCATCCTTGCGCACAATGCGCTTGGTCGAGTCCAGAATCTTGAGCTTGTCCCGCAGAAAGGCGTTATCCCGCGCAAAGTAGGCCGCGGAACGGTACACGATTCCGGCCTGATCCTTCGCCGCGGCGCAACCGTACGCGTCCGGCCTTTCCACATGTTCCATCGTCAGGTGATACAGCGGCAATCCACCCACTAGGTACGACTTGCCGTTCTTCTTAGGCAACTCCGCGTAAGATTGCCAGAACTGGCGCTTCCCCGTCTCGACATCCAGCGTGCCGTACAGCTCCCGCAAGTAGCGTTCTTGCCACTTCAGCAAGCGCAAACCTAATGGTTTGTATAGGATGCCGCCAAAAAAGGAAACCACGTGGCACCCTCGACACATCGGCCCTTTCCCGGTGGAGTAACACCACGTCGGAACCGAACACCACTTGCAAATGTCGAGTTTCAGCACACCGCGCTATCGCTGTCCCCTTCGCCTAAGAATGCGGACATTGCATCGAGTTCGGGATCGCCATCTGCCTGTTTAGGCTTGGTGAACTTCGCCCGCGCCGATTCGTTCAGCCCCATCCGGTCGGCCAATTGCATGTACCGCTGGACTAGATCCGGGAATGTCTTCAACGCGAAACGCCCCGCGATCACCATAGAAGCATACACCAGCGCGATACTCGTCAGCATTCCTTCGTCCACCACTGCTAGCAGCCCTTCACGCGCCAGCCCGTCCGCCGTCGTCATCCAGTATTCCGCCGCGATCTTGTCTAGTGAAATTTTTTCGCCTGTTTCCTCAGTCTCGTAAGCCGCGCGCAACCAGTCCGGCATTTCAGGACGCCCGCGCTTCGCCATCAATGCGGCCTCTATCGCAGCGTCGTGTTTCTGCTGCCCAACCTTCCGCAAATCCCCCTCAAGTCGCTTAAGGGCTATCGGCTTTGCATTCCTTGCCATGCCTCATGCTATCATGGCCGCATCCGGCCATGGATATCGTAAACCCATCAGCCCTGGCGGATCGGTGCGAACGGATCGGCTCGACCTGAGACAGAATCGTTACCGGAAACCGCGAAATAAGAGCGGCGAAAACGATTCGCGCTGAAGAAGTACAAATCCTCCTCGCAAGGAGAGGGGGTAGGGGGTGAGGTATGCCCTCAGATCCCTCTAAGCAACTGGCAAAACGCGGATTTACGTAATCGAGA
>Ga0213918_1000087_pt1 | contig 45001 bp, 38 predicted proteins | sample McNCre217MG_FD_163422 | JGI IMG/M metagenome (GOLD analysis project Ga0213918, IMG submission 163422) | Freshwater microbial communities from McNutts Creek, Athens, Georgia, United States - 2-17 MG | ecosystem: Environmental > Aquatic > Freshwater > Creek | place: USA: Georgia | collected... | reverse complement strand
TGCACCACGTCAGCGGGTTTTGCGCTGAATGTAGACATAGTTAAATCCTAAAAGGAGAGTTGGTTTGTAGGGTCCTTTTCCACGGTCGGCGTTCTTCTGTTGAGAACCTCTTAGGTGGGATGTGCTTCTTTCAAAGCCTCTGCCGCGGGACCACTCGAACGCTGCAGAGCCAAAGATTATAAGCAAAATCAAGCGCTTAGCGCAAATTTGGCCCAAACCAGGCGATTTAGCGGGTTACCATCCCGCTCATGTTCAGTTATCGCCACGCTTTTCACGCCGGAAACCACGCCGACGTCCTCAAACACCTCACGTTGATTGCCACTTTGAAGCATTTGATGCACAAAGACGCGGGCATTCAGTTTGTGGACACGCACGCCGGTGCGGGCCTGTACCGTTTAGATGGCGACTATGCTGAAAAAAGTGGCGAAGCTGCTGAAGGCATTTTGAAGGTGCTCAACCTCAAAGGCCCTGCTGCCCTGACCGACTACCTAGACATGGTGGCCAGTTTCAACGCCAAAGGCAGCCACAAGATTTACCCAGGCTCGCCGTTCATCATCCACAAGCTGCTGCGCCACGAAGCACGCGACCGCTTGAAGCTGTTTGAACTGCATCCCACCGACCACAAATCACTCGCGGGCAACATCCAGCAGCTCGAAGCGGGCCGCACCGTCAGCGTCACACGTGCCGATGGGTTTGAATCGCTCAAGGCCCTGCTGCCTCCACCTGTGTCCACCAGCGGTTCGCGCCGCACCTGCGTGTTGATTGACCCGAGCTACGAAATCAAGAACGACTACTACCGCGTGATCGATTGCATTCAAGACAGCTTGAAGCGTTTTGCCACCGGCACCTACATCGTGTGGTACCCCATCGTGCCGCGCCCCGAAGCGCACGACTTGCCACGCAAGCTCAAAGGCCTGTGCAGCCAAGTCAAAAAACCATGGCTGCACGCCACCTTGGCGATTGGCCGCAAAACCGGTGGCAACGACACAGGCCTGAGCGCCAGCGGCATGTTCATCGTCAACCCACCATTCACCCTGAAGCCGCTGCTGAACGAAGCGCTGCCTGTGGTGGAAGAAGCCTTGGCACGCGGCCCTGGTCGCGGCTGGGTGGTGGAGTCTGGCGGCTAAACGGCTTGCTTCACATGCATCAAAAAAAGGCCTCGCACTGCGAGGCCTTTTGCTTGGAGAAGCTACTGCTTAGAAGCGGTAGCCAATGCCAACACCCAACAAAACAGGATCAAGCTTTAAGGTACCAACGTCAGATCCACCAACATAGACGTGCGTCTTCAGATAAACCTTTTTAATATCAAAGTTCAATGACATTTGCTTGGTCAATGGAATATCCACACCAGCTTGGAACGCTGCGCCAACACTATCGTTACTCAGAGACGTGTCATTAGCGCTGCTCACCGTGATTTTTTCTTTGCCAATTTTTGTGAAGTTCACGCCAGCACCGACGTAAGGCTTGTAACCATTGAAATTGGTGAAGTGGTATTGCAAAGTCAATGTGGGTGGCAAGTGCTTGAACGTACCTTTATCCGCATCGTTTAAGTACACGTGCTGCTTTTGAGGAACGGTCAAAATCAACTCGGCCGCAATGTTTTTGTTAAAGAAGTAACTGATATCCACTTCTGGAATTGTTTTGTCATCCACCGTCAGGGCAGACGTTGTGGCCGTATTGCCGCTGTTTTTCATGTCCAACTGCACAGCACGTGCACGCACCAACCATGGTGACTCTTGCGCGGCCACAGAGCCGGCGACCAACATACCCACGGTTGCGGCGATCAGAATTTTTTTCATTTTTTGCTTCCTTAAATTCGGGTCTATTCCCGTGCTGTTGATTTCACAGCGACGGAGGAAGCAAGACGTTGACCCCGGTCAAACCCTTGGAACAAGACGTTTGATGCAGGTCAAACGATAGCCCGTTAGTCGATCAACCCAAGGTTCTTACACACAGACAACGTCGCAGCACTTTGATTCATGCTGTAGAAGTGCAGCCCAGGCGCGCCACCCGCACGCAATTGCTCGCAGAGGTCGGTCACGACCTCTAAGCCGAAGGCTTTGATAGAAGCAATGTCATCGCCGTAGCCCTGTAAGCGCAAACGAATCCAACGTGGAATCTCTGCGCCGCAGGCATCCGAGAAACGCAGCAACTGGGAGGAGCTGGTGATGGGCATGATGCCGGGGATGATGGGAATCTCTACACCCAGCTTGTCCGCGTCTTCCACAAAACGGAAATATGCATCGCTGTTGTAAAAGTATTGCGTGATGGCCGAATCCGCGCCTGCTTTCACCTTCGTGGCAAAGGCTTGCAAGTCGGCCTCGGCTGATTTGGCTTGCGGGTGAATCTCTGGGTAGGCCGCCACTTCAATGCCAAAGTCATCGCCTGTCTCTGCGCGAATGAATGCCACCAAATCGCTGGCGTATTGAAATTCACCGCCTGCGCCATAGCCACTGGGCAAGTCGCCACGCAAGGCCACCAAGCGCTTCACGCCCATGGCTTTGAACTCGGCCAACTGTTGGCGCACGCTGTCACGCGTGGCACCAATGCACGAGAAGTGCGAGGCTGCAGACATGCCTTCGCTCAAAATTTCTTTCAAGGTTGAAATGGTGCCGGCTTGGGTCGAACCACCCGCACCATAAGTGACCGAGCAAAACTGCGGCTTGAGCGGGTACAACGCCTGGCGCACAACGCGCAACTTCTCGGCACCCTCTGGCGTCTTGGGTGGAAAAAACTCAATGCTCAAGCTGTTGTTCGCGTTCATATCCGTCTCACGTGTTGGCGCGTCATGCACGACGCGCACCAATCCAAAATTCTTTGTTGCCATCGCCACCGGCAATGGCGCTGGGCCAGTAGCCCAACACCTCTAAATTCAATCCTGCACAAGCCTCGCGCAATCGCGCCTCGACTTGCACATAACTGGCTTCGTCCTTGACCAAACCGCCTTTGCCAATGTCGCAGGGCTGCAATTCGAATTGCGGCTTGACCAACATCAGCAGCGCACTGCCCTTTTTCAACAAAGGCAGCAACGCGGGTAATACCAAGGTGAGCGAGATGAACGACAAATCGCCCACCACCAAATCAAAACCTTGTTGCACGTCTGGCACACGCGCATCGTTGGCCTCTAGCTCGCGGGCATTGATACGCTCCACACAAACCACACGCGCATCGTCACGCAAACGCGGATGCAACTGACCATGCCCCACATCCAAGCCCACCACTTGCGCAGCACCTTGCTGCAACAAGCAATCGGTGAAACCACCGGTGCTTTGCCCCACATCGAGGCAGCGCAAACCTTGGGCTGATAAGCCGCTGCTTTGCAGCGCACCTTCCAGCTTCAAACCACCGCGCGACACATAACGGGCCTCGGCGTTGTCCAGCAAGCGTACCTCGCAAGGCAGTGGCAACTCGTCACCATTTTTGGCCACGCGTTGCCACGGCTTGGTGCCTAGCCGCCACTCGACGCCCGAGGCAATCAGCCGCTGCGCTTGAGAGCGCGAAGCGGCCAATCCACGGTCAACCAGTAGCTGATCGGCGCGCACGTGGCTTAGTAGCGGTAAGTGTCAGGCTTGTAAGGGCCGACTTTGGGCACGCCGATGTAAGCGGCTTGGTCGTCTGTCAACTCGGTCAACATGGCGCCGACTTTTTTCAGGTGCAAACGTGCCACTTTTTCATCGAGGTGCTTGGGCAACACATAGACCTTGCCCACGTCGTACGCATCTTTGTGAGCGAACAATTCGATTTGCGCAATCGTCTGGTTGGCAAACGAAGAAGACATCACAAAGCTGGGGTGGCCTGTGCCGCAGCCCAAGTTCACCAAGCGGCCTTTGGCCAACAAGATGATGCGCTTGCCATCGGGGAAGATGACGTGGTCGACTTGAGGCTTGATCTCTTCCCACTTGCACTTTTCTTCCAACTTGGCCACTTGGATTTCGTTGTCGAAGTGACCGATGTTGCACACGATGGATTGGTCTTTCATCGCAGCCATGTGTTCGTACGTGATGACGTCACGGTTGCCGGTGGTGGTCACGAAGATGTCGCCTTTGTCTGCGGCGTACTCCATGGTCACCACTTTGTAGCCTTCCATGGCGGCTTGCAAGGCGTTGATAGGGTCAATCTCAGTCACCCACACTTGGGCGCTCAAAGCGCGCAAGGCTTGTGCAGAACCCTTGCCCACGTCGCCGTAGCCTGCGACCACGGCCACTTTGCCAGCGATCATCACGTCCGTGGCGCGCTTGATGCCGTCCACCAATGATTCGCGGCAGCCGTACAAGTTGTCGAACTTGCTCTTGGTCACGGAGTCGTTCACGTTGATCGCGCGGAACATCAAAGTGCCTTTGGCAGACATTTCTTTCAAGCGATGCACGCCGGTGGTGGTCTCTTCGGTCACACCAATAATTTCGGCGCTCTTGCGGCTGTACCACGTGGCATCTTCAGCCAGCTTGGCTTTGATGGAGTTGAACAAGCAAGTTTCTTCTTCGCTGGTGGGATTGGCGATGAGCGATGCATCTTTTTCTGCGCGCTTGCCCAAGTGCATCAACAACGTGGCGTCGCCGCCGTCGTCCAAGATCATGTTGGGGCCTTCGCCAGCCGTGCCTGCTGCACCGAAGTCAAAAATGCGGTGGGTGTAGTCCCAGTACTCGGTCAATGTTTCGCCTTTAGTGGCGAACACAGGAATGCCGGCATCTGCGATTGCAGCAGCGGCGTGGTCTTGGGTGGAGAAGATGTTGCAAGAAGCCCAGCGCACGTCTGCACCCAAGGCCTTCAAGGTTTCAATCAACACGGCCGTTTGAATGGTCATGTGCAAAGAGCCGGTCACGCGAGCGCCTTTCAAAGGTTGTGCTTTGGCGAACTCTTCGCGGATGGCCATCAAACCGGGCATTTCGGTTTCGGCGATTTTGATTTCTTTGCGGCCCCAAGCGGCCAAAGACATGTCGGCCACGATGTAATCAGCGGCGGCGTTGGTTTTAAGAACAGCGTTCATTTGTGAGACTCCAAAAGTTGGCAAAGCCACTAGCGACGCGCGGTCAGCATCTGGGAGTCTGAAGGAATCTTCGAGGAACTCACCTCACGTTGACTAGTGGGTGAGCGCGGTTGGCAGTCCGAGCCTCACCTGTGAAATGGCCCCTTGCGGGCCGACAGGCTGCAGCGCTCCTCGGAATGGTTTGTATTTTAAACGAACTCGGAATACCCCTGCTTCGCCACGGCCCCAGCGCTATGATTCCCGCCTTGATTTGCCGTTTTTCTAGGCATCCGCTTTTTATATTGACCCCATGAGCTCTTTCCTAAACGAAGTGCGCCGTCGCCGCACCTTTGCCATCATTTCTCACCCTGACGCAGGTAAAACCACGCTGACCGAAAAGCTGCTGCTGTTCTCGGGCGCGATTCAAATCGCCGGCGCCGTCAAGGGCCGCAAAGCCAGTCGTCACGCCACCTCGGACTGGATGGAGATTGAAAAGCAACGCGGCATCTCGGTGGCCTCGTCCGTCATGCAGATGCTGTACCGCGACCACGTCATCAACCTGCTCGACACCCCCGGCCACAAAGACTTCTCGGAAGACACCTACCGTGTGCTGACCGCGGTGGACTCGGCCTTGATGGTGATTGACGCCGCCAACGGTGTGGAAGCCCAAACCCGCCGCTTGATTGAGGTGTGCCGTCAGCGTGACACGCCCATCATCACGTTCGTGAACAAGATGGACCGCGAAGTGCGCGACCCACTCGACATCCTCGACGAAGTGGAGCGCGAACTCGGCATGCCCTGCGTACCCATGACCTGGCCCGTGGGTCAAGGCAAGTTGTTCGGCGGCATCATCAACTTGCGCACGCAAGCCATGACCGTGTTTGACTCCGGCTCCGAGCGTTTGCCCCAAGACTTTGAAACACACCCACTGACCGAACAAGCCCAACTGGCCGAACGCTTTGGTCTGGAATGGGCCACCGCCATGGAAAGCATGGAGCTGGCCACGGGTGCATCGCCGAAGTTCGACAAAGAAGCCTTCTTGGCTGGCAAACAAACCCCCGTGTTCTTTGGCTCGGGCGTGAACAACTTTGGTGTGATGGAAGTGCTCGACGCCTTGGTCGACCTCGCGCCATCCCCTCGCCCTCGTTTGAGCCACTTGGTGGTGAACAAACAAGCGGTGGAGAAAACCATCCAGCCCGAAGACGCAGGTTTCGCCGGCGTGGTGTTCAAGGTGCAAGCCAACATGGATGCCAACCACCGTGACCGCATCGCCTTTGTGCGCGTGGCCTCTGGCAAGTTCACCCCCGGCATGAAGCTCAAGGTGCAACGCACGGCCAAAGAACTGCGCCCCACCAGCGTGGTGACCTTCATGTCGCAACGCCGCGAAGCGGTGGAAGAAGCGTATGCCGGCGACATCATCGGTTTCACCACCCACGGCGGTGTGCAGCTGGGCGACACCATCACCGACGGCCCCGCCTTGCAATTCACCGGCTTGCCGTTCTTTGCACCCGAGTTGTTCATGACGGTGATTTTGAAAAACCCACTGCGCACCAAACAACTGCAACAGGGCTTAGACCAACTGGGTGAAGAAGGCGCCATTCAAGTGTTCAAACCCGAGGCTGGCGGCGCCATGCTGCTGGGCGCTGTGGGCCAACTGCAGTTTGAAGTGGTGCAACACCGTTTGAAAGCCGAGTACGACTGCGATGTGAAGCTAGAGAGCTGCCAGTACACCGGCGCGCGTTGGATCACGGCGGACACACCGGCTGAGTTGCGTGAGTTCACTTATGCGTATCCACAGCGCATGGCGTTGGATGCGGCCAACACCTTGGCGTATTTGTGCACGTCGCCTTATGACGTGCGGTTGGCGCAGGAACGCTTTCCTAAGATTCACTTCCATCCTTTGCGTGAGCACGCTGGACTTGCGCTTTCTACTGCTGGGTGATTGTTGTTTCGTAGCTTTTGTAGTGAAGAGGAGCCTAGGCTTATCCTGCAGCACGCAGCCACGCCAACGAAACAAGCAGCGCCCCAAACGAAGCGCAACCAAAGAAACGTTACGAACGCGCCAACACGGGTTTCAAAGCAACCCCCGTGTGCGTCCCCAAAGCCACCACCGCCTCTGGCGTATCGGCGGCCACGATCAAGCCCCCCCCATCGCCGCCTTCAGGCCCGAGGTCAATGATCCAATCGGCTTCGGCAATCACATCTAGGTCGTGCTCAATCACCACCACGCTGTGACCGCCATCCACCAAGCGGTGCAACACGCGAATCAGCTTGTCCACGTCGGCCATGTGCAAGCCCACCGTGGGCTCGTCCAACACATACAACGTGTGCGGGGCTTTGTTGCCTCGGCGCGTCACGTCGTCACGCACTTTGCTCAGCTCCGTCACCAGCTTGATGCGCTGCGCTTCACCACCGCTGAGTGTGGGTGAAGGCTGCCCCAAGGTGAGGTAGCCCAAACCCACATCTTTGAGCAGTTGCAAGGGATGCGCGATGTTGGGCATGGTGGCGAAGAATTCCACCGCCTCGTCGACTTCCATTTGCAGCACATCGCCAATGCTCTTGCCACGCCAGCTCACCGCCAAAGTCTCGGGATTGAAGCGTGCGCCGCGACAGGTTTCGCACGGGACTTTCACGTCGGGCAAAAAGCTCATTTCAATCGTGCGCAGGCCTTGGCCTTCGCACGTGTGGCAACGGCCTTCACCTGTGTTGAAACTGAAGCGCCCTGCGCCGTAGCCGCGCGCTTTGGCTTCGAGTGTTTCGGCAAACAGTTTGCGAATCGTGTCCCAAAAACCAATGTAGGTTGCAGGGCATGACCGCGGTGTTTTGCCAATCGGCGTTTGGTCGACTTCCAACACGCGGTCGATGGTTTGATAACCATCCAACCCCGTGCAACCAGACCATGCCGGATGCTTGCCTTCCTCATCAAGCTTGCGTCCCGCCTGCGTAGAGCGCTGCGCCACCGCAGCCGCCACGTTGTGCAACAACACATCACGCGCGAGGGTGGACTTGCCCGAACCCGACACACCCGTCACAGCCACCAAACGCTTAAGCGGAATTTCCACACTCACGTCATTCAAGTTGTGCAGTGAAGCGCCTTCCAACGACAACCACTGAAGCTCAGCCGCCTCAGACACAGGCCGACGCGCCTGCAACGGATGGCGCATCGCATGCAACAAATAACGCCCCGTCTGAGATTCGCTCTGCGACGTGATGTCTTTCACCGAGCCTTCACCCATCAACCGCCCGCCCCGCTTACCCGCGCTAGGCCCAATGTCGATGATGTGGTCAGCACGTCGAATGGTGTCTTCGTCGTGCTCCACCACCACCAGCGTGTTGCCCTTGTCGCTGAGCAAATGCAAGGCGTTCAACAAAATTTGGTTGTCACGCGCATGCAAGCCAATCGTGGGCTCATCCAACACATAGCAAACGCCTTGCAAGTTGCTGCCCAGTTGCGCGGCCAAGCGAATGCGCTGCGCTTCGCCGCCGCTGAGCGTGGGCGCACCGCGGTCGAGCGTGAGGTAGTTCAAGCCCACTTGCTCCAAAAATTCCAAACGGCTCTTGATTTCAGGCAACAGGTCGCGTGCGATGTCGGCGTCGCGTCCGCTCATCTCAAGCTTCTCCACCCACTTGCGAATCTCGGTCACGCTCAAGCGCGCAATGTCGGTGATGCCCACACCTGCAAACTTCACGGCGCGTGCCGTGGCGTTCAAACGTGTGCCTTCGCAGGTCGGGCAAGCCACATCCACCAAGTCGTCCACATCGGGTTCGGCAAAGGTTTGCTCGCGGCCTTTTTCTTTGTCGTCGCGCACCGAATCGTCCAACACCTTGCGTTGGTCTTTGTTGAGCTTCACGCCTGTACCCACGCAGTCGGGGCACCAGCCGTGCTTGCTGTTGTACGAGAACAAGCGCGGGTCCAACTCGGCATACGAGGTGTCGCACACAGGGCAGGCACGCTTGGTGGAATACACATCCAAGCGGCCAATGCTGTTGGTGTCAGCGCCAGCCTCCATCGCTTCGCGCAAACCATCGAGCTGACTCAACACGTGCACCACGCCTTTGCCGTGCTCTAGCGCGGTGGTCAGTGCTTGGCGCAAGGCTGTTTCGTTTTGTGCGGACACCTCAAGGCTCGCCACTGGCAATTCAATGGTGTGTTCTTTGAAACGGTCCAAACGCGGAAAGCCATTGGTCGGCAAGAAGTGGCCGTCCACACGCAAGTGCGTGTAGCCGCGCGGACGCGCCCAATCGGCCAGCTCGGTGTAGACACCTTTGCGGTTCATCACCAAGGGGCTCATCAGGCCAATGTGCTGACCTTTGAACTCACGCATCAGCTGGGCAGCAATGCGCTCGGCCGTTTGCGGCTGCACGGCAGCACCATCGTGGGTGCAATGTTGCGTGCCCAGCTTCACATACAACAAGCGCAAGAAGTGCCACACCTCGGTGGTCGTCCCCACGGTGGACTTGCGCCCCCCACGGCTCAAGCGCTGCTCAATCGCCACCGTCGGTGGAATGCCATACACCGCATCCACCTCGGGGCGACCGGCGGGCTGAACGATGCTGCGCGCATAGGCGTTGAGGCTTTCCAAATAACGGCGCTGGCCTTCGTTGAACAAAATATCAAACGCGAGTGTGGACTTGCCCGAGCCCGACACGCCCGTGATGACGTTGAACTTGCCGCGAGGAATGTCCACACTGAGATTTTTGAGGTTGTGCTCTTTGGCATTGATGATTTGAATTGCACCATCGGCAACAGAAACACCACGCGCAGCTTTGGCAAACCGAGCCGTGTCTTCTGCAGCCAACAAACCGGCCGATGCTTTGACGTCATCCAACTCATACACCACGCCCATCGACGCTGCGTAGTCACGCAAGGCTTTGCCCGTGTGCGAGGTGGGATGCAGCCGTACGTCTTCGGGCGTACCTTCGACGACCAATAAGCCACCCGCGTCACCACCTTCGGGACCGAGGTCAATCAACCAGTCGCTGGCACGAATCACATCTAAGTTGTGCTCGATGACGATGAGCGAGTTGCCGTCTTCCAACAGGCGGCGCATAGCGCGCATGAGTTTGGCGATGTCGTCAAAGTGCAGCCCGGTGGTGGGTTCGTCGAATAGGAACAACACGCCTTTTTTGGCGAGTATTTGTCGGCTCGATGTTTTGGCTTTGGCAGCTTCGGCCAAGAAACCAGCGAGTTTCAAGCGCTGGGCTTCTCCGCCACTTAAAGTCGGCACAGGCTGGCCTAGCTTCACGTAGTCCAAGCCCACATCGACGATGGGTTGCAAGGTGCGCACCACGTCGCGGTCATTCGCGAAGATTTCTAGCGCTTCTCCAACTGTTAGCTCCAGCACATCGGCTACGTTGAGGGTGATTCGTATCGTGGCTGCGGGGGCAACGTCTTGCTCCTCTTCGCTTTGCTCAGAATGTCGCTGCGCCGCCCCCCCCGCAGCCACGCCACGAATTTGGCGTTCGATGCGGACTTCCAAGATTTCTGGACGGTAACGTTGTCCATTGCAGTCTTGGCAGCGAAGGTAGACGTCGCTCAGGAATTGCATTTCGACGTGTTCAAAGCCTGAGCCACCACAGGTGGGGCAACGTCCATCGCCGCTGTTGAAGCTGAACTTCGATGCTGTGTAGCCGCGCTGTTTAGACAATGGTGCGACGGCGAAGATTTCGCGCACAGCATCCCATGCGCCGACATAGCTGGCAGGGTTAGAGCGTGCTGTTTTGCCGATGGGGGATTGGTCCACAAACACCACGTCGCTCAAGTAGTCCGCACCTAACAAACGGTCATGTGCGCCTGGCGTTTCTGTGGCTCGGCCATAGTGACGCAGCAAAGCCGGTGTGAGCACGTCTTGAATCAGGGTGGACTTGCCCGAGCCGCTGACGCCGGTGATACACACCAAGCGTTGCAAGGGAAATTCGATGCTCAGGTTTTGCAGGTTGTGTTCGCGTGCACCTTCCAATATCAAGCGTGGCGTGTTGTCGGTCACCAAACGTTTGAGACCTAAACCAATGGTTTTGCGAGCGCCCAAATACGCGCCCGTTAAGGTGTCGGCAGACTTCAAGGCTTCGGTCGTGCCGTCAAACACAATTTGTCCGCCCTTCACGCCTGGGCCTGGGCCCATGTCGATGATGCGGTCGGCGCACAGCATGACAGCGGGGTCGTGCTCCACCACCACCAGCGTATTGCCTGCATTGCGCAGGCGCAGCATGGCTTCGTTGATGCGGTTCATGTCGCGCGGATGCAAACCAATGCTGGGCTCGTCCAACACAAACAAGGTGTTGACCAACGAAGTGCCCAAGGCCGTGGTGAGGTTGATGCGCTGCACCTCACCGCCGCTGAGCGTGCGGCTTTGCCGGTCGAGGGTGAGGTAGCCAATGCCCACATCGCTGAGGTATTTCAAGCGTGTGCGAATTTCGTCCATCAACAAATGCAAAGCTTGCGCGTCTGCGCCCGCCACATCCACTTGCGTGACATTGAAGAACTGGTGCAGCTTGTCGATGGGCAAGAGCATCAAGTCATGCAAGCACAAGCCGGGCATGGCTTCGAGTTGGGCGCGTGTCCATTGCACGCCTTGCGGCATGAAGCGCTTGGCCGGTGGCAGCACCGCATCGGCATTCTCTTTGGTGCCAATGCGCCACAGCAAGCTGTCGGTTTTCAACCGTGCACCCGCACATGTGCCGCAGGGTGTGTAACTGCGGTACTTCGACAGCAGCACACGGATGTGCATCTTGTAGGCTTTGCTCTCCAAGTATTCAAAGAAACGCTTAACGCCGTACCACTGGTGGTTCCACTTGCCTTTCCACAAAGGAGATCCGTTGATCACCCAGTCTTTGTGCTCTTGGCTCAGTTTGTACCAAGGCGTGTCACGCGGAATGCCTTCAGCTTCGGCGTGACGCATGAGGTCTTCTTGCGTCTCCACCCACGCTGGGGTTTGAATGGTTTTGATGGCGCCAGCACGCAAGGTGAGTTTGTCATTCGGAATCACCAGCCCGTAGTCCACGCCAATCACGCGGCCAAAGCCTCGGCAAGTCTCACAGGCCCCCACTGCGGAATTGAACGAGAACATCGAGGGAATAGGGTCGCTGTAACGCAAGTCACTGTCGGGGCAATGCAAGCCCGTCGAAAACCGCCACAACTCAGGCGTGGCTTCTGCGTCCAATGACCAATACACATTCAGTCGACCACCACCACGTTTGATGGCCAGCTCAATCGCTTCCACCACACGGGCTTGCTCGGTGTTGCCGAGTTTGAAACGGTCGGCCACGACGTCGAGCAATTTGCGAGGCCCCGTGGGCGTGGCCACTTCGCGTTCAGCATGGATGCGGGTAAAGCCACTCGCGCTCAACCACTGCTCGACTTCGGCGGCTGTGGTGTTGGCCGGCAACTCCACGGGAAAGGTCATGATGAGACGCGGATCTTGCGCCTGCGCAGCGCAGCGGCGTTGCAACTCGGCATAAATGCTTTGCGGCGTGTCGTGCTGTACGGGCTGTGCGGTTTGGCGGTCAAACAAATGGCCAGCGCGCGCGATGAGCAGCTTCAAATGGTCGTTCAGCTCGGTCATCGTGCCCACGGTGGAGCGCGAGCTGCGCACGGGGTTGGTTTGGTCAATCGCAATCGCGGGTGGCACACCTTCCACCTTGTCCACCGCTGGACGATCCATGCGGTCTAAGAACTGACGGGCATAGGCGCTAAAGGTCTCCACATAGCGGCGCTGACCCTCGGCGTACAAGGTGTCAAACACCAAACTCGATTTGCCCGATCCGCTGGGGCCGGTGACCACCGTGAGTTCGCCGGTGCGAATGTCGAGGTCTAGGTTTTTGAGGTTGTGCTGGCGTGCGCCACGGATGCGGATGGTGCCTGTCATGGCGGGGCCTTTTGAAGTGTGGCGAATATTCTAGAGAGTCGCACAGGCCCGCATCGGCATCGGGGTATTGCCAAGCAAAACGCCACGGACCCAGCCGTGGCGTTTTGACAAGCGAAGTAACGAAGAATTACTTGGCCGCAGAAGCGTCTGCAGATGCACCAGAAGCCGCAACAGATGCAGCTTCTGCAGGCGCATGGATCGCCTCATCGCCATGTTTTTCTCCGCCCATGTCCAAGCTGTCGCCACCTTTCATAATGACGAAGATGGCCAGCGCAGCGAAGATCACGAAACCCACAAAAATTTTCAGCATATTGAATCTCCGGAATCAGTAAAAAGCCCTCCACCAGGGAGGGCTTGAATGTAGCACCCAGGTTGCCCCAGGTGACTGACACGTTTAGTCGTCAGCGTAGATATCGACGTCTTTGGTTTCTTTCACAAAGATCATGCCGATGACGAAGGTCATACCTGCAATGATGATGGGATACCACAAGCCGTTGTACATATTGCCGGTCTGCGCCACGATCGCAAAGGCGGTGGTGGGCAGCAAGCCGCCGAACCAGCCGTTACCGATGTGATACGGCAGAGACATCGAGGTGTAACGGATACGTGTGGGGAACATTTCCACCAACATGGCCGCAATAGGACCGTAGACCATGGTCACCAAAATCACCAAGTAAGTGAGGATGATGGTGATCTTGACCTTGTCCACTTTGGCAGGGTCCGCTTTGGTGGGGTAGCCTGCTTCTTTCAAGGCATTGGCAACCGCAGCCTTGAACTCAGCCGCTTTGGTTTTGGCCTCATCTGCTGGCAAACCTTTAGAGCTGTAGCTGGCGATTTCAACTTCACCAATTTTGATGGTGGCGGGCGTACCTGCAGTACTCACAGCGTTTTCGTAGCTCACCGAGCTAGAAGCCAACACTTGCTTAGCAATGTCGCATGAGCTGGTGAACTTCACCGTCCCTGTGGGGTTGAACTGGAATGAGCACTCGGCAGCATCAGCCGTCACCACCACTTTGTTCTTTTGTTGCGCGGCGTACAAGTCTGGGTTAGCAGCCTTGGTCAGCGCTTCGAACACGGGGAAGTAGGTCAGCACAGCCAACAAGCAACCCAACATGATGATGGGCTTGCGGCCAATCTTGTCAGACAACGAACCGAAGACAATGAAGAACGGCGTACCGATCAACAAAGACACCGCCACCAAGATGTTGGCAGTTGCGCCGTCCACTTTCAACGCTTGCGTCAAGAAGAACAAAGCGTAGAACTGACCCGAGTACCACACCACCGCTTGACCTGCGGTCAAACCGATGAGGGCCAAGATCACCACTTTCAGGTTTTTCCATTGACCAAAAGACTCGGTCAGAGGCGCCTTAGAGGTTTTGCCTTCGGCTTTCATTTTTTGGAAAGCAGGTGACTCATTCATCGACAAACGGATGTAGACCGACACGGCCAACAACGCGATCGACACGATGAACGGCACACGCCAGCCCCACTCGGCGAAAGCAGCTTCGCCAATGGCGGTGCGTGTTCCCAAGATCACCATCAACGAGAGGAACAAGCCCAAAGTTGCCGTGGTTTGAATCCACGAGGTGTAAGCGCCGCGCTTGTCGTGAGGTGCATGCTCAGCCACATAGGTGGCCGCACCACCGTACTCACCGCCCAACGCCAGACCTTGCAGCAAACGCAAGCAGATCAAGATGACGGGCGCTGCCACGCCAATGCTGGCGTAGTTGGGCAAGATACCCACGATGAAAGTGGACAAGCCCATGATCAAAATGGTCACCAAGAAGGTGTACTTGCGACCGATCATGTCACCCAAACGACCAAAGAAGATCGCGCCGAAAGGACGCACGATGAAACCAGCCGCAAACGCCAGCAAGGCGAAGATGAATGCAGAGCCCTCATCCAAACCGCTGAAGAATTGCTTCGCAATGATCGCGGCCAATGAGCCGTACAGGTAAAAGTCGTACCACTCGAACACGGTACCCAGAGAAGAGGCAAAGATCACCTTCTTCTCTTCCGCCGACATCGGGCGATCTACATCTAGTGTTGCCATATTTGTTGTCTCCTTAGACTTTTGATTGCAGCCCCTGAGGCGCGGCTGTGGCGGCAACTATCTGTGTGCAAGCTGACCAATTTCTGACACGAAAGCATCAAAAAATGCGGATCGAAACACACAAAAATTTGAAAGCAAGTACAAACCCTTCAATGATTTTTCTAGATGCGAAATGTCGTTCTAAAACGGACCAGAAAATGCAAAAAAATGCACCAAAAACATAGGGGTTTACACCGAGAAAATTTGTTCATTTTTTAAGCATCTCCCTCTGAAAAACGAGATCTTGCCCACAGGGTGCGTAAGGACTTGGTCAGTACTCGTCCACACAATGGACCAGTCAATGAAGGAGTCATCCTTCTTGCGTTTTTCAATAACCCAAATGGGAGATAACAATGAGTGATCCAGTGGTCGACAAGATCCAGAACCACCCGAAATACAAAGAATTGCGCGCCAAGCGCAATGGCTTCGGTTGGTTCCTCGCCGTGTTGATGTTGGTCGTGTATTACGGCTACATCGCATTGATTGCATTTAACAAACCTTTCCTCGCACAACCCATCGGCGCAGGCGTCACCACCGTGGGCATTCCTTTGGGCATGTTCGTCATCGTGTTCACCATCGTGATCACAGGCATCTACGTGAGCCGCGCAAACAGCGAATACGACGCGCTGACCAAGGAAATCTTGGAGGACGCTACCAAATGAAAAAAATCTCCACACTCTTAGGCGCAGTCTTGGCGCTGGCGGCAGGCACTGCTTTCGCAGCAGGCGCCGACTTGGGCCAAACCACCAAGCAAGCCACCAACTGGACTGCCATCATCATGTTCGGCGCCTTCGTCATTGCCACCTTGGGCATCACGAAATGGGCGGCAGCCAAAACCAAATCTGCGGCTGACTTCTACACCGCAGGTGGCGGCATCACCGGCTTCCAAAACGGCTTGGCGATTGCGGGCGACTACATGTCTGCCGCATCGTTCCTCGGCATTTCCGCGGCTGTGATGGCCTCGGGCTATGACGGTTTGATCTACTCTATCGGCTTCTTGGTCGGCTGGCCTGTGATCACCTTCTTGATGGCCGAGCGTCTGCGCAACTTGGGCAAATTCACTTTTGCTGACGTGGCAGGCTATCGCTTCAAACAAACACCGATCCGCGCCTTTGCTGCTTCTGGCACGTTGGTGGTGGTCGCTTTCTATCTGATCGCTCAGATGGTGGGCGCAGGTTCACTCATCAAGCTGTTGTTCGGCTTGGACTACTGGGTGGCTGTGGTGTTGGTGGGCGCTTTGATGATGGTGTACGTGTTGTTCGGCGGTATGACTGCCACGACATGGGTGCAAATTATCAAAGCCATCATGCTGCTCGCTGGTGTGACTTTCATGGCCTTCATGGTCTTGGCCAAGTTTGGCTTCAGCCCTGAAGCTTTGTTTGCCAAAGGCGTTGAAGTGAAAACAGCTTTGGCTGGCACGGCGAAAGACGCTGCAATTGCAGCAGCCACCGCGTCTGCCGCGATTGCGGCCACACCTGAAGCCGCTGCCGCTGCATCTGCTGCATTGGACAAAGCTAACGCAACTGACGCAGCCCAAGTGGGCATGTCCATCATGGGCCCAGGCGGCTTCATCAAGGACCCCATCTCTGCCATCTCTTTCGGTATGGCGTTGATGTTCGGTACCGCTGGCTTGCCACACATCTTGATGCGCTTCTTCACGGTACCTGATGCCAAAGAAGCTCGTAAATCTGTGTTCTGGGCAACCACATGGATTGGCTACTTCTACGTGCTGATCTTCATCATCGGTTTCGGCGCCATCACTTTGGTGATGACCGATCCTGAATTGAACGCGCAACTCAAGGCTGGCGGCGCCAATATGGCGGCGGTGCTGGTGGCGAAAGCGGTTGGCGGTGACGTGTTCTTCGGCTTCATCTCTGCCGTGGCCTTCGCCACCATCTTGGCTGTGGTGGCTGGCTTGACGCTCTCTGGCGCTTCTGCTGTGTCGCACGACTTGTACGCCACGGTGTTCAAAGAAGGCAAAGCTGACAGCGCTTCTGAATTGCGCGTGTCTCGCATCACCACCATCGCCCTGGGCGTGATCGCGGTGGTGTTGGGCATTGCGTTCGAAAAGCAAAACATCGCCTTCATGGTGGCCTTGGCTTTCGCGATTGCCGCGTCTGCTAACTTCCCTGTTTTGTTCATGTCTGTGCTGTGGAAAGATTGCACGACCAAAGGCGCCGTCATCGGTGGTTTCTTGGGTCTGATTTCTTCCGTCGGCTTGACCGTGGTTTCGCCTGCTGTGTGGGAAGCCACCTTGGGCTATCCCAAAGGCTCCGCATGGTTCCAGTACAGCTCTCCAGCGCTGTTCTCAATGACCATTGGCTTCGTGGGCGTGTGGTTGTTCTCCATCTTGGACAACAGCGCACAAGCGAAGAAAGAACGTGCAGATTTCGCCGCACAACAAGTGCGTTCGGAAACGGGTTACGGTGCTTCTGGCGCATCGGGTCACTAAGGCCTCCATGTCTGCTGAGCTCTTCGGGGCTCAGCTCTTACGAAAACCGAGCATGCGTGCTCGGTTTTTTTATGGTCGCTTGGTTTTCTTCGTTGGCATAGACGCATGAGGGGCATACAGACGCGGCTTACATCGCTTCGCGACGAATGGCGCCGCATCTGTATGCCCCTCACACGTTTCGGAATTCGGGAGGATTTCTAACGATGCGAAGCGAGGTGGGGTAGGCGAATACGGCGCCATTCGTCGCGAAGCGATGTAAGCCGTGTTCGCCTATCTCACCTCGCGTGCCAACGAAGGGAAGTTAAAAATCATGAGCTGCGCAATTGACGCAACTTAATGAAAGCCATCGCTGCCATCACCGCGTCATTCAAAGCGTCGTGCGCCTCGCGCACAGGCAAATCCAAATCCGACATCAAGGTGGCAAAACGCAAATCGATGTTGGGATTGGTCTGCTGCTCATAAGGCAGCATCTGGCGAAACTTGTGGTCGTAATACATCGCCGAGACTTCGATCTTGGGCTGGGGCAAACCTTGACCTAAGAGCGGCCAGATGGCGCGGTTGAGCATCGCCACATCGAACTCTAAAAAGTAGCCCACCAAAGGGCGGCTGCCAATGAAGCGCATGAGTTGCTTCATGGCCTCATCCGCAGGCAAGCCTTGGGCCACGTCTTGGCCGCGCAAGCGGTGGATGCGCACGCTGTCGGGCGAGACGCCGCGCTCGGGCCGTACCAGCACTTCAAAGCGTTCGCTGGTCATGATTTTGTTGCCCACGATGCGTACCGCGCCGATGGAAATGATTTCATCCGTGCTGACATTCAAGCCCGTGGTTTCGCAGTCGAGCGACACCCATTCGTTAGGAGGCGGGGCATCGAACATGAAGCGAAATTCGGGCAAGCCCAAGTGATAAATCAGCCACTCGCGTTTGATCGAGCGCCACCACTGCAGAGGTGAGATGAGCGACTTCATCACAGTGCGTCGAGTTTGAAGCGGCTACGCAGCAAGCCCTTGAAATGCTTGACCACGCCCAAGGCATCTTTGAGCAAATCGCGTTCCAAGGTGGAAAGCTTGCCCACATTCACCAAGCCCGACACTTCGCGCTGCGTTTCCATTTCGGTCACGCCGGCTTTGAGCTTCAAGCCCATCAAAAAGTGCAAGCTCTGTGTGAGGTCTTCGCCCAGTGCGGGCGTGATGACGTTTTTTGCCACCAAGGCCTCAATGCGCGCAGTGGTGCTGGTCTCTTGCAAATGCTCGGCCAAGGCCAAGCTACGCACACCGTGCACCAACGGAAAGATGCCCTCCTTCTTGAGGTGCAAGCCTTGTTGGTCGTCCAGTCCCAGCAAACGGTTCCACCAGCCTTGGCTGTTGCCAAACGCATCAATAGATGCCGCGAAGCGCGCCAACATCGCATCGTTGTCAGTGGCCAAGCGCATGAGAACCTGTTGCGCGTCTTGCAGCAAATGCACATCACCGCACACGGCATGCGCATCCAAAAAGATGGCCAAGTTCATCAGACTGTTGGCGTCTGGCATGAGCAGCCATTGCTTCACCATTTGCCCAAAGTCATAGGCCGTTTTGCGCCACATGGGGTTGTTCACCATGATGTGGCCCGGACATTCGGGATAACCGAAGGTCGACAGCGCTTGCGAGAACGATTGGCAAATCGCCTCCAAGTTGTCGGGGGGCGCGTAGCCATCGCGCAAAATGAGACCGTTGTCTTGGTCGGTCTTGAGCAACTGCTCGCCGCGCCCTTCGCTGCCCATCACGAACAAGCAACTGTTGGCCACCAAGTCAGCAGGCGCGATGAGCTGCCAAGCTCGCTCAAACAAACGGGCATTCAAATCTTGCACCAAACGGGCAATCAAGCTCACACGCGTGCCACTGCGGTGCAGTGTGGTCACCATGCGGGTGATGTGCGCCGCGGCTTGTGCCAAGCCTGCGATGTCTGTGGCAGCTTCGACTTGCACGGTGATGAGGTGCGAATGATTGGACAAGAAGCTGAACAAATCCAAGGCTTCCAACACGCCCACGACTTGGGCGTCGTCCATCACCACCAAGCGGTGCACGCGATGGCGTTGCAACAAGGCCAACGCGTCACCTACCTGATCGGAGGGGCGCACAGAGATCAGTTGAAAGTTGACCAGATTCCCAATTTTTTGTTGCTCCAAAGGCGTGCCATTCAAGATGGCGCGCTGCAAGGTCGAGGCGGTGAACACCCCCAAACGCTCAGGCGTGACACTGCTGTCACGCACCAACACGCACTTGGTGCGCTGCGCTTGCATGACCTTCACCACCGACACCACATCCGCATCCATCTCCACGAAATGCGCAGGACGCACAAACGCCTCATCCACCCGTGAGAGCGTGAGCGACTGCAACTCGTGTTGACTTTGTCGCTGCGACAGGGCGGTGAGCTTGTTGCTCAAATCCGAGAACAACAAGGCGCCAAAGGTGGCGTTGCTGGCAATCAACTCGGTCACGGTTTTGCGCGCCAACTGGTAAGCCACCACCTCTTCTTGCGCGACAAATTTGTTGCTGGTTTTGCCGGCCACCAAGCCGCGGCCATCAAAGGTGTCGTCAGGCCCGTACGTGGTGATGACTTCGTCGCCGTCGTACTGCGTGACAAAGCCTTTGATGATGACAAACAGATGCGTGGGGGTCGTGCCCACATCCAAAATGGCCTCACCCTCGGGGTAATACACCACATCCACACTGTCGCGCACCAAGCGCTGTTGGTCTGGCGTTAAGCAGTCAAATGGAGAGGCTGAAAAATTAAAAGCGTTGGGCATAAGGCATTGTCATGGGCAATGCCCTGATTCAACGCTTCACGCCTTGCTGGATGCTTGCGGCGGTGTCCCACGCCGAGCCAAACCATTGATCTCCGTCAAGGTAAGCACGCATCATGGGCAAGGCATCCAAGCCCCAGAAAACTTTGTCATCCACAACAAACGTGGGCACCCCAAACACGCCGCGTGCAATGGCCTCTTCGGTGTTGGCTTTGAGCTGCGCTTTCACCTCGGGCGCATCCACCGAGCGCTGGGGCGCCAACTGCTGCGTGAGGGCTTGCAAACGCGCCGCATCATCGGCCGCAGCACCGCCCTGCCACACATGCTTGAAGATGGTTTCGCACACATAGCGATTGGGCTCGCCCTCGGCGCTACAGGCCACCGCCAAACGCAACAGGGCCAGTGGGTTGAATGGGTGCGACTGCGGCATATCCAGAGGCACGTCCAACTGCTTGGACAACCACGCCACTTGGCGATACGTCCACTCGCGTTTGCCAGCGATCTCTGCAGGACCAAGTTGCCCGTGGTGTTTGAGCATGGCCGCAAACAACACCGGCTTGTAGACCATGCAATGGCTCACGCCCATCAAGTGCAGAGGCAAAGCCTCAAAGGCCAAGTAAGCGTAGGGCGAAATGAAATCGAGGTAGCACGTGATGGTTTTCATGGCTGACATCCTTCAGGTGTTCGGGGCTTCACCAGACGCCCATTTAAGCATGCGTGTGCGCGGCCAAACGTTCACCAATCAACTGCCACACCGCGCGTTTGTCGTCTGCGCTGCGTTGGCCCCAGCCACCAATTTCATCCAAGGTGCGCCAGCAACCCTCGCAATACGTGGTGTCATCCGACATCCGGCAAATAGAGATACAGGGCGATGGCGGCACCTCCGCGCTTTGCAGCACGCGCTTGGCCTGCGCTGCTAAGCGCAGGTCCGAGGGTTTGAGGCCTTGAGGCTTGGGGGTGAGTTCGCTTCCACACATGGGTTGCATTGTGAGCGAACGCAGAGCCTCAAGCGCCGCGTTTGTTCAAAACCGCGCGTGACACGAGGGAATTGGGCTGGCGGCCCAAAGCCTCGCTGATGAACACACCCGCATCAATGAGCTTGTCAAGGTCAATGCCGGTCTCAATGCCCATGCCTTGCAGCATATAGACCACGTCTTCGGTGGCCACGTTGCCGGTGGCCCCTTTGGCATACGGACAACCGCCGAGGCCCGCCACGGAGGATTGGAAATTCCACACGCCCATTTGCAACGCCGCCAAAGTGTTGACCAACGCTTGGCCATAGGTGTCGTGGAAATGGCCACACACATCGTTGAGCGCATAGTGCCTGAGCGTGGCCTCCATGGCCGCTTGCACTTTGCGCGGCGTGCCCACACCAATCGTGTCGGCCACATCCACGCGTTGCACGCCAATGCTCTTCATCAAGCCAGCGAGGTAACCCACACGCTCGGGCGCAATTTCGCCTTCATAGGGACAGCCCACGGTGCAACTCATCGCACCGCGCACGGCAATGCCGGCATCGCGTGCGGCCTTGACCACAGGGGCGAATCGCTCCATGCTTTCGGCAATCGAGCAGTTGATGTTCTTTTGGCTGAAGGCTTCGCTAGCGGCACCAAACACCACGATCTCATCTGGCTTGGTTTTCAACGCGGCTTCAAAGCCTTGTAGATTGGGGGTGAGCACCGAGTAGCTCACGCCGGGTTGGCGGTGGATGCCCGCCATCACCTCGGCGTTGTCGGCCATTTGCGGCACCCATTTGGGCGACACAAAACTGGTGACCTCAATCTCTTTGAGTCCCGCCGCTTGCAGGCGATGCACCAGCTCCACCTTGACGGCGGCAGGCACAGGCTGCTTTTCGTTTTGCAGGCCATCTCGCGGCCCCACATCAATCAAACGCACACGATGCGGCAAAGATTTCAACATGGTCACACTTTCAATTTCAAAAGCTCTTCGCCTTCGGCCACTTGGTCCCCCGGCGCATAGAGCAGTTCTAACACTTCACCATCCGCAGGCGCGGCGATGGTGTGCTCCATTTTCATCGCTTCCATCACCGCCAACGGCTGACCGGCCTTGACTTTGTCACCTGCGGCAACCGCAAACGACACCACCTTGCCAGGCATGGGCGCAGTCAAGCGACCACCTGCCTCTTGCACCTCGCCCGCGTGGGCCAAGGCATCAACCACGGTGATGCGCGTGGCGCCTTGTGGCGCAAACACATGGGCCACATCTTCGTGGCCTTGTGTTTCGTGGAACACCTGCACACGGGCTTGCTGCTGCGCAAAGCTGATGTGCAAGGCATCGCCGTCTTCGCGGTAGGCCAAAACGCCCGACACATCGCCATCGGCATCCGCCACGTTCAATTGCAAGCTGCCGTCGTGGACATAGGTCAACACGGCGTCGTAAGACGCGCCATGGAACACAAAGCCAAAGTTGCGCGTGGCCACGCCATAGGCGCGCCAACCATCGCGGCAGCTGAAGGGGTCATTGCCTTTCAATGCTTCTTCACGGTGCAGCGTGTTGGCCACCACCGATGCCGCAGTGAGCGCGAGGCCCAAAGGCTCTTGCGTAAACAAGGCTTTTTCTTCGCGTTGAATCAGTGCGGTGTCGAGCTTGGCCGTAGCGAATGAATCGGTGCGAATGATGTGGCGCAAGAACTGCACGTTGGTCGTCAAGCCCACGATGCGGGTCTGCGACAGGGCTTCATCCAAACGCGCCAGCGCTTGCTCACGCGTGTCGCCATGCACGATGAGCTTGGCCACCATGGAGTCGTAAAACGGGCTGATGCTGTCGCCTTCGCGCACGCCGTCGTCAATGCGAACGCCCGCATGCGCATCGCTAGGCAGCGCAAAGCTGCTGCACGTGGGCTTGCGGTACACCGCCAAGGTGCCCGTGGCGGGCAAGAAGTTGTTGTCGGGGTTCTCAGCGCAAATGCGCGCTTCAATGGCATGGCCGTGAATGCGCAAATCGCTCTGTTGCAAAGGCAGCGGCTCGCCGCTGGCCACGCGCAATTGCCACTCCACCAAGTCAAGGCCAGTAATGGCTTCAGTCACGGGGTGCTCCACCTGCAAACGTGTGTTCATCTCCATGAAGAAAAACTTCATGGACTCGGGCTTGTCATACGCGGCTTGCTCGACGATGAACTCCACCGTGCCTGCGCCCACATAGTTCACCGCTTTCGCAGCGGCCACAGCGGCTTCGCCCATCTGTTTGCGCAGGGCTTCGGTCATGCCGGGTGCAGGAGCTTCTTCCAATACTTTTTGGTGACGGCGTTGCACCGAGCAATCGCGCTCAAACAAATACACGCAGTTGCCGTGCGTGTCGCCGAACACTTGAATTTCAATGTGGCGTGGGCGTTGCACGTATTTTTCAATCAACACCGCATCGTCACCAAAGCTGTTGATGGCTTCGCGCTTGCAACTGGCCAAGGCATCGGCAAACTCGGCGCTGCTGTTGACCACGCGCATGCCTTTGCCGCCACCGCCCGCGCTGGCTTTGATGAGCGCGGGGTAGCCAATGCGGTCGGCTTCGCGTTGCAGCAAGGCAGGGTCTTGGTCAGCCGCGTGGTAGCCGGGCACCAAAGGCACACCTGCTTTTTCCATCAGCTGTTTGGACTCGGCTTTCAAGCCCATCGCCAAAATGGCGGAGGCGGGAGGGCCAATAAACACGAGGCCTGCTGCGGCACATGCCTTGGCAAAGTCTTCGTTCTCGCTTAAAAAGCCGTAGCCAGGATGCACCGCTTGCGCGCCTGTGTCTTTGGCGGCTTGCAAGATGCGCTCCCAGCGCAAGTAACTGTCTTTGGGGGCGCTGCCACCGATGTGCACGGCTTCGTCGCACACCTGCACATGCTTGGCTTGTGCGTCGGCGTCCGAATACACGGCCACGGTTTTGATACCCATGCGCTTTGCTGTCGCAGCGACTCGGCAAGCGATTTCGCCACGGTTGGCAATCAATATCTTTTTAAACATGCTGAACTCCCGTTTCGAAATCACCTACGCACGCTTCGCGTGCTACGCAATTTAGCTTCGCTACTGCGCGGCTACGCCGCTTGTCACCACGGTTGGCAATCAGAATTTTCTTAAACATCTTTGAATCCTTTTTCCGAGAAGCTCACAGCAACCACGAAGGCTTGCGCTTTTGCAAAAAGGACTGCACGCCCTCTTTGCCTTCCGCACTTGAACGAATGTCGGCAATGCCTGCCACGGTATGCGCCACCAAGGCGTCGTCAATTTCGCGCTCAGCCACGTCTTGCACCAAGCGTTTGCAGGCGCGCACAGCATTGGGGCTGGCACTGACCAAGGCACTGATCAACTCGGCCACTTTGGCGTCTAGCGCATCAGCGACCACCACCTCGTGAACGAGGCCCACACGATGCGCCTCAGCCGCGCTGAAACGCTCGGCCGTTAAAAAGTAACGGTGCGACGCACGTGCGCCCATGGCGCGAATCACATAGGGACTGATGGTGGCGGGAATGAGCCCGAGCTTCACCTCACTCAAGCAATAGGTGGCGGTGTCCACGCTCACAGCCATGTCGCATGCAGCAACCAAGCCCACACCACCGGCAAACACATCGCCTTGCACGCGGGCGATGGTGGGCTTGGGGCATTCGTAAATCGCACGCAGCATGGCAGCGAGCTGGCCTGCATCGGCGAGGTTTTCGTCGCGCGTGTAGTCGGCCATGCGGCGCATCCAGTTCAGGTCGGCACCTGCGCAAAACGCGGGGCCAACGGCCGCCAGCACCACGCAGCGCACGTCGGCAGCTTGCGCCGCGTCAGTGAATGCAGTTTTCAGCTCGGCAATCACTTCGTCGTTGAAGGCATTGCGCACGTCGGGGCGGCTGAGGGTGATGGTGCGAATGGCACCCTGTGTTGTGATGCTCAATGCGGTGGGTGTAGTTGCGCTCATGTCAATCACCCATCACATACGGAACAAACCAAACTTGGTTTCAGGAATCGGCGCATTCAATGAAGCGCTCAATCCCAAAGCCAAGACGCGGCGTGTGTCCGCGGGGTCAATCACACCGTCGTCCCACAAACGCGCGGTGGCGAAATAAGGGTGACCTTGGTGTTCGTATTGTTGGCGAATCGGGTCTTTGAAGGCTTGCTCTTCTTCGGCGCTCCACTGGCCACCTTTGCCTTCAATACCATCGCGCTTGACCGTGGCCAACACGCTGGCCGCTTGCTCGCCGCCCATGACCGAGATGCGCGCATTCGGCCACATCCACAAAAAGCGCGGGCTAAAGGCGCGGCCACACATGCCGTAGTTGCCTGCACCAAAACTGCCGCCGATGATGACGGTGAACTTGGGCACAGCCGCCGTCGCCACAGCCGTGACCATCTTGGCGCCATTGCGTGCGATGCCTTCGTTTTCGTACTTGCGGCCCACCATGAATCCGGTGATGTTTTGCAAAAACACGAGGGGAATTTTGCGTTGGCAGCACAGCTCGATGAAGTGCGTGCCTTTCAACGCGGATTCGCTGAACAAGATGCCGTTGTTGGCAATAAGCCCGACGGGCATGCCTTCGATGCGTGCAAAGCCGCACACCAGCGTGGTGCCAAAGCGCGCTTTGAACTCGTCAAACTCGCTGCCATCGACGATACGCGCGATGATTTCGCGCACATCAAAGGGCTTGCGTGTGTCGGTGGGGATGACGCCGTACAACTCTTGCGCGTCGTACTTCGGAGGCACAGGTGCGTGCGTGGCGATATTGGGCTGCTTCTTCGCGTTGAGGCTCTTCACACATTGGCGGGCCAGCGCCAGCGCATGCACATCGTTTTGCGCAAGGTGGTCGGCCACACCTGAGAGACGTGTGTGCACATCGCCACCGCCTAGGTCTTCTGCCGTCACCACTTCGCCGGTGGCAGCCTTCACCAAAGGAGGGCCGCCCAAGAAGATGGTGCCTTGGTTTTTCACGATGATGGTTTCGTCGCTCATGGCCGGCACATACGCGCCGCCTGCGGTACAGCTGCCCATGACCACCGCGATTTGCGCAAGGCCTTGCGCGCTCATGTTGGCTTGGTTGAAGAAAATGCGCCCAAAGTGGTCGCGATCAGGGAACACCTCGTCTTGGTTGGGCAAGTTGGCACCGCCTGAGTCCACCAAGTAAATGCAAGGCAAGTTGTTTTGCTGCGCGATTTCTTGCGCACGCAAATGCTTCTTGACCGTCATGGGGTAATACGTGCCGCCTTTCACTGTGGCGTCGTTGCACACCACCATGCAGTCCACACCGCTCACACGGCCAATGCCGGCAATCAAGCCTGCGCAGGGCGCGTCGTTGTTGTACATATTGAGCGCGGCGAGTGGGGCCACTTCTAAAAACGGGGTGCCGGGGTCGAGCAACATTTGCACGCGGTCACGGGGCAACAGCTTGCCGCGGGCGGTGTGTTTGGCACGGGCGGCTTCGCCACCACCGACGGCGATTTTTTCGAGATGGGCTTTGAGGTCTTCCACCACCGTGCGCATGGCAGCGGCATTGGCCGCGAAATCGGCAGAGCGTGGGTTGAGTTGGGAATGCAAAACAGTCATCGTGTTTTTCCTTGAACGGCGTTGCTGCAAGCTTAGGCCGTTTGCCCTCACGCCATGCGTCAGATGGGTTGCAAATCCTGCCACAATGGCTCTTATTATGGTTAGTCCCAGCCCCACCTCAGAACAAACGCCGGCACTGGGTCGCGCCGAGACGCCCATTGCATTTATTCAAGCGATTGCCGCTGCTTACGCACAGCGCGGCTTGCGTGTGGATGAGGCCTTGAAAAAGGCACAAATCGAGCCAAAACTTCTCAAGAAAAACAACGCCCGCGTCACCGCCATGCAGATGGAGTTGATGTCGGGCATTGCCATGCAAGAGCTGGACGATGAAGGCCTAGGCTGGTTCAGCCGCCGCTTGCCCTGGGGCAGCTATGGCATGTTGGTACGCGCGTCACTCACCTCACCGACCTTGGGCTTGGCACTGAGTCGCTGGTGCAGGCACCACGGCTTGTTAACCGACGACATTCGACTGAGCTTGACCGAGCGCAACGGCGTGGCCACCTTGCAACTGGACGAGGCGCGTGACCTCGGTGTGTTCCGTGAATTTTGCGTGGTGTCGGTGTTGCGCAATGCACTGGGAGTGGCGTGTTGGCTGACCGATTCACGCATCCCGCTCACCGCCACGCACCTGCGGTTTGCGCCGCCCGCACACGCCGACAGCTACCGCGTGTTGTTTGATGGCCCCACCCATTTCAATGCGCCTACAACCGCTTTGCAGTTTGATGCAGGCTACCTTGCCCTGCCCGTGCGTCGCGACGAAGCTGCCCTGCAACAGATGCTGGAACGCGCCCTGCTACTAACCGTGCGCCCCTATCGGCGCGACCGTTTGTTGGTGGAGAAAGTCCGCCAAGCCTTGGCCCAACACCCCGAGCACAGCCGCAATGCCGACGACTTGGCGGCGTGGCTGAATATGTCGGCCCGCACCCTGCACCGCCAACTGCAAGAAGAAGGTGCGAGCTTGCAGCAACTCAAAGACAGTGTGCGCGAGCAACGTGCACGCACACTGTTGCTGCGCACCCGCAAACCCCTCAAGCAAATTGCCACCGAGGTGGGCTTTTCGAATGAAAAGAGCTTCATTCGTGCATTCAAAACCTGGACGGGCCAAGCACCCGAGACCTTCCGGCAAAACGCGTAAATCCGACGCCTAGCGTTGCGCTTTAAATGCGTAAATCGTTCATGTGCGCAAACACATGCTTTGCACCCGCTTGCACCAGCACGTCAGTGGGCGCAAGAGGTGGCGCATACGCCCACACCGTCGCCCCCGCAGCCACACCCGCCGTGATGCCCACGGGTGTGTCTTCCACCACCAAACAACCTGCGGGGTCGACTTGCAAATGCACAGCCGCAGCCAAGTACACATCGGGGTGTGGTTTGCTGCGTGACATCTCGTGGCCGCTGAAAATACGGCCTTCAAAGAACTGGGCGAGGCCCACACGCTGCAACATCATCTCGACCTTGTAACGGTCTGCACCCGAGGCCACGGCAATGCGCCCCTCGCAGCGCTCGTACACATGACGCACGGCATCGTGAATACCGTCGATGGCGGTGATGTCGTTTTCTAAGCGAATGTTGCGGCGGCGATAGAACTCGTCCATGAAGGCATCGGTCAATGGCTTGCCGGTGTGCGCCTCAATCAACGCGGCGCGACTGCGTACGGTGTGACCTACGAAGTGCGCCATGCATTCTGCCAAGCTCAAGCGCCAGCCGTTTTCATCCAGCATGTCGCGCAAGGCGCCGCAGGTGATGGCTTCACTGTCAACCAGCACGCCATCGCAATCAAACAAAACCGCTTCAAATGTCATAGGCCAATTATCGGACGCACCCACTTAGCGTTGATCGCCATCCACATAAAACCAACGGCCGTCTTCGCGCACAAAGCGGCTGCGTTCGTGCAAGCGCACGGCTTGGCCGGCCACACGGTAACGCGCGACAAACTCCACCTCGGCTGTGTCAGCCCCTGTGACTGTGTGCTCGCGCACCTCAAGTCCTAGCCACTTGGCGCCTGCATCGAAGTCGAGCGATGCAGGGCGTGTGCTGCTGTGCCACGTGGCGAGCAAGTAGTTGGCCTGCTCGCGCACAAACGCGCTGTAACGCGACCGCATGAGGTGCTCGGCATCGGGTGCAGGCGCGGTGTCGAAGTGATCAACAAAACGACCGCAGCAATCAACGTATGTCGCTGGACGCTTCTTAGCGTCGATGCGCCCGCAGGGGCAAGCAGCGCTGGCAGTCATACCGACTCAGGGCAAAACAGAAATCGTGCCGCGCATGCCTGCTTCGTAGTGCCCAGGCTCGAAGCATGCCGTGTGCAACACGCCAGCGTCGGTGAACGTCCACACCAACTCGCCCGTTCCTCCCGCTTCCACGCTGACCGCATTGCTGGCATGGTGGTTGTGGGCAGCGCTTGGCTTTTTCATGTCTTCCGCATGGGTTTTCAATTCGGTCTCGGTGCCGATGATGAACTCGTGGCGTACCTTGCCCGTGTTCACCACGCGAATACGCACGGTTTCACCTGATGTGGCTTGCCAGTTGGCAGGCGTGAAACGCATGGCATCATCCAAGGTGATGGTGATTGTTCGCGCCTCCACACTGCTGGAAGACGCTTCATGCGAATGGGTATCGTGGTTGTGCTCAGGCGCGGCACTCGCTTCGCCATGCGAATGGCTGTGCTCAGAAGCGGGCGCACCGTGCAAGACAGACCATGCAGCAGCAGAGCCAGCCATCACCACGGCAAACGAAATCAAACCATAACTTACCAGCGCACGCGCGCGCAGTTGGCCACGCCAGTCCATGAAGTACATGGCCAGCAAACTCAAGACAAAACCGAGTGGCACCACCCATAGGCTGCGGTCCGGTGAATCAGGAAAGTGTTGCAAGCCGCCGGTGAAAAACCCCAAACCGATGGACGACAACAAACCAAAGCCCAGCACATCGCCCCAACGCACAGCACGCGCCTGGTCGTTGCGGATGTCTAGCCATGAGCCCAACAAATAAAACAGCACGCCAAAGCCAGCCGTCCAAATCGAACGCGATTCGCTGAAAAAGCCATGGTTCACCGCCCCTGCAATGAAGCTAATGCCACCGTATTTGAACAAGGTGGCGATATGGGTTTGGGCAAAGCGCATGGCAAATTCCTATTCACTGAAGTGCAGAGAGGCAATCCTACACAGGCCATGTGAACGGCAAGTTAAGGCAGATCAAGCCAAGGCGCGTTGGATGATGATTTTTTGCACGTCGCTGGTGCCTTCATAAATTTGGCACACACGCACGTCGCGGTAAATGCGCTCGACGGGGAAGTCATTCACCACGCCGTAGCCGCCCAAGGTTTGAATGGCGACGCTGCACACCTTCTCAGCCGTTTCACTGGCAAAGAGTTTGGCCATGGCGGCTTCTTTCAAACAAGGCAAGCCTGCATCGCGCAACGAAGCCGCGTGGTACATCAGCTGACGTGCTGCTTCGAGTTGCGTGGCGCAGTCGGCCAAACGGAACCCCACCGCTTGGTGGTTGAAGATGGTCGTGCCAAAACTCACGCGCTCTTTGCTGTAGTGCAGCGCCGCTTCAAACGCGCTACGCGCCATGCCAATGCTTTGTGCGGCAATGCCGATCCGGCCGCCTTCCAAAGCAGACAAGGCAATCTTGTAACCCTCGCCCTCTGCACCAATCAGGTTTTCAGCAGGGATGCGGCAGTTGTCGAAATTGATTTGTGCGGTGTCGCTGCTGTGTTGACCCAGCTTGTCTTCCAGGCGTGCCACTTGGTAGCCAGGTGCGCTGGTGGGCACGATGAAGGCACTCATGCCTTTTTTGCCTGCGCCTTTGTCGGTCACTGCGATGACGATGGCCACATGGCCGTTTTTACCGCTGGTGATGAATTGCTTCACACCATTGATGACGTACTCATCACCTTCTTTGGTGGCCGTGGTGCGCAGGGCCGATGCATCAGAGCCCACGTGAGGCTCGGTCAAACAGAAGGCGCCAAGCATGTTGCCTTGTGCGAGTTCGGTGAGCCATTTCTTTTTTTGCGCATTGTTGCCGTAGCGCATGAGGATGGCGTTGACAGGGCAATTGGTCACGCTGATGGCTGTGCTGGTGCCGCCATCGCCTGCGGCGATTTCTTCTAAAACAATCGCGAGCGTGGTGTAGTCCAAGCCTGCGCCACCCAAGTCTTCGGGCACGCAAATGCCATAGGCACCCAGCGCGGCTAGGCCCTTGTGCACCTCATGCGGGAAGGTGTGTTCTTTGTCCCACTTGGCGGCGTTAGGCCACAGCTCTTGCTGTGCAAAGTCACGCACAGCATCGCGAATCATGGTTTGGTCAGGGGTGAGCAACATGGCGCGTCCTTAAACGAGTTCGAGGGCAACCGCTGTGCCTTCGCCGCCGCCGATACACAGGGTGGCCAAACCTTTTTTCAGGCCGCGCGCTTTGAGCGCGTGAATCAGCGTGATCATGATGCGTGCACCCGATGCACCAATGGGGTGACCCAAAGCACACGCACCGCCATTGACGTTGACTTTGTCGTGCGACACGTTGAGTTCTTTCATCAGTGCCATGGGCACCACGGCAAAGGCTTCGTTGACTTCCCACAAGTCCACGTCTTCCACTTTCCAGCCGACTTTGGCCAAGGCTTTTTGTGTGGCGCCCACGGGTGCCGTGGCAAACCATTCTGGCTCTTGCGCGTGCGTGGCGTGGCTGACGATGCGGGCCAATGGCTTGCAACCCAATTGCTTCGCGGTGCTCTCGCGCATCAACACCATGGCAGCGCCGCCATCGTTGATGGACGAGCTAGAAGCGGCGGTGATGGTGCCGTCTTTTTTGAATGCGGGCTTGAGCGATGTGATTTTGTCGAGCTTGATTTTTCCTGGACCTTCGTCAATCGACACCACGGTGTCGCCTGCGCGGGTCTTCACCGTCACGGGGGTGATTTCGGTCGCGAAGGCACCGCTCTCGGTAGCGGCCTTGGCGCGTTGCACACTGGCGGTGGCGAAGGCGTCTTGCTCGGCGCGTGTGAAGTTGTATTTGGCGGCGCAGTCTTCACCAAAGGTACCCATGCTGCGACCGGGTTCGTAAGCGTCTTCCAAGCCGTCGAGCATCATGTGGTCAAAGATGCGGTCGTGGCCAATGCGGTAACCGCCACGCCCCTTTAGCATGAGGTAAGGCGCGTTGGTCATGCTCTCCATGCCACCGGCCACGAGCACATCGTGCGTGCCTGCGATCAACATGTCGTGCGCAAACATCGCTGCGCGCATGCCTGAGCCGCACATCTTGGACAAAGTCACGGCCCCAGCAGATTTGGACAAACCGCCTTTGAAGGCCGCTTGACGCGCAGGAGCTTGACCTTGGCCGGCCATCAAGCAGTTGCCAAACAACACTTCCGTCACCAGTTCTGGGTTGATACCAGCACGCTCTACTGCAGCCTTGATGGCTGCGCCACCTAGGTCGTGTGCAGCCAAGGATGAAAAGTCGCCTTGAAAGCTACCCATAGGCGTACGGGCAGCGCTGACGATGACGATGGGGTCGGACATGGGAAATCTCCAGTTAACAAATTAAACAGTCACCACGTCAGCCCCCCGGCTCACGCAGCAGGAATAACACCCCCGCGCGGGTAGCGCTTGAGGGCATTGCGAAACACTTCCATAACCTCGTTGGGATGGCTCATGCTCACACCAAGGTCTTTGGCCAAGCCATCTTTCAGGCCATAGCACCAGCCATGCACAGACACTTTTTGGCCACGCGCCCAAGCGTCTTGGATCACGTTGCTCAAGGCCACGTTGCCCACCTGCTCGATGACGTTCATCTCGCACAGCACATCTTCCTGCTCAGGCACAGGCAAATGGTCCAAGCGACGACGGTGGCGAACCTTCACATCGTGCACATGGCGCAGCCAGTTGTCGGCGAGGCCCACGCGCGCACCACGTAACGTGGCCAACACGCCACCACACCCGTAATGGCCCACCACCAGAATGTGCTCGACCTTGAGGAAATCAACTGCGTACTGGATCACAGACAGCGCGTTAAGGTCTGAGTGCACCACCACGTTCGCCACGTTGCGATGCACAAACACCTCGCCCGGATCCAAGCCGGTGATCTGGTTGGCAGGCACGCGGCTGTCGGAGCAGCCGATCCACAGATACTTGGGGTTCTGCTGGCTAGCCAACCGCGTGAAATACGCAGGGTTCTCGCTCACCATGCGCTCGGCCCAAGCTCGGTTGTTGTCAAAGAGGTGTTGTAGTGATGTGGTCATGGCCTGATTGTCGCAGTGCAGCAATTCCTTTTTGCGACTACGGACTTCAGCAAGTCTCGGCAAACAACTCGCGGCCAATCAGCATGCGGCGAATTTCGCTGGTGCCTGCACCAATTTCGTACAGCTTGGCATCGCGCCACAAACGGCCCAATGGGTATTCGTTGATGTAGCCATTGCCACCAAAAATTTGCACGCCTTCACCCGCCATCCACGTGGCTTTTTCGGCGGTCCACAAAATCACTGAGGCGCAGTCTTTGCGCACTTGGCGCACGTGGTCGGTGCCGAGCAAATCGAGGTTTTTGGCCACGGTGTAGGCAAAGCTGCGACCGGCTTGCAGCACGGTGTACATGTCGGCCACTTTGCCTTGGATGAGTTGGAACTCGCCAATGCTTTGGCCAAACTGCTTGCGGTCGTGGATGTAGGGAATGACGTTGTCCATCACCGATTGCATGATGCCCAAGGGGCCACCAGTGAGCACCGCACGCTCGTAGTCCAAGCCACTCATCAGCACCTTAGCGCCCATGTTGAGGCCGCCCAAGATGTTGGCTTCAGGCACTTCAACGTTGTTGAACACCAGCTCGCCGGTGTGGCTGCCGCGCATGCCCAGCTTGTCGAGCTTTTGTGCCACGCTGAAACCTTTCATGCCCTTCTCAATCAAGAAGGCGGTCACGCCGCGTGCGCCCAGTTCGGGTTCGGTTTTGGCGTAAACCACCAAGGTGTCAGCGTCGGGGCCGTTGGTGATCCACATCTTGCTGCCGTTGAGCACGTAGTAGCCGCCTTTGTCTTCGGCTTTGAGCTTCATGCTGATGACGTCAGAGCCAGCGCCGGGCTCAGACATGGCCAGCGCGCCCACATGTTCGCCGCTGATGAGCTTGGGCAAATACTTTTGGCGTTGTGCTTCGGTGCCGTTGCGGTTGATTTGGTTCACACACAAGTTGCTGTGTGCGCCGTAGCTCAGGCCCACGCTGGCCGAAGCGCGTGAAATTTCTTCCATCGCCACCATGTGGGCGAGGTAGCCCATGTTGGCGCCGCCGTATTCTTCACCAACGGTGATACCCAGCACGCCGAGGTCGCCCATCTTGCGCCACAGGTCCATGGGGAACTGGTCGTCGTGGTCGATCTGTGCAGCGCGGGGGGCGATTTCGGCTTGCGCGAAATCACGTACGGCATCGCGCAGGGCGTCGATGTCTTCACCGAGTTGGAAATTGAGGCCGGGTAAGTTGTTCATGTTTGTCTCCGAGGCTTAGTAGGTTTTATTCACAGTGGCGAGGGTTTGCTGCATCAAAGCGCAGGGCGATTCGCCGCCGTTGTCATCGAGGTGCACCACTTCAGCGGTGGTGATGATGAGGCGCTTGCCTGCACGCACCACATGGCCTCGCGCGCGTAGCTCGCCACCTTGGAAGGCCGCGAGGAAGTTGATCTTGTATTCGACGGTAGTCACTTCTTGGCCTTCTGCAGCCATCGTGAGGCCTGCGTAGCCTGCTGCGATGTCGGCCAACGCGCCCATGGCGCCGCCGTGGTAGCCGCCTTGTTGCTGGGTGACGCGCTCGGAATAGGGCAACGCAATTTCCACCTCGCCGGGAGCCACAGAGACGATGCGCGCGCCGAGGTGCTGCATCATGCCTTGGCGCACAAAGCTGGCTTCGATGCGGGCGTGAAGTTCGGGGTGTGTCATGCTTTGCTCGCTTTCACAGCCTTGCTTGCTTTGGCAGGTTTCTCGCCTTGCTTGGCCAGCAAGGAGCGAGCTTCTTTTTCGTGGGCCTTCACCTCGTCGAGGTTGGCTTGAATCTCAGCCATTTGCGCTTCGAGCTCACGCTTGTGTGCATCCAGCACTACCAAAAACTTTTGCAGTTGCGGGCCAGTGTCGCGCGGGCTGTCGTACATGTCGATCAGGTCTTTGGCCTCGGTCAACGACAAGCCCAAACGTTTGGCACGCAAGGTGAGCTTGAGGCGCGTGCGATCGCGGTGGCTGTAGACACGGTTGCGCCCGCCAGGGCCTGAACGCTCGGGCTGCAGCAGGCCCATGTCTTCGTAAAAACGGATGGCTCGCGTGGTGAGGTCAAACTCACGCGCTAAGTCGCTGATGGAATAGGTGGTCGCCATGATTTCCTTGTTTACGTTTACGTAAACGTCAATTATGACGGGAAATCTCCAAAAACCAAGTCAAGACCACGGAGGTAAGGGTTCATCCTTAAGAACACGCCTGCGCTGGGCATAGTCGGGCATGACGCTTTGCACGGTTTCCCAAAAGCGCGGGCTGTGGTCCATCACGCGCAAATGGCTGAGTTCATGGGCCACCACATAGTCGATCACGTCGCGCTTGTGATGCACCAAACGCCAGTTGAGACGAATGGCGCCATTGGCACTGGCACTGCCCCAACGCGTGGCGGCGCTGCTGAGCGACACGCGTTGCCACTGCACGCCCAGCTGTGGCGCGTAGTGGTTGAGCCGCTCGACAAACAAGGCTTTGGCTTGGCGCATCAGCCAGGCTTGCACGGCATCGCGGATTTGTTGGGGCTCGGCGTTGAGGGGGAGGCCTAGGCGCAAGGTGTGGGTGCCCGAAGTTGCGGGCTCAAACTGTGCGCTGTTCTTTTTAAGCGTGCTAGTTGAGTCAAGTACCACTTGCAACTGCTCACCCAAGTACGGCAACACCACGCCATCAACCCACACGATGCGCGCAGCACCGAGTTGCTGTTGGCGCTCTTGCATCTCCACCAATTTGCGCGCAATCCAATCGGCTTTTTCATACAAGGCTGATTCCACCTCGCCCAGTGTGACCCAACGCGGCGCGCTGACCTCTAGGCCATCAGGGCCAATCGCCATGCCAATGGTGCGGCGTTTGCCACGTCGAAAGGCATAAGCCACATCGGTGGTACCGAGTTGAATGCGACGCGTGGCGCGCGGGTGCGCGTAGTGCGCTTTGGGTAGCACCTGCCCCAAGGGTTCGGAAGGCACATGCGGGCCATGCAAAGCAATTGGATTGGAACGCTGCGGCGCTTTGGCCGCGGCCCCATCGAACATGTCGAGCACGAGTTGCAAGAAGCGGCTCATGCGTGCGGGCTCAGAGTTGGTCGGCGTAGGCCTCGGGGTCGAGGCGGTGCATTTCGGCTTCGATCCAAGCTTCGACTTCGCGCATCAGTTCGTCGGCATCACGGCCCACGCTAGGGATGGGTTTGCCAATTGACACATCCACCACGCCTGGGTGTTTGATGAAGGCTTTGCGTGGCCAGCATTTGGCCGAGGTCACGGCCACAGGAATGACAGGTGCGCCTGTGGCAATGGCCAAACGTGTGCCGCCGCTTTTGTAGCTGCCGCGCTCGCCGCGTGGAATGCGTGTGCCTTCTGGAAACATGATGACCCACACACCGCGGTCCAACAGAGCTTTGCCCTGCTCCACCACTTTGGCAAACGCTTTGGCACGTTGGCTGCGGTCGATGTGAATCATGTCCAAGCTGCCAATGGACCAACCAAAGAATGGCACATAGAGCAGTTCTTTTTTGAACACATAGGCCAAGGGGTGCGGCATGATGGCCGGCATCAAAAACGTTTCGTAAGTGGACTGGTGCTTGACCAACAAGATGGCTGGGCTGGTTTCACCCACGGGCAAGTTCTCTTGGCCTTGCACGTCGTAACGGATGCCCATGATGACGCGCGCGGAATCCACGCTGAGCTTGAGCCACTTTTGAGCAATGACATAACGCACGTCACCTTTGGCACCCAACAAGCGCGCCAGCAAGACGAGCAAGGTGTAGGGAATGACGGTGACAAACATGAACGCCATGTGCAGCGTGGAACGGAGCATGGCCATCATGCGTGGACTCCTGCTTTATGGGCTTTGGCAGCTGGTTCAGGCTGCGCCAACAACCAGTCGGCAAACGCGCTGAGGTCGGCATGCGCCAACGTGCCTTGCGGAAAATCAGCGGGTAAGGTTTGGCCTTTGAGCTTGGCACCTTTGCCGGTGTGCACCAAATGCGTAGCGCAACCCACGGCGGCACCCGCTTGCAAGTCGCGCAGCGAATCGCCCACGGTGTGAATGCCTTTGAGGTCCATGCCGTAACGCTCGCCGATTTGCTCGTACAAACCGGGCAAGGGCTTACGGCAGTTGCAAGTTTCTTCGGGGCTGTGCGGGCAATAAAACACGGCGTCAATGCGACCACCTGCAGCGGCCAAGAGCTTGTGCATCTTGGTGTGCATGGCATTCAAAGCGGCCACATCAAACAGGCCACGACCCAGACCAGATTGATTGGAGGCCACCACCACATGCCAGCCTGCATGGTTCAAACGCGCAATCGCTTCGAGCGCATCTGGCAATGGCATCCATTCATCCGCCGACTTGACGTAGTCGTCGCTGTCTTGGTTGATGGTGCCGTCTCGGTCGAGGATGACGAGTTTGGTTTGCATGGCTGGGCTTTGGCTTTAAGAAGCGAGGGCGGACAAGTCGGCCACGCGGTTCATGGCTTCATGCAGTTTCTTCAGCATGCCTTGGCGGTTCAAGCGCAAGTCCATCTCTTCGGCGTTGACCATGACATCGTCAAAGAATGCATCCACAGGCGAACGCAAAGTAGCCAAGGTTTGCAGCGATGCGGTGTAGTCGCCCGCATTGAACTGAGCCTCAGACTCAGGCAACAGCTTTTGCATGACGGCGTACAACGCTTGCTCGGCATCTTCTTTGAACAAGGCGGTGTTGACGTGTGCATCCACCTCGCCTGCTTTTTTGAGCACATTGCCAATGCGCTTGTTGGCCGCGGCCAAGGCCGCAGCTTCGGGCAAGGCAGCGAAGGCGCGGACCGCAATGAGGCGTTTGGCCACATCGCTCAAACGTTGTGGGCGCAAGGCCAACACAGCTTCAACTTCTTGCGCTGAGTAACCTTGCTCGCGCAGGCCACCAGAGAGGCGGTCGTAAATGAACGAGGACAAAGCTGCTGCGGGGTCGGTGATTTTGTCGCCGAAGGCGGGGATGGCTTGTGCAATCAGCGCGTCCAACGCCACATCCAAATTGGCTTCACTCAACATGCGTACGACACCCAAAGCATGACGACGCAAAGCAAATGGGTCTTTGTCGCCAGTCGGCAAGTTGCCAATGCCAAACATGCCGACTAAGGTTTCGAGCTTGTCAGCCAAGGCCACCACCACGCCCACGGTGTTGCGTGGCAACTCGTCGCCGGCAAAGCGGGGCTTGTAGTGGTCTTCGATGGCTTGCGCCACATCCTCACCCAAGCCATCGTGACGCGCGTAGTAGCCGCCCATGATGCCTTGCAACTCTGGAAACTCGCCCACCATGTCGGTCAACAAATCTGTCTTGGCCAGTTGCGCGGCAGCGTCAACGGCTGACACAAAGGCGACGTCTTTGGCTTGCGGCAACAAGGCAGCAATGCCTTTGGCGATGGCACGCACGCGGTCGGTGCGTTCGCCTTGGGTGCCAAGTTTGTTGTGATACACCACCTTGGCCAAACCGTCCACGCGCGAAGCAAGTGTCTTTTTACGGTCTTGGTCAAAGAAGAATTTGGCGTCGGCCAAACGGGGGCGCACCACACGTTCGTTGCCGCCAGTCACCGCCGATGCGTCATCGGGTGTGATGTTGCTGACCACCAAGAACTTGTTGGTCAACTTGCCAGCTGCGTCGAGCAGCGGGAAGTATTTTTGGTTGGCCTTCATCGTGAGGATGAGACACTCTTGCGGCACGTCGAGAAATTGTTTTTCAAACTCGCACACCAACACGTTGGGGCGTTCGACCAAGGCTGTGACTTCGTCTAACAGTGCTGCATCTTCAATTGCTTTCACACCGCCCCCCACCTTCGCGGCAGCAGATTCGAGTTGACGCGCAATCTCAGCACGACGCTCGGTGAAGCTGGCAATGACTGCGCCGTCTTTGGCAAGCGTGTCAGCGTACGCATCGGCATTGGCCAACACAACAGGCGACACACGGGCTTCAAAGCGGTGGCCTTGTGTGCTGTTGCCTGCGGTTAGCCCCAAGGCTTTGACTGGCACCACGGTGCTGCCATGCAAAGCGACCAAGCTGTGTGCGGGGCGCACAAAGTTGACGCTGCTCCAACCTGGCAATTCACAATCAGTCTCAAGCTGGTAGCTCATGACTTTGGGGATGGGTAATTTGGCAATGGCTTCGGTCAAAGCTTTTTGCAAACCATCGGCCAAGCTCGCGCCTTTGACGAGGCTGTCGTAAAACAAGGCTTCGGCTTTGCCATCGGGTGCGCGTTTGAGTTGTGCCACGGCCTCAGGGCCTGCGCCCAAGGCTTGCAGTTTTTTCAGCAAGGCGGGGGTGGCGTTGCCGCTGGCGTCTAAGCCCACAGTGACGGGCATGAGTTTTTGTTGCACGGCTTTGTCAGCGGCCAAGGCGGACACGGCGGTGATGTGCGCAGCCAAGCGACGTGGTGAGGCATAAGCCGTCACAGCCGAATTGGCAGCGGTCAAACCTTGGGCTTTGAGTTGCTCAAACAGCACGCTAGAAAAAGCGTCGCCGAGTTTTTGCAAAGCCTTAGGAGGCAGCTCTTCCACGAAGAGTTCGATGAGTAGGTTGTGTGTGGTCATGTTCTTGTGTCCTACGCTCAAGCGGTCTTCTTTGGCATTTGTTCCACCCACTCGCGCGGGGCCATGGGGAAGCCCAAGCGCTCGCGGCTCTCGTAATAGCTTTGCGCCACAGCGCGGGCCAAGTTACGGATACGGCCGATGTAGGCGGCACGCTCGGTCACGCTGATGGCGCCACGGGCATCCAGCAAATTGAAGGTGTGTGCGGCTTTGAGCACTTGCTCGTACGCAGGCAACGCGAGCTGTGCGCCCATGAGGTGCTGCGCTTGTTTTTCGTGCGCACCAAAGGCGGTGAACAAGAACTCAGCATCGCTGTGCTCGAAGTTGTAAGTGGATTGCTCCACTTCGTTTTGTTTGTAGACGTCGCCGTACGTCAAGCCATCGGTCCACTGCAGGTTGTAGACGTTGTCCACGCCTTGCAAGTACATGGCCAAGCGCTCTAAGCCGTAGGTGATTTCGCCGGTGATGGGCTTGCAGTCAATGCCACCCACTTGTTGGAAGTAAGTGAATTGCGTGACTTCCATGCCGTTCAACCAAACTTCCCAGCCCAAGCCCCAGGCGCCCAAGGTTGGGTTTTCCCAATCGTCTTCGACGAAACGGATGTCGTTTTTCTTGAGGTCAAAGCCAAGCGCTTCGAGCGAGCCCAAGTACAGCTCCAGGATGTTGCTGGGCGCGGGCTTCAACACCACTTGGTATTGGTAGTAATGCTGCAAGCGGTTGGGGTTCTCGCCGTAGCGGCCGTCTTTGGGGCGGCGGCTGGGTTGCACGTAGGCGGCCTTCCATGGCTCTGGGCCTAAGGCACGCAAGAACGTGGCAGTGTGCGAGGTGCCCGCACCGACCTCCATGTCGATGGGTTGCAACAAGGCGCAGCCTTGCTTGGCCCAGTAGGACTGGAGTGTGAGAATGATTTCTTGAAAAGTCAGCATGCAAAGTGGCCAGCGGCGCTGGCAAATTAGGCTGCAGGTCAATACGCCCGCAAACCTCTGATTTTACGGGCCGAAACGCCTCTGGCCGTGCCGAGATGCATGGGCCGCGGCGGCCACGATCAATAAGGTCAGCACAGCCAACCCCGCCAGCGGCCAAAGCCCCCAAACCGACACCCAACGGGCGTAAGGCGTGATGGGGCCATGCACCCCATACACCTCGGCAGTGAGCGCACCTTGCACTGCGCTGGGCAGACGATGCGTGACTTGGCCTTGGGCATTGATGATGGCGGTGGCGCCCGTGTTGGTCGCACGCAGCATGGGGCGACCTAGCTCTAAGGCGCGCATGCGGGAGATGTGCAAATGCTGGTCAATGGCCACGGTGTCGCCAAACCAAGCGATGTTGCTGAGGTTGACCATCAAGGTGGGGGCCTTATCTGGGTCATCAAAGCTGCGCGCTAACTCTTCGCCAAATAAATCTTCATAGCAAATATTGGGGGCGATGCGCTCGCCTTTGAACGACAGGCTCGGTTGTGCCACATCGCCACGGGTGAAATCGCCCAAGGGGATGTTCATCATGCGAACAAACCAATTGAAAAGAGGTGGCACGAACTCACCAAAGGGAACCAAATGGTGTTTGTCGTATTGGTAGCCGGCGGTAGATGCTGGTGTGGCCTGTGGCATCAAGGCCACGGCTGAGTTGCTGTATTGGAATTGCCCTTGCTCGCTGCGTATGGCCAACGGTAAGCCGATGAGGGCGGCTTGTGGGCCTTTGGAGAAATGGGTTTCTAGTTGATGCCAGTAGCGATCGGGCATTTGCTGTTGAATCAAAGGGATCGCGGTTTCTGGGGTCACAGTGAGATCACTGGTGCTGCTCAGCAACGCTTCGCGGTAGTCATGCAGGGCACGGTTAACGCCTTCACCAAACTTTAAATCTTGTGGGATGTTGCCTTGCAGCAAGGTCACACGGAGGGGTTTGGCAGACAACACGTCATCACTCGCGCTTCGGCTGGGCGATGTGAACCATGTGTAGCCAAGTAGCGCGACCAGCGCGATCACACCAAGTTGTGTGGCGCGCGATGCTGGGCGATGATTGTGGCGTTCTGCGGCAACAGCCATGGCCATGAATGCAGACACAGCGCAGAGGCCATACACCCCCACCCAAGGGGCCCAGTGCTGTAACAGACTGTCGACATGCGCATAGCCCACGGCGCCCCAAGGGAAGCCCGTCCACAGCGTGCCACGCACCATCTCAGCGAGGCCCCACACAGAAGCGAAGGCACTTGCGCGGGCGACGACACCCACGCCGGGTTTGCACACGGCGTGATACACCGCACCCGCGGTGCCATAAAACAAAGCAAGTCCTGCCGCCATCAACCCCACAGCCAAAGCGGCGACTGGGGCTGACAGTCCCCCGTATCGGTTCATCGAAATGAAAAGCCACCAAATGCTACCGAGCAGCCATGCCAGAGCAAACACCCACGTTTGCGCAAACGCTTGTTGAGACGAACGGCTTCGGTCAACAAAACCAGCAAGGATGGCCAAGCTCACACACTGCAACCAGCCTTGTGGCTCGCCTTTGAAGACGCCTTCAAATGGCCAAGCAAGTGACACGGCTTGTGTCAACCCCGCCGCAACCAAAATGGCAGTTGAGCGCAGTGACAAGGGCCATCGCTGCGTGGCAAAGGCGTGGTGCGGCATGCCTTATTGCGGCACTTTATCTGCCGGTGCCGGATACACCTTGAACCACTTCACAGCCCCACCTCGGGTGTGCAACACCTCGAAGCGCAACTTGTTGATTTCAAAGTGTTCCCCACGTCGTGGCACATGTCCCATGGCGTGTGCGATGAACCCGCCAATGGTGTCGAAATGTGTGTCGTCAGACTCTTCTGCCGCCGTCACTTCGAGGTGCGTGCCAAACGCTTCGCCGACACGTTCCAGCGATGCATCACCGCTGACGCGATAGGTTTGATCAGCCAGTGCAAAGATATCGCCCACGTCTTCTTGACTGTCAAACTCATCTTCGATATCGCCCACAATTTGTTCGAGGACGTCTTCAATCGTGATCAGGCCGGCGATGCGACCAAACTCGTCCACGACCAAGGCCATGTGATTGCGCGTGTTGCGAAACTCTCGCAACAAATCATTCAGGCCTTTGCTTTCGGGGATAAAGACAGGGGGGCGCAGCAACGTGCGAATGTTCAGAGATGGCGCACGTTGAAGTTTGAGCAGATCTTTCGCCAGCAAAATGCCAACCAAGTTATCGCGCTCACCTTCGTACACAGGGAAACGGGAGTGGCCTGTGTCGATGATTTGGTGGAGGCTTTCTTCAATGGGCGCATCAAGATTGATGAGGTCCATGCGAGGTGCGGCCACCATGACGTTGCCGGCCGTCAAGTTGGCCATGCGCAGCACACCTTCGAGCATGAGGCGACTTTCGGCACCAATGACTTGGTTGTCTTCCGCGTCTGAGAGCGCATCGAGCAGCTCTTCGCGGGAATCTGGACCTGGGTGAATGAACTCGAGCAAACGTTGCCAATAGCTACGCTTGTCTTGCTTTTCAATATCTCGGGATTGCGGGGGTATCACAGTGTTGCAGCAAAGGCTGCGGGAGTCTTACAAGCCTTAAGCATAGCCCATGTCACATGGGCTGTTGTCTTATTCTGCCGCTTGGTGGCGGGCATCGCGCACGCCTTCGCGAATTTCTTGAACTTTGGATAGGAAGTTCCAAAATCGCTTGGCATCTTCTTTGATGCTGTAGTTGGTTTTGGCGTATTGATCGGCAACGAACTCTGTCACACGACTGTCTAAATCACGCTTGGGCAAGCTCAGATAGGCTTCGGTTTCTGAGCCATCACGTTCGATTCTCGCGCCACCTTTGCGGGCGATGCGAATCATGGGGGCGTTTTCGCTCAGCGCATGGATGTACATCTGGTACACCTTTTCATTCCGCGCATGAATGACGGCGCGTTCAAATAATCGTGCACCATAGCCACGGCCTCGGGCATGCGCCGCGACGGACACACCGAATTCAGCACAAAACTCGCGCCCTGCATCTTTGATCAACGCCAAATGAGCCATGGCAATGATTTCGAGATTGGTATTGAAAATGCCGTAAATTTCATCACGGTCAAAATTCAGATTGGCGACATAGCGTTGGATGTGTTCATCGGTTGCCGTATAACCAAAACGCAAGTAGCGATCACGCTCAGATAACATCAAAAGATGCTTCAGAATATGAGGCGTATGCTCTATGCCGAGTGGCGCAATCGGTATTAGGACGCCCTCGGTTTTACGAAGCTGCTCTTGTGATGCACCGTTGAAGCGAAGCATTTGTCTTCCCCCTTCTAAAGTGGTTTTTGCAAGAGTTTGTACGAGCGTCATGAGTTAATTGTACGGGTTTCCCCTCATTCTTGCGCCTGCCTGACAGGTATTAGGCTGTGCACTCTAAATCACCAAAATTAATAACATGTAGCCCACAGCACAGCTTTTACGCTTTTGTCTATCTATTCCTGCCAGAATGTTTGGCATTGCAGTTGAACACTTTGTGCGTATCCAAAAATCTCTATGCAAACACGAATGCCCAAAGGTGTTACCTTTTTTGAGCGAGGTTGGCTCTCTTCTAATAATGTATTGATTCAAGACAAAGAGCAGGCAATTCTTGTCGATACCGGCTATTGGGCGCATGCTGATCAAACACATGCGTTGCTTGCATCAGCGCTTGGTTCACAACCATTGACTGCGCTGCTCAACACGCATTTACACAGCGACCACTGCGGAGGCAACGCTCATCTTCAAGCACTCTATCCAACGTTACGAACCTATATCCCTCCGGGACATGCAGCTTTTGTAGAGGCCTGGGATGTTGATGCTCTGACTTACAAACCGACTGGCCAGCACTGCCCCGCATTTAAGAAGACGGATGTGCTTCACGATGGCGAGGTGTTTGTTGTCGGATCTAAAACATGGCGTATTCATGCCGCCCCTGGGCATGACCCGCATTCTGTCGTCATATTCAATGAATCTGACGGTGTGCTGATCTCTGCGGATGCACTGTGGGAGAACGGCTTTGGCGTTGTGTTCCCTGAAATCGAAGGGATCAGCGCATTTGATGAGGTTGAATCAACGCTTGAAATTATTGACCAGTTGAATCCAACGCTTGTTCTACCTGGACACGGCGCAGCATTCACCGATGTGAAGGAGGCGCTTGCACGCGCGCGAAGCAGGCTGGCACAGTTCAGAAATGAGCCCGCAAAACATGCGAGTTACGCGTCCAAAGTATTGCTGAAATTCAAATTGCTGGAATTTCAAAAAATAAAACAGACTGAATTTCTCTCGTGGGCAGAAACGACCCAATTTTTAAAATTGCTTTTTGCAAAATATGCAGAAGTTGCAAGCTTTGAAGCTTGGTTTTTTGACTTGTGCCAGAGTCTAGAGAAAAGTGGTGCTTGCCTAATAGAAGATGATTACATTATCAATATCAATTAATCGAAGCACAAAAACAAAAACCCCCACTCGGTCGAGCGGGGGTTTCTGAGGCTGTAATAGCCTGACGATGTCCTACTTTCACACGGGAACCCGCACTATCATCGGCGCTAAGTCGTTTCACGGTCCTGTTCGGGATGGG
>Ga0213918_1000084_pt1 | contig 45531 bp, 77 predicted proteins | sample McNCre217MG_FD_163422 | JGI IMG/M metagenome (GOLD analysis project Ga0213918, IMG submission 163422) | Freshwater microbial communities from McNutts Creek, Athens, Georgia, United States - 2-17 MG | ecosystem: Environmental > Aquatic > Freshwater > Creek | place: USA: Georgia | collected... | reverse complement strand
AAAAAAGAAAACTTTTCTCGAGGGAAGCCTCCCGGAGCTCCGACCGTATGACCCCCCATGCCAATCCCCGCAACGCTCCGAACGCCAGGGAGGCGCGTCTACGTGCTGACTCGCGTCTTCAGCGACACTTTCGAGCGGACGCCCGCAATCCTGGTTACTGGCCGCGAAAGCCTCCGGAGGCCGGAAGGCGCAGGCGATCCGGTCCCCTGTCTGCTCGTCCTTTGGGTCGACTGGGATGGGCGTTCTTGGGTCGAATCAGGGAAGCTTTACGTGTCCCGCCCGTAGGACCAGCATGGCCAAACGATACTCGGGAGAATTGGTTATCCGCGTCACTTTCCATGACTACTGCAATCAGTATCGCTGTACAGTATCACTGAAAGGGAAGCGCATGGGGGCGATTTGGGTAGGCCTCCCTGGCGTTCTAACGCAAAGCGTCGATTGTCCGGCCGCTTACGACGACACTGCACGCGCGGTGCTCGCGTTCATCGACGACGATACTGCAACCGCGAAACGCGGGGCCATGATTGACTCCCGCGGTTGCGGGCTGGCCAGCCACGCGGCTTTCACCGATTCTGGCTGGCACGTAGGCCGCTCGCCTCGGGCCGCATGGCCCGCCACAGGTTCGGCTGAAACCCGCTAGGCGGGCCGATTAGGGCTCTTCCGAGGGAAGTTTTCCAAGGTGCGAGCGTAGGAACAAGCATGGCAACGAAACATTACGTGTACGGTTCGGGTTTTCCAGGCTGTCTGTACGACAACGGACCCAATTTTTCACCCACATTGAAAGGCGCGATTGACTCGCTGGTTTGGCTCTTCGCCGAATCGGGCAGCGAGTCAGATTTGACTCCCGCGGAGGTCAAGCGCATGCGGCGGAATCTCAGAGTGGACGGAATCCACTACTTTGAAGATTCCAGTAAAGCTGGAGCGGTCTTTTGTGAAGTGTCAGCACAATCGGGACCCTGTCCGAAAAGCGACGAGTGAGAGGGAAGAAACCCGAGCACTCCCCGTAATACCTACCATGGCAACCGAAACCACCAAACGCCGCTCGGGAATCTCAGTCGACCGCGCCCTGCGAATTCAAGCCAAGCTGAAAAACAGGGTTTCCGAATTGTATTCCCTCGCGAGGTCATTTCACCTTACACATGACGAATTGCTAGAACGCCGAAAGGCGATTCTAGAGTCGACGGAATGGCAAAAGGCACCCTATTGGGCGACCTCCTACGTGCGAGGCTATGAGGAATGTTTGCGAGATACCCTCTATCGACACGAGCTAGAGTGGCGCATGTGGGTGGACGGACGCCTTCTTACCCGAGGCGAGATTGACGCAATCCAGGCAACCGAGCCTATCAAGTGTGAGAATTCCGTTTGGAGCAGAATCGACTCGGAAAAGTCTCGTCATTGCTGGAAAGGCCGACCGGACAAGCCTTTTTGATTCTTGCTTCGGCCAAGGGTGAAAGGCTATCTTTCACCCTAGACCGAGGGAAGAACCCCCTCAACGGAGCGTAAGAAAGACATGACCAAGTCAGAATCCAAGAAACTCGATTCCCGTATCAGCCGAATCTATGGGCAGGTCTGTAGCGGAGTCCAGATAGATGTCATGGCGATCGGCAAGGTGATGCAAGTCGGGCGCGATGCGGCGCTCAAAGGGGGCGACGATTCCCAGGTCGGAGCCGCAATTGCCTCCTATGTCGAAACGATCCGCAAAAACTAGTTCCGCTCGGGCGTAGGTGATAGCCTAGCTATCACCTAGTCCCGAGCAACTAGCCCGAAGGAGTCAATCAATGTCCGCTTTCATGTGTACCGACTACCATATCAGTTACCTCGTAGGGTGTCTCAAGCGTGCGGGATACGTTCACGCGCTAGACGCCGAATCAACCGCGACGAGTCTTCACGCCGCGAACCTGTTTTCGGTCAATGTGCGGTACCCACATCGAGCCGACGACGACGACGAGCGGCCGGAATTCAAGTTTTCCAATGAAGGCTACCGCGACGGGGCCATGGGAACCTTTCCCCTCGTTCAAGTTATCAAGTCGGCTCAATGCTTCGACTATCAGGCTTGCGAGCCGGAAGGCTACTTCAATTCGGAAACCGCGCGTCTCATGCGCTCGCTCATTAGCTGGGCCATTGGAGAACTCCCAGGATACTCGGACGCGCAATGGGGCCCGCCCGCGGTGCGGTACGACTACCAGATCCGAACCTTGGAAGATGGCAAGGTCCGGATCGTTTCCACTCATTCCAGCGAGATCGAAGCACATGCTTTCTTGGAATGGCTCGGTTCGGACATCGGCTCCCGCTGTTTCGTCGGCTCGGTCAAGGTGTACAAGTGACTACGTGGGTTCTCAAGCGCGACGGAATCGAGGTTTGCCGCGGCACTGAATTCGATTGTGTGCGCTACATTCATCGAAACCACTGCTACAGCGTCCACCATGCGCTGACATTCGAGGGTTACACCTTGGAATCCGAGGGAAGCCTTTCCCCCGACCCCACGTAGAACCAACTACCATGACGAAAACCGACCTAGAAACCATGCTCGCCAGCTACATTGAAACCGCCCTGTGGTCGTCAACCGACGACGAGCAAAACCCGCTCGATGGTCTAGGGCTCGACCTCCTAAAAGCAACCGAACGCGAGTTCCGCAATGACTGCAAAGCATTCGGCGAGCAGAATGAGTCCCATATCAATGGTCAGTGGTCCCGCGCGGGCCACGACTTTTGGCTTACCCGCAACGGACATGGCGCGGGTTTCTGGGATGGCGACTGGCCGGAGGCCGCGGGAGAAGCGCTTACCAAGGCTTCCAAAGCGTTCGGCTCCGTGGATCTCTACGTCTACCGCGGCAAGGTCCGGGCGTCATGAAGTGGAAAACTAACGCCGCTTTCGTCGTGCAAGGCCGCTGGCAGTGGCACACGTGGACCCACGACGAGCCCAACAGTCACGCCGCAATCCTGGCGAAAGCCAGGGACCTAGGAGCCACGGGACACGACTTCGGTCAGGCAACCCACTATCCGCTTTCCGAGTACCCTCTATCACGCTAGCCCGCTCGGGTTTCGGCCGCTCCCGCCATGGGACCGACCAAGCCCCGAACGCCTAGACGCTAAGGAGCCTCACTCAATGCCCGCTAAGCCTATCAAGGTCTGCCTCGAATTGACCGAAGCACTGGACGCCTACTCATTCGGCGAGCGCTGGAATGGTTTCGAATGCCCTTACTTCACGCGAGAGCAGGCTAACAGGGTTTTGGGAGCGTTCAACGCTTCCGGAATCGTGACTGTTTACTCGCTGGAAACGGACGCCTTTTATACGTGGTATCAGTCAGATTCCGAAACCCCGCCAGAGGCTCTCAAGCAATTGGAAAACGAGGAGCTATGGGAGCGATGGGACCGCCAGAACATTCCCACGGATTCCGGAACACTCGCCGCATGGCCCATCGGGGCGTTCTCTTACACTTGGATGAAAGCACAATGAAACAGGCCCAAGACTTCGGATTCAAAGCAGGCGACAGGGTCCGGGCGAAGCGCGAGATCGATCGCTTGCCAGACTTCACAGTGCCCGAAGGCACCCTAGGGACCGTGGTCCTTTGCATGAATTCGGTTGGCCTGCTCTCAGTGCTTCCGGACATTCAGATCTCAGGCGCCGAGCCATGGGAGAACGAGATCCAGTGGTACAGATCCGACGATTCCCTCGATGATATCCCCCAAGATTTGGAGCTACTCAAGTGAGCAAAACCCTCTACCTCGCCTCCCCAGGCCTAGTAACCCTCGTCCAGCTAGTCAGCACGCGAGGCAAACGCTCCACGGTCCGCACGCAATCGGGCGAGACCCGAACAGTCGACACGGCGGAGCTCCACGAACGCCTGGAGCTCGCGGCGCTCGAGGCGGTCCTAGGGAAGAAAGTTTCCGCCGCGGAGTATGACCTATCATGACTCTCAAAGAAGCACCGCTAATCCCTGCAAGCGGGTTCGGACACGAAACGACTCGCGAAGACTACAAGCGCCGAATCGCGTGGGAGCAGTGGGCCGCGGATGATGCTCGCGGGCGCGGATGGGGCGAAGCGGTCGCGCAAGGTCATGACCTCGCGAGGGTCGCTTACGAGCAGGAATTGCGACGCAAGTTTCTCGATGCTGCGGAGGTCAACGCCGACCAAAACGCCCGCGCAATCTCCGAAGGCCGAACGCCAGACGAGCAACGCCAGGTTTCCGCCTGGCTCCGTGGCGGCCCGCCGCTCCCGCCGAGCAAGGCCCCAATCGGCCGCATGGTAGCAACCGCCTACGACTGGTACGGCAACGTGCTTGCTCGCTACGAGGCAGACCACGCACAAGGCGCCACGATCCGGAGCATGATCGCTCGAATCGATGCAATCCACGCGAACAGTCATCATGCCAGCGTCCGGGCAGAGTTCACGAGCGATGGGACGTGTCATGGTCCGGGCCTCGGGCGTCTCCTCGCGAGTCGCGAGCCCCGGAGGCTCGAAGACGGAACCTTTTACCAGGGATGGATCGTAGAATGAAAACCAAAGAAGACTTCCTAGCGGCCCTCTGCGATCCTCGCAACACGAGCCTTTCTCTCGACTCCGACGAAGACCGTAAGCGTCTGGCAGGCTTTCTCGCCATGCGCCAGGCAACCGACGATCAACGCGCCACGCCCTACCGCGCTGGCAACACCCGAGGCGACGTCCGAAGCATCCTAGGCGCCCTCGCCTACTGCCACGAAAGCGCCGCATACTGGCTCTCATGTGACGAGCACGCGAAAGCGCAAGAGTACCTCGAAACCGCCGAACGCCACGTTAAGGCGCTAGTCCGGCTGAATGAGACACTTTGATTTTAAGGTCGAAGGAAACTATCATGTCAGATCCGGCCGTGTTCGAGCGTCTTATGAGCATGAATCCCAAGAACGCTCCCGTGGATGCGAGAACTCCAGCACAAATTGAAGCCGCTGATATCCAGCGTGATTACAATGAGACGTGTCGTCGACTCGATGCCATCGGCTTGGCAAATAAGTGGCTGAGAGTGTCGATGAGCAAGGTTTGTGGTCGGTTCGTTGGAGAGAGGGAAGTTGCGCTTTTGGTATGCCCCGTGACGGATAATCCAGGACCAGGACGCATTTGGCAGGCCGTGGTTGTCCCAACTTGTAGCGATGCTATTCGGCGCGAGGTAGAGTGGACGGGTACTAATTGGTTTACCGCACTCACGTCCGCTGTTTGCGACCTAATAGACGAGGATGTGCTAGATGTTGCGACACGGCACGGTCTCGATGCCTGGTTTATGTTCGAGGACATTCATGGAGAGGAGATTTTCCCATGAACGCTCGTAACGCGTTGCGAGAAGCCGAAAAGCTGTTTGGAGACGCGGCTTGGGTCGAGCGGTATCCGGCGAAGAAAACCAAAGTCTTCGGAGAATTGCATGTGGCATGTGCTCAGTTTGCGATCGGTCGCATGCTTCGAAACGGCGGTCGCGAAGTCTGCGGGCGCGGCCTCTCTTGGGAAGAAGCTCTTGATAATGCCAAAGTGAAGTCTTGTCGCTTGGCGGGCGAGGCGTCAAAGTCGCCTGAATCCAAGCCCAATGAAACCCCCCTCTAAACCCCCCAAGCCTCCGAGCCGCCCCACCATCATCGGCGTCGCTCCCGCGGCTCCCGCAAGCTCCCCAACCCCCACGAAACCACCCCTTCCGGCCTCGACCCGATACGCTATCATCCGAGGCAAGGAGTCTATTCGATGAAAACCCCCCTCTTCGCGCTTTTCCTCCTCGGTTGCTCCGGCCCCGCCTTCGAGTCCGCTACCCTCGAGGCCCCGCTCGATGCCACGGGCACCGTCCAGGATGCCCACCAAGAGCCTTCTGACGCGGGCCGCTCCACGGGCGGCGCTCCCGCCTCGGGCGACTCAGGCGCCACGGGCGGCGCTCCGGAAGCTACGAGCGACGCGGGCTCCACGGGCGGCGCTCCGGAAGCTACGGGCGGCACGGTCGCCACGAGCTCCGGCGGCTCGCCAGGCGGCTCGGGCGGCACGACGAGCACCGGAGGCACGACGAGCACTCCGCCAGCGGCTCCCTCGTGCGTCGATCCTCGGTATCCGGGGAGCGAAGCGGCGGCATGTCCGAGCGAGTGCCACGGACCGAGCGGCTACGTCGTGGCGTGTTGTTTTTGGGAGATCTCGGCGGGAGCTCCGGCGAGTGTCTACTCGTGTGGGTGCCCCACGTTCGACACGTTCGGGAATCAGAGGGAGTGCGCAAAGTGAAGTGGGAGATCGAGAGTATTCGTCTTCAGCTACAGGCCATCCTCACAGTGGTACCCGCGGACGCCCCACACCGCGAAACCGTGTGGCTCGCGACTCAGCGCATCCGCGACTTGCTGCGAAGCATCGAATCAGAATCCAAAAGGTGACCCGACCATGAAACAAGAAACCTACAAACAAGCCCGCGAACGCCTCCTAGCATCCCTCGCCGCCGAGGGCTTCACGACTCGCCCCGCGCTCAAGGTGCCATGGGCCGAGCCTCGAGACGGCTCATACCGCCTGTGGTTCAAGCCGCAAGCGGTCTACCTCAACGCGCATTCCCTCTGGGTCGATATTCGCGGCATGGAACTCCCCGTCTTCCTGGCTCTCGTCGGAAGGGCTCTCGGGCGGTGAAACCCCTCGAACCCATCGAACGAGCCATCCTCGACCGAGCGTGTCGCGGCGAGACTTGGATCGCATCCGACGACGAATGGTCCGCCGTGAAGATCCTTGCTAAGGCGGGATTCTTGCGCGAGGTAGACTTGGGCGGAGGGCTGTCCTGGTACCCCAACACCCCAGCAGGCGAACGCGCCCTACGCATCGATAACGCTTTTCGGAGGTCCCAGTGACCTTTCGACGCCCCTTGACTCCTCGCCACCCGTTCACTACCATGAACCCCGACGGACCTTCGAACACCCCCTAGGGCCCCGGCGCGGTTGTTGACTCCTTCCGCCCCGGGGCCCTGGCCTTTTTGGCGCGTTCTGCGATGATTCGTGAACGATGGACACCAAATCGGTTCTGGGCCTGGTCGCGGTGGGGGCAGTGATCGCAGCGGCGGGCTACGCCGGAGCCTTCGAGCACGTGAGCGACGTCGTGCCGAACACTCCGGAGCCTACGGGCGTTCGCGATGCGCTCCGAGCGAAGTACCCTGACGCGACGAGCATCGCGTTCAGCGGAAAGAGCTGGGCCGTGTCTTTCATGCGCGGAGGCAAGCCGGTCAGGCCGACACTCTATTTTCTTGCGAATGGAAGCCCGGTTTAGGCGCGTACAGGAGAAAGAGCATGCCGAAGAGAATCAAGTGCCCCGGATGTGGGGAGTACATCGACCCGTACCGTTCCGAGTGTGGTGGCGAGGGCGAAGGGATCTGTCCGGTCACCATCTTCGCCCAGGACATCGCGCGAGGCATCCCGCACAGGGCAGCCGTCGAGTCGTGGCGCGAGGCGTTCGACAAGAAGGGCCCGCCGTCGAAGGCGCTGCAAGAGCGTACGCTGGCGGCCCACGATGCCGTGGTCAAGCGCCGCTGAAAAAGCGCACCGCCACGCGGGGGTCTTGTTTCATGCGGGTGAAGCCATCCGAAAGCCCCGGTCGCAGGGTCTCCCTGCGCACCATGTTCCGCGCCGCGTGACGGTGCGCCATCCAAGCTAGCAGAACCGAGGGGGTTCCTGCTACGATCGTTCCCGGTGTTCCGAAGGAGTCAACTTTGGCGAGGTCTCGGCGTCGTGTAGGAGCTCCCCGAGCCCCTGAAATCATCCTGCGCCCCGGCGACGAGTCGGTACTGCGCGAGGCGGCGCGGCAGGTCGGGAGCGGCAAGCTCGCCGAGGCGTTCGGCGTCACGCGCGCCACGCTCCGGCGTTGGGTGAACCGCGGCATCACGAGCACGGCGGCGCGGGGCGCGAAGAAGGTTGCCGTCCGGAAAGCGCTAGCGAGCGCGGAGGCTCAGTCCCGCGAGGACGAGAAGACGTTCATCCGGCTCATGAAGAAGTCGGGGAACATCGAGCGACCGAGCGATCCAAAACGCACGGGACCGCCCCAGAAGCAAAAATTTCTCCTCCCGCGCATCCGGACGGGCGAGGGGCGGCGCTCGGGAAAGCTGACGGCGGGCTACCAGTGGACGCTCGGGATCCATCGCGAGGTCACGGCGGACGTGCTTCGCGAGTACGAGGAGTGGGCGTCGAAGCTCCCGCGCAAGTACCCGTGGTGGCAGTCCGTCGCCGTGACGAGCCAGTACGCGCTCCGGAGCTCGAAGCAGTTCGCGGGGTACAAGTCGCGCGTGATGCTGATCCAGTTCGCGGGCGAGCCGACGAGCGGCAACTTCCAGGTCGCCGCCGAGGTCCCGACGCCGCGCAGCCACGACAAGCGCACCGTCATCCGCTCCCAGGTGAAGCTCATCAAGGACGCGCTCGAGGACGGGCTCCTCCGCATGTTCGTCCACGCCTTCACGGTGTTCAACTACCGCATGAGGACCGAGCGCGAGGTGATGGAGTTCGCGTCGAGGCAGCGCCGAGAGCGCGAGCTACGCGCGGCGAAGAAGGCGACCCGCAAGAAGGCGCCGAAGAAGACGAAGCGCGTCGTGAAGAAGCGCGCGACGAAGAAGACCGCAAAACGAACGAAGAAAGTGACGAAGAAGCGATGAAAAAGTTTGCAGCAATCCTATTGACGCTCGCGACCATGCTGGTGGTCGGATACGGCTCGAAGCTCCACGCGGCGACGACCGTCTACGACACGAAGTCCGCGCCGGGTACGATGTGTCATCTTCAGGAGTGGGACGCCTATCCACAACCCGCGACGCCTCCGGTGGGGACTATTCAGAATGCCCGCATCATCCGGAATCTGGGTACTGTCCACGTGACTTCCTCTTCACCGGCAATGCCGGGAACGTCTCCCGCGTCGCCGAACATTCAGCTCGAATGTCCGATCGTGAGGGACAATTCGAAGAACACCAACGGAGTCAGTGTTTTCGTGTGGGTGTACGACGGTAGCACGACGAGCGCTGTGACATGCTGGCTCGTGTCTCTGGCACCGCACAACATGAACCCCATCCAGACGCTTACTCAGCAGTCGAGCGTTGCCGGCACCGGAGATTGGGTCATGTCATTCACGGCTACTACCAGCGTGGCGGACGGCTACTATGCGGTCCGGTGCGGCTTGGATTGGAACGACAAGGTATACGGATACGAGTGGTCGGAGTTCGGCGGCGACGCGAACTCGCTGTGAGTGAAAAGGAAGCCATCCAACATGATCAAGCAATTCGGTTTCGGTGAAGCCCTGAGCCGCATCCGGCAAGGGCAGGCGTGTTCCCGCGAAGCGTGGGGCGGTCGAGAGGCGCGCATCGAGCTGCACGACGGCGAGCTTCTGGAGTTTGTCCCGAACATCGGGTCGTTCTGTGAAGTCGAGCTGACGAGCGAAGACCTTCTAGCTCGCGACTGGTTCTCCCTCACCGACCGTTCCGACCGCGACGTACTCCTCGCGCTCGCAACCATCGCCGTGGGCTCCGGCGACGACTTCGATCGCCAGGACGTCCTCGAGGAACTCAAGGCGCATGACCGGCAGGACATCATCGACGAGGCACGCGAGCTTCTCGAAGAGGACGACGAGTGTTACTGTGTTCCACCGTGTGGAGTCACGGGTGAATGAGCTGGCATTATTCGCTGGCGGGGGAGGAGGCATCCTGGGCGGGCTCCTCCTTGGATGGCGTACCCGCTGTGCTGTCGAGATTGATCCCTATGCGAGAAGCATCCTACTCGCTCGCCAGCGAGACGGTTTCCTCCCCGAGTTCCCCATCTGGGACGATGTCCGCACGTTCGACGGGCGCCCGTGGCGAGGACACATCGACGTCATCAGCGGCGGGTTCCCCTGCCAGGACATCTAAAGCGCCGGAGCACGAGCCGGGCTCGCTGGAGAGCGTAGCGGCCTCTGGAGCGAGTACGCGCGCATCATTGGCGAGGTACGGCCTCGCTTTGTCTTCGCGGAAAACTCCCCGCACCTTCGCACTCGCGGACTTGTCACCGTCCTCCAAGACCTTGCCGGTATGGGGTATTCTGCGCGGTGGGGTGTGCTCGGAGCTCGCCACGTCGGCGCCCCCCACAAGCGAGACCGCCTTTGGCTCGTGGCCAAAAGCTCCGAAGGGTCTGGTATTCCCGAAAGAGAGAACGGAGTTCTCGACAATTTCGACGAAGCTCCGAGGGTCTCAAAGGGGAACGAGGGACGGGGTCGAGTACCGTCGACCGGAGTTCGAGAAACAGGTTTTTTTCGTTCCGGACGGGGAGATGTGGCCCACTCCGACGACTCGCGGGAACGAGAACAGCCAGTCGATGCTCAAGTGGCCGGCGCATCGGAAGATGTTCGCGACACTCGCGGCGACGCTCTATGGGAACAACAAGGGCGGCTCGGCGGGGCGGACCGGCAAGACGCGCGAGAGCTTCGAACGCGATGTTGGGATGTTCTCCCTCACCTTGAGGGAGTGGATGATGGGCTGGCCCATCGGGTGGACCGCGTGCGAGCCACTGGCAACGGACAGGTTCCAGCAGTGGCTCGACTCGCATGGGAAGCGTTGACAGCAGGAGAAAACACGTGACGAAAAAAGTAGATTTCAAGAACGGTAGACTCGTCGTCTCGCGCGGAGGCGTGACGAAGGCAGAAGCCAAGAAGAAAGGGCGTTGGCTCGGGCTCTTGGAGGGTGAGAACCATGAACACCCCGGGACCGACGATGATGCTTTGTGGGAGGTCGGGCAGGGCAAAGCCAGCGCTGCTATCGGCGCCGGTAGTCACGACCACTGGGGTGCGTATGCGGAGGGCTATCTGTCCGGGTACAGGGCGGGCGAGAAGAAGACGCGCAAGGTTGGCGGATACATCCTCAGGAAGCGTTGACAGCAGGAGAATTCACATGAAGACGGTTTCAATTCCAGGTTTCGAACGCTGCCCCCAGTGCTGGAAGACGAAGCCATCCCCCGACTTCGTCAACCGAGCCGGCTACACGGTGAAGCGTTGCCAGGCGTGCCGCGACAAGTACCGCGGATGGCAGAGCATGACGATCGCCGAAAAGGAGGCTGCTACCTCCTCACGCGCAGGTCTTAACGATGCGGGCCCCCTCCGCCTCTCACTCGTTCTCTCAAGCAAGAACCGGAAGACCGGCGAGATACCAGTCTCGATGACGAGCGCGGGTACTTGTCCTCCCTCGTGCGGCTTCTACGGCAAGGGCTGCTACGCCGAGCAACACCTCCTAGGCATGCACTGGCGAAAGCTTTCCGACGGCGAGGGGCTTTCCTGGGGCGACTTCTGCCAGGCCGTGCGCGAGCTCCCTCTCGGCCAGCTCTGGCGTCACAACGAAGCGGGCGATCTCCCGGGCGACGGCGACGTCATCGACGTCACGCGCTTCCTCGCGCTCGTCATCGCGAACCATGGGCGCCGCGGCTTCACGTACACGCACAAGCCGATGCGGGTCGAGGACATGGAGCCCGACATCAAGCAAGCGGACGCGCTCCGCATCGAGCGCCAGAACCGCGCAGTCGTCGAGGAGGCGAACCGCAACGGCTTCACCGTGAACCTCTCCGCCGACACGCTCGAGCAGGCCGACGCGCTCGCCGAGCTCGGCATCGCACCGGTGGTCGTGACGATACCTCACGATACACCGCGTCGGGCGGGGCTCCGCTCGCCCGCGGGGCGGCACGTCGTGGTGTGCCCCGCGGACGGGGAGAAGGTCACGTGCGCGAGCTGTCAGCTCTGTACCGTACGGACGCGAAAGAGTATCGTGGGCTTTCCGGCTCACGGCAACCGGAAACAGATGGTGACGAAGAAGCTCCGTCAGCTTCCGATGTTCCCGGGCGTGTGAAGACCGTTTTCGAAAAAAGGAGTCAAGCGTGAAAGACAAGCGGATTGTCGAGGTACTGTGCTCGCCCGAGCTCCTGCCGGGTGAGCGTTCGAGGGACCGGGTGAAGCGCCTGGAGCTCGCCGAGCGGGTGGTGTTCGAGGCAGAGCGGCGAGAGATCGGAAACGAGATTTCGTGGCGACTGCAAGAGCGCGACGGGAGCGAGCCGCATCGCGAGGCCATCTCGTACAGCCTCGAAGACGCCGTCACGAACATGAAGCGCATCACCAAGGAATCGCTGGAGCGGCTCACGACGTCCGAGCAGGCAGTGCTACGGCGCCGCGGGGTGCTCCGGTGACGGTTCGCAACTACCCGGATGCCATCTACGGCTGCGGGCACCTCTCCCCCATGGGTTGGTGTGGTGCGTGCGGCACTCGTGATCGCGTGTACGGCCCCGGCTCGCGCCCCATCGAGACCCGCGATCAAATCATCACCCGCGTCTCCGCCGCCACGCGCGAAGCGCTCCGCGGTCAGGAGTTCGCTTCGACCGATGACTTGCTCGGCCCGCCCGAACGCCCCTCGGCGTTCCTCCCGGCATGCTGTGAGGTCGACCGATGATGTTCGTCATGGGCTTCGTGACGTTCATCGCGCTCGGCATGCTCATCTTCATCGCGATCGAGGGAGCATGACTCAGCGGCTCCTGCTTGAAGGCGGCGCGTCTGTCGAGTGTCCAGAAGGCCCGAAGTGTCGGAAGTGTGGTCATGAGCCATGCGCGTTCTGCCGGGACTCCTGCGACACCATAGTAGACGGCGAGTTTTGCTCGTGCATTGACGACGGCTCCGGATGCGACTTCGAGCCGTCAGCGCTCGAGGCGTGGCTCCGCCAGGTCGACGAGCTCCAGGGGCGAGAGTACGAGCCCCCGAAGCCCGCCGAGACCGAAGAGGAGTGCGTTCTTCGGAAGCAACGTGAGGAGATTTCTTCGCGGATGCGGTGGGGTCAGTGGGTGCGAAACTCTGACGGCAAGACGCTCACGACGGTCGACGAGGTGCTCGAGGCGATGCGGTCCGAAGGCAGCGCGTTTTTCAAGTCGAGGATCGCTCCATGATTTCTCGCACATCATGCGGCTGCACCTGGCAGCGGGTGACCAAGCTCATTCGGGACGGTGTCAAAATATCCGGCGACATCGTCATCGTCCAGTGCCTCAAGCACGCCAGCGAGACGAAGCGTGCGAAGCGTCGCGAGAAGCGTCTGGGGGTTCTCAAGTGAGCGACTTCACCCCCCTCGAAGGCCCCGTCAAGAGTCGCAAGTTCCTCGTCTTCGACATTGAGAGCAAGGCCGACGACACGCAAGACGCCGGCTTCACGCGCCCCTTCCTCGTGGGCGTGTACGAGGGCGAGACGTACAAGGAGTTCCGCGACGCGCGGCCTGGCGAGGGCGACTGGGAGAGCCGGTACTACGAAGAGGGAGGTTGCATCGACCGTGCGATGCGAGAAATCCTTCGCCAGAAGTACCGCGGCTGGCACATCTACGCTCACAACGGGGGTCGCTTCGACTTCCTGTTCTTGCTACCGTGGCTTCGCCAGGTCGGCTGGGACCTCGGGTTCCGGTGGAGCATCATCCCGGTATCGTCGAGCATCCAGGTCCTCGACGTGTGGAAGATGAAGAAGGGGAAGGGCGGGGAGGTGCATCGCGCGCACCGCTGGCGCTTTCTCGACTCGTTCAAGCTCATCCCGACGTCACTCGACAAGGCAGCGAAGGCGTTCGGGCAGTCGGGGAAGGTGCAGCACGACCTCGACATGGAAGAGAACGACCCGCACTGGTCGGTCTACCTCGAAGCCGATTGCGTCCAGCTCTACGGAGTGCTCCAGAAGTTCCACGGCTACGTCGAAAACGTGCTCCTCGGTGAAGTTGGCATCACGGCGCCGTCAACAGCGATGAAGATTTTCCGACGCAACTACCTGAAGGCGAGCATCCCGCGCAGCATCGAGACGCACGAGTTCGTGCGGCGCGGCTACGTCGGTGGGCGCGTGGAGGTCTTCGAGAAGCTCGCAACGGAGCTCCGCTACTTCGACATCAACAGCAGCTACCCGGCGAGCATGCTCGAGGACATGCCCACAGGACCCGGGTTCTTCTGGGACGGCGCGCCGCCGTCGCGCTGCACCGATGGCGGCTACATCGGCTTTTGCGAGGTCGACGTGGAGGTGCCGGAGATGCACGTGCCTCCGCTCCCGCTCAAGCACGAGAAGACCGGCAAGCTTCTCTTCCCGACGGGGCGCCTGCGGGGCGTGTGGGACTGGGCGGAGCTCCAGATGGCCATGGAGGTCGGGGCGCGCATCACCAAGTGGCACAAGTCGGTGTGGTACGCGCCGAGCCCGCTTTTCCGGGAGTTCGTGACGGAGCTCTACAAGTACCGGGACAAGAGCCGGGCGGATTACGATGTGGGTCTCGCCGAGGTGGTGAAAATCATGCTGAATGCCACCTATGGCAAATTTGGTATGAAGACGCTTCGCCGAAAAATCTACTGTCACGACGACCCGACGATGCCGGAGAACGCAGTACCGGTGAACGGGAACCCGGATTCGATTCTGTGGGTGGCCGAGGAGGAGACTGATGCCCCCTACATCATGCCGCAGATCGCGGCGCACGTGACGAGCCTCTCCCGCATCCGGCTCTACACGAAGGTGTTCAAGGCGGCGTGCTGCAAGTCGTGCTGGCCCGAGCGATGTCGGTGCAAGAACCACGGGATTCTCGCGTACGGTGACACCGACTCGGGGCTCACGCCGACGATGCTCGAGACGGGCACGGCTCTCGGCGAGCTCAAGGACGAGTTCCCGGAGCAGTCGGGCAAGCTCATCGGGATGTTCATGGGGCCGAAGACGTACATCCTGACGACGGACGACAACCCCGAGTTTTTCTGGGAGGGTGACTACTTCGAGCGGGTGAAGGCGAAGGGCATCGAGCAGAAGGACCAGGACGTGCTGCTACGGCTCGCGGCCGGCGAGCGCATCTTCCAGAGCCGTCTCGAGAAGGTCGGGACGCTCGCGCGGGCAGGGTTCGAGAGGGGGCCTCGCATGAGGCAGATCCCTAGGCGAATTCTTTCAACCGAGGGCAAGCGTCAGATGCACGAAGACGGTTCGACTAGTCCGTACAAGATCGAGATGTGGTAAGGAGACTCCCATGGAAGAAACATTCGACAAAGAGAAACAGGCGAAGGTGATAGAGGCGATCGAGAAGTCGAAAGCGCTACTACGCGAAGCGGGCGCCGATCTCATCGTGGTAGCTTGCACGGCAGACCTCAGGAACGACCCGAACCGTCCCGAGTTCGTCACGCTGCGGCATGGAAATGCCGTTGGCGTTCTGGGCCTCATCACCTACTTGAGCGCTCACGCAGACGAGGAGCACCGTGTATTCCTCCGCGAAGCGCTGGCAGCGGAGCGAGGCGCATGAGCCGGTACCACAGCCCCCGCCCCGAACGTGCTTCCGACCGCGCATTCATCGACGCCTTCCGCGAGTGCCTCGGGCTCCTGTCCATGACGGACTGGGAGTCGGGCATGTACCGGGAGGCGACGAAGCAAGCGCGCGAGCGAGCCGTCGTCAAGAACCTCGGGAACTCCTACGCGAAACGCCCATGAGCCACCCCTCACCATTCCGCTACCTCTTCAACAAGCACCGCGACGTTCGCGCACAGTTCTGGCGCGACGCCGCCGCGGAGTTCCGCAAGGAGCTCCAACACCTCGACCTCGCGAACGCTTGCGAGGAGCGCGCGAACGACTGTGATCAGAAGTTCGAGCACTTCACCCACCTCCTAGGATCCGAATGACGAATGCCCTTTCTGTTCTTGCCGTGATGCTCATGAGCCCCACCTACGTGGGGGACCGCGGCGACTCGCCCGAAGCGCGAGCGGCGCTCTACCTCCCGGTTGCTGAGGCCATCGCGCGGGTGTCGGGCTCGCTCGAGGACGAGGCGGCGCTCGTCGCGCTCAGGGAGCACGAGACGCATTTCGCGCGGTACGTGCTGGAAGGCCGGTGCCTCGACGGGCCGCGGGACTCACGGTGCGACGTGGACAAGAAGACGGGGCTCCCGAGGGCGCGCGGGCCCTGGCAGGGGTGGTTTCGCTACTGCCGAGCGGAGGGCGGGTCGGTCCTGGAGCAAGACGCGCGGTGCGCCATCCAGAACCTCCACTCGGCGAAGCATCGGTGCGCGGTGCGGGCGCTCGACGTGACGGCGGGGATGTTCAGCGGGTACAAGGGGGCGAGCTGCCTCTGGCCCCCGGCCGAGCTCCGCGCCATCACCATGAGGCGGATTCTTCGGGAGATTCAGAAGTTGCCGCAGACGGCAACAGGCTAGAAGGCTAGAGGGCTAGAAGGCTAGAAGGCTAGAAGGGCTAGAGGGTCAGAGAGACCCGGAAAGAGAAATGAAGATGAGCCAGGAAAGCAAAGCGTTCGACGACCAGGTGGCGGAGCTCTCGGAGCGGTTCGAGAGCGTCGTCTCGAAGTACAAGCCCGACCCGACGGCTGCGGCGCTCGCGGCGGCGCTCGTGTCGGTGCGAGCGACGGCGCGGGCGGACGCGGGCAAGGCGGACTTCCTCGAGATGTGCGAGGCCGCGTGGAAATTGGCTGCGGAGTGACGTGATGCGGGACCGAGGAGTGTTCGACGACCTCGTCCGGGCGGCCGAGAAGGCCGTTTCCGAGGCGGAGACGCTCCTCGGTCTTTTCGATCGCGCGGGCATCGTGAAGACCCTTCGCACGCTGGCCGACGCCCTCGACCGGCTGCCGATGCTCCAGAACGACCTCCACATGGTCCGGGCGCGGCTCCGGGCGATGCAAGCGAGCGATCCGGACAAGACGCCGAGGGTCGGGATCTCCACTCAGATCGCCGCCGTCCGCCCGCCCGAGGACGAGGATAAAAAATAACTCGGGCGCGAGTTACTTTTTACGGTTGACGGTCTGCGCGGGGGTTGATAGTTAGTGTCTCCTGCTGACGGGGAGTGACTCACTCGAAGCGGCTCTTCGGAGCCTCTAAAGACCCTCACTCTCCGCCAGCGCAAAAAACCAAGTCCCTGGCATTTCGCTGGGGCTGACATGGGAGTTCGAAGCAACATGGCTGCAAGCAAAGCGACTGCGAAGACGGATCCGAGCACGAACGGTGGGGGCTCGGTGTCAGCGGCGGACGATGACTTCTTCAACGGTCTTGAGGAGGGCGGCGCTCCGGACATCGATGGCTGGTGGTCGGCCGAGTCGATGAAGCCGATCCGAGGGAAGTGTGTCGCGGTCATCGGCATGACCAACGACGACGGGAAGCCCCGCGAGGTCGTGCTCGTGAAGCTCACCCGACCGACGACGGCGACGACGGGCAGCGGCAACAACAAGGAGACCGTCCAGCTCGAGGTCGGACAGGTCGCGGCCGTCGGCGTGACGGCGAAGCTCTCGGAGCTGCTCTACTTCGTCGAGAAGAAGGGCGAGGTGGCCATCATGCCCACGGAGAAGGTGAAGCTCTCCAAGGGTCGCACGATGTGGAAGTACAAGACCCACTTCGACGAGGGCAAGCGCTCGAAGGACCCGGCGCGTCCGCTGGCGAAGATGGGCGCGAAGGGCGACGCGGACACCGACATCCCGTTCTGAGCCTCGCCGTCACGAAGCGTCTGAAACCATCCACCTGAAACCCCGAACAGCACCCGAGAGACCATGCGCCCACCTACTCCCCGCCCTCCTGGAGAGCATCTGGCCGTGGTCTCTCGGGTGCTTCGGCAAATCACCGTCACGAAGACCATGAGCCGGGCGCGCCGGAACAAGATTCTGGACGCCCTCCTCGTCATCCGAAACGAGCTGGAGAAAGAGATCGCGAAATGAGCAAGAAGAAGATTCAGAAGGGTCAGAAGGGTCAGAAGGGCCAGAAGGCTAGAAGGCCAGAAGGCCAGTCCCAGACGAAGAAGAAGCCCGGTCGCAAGCCCGGCGGCATCAACGTCTCGGCGTTCATCCGCAGCTACCCTCTCACCGACAAGGCTAGCGACGTCGCGCACGAGCTACACTCGAAGCACGGGATCAAGATCAGTGAGAACTACATCTACACCATCCGGTCGAAGATGAAGAAGCTCGCGGACTCGAAGGGCCTCGACCCGGCTCCGATCTCGACCACCGGAGCGCCTTACCGGGTACAGAAGTCCGGTACCAAGGTCTCCATCGACGACATCGTCTCTCAGTTCGTCCGCGACCTGAAGAGCGCCGTGGTCGACGAGCTCCGGAGCAGCATCCAGTGAAAAACGCCGGCATCCCGAGGTCGAGCGCGAGCCGTCCAGTCGCGGCTCAGGTGAAGAAGGACCGTCAGACCGTGCTCGGCCAGGATGTCGGCGAAGTCGTTTGCATCCGGGAGACGAACATGGCTGTCCTCGTCGAGTGGCTGGACTCAGACGAGCAGTCCTGGATCCCAAAGTCCTGCCTCAAGGAGGACGACAACGAAATCAACAGCCTCGGCGACCGCGGCGTCCTCGTCATCCCGCGGTGGCTCGCCGTCAAAATCGGTCGATGCGACCACAACGGCTACACGTTGAAAGGAGCTGGACGGTGAGTGGAATCATCATCATGGACGCCGAGGTCGATCTCCTCGAGTGGCTTGACACACATCAGCTCACCATTGCTGTGTGGAAAACGAACGACGGCTATATAGCGAAGTTCAAGCAACCCATTCATGTTGCGGAAGGAGGGTCTCCGCAACCGACTGGTTCCGATGCTCTGTCAGCGGTTCAACGACTCGTGTGGAGCCTTCGAGGTGCCAGGATCGGAACCACGGGCCCGTCAAACATCATCGTTCCGGAGTTCTCCGGAATCGAGGATGCCGTGAGAGGCGCGACTAGGACGTCTCTATCGACCAAGCGCTAGAAGAGAATCACCAATGAAGAGCACAGGATACCCCACAGGCGACGTGCAAGGTTCCTCGACTCCGAGGCTCTCCGAGGAAACCAAGGATGCCGTCCGTCGAGCCGTCGGCGTGCTCGAGGAGCAGGCGCAGAAAGAGAAGAGCGAGGCGGTCAAGACCTGGGCTCGGAACCTCTGCCGCGAACTCCTCGCACGCATCACGACCGGAGTGGTGCTCCTGGTCTTGCTCGTCGGATGCGAGAGCCGCTCGGACGAGCTTCGCACGCTCGACAGCTCGGGGTTCTCGAACGCTTCGCTAGGTGATTTCGCCTTTTTCAAGTGCGGCCGGGACGATGATCAGGGAGGCAGGGAGTTCACGGCGACGAATTCCGCCGGGAAGCGGGTGAGCGGGTTCGTCTGCTGCGGCATGACCAAGGGCTGCACGGTACGATTCTGAATGTGCTCCTGCCGTCTCCGAGACTGCCGCCCCGGACGCCCCCTCTGTCGGAAGGCTCGCTCGAAGACGCTCAAGTATCAGGTGTGCGAGTGCGGCGGCTACCACTTCCCGCACCGTCGAGGGTCGAAGCTCTGTAACCACCACCCGGAAGCCGCAAGGCACCAGTGGGAGCACCACACGGGAACGTCATGGCACGATTCAAGTACCTCTGCCCCGGTTGCTCGGCGCTCCGCTTCGAAGGCGGGGTGATGTTCGATGCTCCGTGCGCGAGCGACCTCGTACGCATCAAGCGCCTTGAGATGGTGCTACGGCGCAAATTCAAGGCGCTCCAGGGCGTGAGCCTCGTCGCGATTCTGGTGCGGCTCGCGGCGGCGGCGGTGCCGGGCGACGACGAGTTTCTCGAAGCGCTCCGCGGAGTGCTTCATCCGAAGGACTTCGAAGCGCTCCCGGAAGGTCCGGGGGAAGAAAAGGTGTTCTGATGTTCAAGCTATCCCCCAGGTTCATCGCCGAACAGCTCGGCTTCGGCGGGGACCCCGAGTCCCTGGAGCTCCTGACGGCGCTCTACTTCGCGTACGAGAAGGCCGTCGACAAGAAGGAGTTCTGCAAGGAGTGCGTGCGGCGAGCGCTGACCGAGCCCGACGGCTCGTGGGCGGCGCAGAAGAAGCGAGGCGTGTGATGTCGAAGGTGTCGTTTCCGGTCAGTGGCGTCTGGGACTACAGCGGCGGCGCGAGCATCGTCGGCGGGTACCCAGCAGGCGGCGGCGGTGGCGGAGGCTCGAATGATACCGTACGGCTAGGTGGTACGGGAGTCGCCGACACGAGCAGCGGCGGAAAGAGCGGAATCGCTGGACCGTCCGGAGTCGGGACGAAGGTGACCGGCTTCTCGGCGAAAGAGGTCCTCCAAAAGAACTCCCGCTACGGCAAGCCCGAGCCATACCTAGAGTGGCGAGCCGTCAAGGGGCTCGTCCAGACCATCCGCGGCGGCTACACGCTCGGCCTCTTCGATTCGGAGCACGCTCAGTGCCTCAAGTCGCCATGCGTTCTCTGCGTCATCCCGACCGGCGAGGGCTGGGGCGAAGACGAGCTCCGGCGACGCATCCAGGGCATGGGCGACGGCGTCGGCCGCTCGATGTACGCGCTCCGCACGTTCATCGCGGGCGGGATGACGTGCAGCGACGACAACACGCAGGATGCTTTCTGAAAGGTGATGCTCATGACTGGAAACAACACTTTGATCTTGAACACGGCATGCCTCATCGAAGCGGTGCAGATGTGGCTCGACTCCAAGTTCAAGGAGGGTGAGAGCCCCAAGGTCATGACGGTCGACAAGGACCGCACCGGGACTTACGGCCGAGAAGAGTCTTTCACCGTGACCATCTCGGATGTGTCTCCATGACGATGACCCGCCGACAGTGGGATTTCTGCCGCTACCGCATGGAAGCCGCCGTCGATGCGTTCTGCGACTTCCTGGTGTGCATCTCCTCAACCGTTCCCGACGTCCGTGTGAGAGGAAACGACGAGGAGCAACGCAAGTTCTGGATGGACTGGGCCTGCGCGCAGCATCAGGGAGCGCTCAATACGCTGGAAGACTGCTTTTCAGACTACGAGGACTTCCTGTGAGCGCCACCGTCGCCCGCCTTGTGCAAGACCGCATCCACGGCGCCGCCCACTGCTCGGCGCACGAGCTCCGAGTCGCAGCACGCATCGCGGAGCTGTGGGCAGAGGGCGAGGTCGGAGCTCGCGCGAGCGTGCAGTGGGTCATGAACAAGCACGGACTGACCGAGTACCGATTGCGAGTACGTCGCGCTCCGAAGCCAGGTCAGATCGTCGGAACCATCGAAGAGGTCCCGTGACCGGCCTCGACGAGGTTCTCACCATCGAGCTCATTTCCGAAGCTTCCGGCCTCCTGAACGGCGTCATGCTCGAGACGCGAGTTGGCTCTCCCCTCTGGAACGCCCTTAGCCCGCTTCGCTCCCGAGTCGAGAAGTCGTTCCATTCGCTTCTGAACCGGATGACCTGCGAGGATTGGCTGTGACCGACGACTACGTGCGCCGCCCCTACCCCGTGAAGCGCGGCACGGTCGACGCCAAGGGCATCATCCAGGCCCCGCCGCAAGAGCCTCGACCAGAGCCAGTCATGGAGAGGCTCGGCGGAGTTCCGGAGCAAGTCGAGAAGCCGACCGCTCCGGACGATTCCGAAGAGCGAGTCATCCGCCACGAGCTCCGCGCCTACGTGGAGCCGCCCCCGGGCGCCATCTGGACCTTCGTACCGCTCCAAGACGTTCTCGTCCTACCTGGAGCGATCTGTACGTCCCCGGCATGTCCACAGACGACCTTCCGAGGCAAGGTTCTCTACCTGGAGCCGGCGGAGGGGCTCTACATTCATCAGATCAAGGTCGGCAATAGATCTGTCGAGAGCGCATACGAAGGTCGCATTCCGGTAGCCGCCTATCATCCGGCGGCGCCGCTAGACTTCGGCGCACACAGCGTCGGCAATATCATCTGTTTCCGAGTCCAGAACGACTCCAGCACCCCCAAGCTATTCGCCGGAGCCATCATCGGTCTGGCTCCCAAGTCTTCCTTCTAGCCTTCTAGCCTTCTAGCCTTCTAGCCTTCTAGCCCTTCTGAGGTCCCATGTCCGAATCCGCCATCATCCTCATTCCCGTCTACCACCACATCAACTACCGGCTCCAGGAGCTCCTCACACGCACGCAGTTCCCGTGCATCCGAGCCTACGGGAACAGCGACATCGCGCTCTGCCGCTCGCGGCTCCTGACGACGGCGCTCCAGACGAAGGCGACGCGGTTTCTCTGGCTCGACGCGGACATGGTGATCGAGGAGAAAGACCTCTTCGACATGCTCACGACGGACGCGCCGCTCCTCTCGGGCGTCTACGTGACGGCGGACTGCGTCCCGTGCCTCCAGACGGCTCCGGAGTACGTCGGGAAACCCCTCCCCGAGTCGGGACGCATTCCCATCAACTGGGCGGGGTTCGGGTGCGTGAGCATGGCGCGCGAGGTCGCCGAGGCGGTCGTCTCAAGGCTCCCGTACTTGAAGACCGGAGTGTGGCCGGCGTTCTTCCCGATGCTGCTGGACGAGAGCGGCAAGGAGGTCGGGGCTAGCGACCCGACCGCGCACCACTGGTACTCGGAGGACATGTCGTTCTTCAAGCGGGCGAGGGATGCCGGATACCAGGCGGAGCTGCAATGCGACGTGAGGCTCGGGCATCTGAAAGAGATCCCGATCCCTGTCATGGCAAATCAGGCCCTCCTCGCCATGGCAAAGGGGATGGGGGCGTGAGGGGGAAGGGCTAGAAGACTAGAGGGCTAGAAGGCTAGAAGGGCCGGAGCAGAGACGAGAAAAGACCGGACTGGATACGCCACCAAAAGCCGTGATAGCGTCCCTTTCATGAAACTCGAACCTCTCGCCCTGGACCACGACCGTCTGACGCTCTCCGCGCCGGACGGCTTCTCCCCGATGAACACGTCGCTCGTGCGCGTCGGGGAGACGCTCTACGCCTGCGTGCGATGCGTCGACTACGACCTCGCGGACTACTCCACCGAGCACGGCACCGGCCGCCCCCGCGACCCGAGCGGCATCCAGCACTCCCGGTACCGGATGCTCGGGATGAAGACGGGCGCCTCCGGGCTCTTCATCCTCGACTTCTGGAACCTCGACACGAGCGCGTGCTGGCCCGCCGAGTACGAGAAGGACGGCACGAAGCTCCGCGTGAACTCCCAGGGCTACTGCGACATTCGGCTCTTCCGGGGCCCCGGCGGCATCATCCACTTCACGGCGACGTGTCTCCACGTGACGGGGTTCGAGGGTCTCGAGCGCCAGGTGCGCGGGTGGCTCACGGACGACCTCCGGAAGGTCGCGGGCGTGCTCCCGCTCGACTTCCCCTTCGGGGTCCGGCACGAGAAAAACTGGCTCCCCTTCATGGCGAAGGACTTCAAGGGGGAGCCCGAGGTCTTCTTCGTCCACTCGTACGATCCGCTCACCATCTTCAGCGAGAAGTCGACCTACCGGTGGGACATCGGAGGGGCCAGAAGGCCAGAAGACCAGAAGGCTAGGGGGTTGGATTCCAGATCTGCCTCTGCCTCTGCACCTTCTAGCCTTCTAGCCCTCTCGCCTTCTAGCCCCTCTCTCTGGAGAGGCGGCGCACGCCCTGTCCCGCTCCCGGACGGGTCCCTGCTCTTCATGGTCCACCAGACGTACCAGGCGGGTCTCCGGCGGGCGTACTCGCACCGGTTCGTGCGGCTCGAGATGAAGGGCGCGGACCTCTGGGACGCCGACGTCTCCGTGAGCCCCGAGTTCGTGATGCACCACGTGGGCGTGGAGTTCGCGATGGGGCTCGACGTCCACAACGGAGTCGTGACCATCACCTACGGCGTCGAGGACAAGGAGTCGTGGTACATGCAAGTACCGCTCGATGCGGTGCTGGGAATGTTGAGGCCGGGGTGAGAGACCAAGAGACCAAGAGACCAAGAGACCAAGAGACCAAGAGACCAAGAGGGCAGGCCAGACATGACGACGAAGCTCAGCAAACAGGTTCGGGAGTTCCACGAGAAGTTCGGCATCACGGTGCGGAAGACGCCGACGGTGCCGAGCGCGGAAGAGATGAGGCTTCGCGCGAAGCTCATCATGGAGGAAGCGATCGAGGTGCTCGAGGCGATGGGGGCCGGCGAGAAGCACCTGGAGGCACTACGGTCCGAGGTGAAGTGGACCATCCGGACCATCTACGGAGACAACATCGACCTCGTCAAGGTCGCGGACGGCTTCGCAGATCTCGACTACGTCGTGGAGGGGGCTCGTTCGGTGTTCGGCATCGACGGCGAGCCCATCGCGAACATCGTCCACGCGGCGAACATGCGCAAAGTCGGCGGTAAGCGGGCGCCGGACGGCAAGGTCTTGAAGCCCGAAGGGTGGATGCCGCCGGACGTCGACATCGGCACCGAGCTCCTCCGGCAGAAGGACGCCGCCGACGAGCTGGAAGTGGTGCAAAACCTTGCCACAGGACCAACGGCAAGCAGCCCGAACGCTCCCGCTCCGACAGGGCCGACCCCGTCAGCGCCTCGTCGCAACGAGCCCCGCGTGAAGGCATCCGACGCGACGCTCTCGGTCGACGGCCCCGACCACTACCTCTCACACCCGTCGGGAGTCGAGCCGGTGGACATCGTGGAGTGGCTCTCTTCCTCCCTCGCGAACGTCATCGAGTACGTGTGGCGCGCTCCCTACAAGGGCGACTACAAGAAGGACATGACGAAGGCGCTCTGGTATGCCGAACGCGAGGAGGCGCGGCTGCGGCTTCATCAGGGAGACGTGCGCATCCTGGTACTCTCGACGCCGGTCGTGAAGCGGATGCGCAAAGTCATCGACGCCGAGACGGAGGGGACGACGCTCCGGCGCATCCTCTCGGAGCTCTCGAAGACGGACGACACGCTCCACTTCGAGGAATTCCGCGGCGGCGTGACGGCGCCGCCGATGGTGACGCACTCGGATCTCGTGAAGGTACGGGACATCCTGCGCGCAGCGGTGGCGGAGATGACGCCATGAACTGCAAAATCTGCGGAGAGCCGTACGTGCAGTGCGGAGGCTCGTTTCGAGGAGTGGTAGCGTTCGGGTGCTTGGCACATCCCGTCCAGCACGTCTATTCAGACCAGATGAGACCGTCAGAAGCCGAGGCACTTCTTGCGGAATCGGAGAGACGGAACTCCGCGTCCCGAGAAGAGTACGCGAAGCGGGAAGGACACTCGTCATGGGACTCGATGTCGAAATCGAGGTCGAAGTGAGCGCGCGGCGCGTGCGGCTCGTGCCGAAGCCGGTCGAGTACGGCAAGGAGCCCGTGCGGGCGGGGCATCTGACGGAGACCGAGTACGGACTCCGGGAGACGCTGGAAGAGCTCGACGGGTGGCTCGACGACTCGCGGCCGATGCTTCCGATCGAGGTGGGCATCTCGGCGCGGTTTTGGCTGTACCGGCTCCGGCGGCACTGCCAAGAGATCGCGTCTTGCATCGAGCAACCGTTCACGGCAGATGCCCTCGAAGAAGTGGTGGAGAGGTGTGCGAAGGAGGTGACGGGAGAATGAACGTTGATAATTTGGGCGGTGTGTGGGGAGCGTTCCGAACGGCATCAGGCATATGGGAATCGGTGCTAGCGTCCGAGGCGATCGTCTCCGTCTACCGAGACACCATGTTGCAACGCCTCTGGGAGAACGTCTGCCTCGACGTTGCAACATCGAACCGGGCTCTCGCGAAGCGCCTCAGGTATCCTGGCGGTCGCAAGTACAGGTCTGCCAAGAGGCGCATGCTCGCGATGTGCTGCAAGGTCTACGGAGAGGCGAGGGTGGCGATTCCATGAACCACTGTCGTCAGCGATCTGGAGACCATCACAATGGCAACCCGTGCAAAGCTTGCGGAATGTCGTGGCAAGAGCCGTCCACGACCGATAAGCTTTATCGACGGTGGCAAGGACAGCGCATCGCGACCCTGGAGCCCCATTACTCCAAGCACGTCTTCGCGATGACGGTAGAGGGGCTGCACGGGAAGGGTGAGATTGCGGCCGAGCTGGCGTGGCGGGACGCTCTGCTCCAGAAGTACCGCACAGCTTCCAGCTCATACACTGGCGAGACCTTCGAAGAGGTTCGGGCTCGCATCGACCCGGAGTGGAAATCATGATCGACGTACACGACTTGAAAGCCATCGGCGACGCGGCCGAGGCCATCAACGGGTGGTGGAGCCGCCAGAGTGGCGAGCTGCTCTACCGGCTCATCAAGGAACTCCCGGACGTGAAGCACCACGCATTCGTCGAGATCGCTCGCTCGCCCGACGTCGTCGAAATCGGCGCATGGTGTGGACGCTCGACCGTGTGGATTGCGGCGGCGCTCGAGGCGCGCGGCGACGGCGGGGTGTGCTTCTCCGTCGACACGTGGAAGGGCACTCCGGGCGAGCACAACAAGTACCTCGCCGAGATGTTCGGACCGGACTACGATCTCCTCGAGCTACCGCTGCGCAAGGTCTGGAACGAGAACCTGGAGCGGCTCGGTCTCGACGAGTCAGCAATCCCGATCACTGCCGGCGCTCCCGTGGACGCCGACCTCGGCATCGATGACATCGACGTCCTCGTCATCGACGGCGATCACTCGTACGAAGCCGTCAAGAAGGACTTCGAGACGTGGGGCCCGCACGTCGTGCCGGGCGGCTACCTCATCTTCGACGATGTGCCGACGTGGCCGGGGCCGACGCGGCTGCACAATGAGATCCGACTCGGCTACGGGCTCGCCGAAGCGTGCCCGTGGAAGTTCATCGCGTACTGGGACAACCAGGCCGTCTTCAGAAGGCTAGAAGGCTAGAAGACCAGAAGGCTAGAAGGGCCGGAGCAGATGAGAGACCATCGAAAATTGAAGGTGTTCGAATTCGCTGACGAACTAGCTCTCAGCATCTACAAGACCACGAAGGAGTTTCCGAGAGAGGAAATCTACGGGCTGACAGCCCAGCTACGTCGGGCGGCAGTCTCGACGGCATCGAACATCGTCGAAGGTAGCGCAAGAGACACGGAGGCCGAGTATCTCAGGTTCCTGGACATCGCACACGGGTCGGCCAGAGAGGTGGCGTATCAGCTCTCCATTGCGATGCGGCTCGGGTACACGAGCGACAATCGTGTGGAAGCTCTTGCGGAGAAGACGGCGATGATGCTCGGGGCGCTCATCAGGTCGCTGCGTTCCGGTCCGACCTCCTAGCCTTCTAGCCTTCTGGTCTTCTAGCCTTTCCTGAGCACGTCCCGGACGAGGTGCTTCAAGACCTGCCCCTCGTCCGGGTTGGCCTCGTCGAGGTGGTCGACCCGGAACGTGCCGTCTCGGAGCACGTGGAGGTGCTGCACGTTCGTCTTCCCGGGCTCGCGGTACTGGGCGACGATGCTCGGGTGGTGGCGCCACTGCCAGGTGGCCTTGCGGTACGTCTTCCCGTTGAGCTTCACTTCTCGGGGGAAGCCCGAGAACGGCCACGCACCCGTGATGGCGGGCGACACGGGAATCGCGCCGACTCTGCTCTGCTCTGCCCTTCTAGCCTTCTGGCCCTCTAGCCCTTCTAGTCCTCTGCCAGCTATCTTCTGACCGCTCGGGAGGTCACGCGATGCGAGGAGGCCCGGATCGTTCCGCGTGTCGTAGACCCACACGCCTGTCCCAGGCCACACGAACCGGTAGAGCTTCGCTCCGAGGTAGTCCCGCTTCGTGTTGAACTCGTACTGAAAGGCGTCCTGGTCGCTCATGTGGAGCGGGCCCACCCACGCGGCTCGCCCGGAGTCGTCGACCACGTACCAGCAGAACCAGCGGAGCTTCCCCGGCGTCCCGCCCACGTGCGGCGTGCCGGCGGCGGCTGCCTTCTTGCGCGCCTTGTCCTCCTCGTCGGCTACGTCGGCCTGCGTGCGCCAGCGAGAGGCGGAGCCGGAGGCGATGGCAATGACGAGGGCGAGCGCTGCAAGAATCGGCATCGTGGGTCAAAGGGTACCCTCGCCGGACGGGGCGTCGCAAGCTCGCGCACGCACCGCCGGCAGATGCGCTTCCATTTCCCGGGGAAAGCTCGGTAGTTGAGCGACCGGTGGCACTCGAGGCACGTCCGGGGCTTCTTCCAAGAAGCGCCCCGACCGCGCTTGCCCGCCTTCTTCTCGGCCTTGAGGTGCCGGAGGTTCGAGGAGAGGCGGGCGAGCTTCGCTTCGACGTCGGCGAGGGTCACGGATACCAGTCCGCGACGAGCACGAGACGGTTTTCAGGCCAACCGAAGTGGAGGTAGAGCTTCGGGTCGCTCTTCCACCAAAAGCAGAGCGCGACGGACTTCGGGCAGCGAGACCAGGTCACGAACCGATGCACTTCACGATCTCCACCGCCATCGACCACCCATACTCCGTCGGCTCGAAGCGAGCGATCGGCACGAGTGGCCCGCGCTTCTCGTTGAAGTGAGGGTCGAGCGTCTTCGCGGCTGAGAGTTCCGCGAGGGTACACCGGTAGAGGGCGATCTTCCGACCCTCGTAGTTCGAAGCGTCCGGCCACACCACCTCGGCGGCGATATGTCCGTTCGCCACGAAGACCCGCTGGATGTGGAAGCGCGCCGGTATCGGGTCACCCTTCCGCGGCGATGGAGTCTCACGAGGAGGCTCCGAGGGTCCGAATGCCTGCCTGATGGTGGCAGCGGGCTCGACGCCGCGAGTGGGCTCTTGGTACCCGCAGCACCGACGTGATGACCCGAAAGGAAATCCCATTCCCATGGCTCAGGTCTCCGCCGCAAACTTCGCCGTCGTGACGACGTTGAGGATTTCGTGGAACAGCGGATTGTCGTGGGCTATGCGGACGTAGGAGTCGTCGCCTTCTCGGCCCGCGCAGAGCTCGACGACGCTCCACGCCTGCTCGTCGGCGGTCAGACGGACCCACAGCGACCGGCGGTTTGCCGAGCACCGTTTTCCGATCTCCGTCCACGTCCCATCTTTCACATCACGCATCACGCCCTCCTCAGCTTGAATTCGGAGTCTTCACCCTTGAGGTACCGCAGCACGCTCCGGATGATGGCATCGGCGTAGGCAGGATACTCGCCTTCTTCTAGCTGGGCGATCTTCTTTCCTACCAGGTCCGACCTCGCCTTGCCGGCGAGCCCGCTCGGAGCCCGCTTCGGTCGCGAGACGATGCGCTCGAGGAGCTTCATTTGCTTCGGCTCGTCGGGCTTGAGCGAGTCCTTGTCGAGGAGGAGTGCGATTTTCTTGATCTCACTCACGTTCGGCCTCGACGGCCCCATCTGCTCGAGGTGCTTCCGCACCTTCGGCGCAAGGCCGCGAGCGATGGTGATGCAAATCGAAACCCACGTCTGGGTCTTGCCCACCTTCTCGGCGATCATGCGCTGCGTGTACTTCTCCTCCTCGATCATTCGGATGAACCGGTCTCCCATGTCCCAGTAGGAGACGTCCTCCCGCTGGATGTTCTCGAGGAGCGACTCGACCGACCCGCTCGTCGTGATGACCTTGCACGCGACGGGCTTGTCTTCGTGCCAGATGTCCTTCTCGACGAGGAGCCGCATCGCCTTGAGCCGCCGGTTGCCCGCGTCGACCTCGTACCTCCCCGTCGGCATCTTCCGGACGACGAGGTTTTCGAGGAGTCCTGATTCGGCGATCGTCTCGGCGAGCGCGGGGATGTTCGTGTAGACTTTCCTCGCATTCCCCGGCGAGTGGTCGAGCTTCGAGAGCGGGATGTCGACGACGGAGCTCATGCCGGGAAGACCTTGCCTTCGGTGGTGTGCGTGCTCGTGAGGAAGGTCGACATCGCTTCGTAGCAGCGGGGACACAGGTCCCAAGACCGCTGGGTGTGGTTTCCTTTTCGGAGCTCCACGGTATTCCTTTGAACGTCACTGGTCGTCATCGGGCAACGGTCGCACTGCACTATCAGCATCGCTTCTTCCTTCACTGACCACTTCGCTGGTCACATCCATTGAGATCACGTCGTCTCGTATCCATGCGAGCACTCGTCCGTGCGGGGAGCGGAGCCGGCAGGGTCCGTGCTCGGCATAGATCCGAGCCCGGAGCAATACCCTCCGGCTGTGGCTCTCTCGCCACTCCAGATACTCGCTCCACGTCAATTTTACGAACTGCACGCCCCCGCGAATTTACAGCCACTCCACTGGTAAGAAAACCGTTTTCTTAAAACCCCCCGATTTTACACGGGAAAACGGTTCTGCTAGTTCCTGAACCTGTACACCCGCGGAAGGTCCCGCAAGGCGCCGCCGCACATCCCAAGGAAAAAACGAAAATGCCGATGATCAGCGAGTCCGCGCTTGCGCGAGTCCAGTCCGCCCTCGTGGGGGCATCCACCAAGGCCAACCGCTACGCGGAGAAGGCCAAGGAGAAGCAGGCCGAGATGGTGAAGCTTGCCGAGATGGCGGGCGGCGCTGCGGCGGCCGGCTTCGTTCGCGGCAAGATGGAGGACGCGGACGGCTCGTGGAACGTGCCGGGCACGACCCTCGACGTGGAGCTCGTGGCGGGCCTCGCGATCTCGGGCGGCGCGCTCTTCGACCTCTTCGGCGAGTACGACCACGACGCGCTGAACGTCGGCGGCGGCATCCTGGCGCACTTCGCGGGCCAGGTGTTCCGCAAGTACGGCAAGAGCGGCAACTTCGCGCTCGTCGCCGGCACGCCCATCCTCGGCGCGACCATCGTGGGTCACCAGCCCGGCGGCGACGTCGAGGCGGCCCTCGCGGCGCTGCGCTGAATGCGGAGGGCTAGAAGACTAGAAGGCCAGAAGACCAGAAGGTCGGACCCTCTAGCCCCCTAGCCTTCTAGCCTTCTAGCCCCTCTCCAATGACCAAGCGTTCTTCCCCGGGTGACACGTCCTTGCCGGCCTTCGAGGTCGGCAGGGGCGTTCGTCGTGGTGGGGGAGGGCGGCACGGACGTCGAGGCGGATGGTGGGGTCCATACCCGCAGGACACCATCTACGTTCTCGACGATGACGGCGACTCAAACAGCGGGACTCCCAGCAACAAGGACTATCAAATGCACAACGACGACGACATGGGCAGCATCGGTGGGTTCGAGGACATCGTGGGCGGGCAGCAGGAAATCATCGGCGAGATCGCCGTCGGGGCTCTCCTCGACCACGCGGCCGACGAGATGATCTCCGGCAACCCGAGCACGGCCCTCGCGGAGCTCGCGGTCGCGCGCCGCGCGGTCCCGAACGCCGTGGCGGTGTTCCAGCGCAAGCTCTCGGCTCGCCGCCGGCAGCCGCTCGGCTTCTCGACGGTCGCGGTTCCCATCGCGACGGGCGTGGACGTGACCGCGGTCGCGACCCCGCAGCAGCTCTTCCGCTCGAAGCGGATGGTCATTCCGTCCACGGTCGCGACCGGCATCGTGGTCACGGACGTCAAGGTCGGCAACAAGAGCCAGCTCGTCGGCACCGACAACCCCATCACGGGCGCGATGTTCTCGGAGCTCGCGGTCGGCACGTTCATCGACTTCCTGACGGCGAACCTCGGCAACAAGGTCGGCGTCATCATCCAGAACCTCACCCTCACCGCGACGACGTCCACGACCGTCACGATGATCGGCGTGGTCGCGGAAGCCGGCTGAACCCCGAGCGGGCATCAGGCTTCCTGATCCCGCAAGACGCTCCCTGCGACGGTTGGAACCACAGCAGGGCTGCCGCCTGATTCACGTGTACCTCCCCGCTCCGCGTCGGCTGGTGCCATAGCGGAGTGTGAGGGAATCCCCCTCCGAAAGACCCCCATGTACGTTGCGATCGGACTCGGTGACTCTGCTCAGCTTCGTCGCTCGAAGTATTTCGCCGAGGTCATCCGCATCGTGCTCTACGCGCTCGTTGCCGCAGACCGCGCGTACCTGAAGACACACCCCACCTGCCCCCTCCTCTACGATTCGGGCGTCGTCTACAAGAACGAGACGCCGGCCCACATCACGACGTTCGAGCGGCAGAACAAGACGCGCATCGAGCGCTTCGACGACATCCCCACGTGCATGCAACGTGGGTGGGCTGATTGCTTCCCTGAGGGGACTCTGCTCCTCACCGAGGGGCACAAGATCGTTCGAATCGAAGACGTCAAGCCCGGAACCAAAATCTGGGGGCTCCACGAGTGGACTCCCGTCGAGGCGAAGACCTTCAAGGGAACGCTCGACATCGACGCCGTCCGTCTGAACAACGGCTCGACGCTCTGCCTCACCGAAGACCACAAGGTCTACGTGCTAGAGTGCCCCGAGCACGGGCATTGCGAGAAGCTCTGTTCGTGCCCTCCCGAAGCGCGTCGCGAAGTGCGGATGCGAGTGAAGGACCTAGAGCCCGGCATGGTGCTCGCCACTCCGAAGCGCCTTCCTTTCGGCTCGGAGGCCGGAGACCCCGATCGCGCGTACGTCGAGGGACTCTACGTCTCGGATGGCTGGAGCGACAAGACCCGGAACAATCGGTTCTCGATCTCCGGCAAGGATGGCTTCCCGAAGGAAGACCAAAAGCACGAGGTCGAGCGCATCGCGAAGAAGCTCGGTATGCCGACGACCTGGCACGAGCGGTACATCACCGTCAACGATCCGGATTGGGCCGTGCGAATGCAGCTCATGGGCGGTCACGCCCCGGAGAAGCGAATCCTCGACCTGAACCTGAACGAGTCGATGACGGTCGCGACGGTTCGCGGCGTCATGGCCGACAGCGGAAAGAACTCAACGGGTCCAGGACGCACCTTCACGACCACTTCGCGTGAGCTCTCCGTCCAGATGCGGGTGCTCCACAAGATGCTCGGTCGGACTTGCGGGTACAGCCACATCGAGAACCACGGCGGGCTCGGAAAGAACCCCATATACCGGCTCAACGTCCGGCAGAAGAGCGAAGGGGTCGAGAAGCAAGAGAAGCTTCTACGTGTCTCCGAAATCGAACGCTCTGTCGGCGAGGCTCCTTGCTGGGACATCCAGACGGGAGACCACAAGGTCTACCTACCCGAGCACGACGTCACCGTTTCGAACTGCGACGACATCGCGCCTTGGCGCGTTGCAGAATTGCGAGAGCGCTTCGGAGAAGAGGCGACGCTTCGCGTGACGTGGAAGAAGTTCCGCGGTCGCAAAGTGTTTCATATCCAGGTGCGCCGCGCTGACGGCACCATCGAAGACCCGTGCGTTCATCTCGGCATGCCCACAGGCGACGCCGGAGACGCTCTGCCGAAGACCTGAACCAAGGACCAATCCCCATGCCCATGCCGCTCCTCCTTCCCGCTCTCGGCGCGCTCGCGCTCCTCGGTCTCGCCGCCTCGGGCGGCAAGAAGTCGCCCTCCGGGCTCCCGCCCGGCGTCACGCCGCCGACCACTCCGCCTCCGGATGCCCAGGTCCTCCCGGACAGCGTCCAGAAGGAGCTCGCCAAGGCCGTCGCCAGCATGAACCCTCAGGCGATGATGGCCTACGCGAACGAGGTCGCGAAGAAGTACCCGTACGCCGCCGACCAGCTCCGCAAGGCCGCGGGCCAGGTGGCGATGACCGGCAAGGCTCCGAAGCCCGTCTGGACTCCGCCCGCGGCGCCGGCCGCGACGGTATCGACTTCCGCGGCTCCCTCGACGCCCGCGGCGGTTCCCTACTCGGCTCCCTCGGGAGGCTCCACGTACGTCGTGAAGAGCGGCGACACGGGGCAGAAGATTGCCCTCGCCTTCACCGGGGACAAGAACCGCTGGAAGGAGCTCCTCACCGTCAACCCGAAGCTCAAGGACGCGAAGTACGGCATTCGCCTCTACGCCGGGCAGACCATCAACATTCCGTCCGGCTGGGGCTCTGGCGCTTCGGCCTCGAGCGGCCCGTCCGCTTCCGAAGACGCGAGCATCCGCGCTCAAATCTACCAGGCGACCGACCCCGCGACGCTCGACGCGCTCGCGAGCGCTCTGAACAGCAAGCCGGGCTATCAGTCGCTCGGAGCACTCGCGTCGCAGCGAGCGGCCGAGCTTCGCGCGATGGGCGCGACGGCGACCGGCGTGCAGCAGGTGCAGCAAATCCTGAGCGCTCCCGCGAGCGCTTCGGGCGGCTCCACCTACGTCGTGAAGAGCGGCGACACGGGCGAGAAGCTCGCTCTAGCTTTCACCGGGGACAAGAAGCGCTGGCCCGAGCTCGCCGCGGCGAACCCGAAGCTCAAGGACCCGAAGTACGGCATCCGCCTCTACGCCGGGAAGACCATCAACCTCCCCGCGTCGTGGCAGACGCCCGTCGATGCGGCTCCGGCGCCCGCGCCGCTCCCCCCGCCCGTCATCACCACTGCGGCTCCGGCTAGCCCTTCTAGCCCCTCTAGCCCTTCCGTATCCCCCCTCTCGGACCTCCAGCTCAAGACGGACGCTGTCGCGACCTACATCAAGGGCTCTCGGAAGGGCAGCGAGGACACGCTCATGATCAAGAACTGGCAGACCGCCGCGGGGCTCCCCCAGGCGGACGGCAAGTTCGGGCCGTCGAGCGCCGAGCGCATGGCCGAGCTCGGGGTCTCCGTGCTCCCCATCGTCTGGTACTGGCCGAAGGCGAACGCGGCTTCCCGCGTCGTCACGTACAAGAAGCGCCTGAACGAACTCGCGGCTCAGGCGGACGCTGCCGGCAACTCCGACCGCGCCACTGCGCTCCGCGCGAGCGCCGCTCGAGACAACGGACAGTCACGCCAGACCGCGGAGTGAAGGCGCACCCCCATGCTGCGCAACGTCTTCGCCTACGAGTCGAATTTCATCGGGCCTCGGCACCTTCCGCCGGGGCCTGGGGGGCTCGATCTCGTTTCGCCCGAGGAGAACGACCCGGAGGACCAGTCGTGCGTTCCGGACCGTCCGATGCAAGTTGCCATCAACGGCTGCCTCATCGGCGAACTCCCGCGCGTCGTGCGCTACCGGGAGACCGGCATCGGCTGCGGTGTCGGCGCGCTCGTCATCGGAGCCGCCGACGTCGCCATCCCGGGCGAGGGCGTGCGAACCGTCTACGGCGCTCGGCTTCTTCGGGACTCGGACTCGTTCTGTCCGCTCGAGGTCTCTGGCGAGGCGCTCTACGTCGGCGCGTTCACCTCGGCAGTGCTCCCCTACCCCAGCATCCAGGCGCCGAACGGCTGGGACCGGTCCGCGCGAGACCTCGGTGCTGACTGGTACCGGAAGTATGGGAACGTGCCGGACGATGTGGCGAAGACCCTCAAGGGAATTCGACATGGCATCGTCCTCGCGGCTGGAGCGGGAGACGAGACGGGGTTTCAGTGGTCGCACCAGATCGCCGACTACTACATCCGCACCGGTCGACTGCCGGACAAGGAGACGAAGGCGCGTCTCATGGAGACCGCCAAGCGCATCGTCGCGCAGCACGTCGCGGACTACTACGCAAACAAGCCGAGCTTCCTCTCGGGCGTGACGCATCCGTTTGCGGCCGCCGCGCGGTGGGCGGGTCACTCCGTCGAACACGCTCGCGAAGCGGTCGAGAACATCCCGGTCGTGGGTCCTGCCATCCACACCACCCTTGCATTCACCCCGCTCGGGCTCGCCACCAAGATCGCGTCCGGTGAGAACATCTCACAGGCGGTAGTAGGTGACCTGAAGAGCAAGCTCGCGGCGATCAAGGACGTCGCTCCGTATGCCGAGACCGTCGTCGCGATGGTGCCGGGCGTCGGTACGGGCGTCGCGGCTGCCATCGCAGCGTCAGCCGCTCTCGCGCAAGGCAAGAGCATCACCGACTCGCTCATCACCGCGTGCCGCGCAGCGGTCCCGGGAGGCGCGCTCGGTCAGATGGCGTTCGACACCGCGCAGAAGATCGCTTCTGGCGCAAACGTCGCCGGCAGCGTTCTAGAGGCGGCCCGCGCGCAGCTCCCGCCCGAGGCTCAGAAGGCGTTCGACATCTCGCTCGCCCTCGCGCACGGCCGGAAGCTCCAGGACGCGCTTCTCGACGAGGTCAAGTCGATGGGCCCGGCCATCGTGCAGAAGCTCGGCGGCATGGGCCTCGACATCATCGCCAAGAGCCCGGAGCTCCAGTCCGTCGAGCAAGCCGTCTCGGCAGCGGCAAAGCCCGGCTTCGCGGTCGCGAGCGGGCTCCTCTCGCACACGGGCGTCTCCCCCGAGATGCTCGTCGCCGCGCGAGCTCGCCTCCCGAAGCCGCTACAGGACGGCTTCGACGCGGCCGTCCTCGCTCACGGGCGCATCTTCCCCGGCGCGGAGAAGCTCGTCCGCACCGTCGCGCACCCCGAGCTCGCGAAGGCCGTGCTCGACTCGGCGAAGTCTCTCGTGAACGCGAAGGCGGGCGCCGCCATGCGCGGGCTCTCCGTGCGCATCCCCGGCGTCACGCCCGCAGCGCTCGAGGCGTACGCGAGAGCGAGCCGCACGCTCGACTCCCTCAAGACGGCTCAGGCGGACGTGGGAGAGGCCGAGCGGGTTCTCGACCTCGCGCGCCGTGAAAAGCGCTCGCTCTCGCCCGCCGAGCAGACCATCGTCGACAAGGGGACCCGCGCAAAGAAGGTCTACGACTCGGCTCAGAAGTCGCTCGGCGCGATGCGCGCTCTGGCTGACAAGGGCGACACGAAGGAGCAGAAGCGCCTCGCGGTGCTCTCCGCCGTCAAGGCGGCTCGCGCTCGCGGCGCCGGGCGGCACGGGCACTTCATCAGTGACACCGGCCAAATCATCCTGAAGGGCGTCTGGGCTCCGGCCTGAGGAACATCTCCATGGGAATGCTCGACGACGTTCCGAACTCCTCGTGGGGTAACTGCACCCACTACACCACGGAGGAGCTCCTCAATCTCTCGGTCTCCACGAGGCCGTGGGACATCTTCCACTTCGTCCAGGAGAAGCCGAAGGACCAGCGATTCCCGGTCGCGACTCGCGACGGAGTCAAGTGGATTGCCACTCCCGAGGAGTCTCGGTACTCGAAGCTCGCCGACGTCGTCACACTCGACCTGTGGACGGAGGTGATCGGAGACCCCGAGCTATTCCTGAACGACAACTACGGCATCAACATGTGGGCCGAGGTCGAGTGGGGGTCGGGTGGCACGAACTGCAAGTGCCGCGTCGACATCCGACGCGGAACGCAGCTCACCCTACCCTCCGATTGCATCACGGTGCGCGCCGGGTGCGACGCCATGCCGGCGACCACCGGCGAGGAGTCCTTTCCCTGGACGCCGATGCCCGTCAGCATCAACTGCCTCGTCGGAAAGCACGCGGCCTCGAGCGGCTGGCGTGCGCAGCGCGGCATCTACGTCCCTGTCGTGAGCCCGGCGTCGTCCGTCATCTACCGGATCCCTGACTTCGCGAACGGCATCCGAGTCGCCGCACAGCGGGCGCAGGTCATCGACGCGGGAGTCACGGTCGAAGTCGTGCAGAACGAGAGCGCGACCGCCATCGTCTACGAGTCGTGGACGGCCCTCCAGCTCAAGGACTCGCCGCTCTACGCGCCGCTCCCGAACGGCGCGGAGTTCGTGCGCCTCTCCAACACGAGCAACGTTGCGCCGGCAATCAACAACGTGACGCTCGAATTCAACCTTTCGACCTGACAAGGAGACTTGACGGATGGCACTCAACAATGGTGACCCGGTGGCCCTGACGGGGTCGATCTCAGCGTTCGGAAACGACTCGCTCGGCTTCGGCGGTGGCGGCGCTCCTCTCTTCGGCATCGTCGAAGACGCGAGCGGTCCGACCATCGTCGACTGGGAGAACGGCAAGCGGTCGAGCTACACGGTGGCGACGTACCTACTCCTCGTGACGAGCGCGTCGAACCCGACGCAGCTTCTCTACCATCAGAGGGTGATCTTGGGGAACTCTGTCGCGAACCCGTACGGAGCGTCCGTCGGCACCGTGATCGCGGTCTTCGCCATCACATCGGTCGACTATGTGCTCGTGAAGTTCAAGAACGGTGACGTCGCAACCTTCCTCGCTTCCGACGTAACGCTCTACCCCACCAACTCCAACGTCACTGCTCAGTGAAGGAGTCCTGAAACATGGCATTCGTAGCAGGACAGCTCGTCATTCCGAAGAACCCCGTCACCACGTTCGGGCAGATGGCTCCGATCTTCGGCGGTGGTGGCATGCCTCTCAAGGGCGTCGTCGAGAGCGTCTCGGGCAACAACGTCAAGGTCGACTGGGAAGACGGCTCGGTCGTCACCTACGCCGATGGTGGTGGCGGCCTCTACCGCATCGCAGCCGCGGGGGACCCGACCCTCTACCACAAGCTCGTGACGCTCACGGCTCTCCCCGCTCCGTACGGGGCGTCGAACGGTCTCGTCATCGCGCTCTTCAAGCTCGACCCGGCCGGGCTCAACCTCGACATCGCGGCGGTGCGCTGGGAGAACGGAGACGTCGGGCTCTTCACCGTCGCGCTCCTCGCCCTCATCGACGTGAACCCGAACGTCACGAGCTGATAAGGAACCCGCCCAGTGAAGCAGACCTACCCTCTGGAGCTCTTCAACTCGTCGGTGGCCGCGGGCGCCGCCCCGACCACGACGTCGAGCTATTCGCTTCCGGAGGGAGGTCTCTTCGAGAAGCTCGGGCTCTACGTCCAATACACGCCCGCGAACCCGGGCAATCAGCTCACCATCACGGCGCTGTGGGAGAACCTCTACAGCGGAGGCATCCAGCTCGAGAGTTTCGTCAACCCGAGCGCAACGCCCATCGTCGGAGATTGCGTCGTCACCGCGTGCAACCCGGGCGGCGCGTGGCGCATGACGCTTCTCGTCTCGTCCACCGGCTCGGGCAACGACACGCTCCGCATCGTGGCGGCGGCGAACTACGAGCCGTGAAAGAGGATGGGGTCCTTTGGTTGTTGCTGTACGGGGTTCGTGCTGCCGGAGGCGTCCGCGCCGGCTTCCCTCGGCTTCATCTGGATCCTCCTCGGTTACGGTAACTCCGGAGCGCCTCGCGTCCAGGCTCTCAACCTGGCAAGTAGGGCGATCACCGGAGAAATCGTCTTCGGGTTGAATGATACCGGCAGGCAGCTCTGCTATGCGGCAGGCGATGACCACGTCTCCATGAGCTGGACCACTACCGATACGACGCCTGCCACGTGCGGTGTCCAGCGCATCACACCAAACCTTGCATCGTCCACGCTCGTGCCACTCGAGGTCGGATCTCCCGATGACCATGCGTCCGAAGGGATGCGAGCGTCGTTCTCAGGGCCTACCGGCACCATGCTCGTGGACGTCTATGACGTGACGACGCAGGTTGCGAATGTCGACCAGATCACTCCGGCAGGCGCCCAGTCCGTGCCGTATGCCACGAACTACCCCGTACATGTGACACAGGTTCGGATCTATCAGGGGGATGACATCTCAAATGCTGAGGGCGTTGTCTCACCGTGTACTCAGCTAGAGGATGACCAAGTAAATCCTTCGAATACCAGACTTTGCATCGGCACCTATGACGAAGTTACCGGAGTTCTGAATCAGCAGGTCGTTATCGGTGACGTGACCACCGCACCGTTTTTAGGCGTCTCGATCGCTTCGGGAGGTCAGATCGCCTACTCGCCGAATCAGACTAGAGGAATTATTCTGGGAGGGTTCAACGGTCAGATGAACGCCTATAACCCCCTGAACCTCGCCGACTTCACGACTTGGAACCTCCCCGAGCCCGCCGTAGACGTGTGGACTGGCGGTGCCGCTCGCGTGAACCCGTTCGATTCTCCGAATCCCGGCGAACCCCCGTGCGACCTCGTCTTCACCTACTCCGGAGCGTTCTATAGCGGTGGCACTAGCGGCAGCGTCCTCGCCATCACGAACGACCTCGGCACCATCCCCGCAACCGTCGACCTCTCCGACTACGGTGCGAGCGCGAAGGTCGTCCGAGAGTCGAACGGCGTCTACCTCCCGAACACCGATGACGCCGTCTGGGTCGAGGTCGTCAGCACCACCGATGGGTACAAGACGCATCTCCGGCGGTACGAGATCCGAGCAACGGGCGGGCCTACCAACCCCTCCTTTTTCCTCACCGACGACATCGTGCTGAACAACCCCGACACGCTTCCCATCCTGGACATGATTCACTGCCCACTGGGGCCGCCATGAGCCTCTCAGATTGCGACTGCACGGGCTTCGAGCAGCCAGGCGGAAACCCTGGCCCTCCCTCGGGACCTGCCGGCGGAGACCTCTCGGGTACCTACCCGAACCCCACCGTAGCGCGCATCGACGGCGCCACCGTGCCCGCTGCTGGTGCTCTCACGACAGGCAATGTGCTCCAGGTGACGGGCGGCTCCGCGCTCTCCTACGGTCCGGTGAACCTTGGAGGTGGCGCGAACTACGTCACCGGAGTCCTCCCGAAGGCGAACGTCTACGCATTCACTCTCGCGGACGTCATCGGCAACGGGAACACGGTTCCGATCGGACAGTCCATCAATGGAACCTCTGTTGCCGGAGGCTCGGGTGGTGCTCTCACTCTGAATGGTGGCAATAGCAGTAGCGGCAACTTCCTCGGCGGCGGAGTCAACATCTCCGGGGGTACCACTACCGGTATTGGAGGTGCTGCTGGTGGTGGCCCAGTCACCATCGTTGGTGGTGATGGGTCTGGTAGCGGTACCACTGCCGGCGGCGGACTCGTCTCCATCAAGGGTGGTCCGTGTGCGTCGTCGAACGGTCCTGGTGGATCTGTCATCATCACGGGCGGCATCCCCACGGGTGGGGCGGGTGGTGCGATCACCATCACCGGCTCTGATGGCGTCGGAACGAATCAGCCCGGCGGCAGCATCACCATGCAGCCAGGGAAGTCTCTCGGGTCCGGCGCAACTCCGACGTTCACGCTCACCGGAGGAACGTCCGGTGGCACGGGCGGTTCGGTTGCAATCACTGGAGGCGTCGGCACTGCCGCTGGAGGTAGCAACGGCGGCGCTGTCACGCTCACCGGAGGCGCCGCCGCTGGGACTACCGCGACCGGCGGCGCCTCGACTGTTACGGGAGGTCTGGGTAGGGGTAGCGCTAGCGGAGGCATCGCTTCGGTAGTCGGTGGTGGTGGCGGATCCTCTGGCACCGGAGGCGATGCGAAGGTCACCGGCGGTGCTGGCGGGAGCACGTCGGGCGCCGGTGGTGGAGTCACCATTGCGGGAGGAGTGCCGACGTCCGGCAATGGTGGGTCGATTACCGTCAGCCCCAGTGCTGGGGTTGGCACGGACAAGAATGGAGGGTCTTATAGCCTCACTGCTGGTGGTAGCACTGGCGCTGGGACTGCGGGAGACATCACGCTGACTGCTGGCGTGGGCGCTGCGTCTTCGACTCCGACGAGGAATGGTAACATCACCATCGCGACCGCTGATGCGAGTGGTACCGGGTCGGATGGTGGGGCGATCTCGATCTCCGGCGGTAAGGCCGGAACCAATAAGACCGGTGGTAGTATCACCGTAGTCGCAGGCTCGGGTGGTGCTGCTACGGGTGGTGTTGGAGGCGCGACTCTCGTTGCTGGAGGACCTACTGCGGTGGGGTCTTCTACCGGCGGGTGTGGTTCCCTCACGCTGCGTGGTGGTGAGCCGACGAGTGGTGATGGTGCTGGCGGCTCGCTCATCATGCGAGGCGGAAACGCTGGCGCTGCTACGGGGCAGGCCCGCGCAGGCGGCATCGTCACTCTGTCCGGTGGGAACTCGAGTGGAGGCTCCGCGCCCGGTACGGTCGTCATCACGGGCGGACAAGCCGGAACCACCGGCACCGCTACCGGAGGCGCTGTGTCGATGACCGGCGGCGCTGGCGGTACCTCGTCGGGCGACGGTGGCGCTGCTACCGTGGCCGGAGGCACCCCCGTCGCTGGCAACGGAGGGAGCGTCAGCATCACAGCGGCGCCTGGCGTCGGCACGAACAAGAACGGCGGGAACGTCATCATCGCAGCCGGAGCTGCTACTGGCTCCGGAACTCCTGGAAGCGTCCAGCTCTTCGGTCCTGCCGGCAACATCCGCTTCGAGCTCGTGAACCTCACCGGATCGAACCCCGTCCTTTCGCTCCTCCTCGGAGCCGCGCTCACCACGACTCAGATGCCGGCAAACACCGGAGCGGGCGTCGTCTACATCGCGAATGCCGGCACGATTCCGAGCGCAAATCCCGTCGGAGGCGGTATCCTCTACGTCGATGCTGGCGCCCTCAAGTACCGGGGAACTTCCGGTACTGTGACGACGCTCGCCGCCGCATGAAAAGGAAGCCCAACCGATGCCGTTCATCCCCGATTCGCCAGAGTCCAGAGACGTAGTCACATCCGTCTCGAAAGTCTTGGATGTGTACCAAATCCACGAGGTCCGAATCGACGCTCCTCCGAACGACCGGACCCAAACCAAAATCTCAGTCCGGTGGTCGAGAGGCTACATGGAAGGTGGTCTGTACTACTCAGGAGAGGTGAATGAAATTCTCCTCGAAGGAGTGAACCTGCTCACCGCCATGGCAGCCGCCGTCGCGCCGGGGAAGTCTCACTACGACGACTTCCGAGACGCCCTATGGGCTCTTCTCCAGCTCGAAGGCGCAGCTCCCCCAGGAGTCGTGTCATGACCAAGCGATACATCACCATCCCGCCGTCGGTGACGCTCTTCGACCTCGACGGAAACCCCGTCCTCGACTCTGCAAACGCTCCCGTCCTGATGAAGTTCACCGACTTCGTGAAGAACCGCACGACCGACGGAGCGTTCGCAGCGACCATGGCGAGCGTGCTCTCGGCGGTCGACATCCGGGTGGCTCTAGCCGGCAGAACCACCGGAGATGTTCTCGAGATCGATGAAGATGCCTGGTCGCTCCTCGCCACCAGCGTTCGCACTCCGAGCTCGCCATGGAACCTCGCCGTCGCGACGAGTCTCACGAGCTTCATGAAGGCGATCGTGAACGCCTCCACGTCTCCAGTCTGAAAGGCTTTCTATCATGTCGGGATGCTGCGTCGGACTCGAAAACCCCAGTAGCGGTAGCAGCGGCACCGGGCCCACCGGCCCCGCGGGCCCCGGGGGCACGGGTCCGACCGGCCCCGCCGGCACGGCCTCGAACACGGGAGCGACGGGCGCTCGAGGTCCGACCGGCTTCACCGGGCCGACCGGCGCGAGCGGCGCCGCGTCGACCGTGACAGGCCCGACTGGAGCTCCCGGCGCGGCCGGCGCTGCCGGCACGACCGGCTCGACGGGTCCGACCGGTCGCACGGGGCCGACGGGCGCCGCCTCCACGGGTCCCACCGGACCGACGGGCGCCGCCTCCACGGGGTCCACGGGCCCCACTGGCGCGGGCCTCACGGGCACGACCGGGCCGACTGGCGCGAGCGGCGCTGCCGGCACGACGGGCACGACGGGGCCGACCGGCGCGGGCTCCACGGGCCCGACGGGGCCGACTGGCACCACGGGCGCCGCGACCACGGGCCCGACGGGACCCGCCGGCACCGCTAGCTCGACCGGCGCCACGGGGCCCACGGGCGGGACTGGCCTCACGGGACCCACCGGGGCTCCGGGTACGGCGAGCGGCACTGGCGCGACGGGACCCTCGGGCCCCACAGGTGCGAGCTTCACCGGGCCGACGGGCGCGACTGGAGCGGCGAGCACGGTCACGGGGCCGACCGGGCCGACGGGCACGACCGGAGCCGCGAGCACGGTCACGGGGCCCACGGGAGCCGCGTCGACCGTCACGGGTCCGACCGGGCCGACTGGCGCGCAGGGCGCCGCGTCGACCGTCACGGGTCCGACGGGAAGCACGGGCCCGACGGGCCCCACGGGTCCGACCGGAGCCGCGAGCTCGGTCACGGGGCCCACGGGACCGTCGGCTTCCACGAGCCAAATCCCGAGCGCGTTCGTCCACGTCGCGGGCCCCGTCGGACCGACCTCGAGCGCCACCTTCGTCGACATCCCTGGCGCGTCCGTCACCATCACACTCGACTCGACTGTGTATGTATGGGCCGATGTTGGGATTCAGTGGGAGCCTGGTAGTGGGTCTCCTACTGCCGGATTCCGACTCGTCATCGACGCGCAAAACGGCGATGAAACAGTCGACCCCGCTCACGCGAGCGTCATCTCGACCATCGCGCTGAATCTGCGGTCGTCCGCAGCGCTCGCCGCCGGCACCTACACGGTCAAAGCGCAGTATCGACTCAATGCGGGCTCGGGGTCGGTGCAGGTCGACCATGTCGATCTCTTCGCGCTCGGCATGCAAGCTCCCATCGGTCCCACGGGTCCGACGGGCGCCGTCGGAGCGACTGGCGCGACTGGCCCCACTGGACCGACCGGAGCCTCGAGCACCGTCACGGGACCCACCGGACGCACGGGTCCCACCGGGCCCACGGGACCCGTCTCCTCGGTCACCGGCCCCACCGGACCGACAGGCCCCACGGGCGCGACGGGCGCCGCCTCCACGGTCACGGGCCCCACCGGACCGACGGGTCCCACTGGCGCGACGGGAGCGGCCTCCACGGTCACAGGGCCTACGGGCCCGACGGGTCCCACCGGAGCCACGGGAGCCGCTTCCACCGTCACGGGACCGACCGGCCCCACGGGCACCACGGGCGCCGCTTCGACCGTGACGGGTCCGACGGGGCAGATAGGCCCCACGGGCGCAACGGGCGCCGCCTCCACGGTCACGGGTCCGACGGGTCCGACGGGCGCCACAGGCGCGGCGTCCACTGTTACGGGTCCCACCGGACCCACGGGTCCGACCGGAGCGACCGGCGCGGCTTCCACCGTGACCGGGCCCACGGGACCGACCGGACCGACGGGCGCAACGGGTGCCGCATCGACTGTTACGGGTCCCACCGGACCCACCGGAGCGAACGGCGCCGCGTCGACCGTGACGGGGCCCACAGGCCCCACCGGGCCGACAGGCGCCACAGGAGCGGCGTCGACCGTGACAGGCCCGACGGGGCCGACGGGGCCGACGGGCGCTACGGGGGCCGCGTCGACCGTCACGGGTCCGACGGGGCCCACGGGCCCGACGGGCGCGAGCGGCGCAGCGTCCACGGTCACGGGTCCGACGGGTCCGACGGGACCGACGGGCGCGACGGGCGCCGCGTCGACCGTGACGGGTCCGACGGGGCCGAGCTCCATCGTGAACGAGGTCAATGACGGCAACACCGGCACGGCCATCACCATCGACTTCACGACAGGTCCGAACCACAAGGTGACCGTCACCGGGGCTTGCACGTTCACGTTCACCGCACCTTCGAACTCGCGGCACGTCCAGGTGCGGCTCGTGTACGGCGGCGCGGGCGGCTACGCGCTCACGTGGCCCGCGGCCGTGAAGTGGGCCGGCGGCGCACAACCGACGTGGACCACCACGGTGAGCGCCGTGAACATCGCGTCCTTCTACTACGACGGCACCAACTACTGGGGCGCTGGCACCACAGGATTCGCATGACCACTCCGAAGATCGAAAACTTCACCGCGGGCTCCCCCGCGACGTGGACCCCCGACGCTGCCGCTACCGGTTTCTTCCTCCAGGCATGGGCTCCTGGGGGCGGCGGCGGGGGTGGCAAGAGCGGCGCGAATGGCACCGTGCGGCAAGGTGGCACGGGTGGGGGTGGTGGGTCCTATTTCGAGGTCATGATCACTGACGCGACCAAGGTCGCCGCCATCATCGCAGCGGGCGCGTACACCGTGTCGACCCCAGCGGGCGGCGCTGCGGGCGGCGCGGGCGCTGCCGGCACGGGCGGCGGCACCGCGTCCGTCGTGAACGGCTCCGACGTGCTCATCGCAGTCCAGGGCGGCGGCGGTGGTCGAGGCGGCGGCACGACGGGCGCCGCGTGCGGCGGCTCGGGCGGTGGCGTCGTCGCGCAAGGCACCGTCGGCGGTACCGCTGCAATCGCAGGCGGCGGCGCGACCGCAACCGCGAACCAGGGCACGGGCTTCGAAGGCGGCGGCTGCGCGACGGGAGCCGTCGGACTCTGCGCTACCTACGGCGGTGGAGGCGGCGGCGGCATCGTGTCGACCGCGGGCGGTACTGGCTTCGCCGGAGGCATCTCGCTCCTCGGCGGCGGCGGCGGCGGCGCGGGCTCGTCGCTCCCGACGGGCAACACGAACAGCGCGGGCTCCGCGG
>Ga0213918_1000083_pt1 | contig 45946 bp, 59 predicted proteins | sample McNCre217MG_FD_163422 | JGI IMG/M metagenome (GOLD analysis project Ga0213918, IMG submission 163422) | Freshwater microbial communities from McNutts Creek, Athens, Georgia, United States - 2-17 MG | ecosystem: Environmental > Aquatic > Freshwater > Creek | place: USA: Georgia | collected... | reverse complement strand
GGCGTCGTACGCGGAGGCGGAGAGGATGAGCTCGCGCGCCTTCGCTTTGTCGTGCCGAGCAAATGTGAGCGCTCGGCTGTAGTGCTCAATCGCTTTCACGCGTAACTGATAGATGAAACGCGAAAGAATCTTTCCGAGCATCATGCGTCACCTCCACCGAGAAGCCGCGCGGGTATTCCGACGCCGAGCACGACGCCAGCGTCCGAGAGCAGCTCCGTCGGGAGCGAGCCGCGCAGCAGGTACCGCGCGAGCTCGGCGAAACACACGCGACCGTGGCCGATCACGTACAGGTAGTTCGGTCCGCTCATTTTGATCCTCCTTCGATCCTCGGGTTACGTTGCGTCGCCGCGATCATCTCCGCGACGACAGAGTCCAGCGTGTTGAGTGCCACTGGAGAGCTCCGACGCTCCCCGCGCAGCCGGGCGAAATAATCGGTCCAAAACCATTTGCGAACCCGAAGGCCTCGGACGGGGTCCGGGCAGATCTCGAGCGTGCGAAAGGCCATTTCTCCCTCCAAAATTCCTCCAGTCTGATCAGTGCGGGACGGGCAATCCGAGCGCGATTCGGATCTCGCGACGGAGCCGACGGTACATGTCTCCGGGGTGGTGGGCAGCGCCGATCAGCCCAATCTGGACATTCCCGACAACATCACCGGTCACAATGTGACCCGGAGTGATCGTGATCGGGAATCTCCGACCATCGATCGTCATCTCGTACACGAGCCGGTAGGGGTCCGGTGGAGCGGACTCCCATATGCGAGCCACGGATACAGCGTGCTCCGGGATTCCGTCGGGCAGCTGGAACAGCATGTACCCGACGCGCCGGCACCACGTTGAGGCCTTCGATCGATGCCGCTCCTGGGTCGAGACATCCGCAATCATGCGACCCTCGATGCCCTCACGCGGGCAAACGCTCGCGACGCGAACACGTCCAGCGGGATGCGGAGATTCGTCGCGCGGTCGAGCACACAGAGCCCTTGGTCGGTATTCCCGTTCGCGCGGATCTGCCGGCAGCGAGCCACGCAGTCGAAGCGCTCTCCAAACTCTCCGTAGCCCATCGCCCGCGCGTCCTCGATCCGAAATCGGGGAAGCGGATCGCCGGGGTAGACGATCTCCGGCCCGCACTCGCACGGCTCCGATCCGCAGTCCGAGCAGCGCACCATGACGACACCCGCCGTCACATAGAGAGCGGCGCAGCGCTCGCAGAGGAGCAGGTGGTCGGCCCCGGGCTTGCGAGCCACCCGCGCGCTCGTGCTCATGTGCTGAGCGCCGCAGTCCGGGCAGCTCCCGAAGTGGCGGAGCGAGCCGCGCACATCGCCGAGGAACTCAAGGAGGAGCATCACGCCACCTCCGTTCCGCGCTCAGCCGCGCGCAGCACGCGGAGTTCGAGCTTGGCGCGCCGGATCGTCGCGTACGCGCCGGGGACCGCGAGCACGGGCGGCACCCCGCGGCGCGTCCTCGTGAACGCCCAGTACGCGGCGTCGATGTCCGCGCTGGCCTGCTGCACCTCGCCCTGGAGCGCCCCCATCCGAGCGGCACGAGCTTCGCCCCGCGGAAACACCGAGAGCGCCCGCAGCACGCTCCCAGCAAGGTCGAGCCGGAGGCACCCGGGCTCCGCGGCAGGGCCGAGGCGGTTGTTGCAGGTGGGACAGGTAGCGCCGTTAGTCACGAATGATGTATTATTCGCGAATGACGAATTAGTCAACTGGAGCGCGGCGCTTTTTTCTCACTTTGCCCACGACAAAGGGGCGAGACCAGAGAAAGCCTGCCTTCTCGAACGGCACGAAGGCCGCCCGGAGGTCGGTGTTGACTGACGTGTTATTCGCGACTAATACATCATTCGTCACATGACGATGGCCGAACGAATTAGGCAACTTCGCGAAACCGCATCCGGCAATGTGTCCCAGCGATTGCTGGGCAAACTGGCTCGAGCTTCACCCGCCTACGTTGGGCAGCTTGAGTCTGGGCACGTTGAGAACCCGGGTGTAGGGAAGATCGCCGGTATTGCCGAAGCTCTCGGAGCTTCTGTTGAGTACGTGCTTTTCGGCGCCGGCGAGCCGCCGTCGAAGGAGCAGATCGATGCCGCCGTCGAGGCAGCGAAAGCGCGCCTCGCGCCGGGGGGGCTTTTCTGATGGAGCGCAAGGTCGTCTACATCGCCCACCCGCTCGGGTCTGGACCCGATCGCGAGGCGAACCGCCAGAACGCCGCCGCGTGGTGCTCCTGGGCCGTCATGCACTTCAACGTCACGACGGTCGCCGATTGGGTCGTGCTCTCTGGAGTGCTCTCGGAGGACCACCGAGACCTCGGACTCGAATGTGACCTGGCGCTCGTCGAGCGCTGCGACGAGCTGTGGCTCGTCGGGGGGCGTGTCTCTCCGGGGATGGAGATCGAGAGAGCCCACGCAATCGCCTTTGGGGTCGTCGTGCGCGATTTCACCGCGTTGGGTTTTGCCACCCCGGACGTGGAACAGCTCTACCTGCCCGCCGCCTTGCACGCTCTTCGCACGGAGCGCACCCGATGACCGAGCCCTATCGCGTGGTCGTCGCGGATCCGCCGTGGCTCTTCAAGGACGCACTGCCGGGCAAGGCGCGCGGAGCGTCGAAGAACTACCGTTGCCTTCCGATCGGGGAGATCAAGTCGTTCCTCGCAGACCATTCGTTTGAAGTCGCGGACGACGCGATCCTACTCCTCTGGCGCGTCGCAGCAATGCAGCAGGAAGCCCTCGACGTCTGCAGGGCGTGGGGCTTCACGCCGAAGTCCGAGATCGTATGGCGGAAGCTCACGCGTTCAGGGCGCGTCCATTTCGGGATGGGGCGCACCGTGCGCAACTCGCACGAGACAGCGATCGTCGCAACGCGCGGCAGGTCGATTGTTCAGTGCAAATCGGTGCGCTCGATCTTCGACGCGGCGATGGGGAGGCACTCCGCGAAGCCCATCGCCTTTTTCAGGCTCGTGGAGCGCCTCGCCCCGGGGCCTTACCTCGAGCTGTTCGCCCGCGAGGCCCGTCCTGGCTGGACGACGTTCGGCGATGAGATCCAAGTGGAGGCCGCGGAATGATTCCGATTCGTAGCCGCCGCGAAGTGGCTGAAGCGATTCGTGGAGCCGGGACCATCGAGGAGGCCGCCGCGCGCGTTGGGCTCGATGTGCCGACACTGCGTTTCTTCGTGCGCAGCCACCACATGGACGCAGCGATCGCACGCTTCACGCGACCCGCTTCGAGGCCCGACTCGTACGCCCTCGTGGACATGACCGGGCGAGAGCTGTTCGGCGGCGCAGTCCTCGTGGAAGAGCGACTCGCGAACGTTGCCGGCAACGCAACATGGCGCGTCCTTCACCGGGCATGCGGTCACCGCGACGTCTACGCGGGCATCAGGCTTCGCGCCCAAGCGAAGGCCGGCAGACTACTGCTTTGCCGCGCGTGTAAGGCCACCAACCGCGCGAGCCGCACACGACAGGAGTAAGGAGTAACAACAGTGCAGACAAACAAAAACGGAATCAGTCTGGGCAGAAAAGAGCTGCGAGCGCTGCTCGAGGCGGCGGCGAAGGAGTCGGAGTCCCGAGATCTCTTCGGGGTGCAGTTCGTGATCGACGGCGAGCGCTGCTTCGCCCGTGCGCACAACGGCCGGGTCTCGCTCCAGTTCGAGGGGATCAACCAGGCAAAGCTGAAGAACGGGGAGTGGTTCGTCTGCCGCAAATTCCTCGTGGACGCGCAAAAAGAGCTCGAGGGCAGACAGGTCGCGGTGTTCGCGTTCTCCGGCGCGTCGCTTCGGGAGGCGTTGATCCAAGAGGACGGGGTGACGCTGCTGCACGTCACCGCGGCCAGCGACGTGGCCGTTGCACAAGCGTCATTCCCGCAGATCTCCAGGGACGTGAAGATCCCGAGCTCTCGGCGCGACCGCGCACACTGCGTCTCGATGGGCAGCGCCTCCCTCAAGGTCGTGCAGTACGCCGCGGACGCCGTGAATGCGGAGCACGTCGACTGGTACCCGCCCAAGAACGCGGACCAGGTAGTTGTGTTCGTCGCGGGCGCGGAGAAGGAGACCACCGCGTCCGGCTGCATCCACCCGGTCCCGACCAAAGCGTCGACCGGGGAGGGCGGAGACGACGAGGACGAGTCCCCGCGGCGCCGGGGCCGTAGGTCTGACTCGCGCCAGCAGGAGCTCGCTCAGTGACCGAACCGCCCCGCCTCGTGCTCGTGAGGCCACCGAAGCCGAAGTGCGCTCCGAAGGAATTCTCGGTGCCGGACGCCCTCGCGCGTGCCGACGAGATCCTCTCGGCGCCGTGCGCTGGGCACCTTCCACGGGTGCCCGGGCGGGGCGAGTTGGTTGCGCGTTTCGTTCTGCCTTTGGATCTCTGCCAGCCGCAGAACGCGACGCGGCACGCGCCCGTGTTCGCCCTCGCGGCGACGAAGGAAAAGATCTGGCGTCTGCTGTGGGTCCAGGCGGGTTGTCAGATCCGCCCGGTTCCCCTCACCGGCCGCCCGCAGATTCGCGCGATCCGGTTCTCGGTGAAGGAGCCGGATCAGATGAACGACGGGTTCAAAGTCGCAATCGATCAGCTGTGCGTGCCGCGTGCACCGAAGCAGCCCGGCGGTCGCAAAAAGAAGGGGCTCGGCTTCCTGCAGGACGATGCGCCGCGCTTCGTCCGTATCGACACGTGGTGGGAGAAATCGCGGCAAGGGTACGGGCTGGGACTATTGGAGGTCTGGACGGGATGATGCAGACGCAACAGCAGTGGCACGCTTGCACCGCGCCGGTGGTCCCGATGGGCCCGGCGCCGGTGACGCATGAGCACCCGGTGGACGCCCTCCTGGCGCGTGCGGCGCGCTGGGTGGGGCTCGCCCCCGCAGATCTGGTCGCGCGGACCAAGCGGGGGCGCCCTCATCCGCGCTCGCGTGCGGCGTTCGCGCTCCATGCCGTCGCGTGGGTCCTGCGCGAGAACGGGCACTCCCTCGAAGCCGTCGGGCACTTGCTCGGCGGCCGTGACCATTCGAGCGTCAGCTACGCGGTGAAGAAGGTCTCGAAAGCGATCGCGGAAGGCACGGAGCTCGGACGGTTCGCGCTGTCGCTCCGGGAGGATCCTCGGTGAGCTGGGCATTTCTCGACGACCACGCTAACGAGAACGAGAAGCTGCAGGCCGTCGGCGAAGGCGCCGCCTGGTACTGGGCCTGCGGCCTCATGTATTGCCGCCGAAAGGAAGACGAGCGGCGACGCCGGGGCGAGCGCGTCGACTTCATCCCGGAAGCGCAGAGCCTCGCGCTGTGGCCCACACCGAAGGCTCGCGCCTACGTCAAGGCACTCGTCGACCGCGGGCTATGGGAGCGAATCGAAGGCGGCTACGCCGTGCACGACTACCACGACGTGTACGGGCGCAAGCCAGGCGGACCCGCTACCACTCCAGCTGGATCGTCGGCTGGTCCAGCCGACAACCAGCCGACGCCCAGCCAACTAGGTGGGATGGCACGAGCCAGCCGAGCCAGCCGAGGACCAGCCGGACGGTTCCAGCCGGAGACCCAGCCGGCTGGTCCAGCCGAGCCAGCCCCGCGCGCGTCAGGATCCTACTCCTACTCCGGATCAGATCTTAAACGAGAGGTGGTGGCTGAAGATCTGACAGGTCACGGCGCGCAGTCGGGCCCCCAGCCGCCCCCGCCAGCACCCTCGGCCGAGGGTTCTCCGCTGCGAGCTCGGCTGGCGCAGCGGACGTTCGACGGTGCCGCTCTGCCCGTGCGCGTCGACCCTCTTTTCGAGCGGATCCCGTTCTCGGCGTGGTTCCCGTCGCAAACACAACTGGACTGGGCGGCGACGAACCAGCTGACTGAAGCCGACGTCCAGACGGCCCTGACACAGGCTCGGGACAAACTCACGGGGTTCCACGATTTCGAGTGGTTCGACTCGAAGGTCAACAAGTTCCTCGAGGTCGAGGCCGCCCAGAAGCAGGGACGCGGCAAGTTCCCCGTCCGCAACGCGCCGCTGCAGAACTCGCCGACATTCGTGGCCTCGCGCGACTCGAAGGGGGTGCGCATTGTCTGAACCGAGCCAAGTCGACGTGGCGAACCTGCTCTCCGGGCTCCGTCTGCTCTCGGACGCCGAGGTGGACGCCATCGAGCGGCGAGAGCGGGCGTCCGACGCCTCCGTGTTCCTGGGCCGTCTGCCGCCTCACCTGCGCGTCGCGAAGCCGGCGGAGCTCATCGGGAGCATGGGCTGCCCGAAGCTCGTCCAGCATGCGCGTACGTGGCTCCCTGAGCACGGTTCGCTGCTGCTCATCGGTGGCACGGGGATCGGAAAGTCCTCGGCGGCCGGGTACATCTTCCGCCGGCTCCTCGGGACCGGCGTGGCGCAAGGGGGCTCCCGCTGGAACCTCGCCCGGGGCATGCGCTGGTTCAGCGCGACCGAGCTCGAGCGGGCACGGCGCGAGCACCCGTTGGGCAGGGGCGATGCGCCCGAGATCCTGTCCGCCAGCCGCGCGAGCGTCCTGTTCCTCGATGACATGGGCTGGGACCGAGACCCGAAAGCGGTGAGCGAAGTCCTGGCCGCCCGATACGAGTCCCGGCTGGTGACCGTGGCCACGACCGCCAAGAGCTTCGCGAGCACGGACGGGAGAAGCGAACTCGAGGCCCATTACGACGGCGCGATAGTGCGACGGTTCGTTGCGGCGGGCGTCATCGTCGTTCAGGCGGGAAGTCCCGAGGGCCGCCGGTGACGTTCTTTGAGCGGGCCCTCACCGAGCTTTCGGCCGCCGGCGCGACGAGCGTCTACGGGCAGAAGTTCACCAAGAACTGGTGCTACCTCGGCGTCTCCGGACTGCCGGAGGGAGCCCAGTGGGAGCTCGCCGACCGCCTTTGCTTCCCGATCGGCACCGATCACAGCGACAAGGCGCGCCGCCCGTTCGCGCGTATCCACGTGACCATCGGGGAGGACCGCAGCGAGTGAGCGCGCGCGAGGTCAGCCCGGAGGTCTTCCCGTTCGAGCCGCACCTCGAGGGGCAGGAGAACGCGTTCGAGGGGCTCGATAAGCTCCGGTGCATCAAAGACCCCGTGCTCCGCGCGCAGCTCTGGCGGCTCTGGTGGAACCTCGACGAGCGCGCCCGGCACCGCACCGGGCAGCAAACGCTCGACTGGTCGCAGCAGCCGCGCCGCGAGTGCGTGGACCTGACGCGGAGGCTCAAGCCCGCATGAGCGACGACCCGCACTACGCGGCGATCCGCCGCCTCGCCCTCCGCACCTCGCGCGTCGTCCGCGAGCCGCTCCACGATCTCGTCGGCAAGCCCCGCACGCAGCGGTACTTTTTGAAGGCGCTGCGCCGCACGCTCCCCGGATTCTCCGACGAGCAGATCCGAGAGGCTGCCTTCGCGCTCGAGATGGAGTTCCAGCCGCCGGAACTCGACGAGCCGATCAGCTCCCCGGTGTGGCTCGGGCACGTGCGCACGCTGCTCCGCGAGATGGAGCCGGGCAGGTTCTACAAGCTCTTCGAGCTCACGCGGCTCGCGCGCCAGCGCTGCAAGTGGCACCGCGAGTTCGCTCTGAACGTCGTGATCGTCGCCGAGGACCGAGGGATCCTCGAGGTCGTGAACGGCAGTCACTGGAAACGAAGGAGTACCCCATAAATGTCGAAGCAGTTCCGCGCAGAAAAAACGGTTCGCGTAGTCCCTGTCCCGCTCGGACCGAAGGAGGTCGGGGAGGCCATCCTGCGTACGTCCACAGACGAGAAGGAAAAAGCGAAACTCGAGGATGAGCTGCGGAGTGTCACTGGGCAGTACCGGAACCGCATCCGCGCGAAGGAGGAGGCGATCCAGCTCGACAGACGCAAGGTGATCGAGCAGGTCGAGTACCGTGAGGTGCCCTGCGAGAAGCGGTATTACTACACCGCGAAGAAGATCCGAATCGTGCGTGCTGACAACGGAGAGCAGCTCGAGGAGTGGGACATGACGGCCGAGGAGGCTCAGCTCGAGATCGAGCTAGCTGGGGCGTTGCCTACGGCGGGAGGTCGGTAGCAGGTTCTTCGGGGGCGGTCGGTCGGAAACCGGTCGGACGACAGTTCAGCGGTGCTGACCGCACCAAGGCTTACAGCCATGTCAGAAAAAGCGAAAAAAGTCAAAAGCGAGGGCTACGGCGGGAGGTCGGTAGCAGGTTCTTCGGGGGCGGTCGGTCGGAAACCGGTCGGACAGGAGGCGGAAGCGCGATCTGCGCCGCGCCGGTCCCGAGCGGCCCCACGCGCGCGACTACCCGCCCGCCCGGCGGTGTCAATGGCGGACACTCAGCGGGATCGCGTGTATCGGATCGCCTGTCGAATCGCGGCCGGCGAGTGGAACCGGGCGACGGAGAAAGAGTGGGCGGAGGAGTGGGGGCTCTCGCGGGTCACGGTGCGACACCTCGCGGCCGAGGCCTCTCGAGTGGTGGACATCTGTACGAACGACAGGGCGAAGCTGATCCAAGTGAGCCGGGTACGCCTGGCGCAGATCGCGAGCGAGGACGCACCGGACCGGGTGCAGGCCATCAAGGTGCAGTTCGAGCACCTGGGCGAGCTCCGGAAGAAGCTCGAGGTGACGGGCAGCGACGGCGGGGAGATTGGCATGGGGGTGGTCGCGAGGGTCGTGGTCTTGCCGGCGGAAAAGGAGGACGGGTGAGGGACATCAGCACGCGACTTGCCCACATTCGGATCCGCCACCCGGAGGACGATTGGATCGACGCGAATGGATCCCAGATTCGGTACGGAGACGAGCTGCGCTTGACTGCCGACGAAGCCTTTCGCTGCAAGGTCCACGGCTCGTTCGAAGGTCGCGCCGTGGTCCGGTGGGGCGACGAATTCCAATTCTGGGGGCTGCTGGTCGAGCCCTCGGCATTCGTCCGAGTGCGGGCACCCTGAGTGACACACGATCCCGAGTCGATCCTCTGGCAGCCAAACCCGGGCCCGCAAACGCGGGCTCTGGCGTCTGGAGTGTTCGAGCTCGGATACGGAGGCGGGGCCGGGGGCGGGAAGATGCTGCGCCTCGACGAGCCGGTACCGACGCCGCGGGGCTGGTCGAGCATCGGTGATCTCTCCGTCGGTGATGAGCTGTTCACGGAGCGCGGAGACACGTGCCGCGTGCTCGCCTTGCATCCGGTCGACCCGTCGCCGGTGGCGTATCGACTGACGTTCGACGACGGCACCACGATCGAGGCGTGCGCGGACCACCGATGGATCACCTTCACCGCCGCGGAGCTGCGCGCCTTGACGCAGCGCTCCGTGGTGTTCTCCGCTGCGGTCTCAGAGCGGAACCGCACCGCTCCACCGCCCGCGAAAGCGGCTCCCGCTGGCACGGTGCGCACAACCCGGCAGATCGCGGAGACGCTCACGGTGCGAGGACGCCGGAACCACGCGATCCCGGTCGCTGCCGCGCTCCAGTTGCCCGAGGCGTCCCTACCGCTCGACCCGTACCTGCTGGGTGTGTGGCTCGGCGACGGGAACACACGGGGCGGGCGGATCACGAGCGCAGATCCCGAGGTGTTCGCAGCCTTTGAAGCGACGGGCTTCATGCTCGGCGTCGAAGAGAAGAACGGGAACAGTGGCCGGGCGCGCACCCGTGGCGTACTCGGGCTTCAGGCCAAGCTGCGCGGACTCGGAGTACTCGGCAACAAGCACGTTCCGGCGTCGTACCTCCGGGCGTCCGCCGCTCAGCGTCTCGCTCTGCTCCAGGGGCTGCTCGATACCGATGGCACCGTCACGGAGTCGGGGAGTGTCGAGTTTACGACCACCAAGTGGCGTCTCGCGCGCGCCGCGCACGAGCTCATCGTCTCGCTCGGGTGGAAGGCGAGGATCGTTGAAGGCCGCGCGACGCTGAACGGTCTAGACTGCGGCCCGAAGTGGGATGTCAAGTGGACGCCAAGTGAGTTCGTTTTTCGCCTGCCTCGGAAGCGCTCGCGCCAGCGCCTGGCCTCGAGACGCACCACGCAGTTCCGGTACATCGTCGCGTGCGACCCCGTGCCGGGGACGCCGATGCGTTGCATCACCGTGGACAACCCGACGGGGCTCTTCCTGGCGAGCCGCTCTATGGTTCCGACGCACAACACCGACTGGCTCCTCGCGATCCCCTACCGCTGGTGCCACGTGCGCGGGTTCAGGGGGATCATCTTCCGCCGCACGTTCGGCGAGCTCGAGGAGTGGGTGATCCCGCGGTCCTTCGAAATGTACAAGCCGGTCGGCGGCGACTACAACCAGAGCAAGCACCGGTGGACATTCTACGACGGCGCCGGCAATCCGTGTGGGCGCATTCAGCTCGGTCACCTGCAGCACGATAAGGACGTACTCGAGTACCGAGGCGCGCCCTACCAGTACGCCGGGTTCGACGAGCTCCCGACGTTCTCCAGTTTTCAGTACACGTACTTCGTCTCCAGGCTTCGTTCCGCGCAGGGCATCCCGATCCGCCTGCGCTCGTCGATGAACCCCGAGCCTGGATGGGTGCGTGACCGCTTCGCACCGTGGGTGCGCACCTCTCCGGAGTACCAGGGGCCGCGCGTTGGAGATGGCGCGGTTTTGTGGTTCCTCACCGAGCGCGGTGCGGAGCGATACGTGCCGAAGGGCACGACGGGCGCTTTCGGCCGGCAGTTCATCAAGTCCGCCCTCGAGGACAACCCGCACCTACATCAGAACGATCCGGACTACGTCCACCGGCTTTCGATGCTCGATCCCGTGCAGTACGCCCGGCTCCGCGAGAACGATTGGGAGACCGAGTACTCCGCGGGGCTGATGTTCCAGCGCGGCTGGTTCCCGCTGGTCATGGCCGCGCCGGCGCACGCTCGCCGCGTTCGGTTCTGGGACCGCGCCGCGACGGAGGAGAAGTTCAAGGGGCAGGCGTCACTCGAGCCGCGCGCGGTGAACGATCCGGACTGGACCGTCGGCGTGCTGCTCGCGAGGGAGGGAGACGGCACGCTGCGCGCCAGGACCTACGTCGAGGACGTCGTGCGCCTGCGGGGCAAACCCGGCGACGTGATGGAGACCATCAAGCGCACGGCGGAGCTCGACGAGCAAAAGTACGGACGCTTCGGATTCACCGTCCTGCTCGAGCAAGAGCCCGGCGCCTCGGGCGTCTCGGAGATCGCCGCCTACATGCAGCTGCTCGCGCGGTGGCACGTCGTGGCGGTTCCTGCGACCAAGGGCATGGGGAATAAGATCGTGCGTGCCGGCCCCGTCTCAGCTCAGGCGAAGGCGGGCAACATCCCGGTCGTGCGCGGCGCGTGGAACGGCGCGTTCCTTGGGGAGCTCGAGGCGTTTCCCAAGGGGCGCCACGATGACCAAGTCGATGGGCTCTCTGGTGGCCACAACTGGCTCACGTCCGCGCCGAGCACCGAGGGTGGGGCGGTGCGTGGCGAGCGGCGAGCCCTTAACTCCGGCGGGTTCTGATCCGGCTCAGACCCCGGCGCTCCGGCCAAGATCCGAGGCGTGAACTACGCGCGCTTTTTGATCGAAACATCGCCTGCGAGCGCTTCCGGATTCGACGGAACTGCGGGGCAAACCCTTCACCTGCAGCTTGAGGGATGGGCGGCGAGTGTCGTGCAGCGCGTGACATTCGAGACGTACGACCCCACAGATCCAAACTCCCCTCGATGCTCTCTCGATGCTCCGACGCTATCGCTCGTCGGCGTGACGACGGGGCAAAAGGTCGACGCTGCGACGCCAGCTGCCGCAGTGACTACGACCCTGCCAGGCGTCAGCCCAGGCGGGCACTCGTGGCGAATTCGCTGCACTGTAAATGGCGGGCTCGATGCGCTCGGTCGTCCTCACCCGGACTACGTGTTCGAGCGATTGGTCACTATCCGGTCTAGTGCGGGGCTGCGGAAGGTCGTGAAGGAGGAGGGGGCCGCGTACGGCGCTACCGGCGCGGAGGACGCGCAGAATGAGATGGTCGAGGGCTTCACCGGCAGCGCCGGCTCTGGCGCGTACAAGGAATCGTGCGTCGTTGCGACGACAGCGAACATCGCGCTCTCGGGGATTCAGACGATCGACGGAGTCGCAGGCGTCGCCGGCCGCCGCACGCTCGTGTGGCAGCAGACGAACCCCGTCGAGAACGGCGTGTGGATCCAGGACTCCGGCGCGTGGACGCGGGCAACGGACTTCGACACGACAAGTGAGGCGATCTCCGGGTCGCTCATCCCGGTAACGCTCGGCACGCAGAACGGCGGGAAAGTCGCCGTGCTCACAACGCCGGACCCGATCACGCCGGGGACTACGGCGATGACGTTCTCTCTGGTCGGATCCAACGCTGGATTGAGCGTGTACGACGCGACGGGCGCCTCGGTGGCGACATCGACGCAGCTGCAGCTGGAGGACGTGGACCTGTCGACCTCCGGTGGGAAGCCGATCGCGCGCCGCCGGCGTCGCGTCCCGCGCATGGTCGTCCGGGCTCTCGTGGCCACGAACCTGGCCGGATACGCGGTCTACGCGGCAGCCCCGAACCCGACGCCAGACACGCTGTACACGGGGGCGGTCATCTCCGGCGTGAGCGTCGCGCAGGGCGGGGTCACGCTCACAAATGGCGACCGGGTCTTCCTCAACGGGCAGGCCGTCTCGAGCGAGAAGGGCCCCTACCAGGTCGCCGAGGTCTCCGGCGCCACCTGCAAACTGTACCGACTCGCGACTCTAGACGCGGTGGCGCAAGTCGGGTTCGGCATTCACCTCGCCGTCGAAGAGGGCACGGGCGCCGGCTACTACCGCTGGACGTCCGGCGTCGGCAACGTGCTCACGGCGGACGCGGATCGCGGTTACGACTACTACTGCTACGACTGCGACGATTGGCGCCTCGACTCCGACGGCATGGCGGCCGTCGGGTTCGCGAAATACGACCAGGCTTGGTCGCGCGCGCAGGAGGCAGCGGACAACGCGGGTGAGATCACGTTCGTGCGCCGTGGCGTCTACGGGTTCGACGCCACCATGCATGTGACGAAGAACGGCATCACGATCCGCGGGCCAGCCAAGGGGCGTGTCGCGAATGGGAACGGGCGCGGAAAGCTGATCTTCCCGGCCGAGACGCACGGCATCCGAACCCGCTTTCTGTTCACCAACGGGCAGCCGACGAATCAGCTCGCGTGGACCTCGATCACCGGGCTCATCCTGTGGGCGAACGGCAACGCCGCGACCGCCTCGAACGACTTCCACGGCATCTACGCCCAGGCCAACGTGCACGTGGACGAGTGCCTGGTCTACAACTTCTCGGCGCAGGGCTTGCACATCGATGCGACCGTGCAGGGCGGGCGCAGCTCGGCCGTGGTCACGTGTGTCTTCGACGCCTCCTTCACCGGCGCGGTCTCTGGCACGGCGGCCACTGGGCAGAAGCTGCGCGTGCAGAAGAGCGATGACGCGGCCATCGTGTTCCGCAACGTCTCGGCTGTGGCAGCTGGCGCTGGGACGGTGCCGGTGACGATGGAGTGCGAGGGCATTCTCGCCGGCGCAGCGTTCATCGGCTACGGCGCGCCGGTCTTTGCTCCCGCCGGATCGCTCACGACGACGCTCGGCGGAGTGACGGGCTGGACGAGCGCTACGAACGCAGCGGACGCCACGGTGGGCAGGTACCCGAGCGGCGCGAACATCAGCAGTGTCCGTCGCTGTCGGCTCTACGGCAACGGCAAGTGGGGCCTGAGGGTCGATGGGAGCGACGCGAACGCTTGCCACTTCGAGAACTGCGACTCTTCCGGCAACGGCAAGCGGAAAGTGCCTGGCGTCCGCGCGCGGTTCTCGATCCGACTGACGAACTCGGGGTCCGCGATCTCTGGCGTGGTCGCCGGGAACATCGTCATCAGCGACAGCAAGTACGGTCTCACGTACCGAAACGTGAGCGCCGGACCCGACGCAACTCCGACCAGCGGGCAGGTCCCCGCAGGCACCAGCGACTGGACCTTCGAGGCTGTCGACCTGTTCGTCGACGCGCACAGCTCGGCCTGGAACGCCCCCGCCGCTGGAACGATCACGGTCCGACACTCGACGTCGATCGCCCTGCCATCGACCACCATCACGAATCTGAGCGGCACGCCAACCACCGTCGGAACCGACCCGGACGCCGGCGGCTACTGGGACTCGGCGCTTATCGGGAACACGTTCACTCAGTGCCACACGGCGTCGAACTGGGGCGTGTCCTACAAGGTGGACCAGGGACAGAGCGTTCTGTTCGGTTGCTACCAGGAGCTGCCGCCCGACTCACTCGTCGCCGCGCCCGCGCTCATCGTCGGTGGGACGGTCGCCAATCGCCCGGGAAAGCCGGAGCCGAAGCTCGCCGGCTACAGCGAGAACGCGAGCGCCGGCAAATTCGCGAGCATGTACTGCCTCCCCGGCGGTTCCGCGGGGCACTGGATGCGGATGGGTCTGTGGGGAACGGACATCACCACGCAGTTCGGCAAAACCGGGGACGCTGGATACCAATTCGGTGTGTTCAGCGGCTTTTCCAACGAATACGCGATGAGCTACAGCGGCTCCTCGCTGGGAATGGCGTGGACGTTGACCGGCCCGAACTTCCCGCTCGGCCCTGGCCACATAATGCTGCGCCGCGGGATCGCCGTGGGCACGACAGCAGCGCCGAAACGAGCCCAATGGGGTCTCCGCGCGTCGCGCCCGACGACGACGAGCACGACGATCGCGACGCTGAACGACTCGCCAGGCGTGTGGACGGTCGGTTCCATCTGGTGGTACACGGATGCGGCCGCTGGACAATCGATGTGCGCCGTCGTCACGTCGATCGACGGCTCGAACAACCTGACTTGGACCGAAGGCCCGACAATCCCGTTCGCCTCCAACACGTCGGCGCTGAACTTCGGCGCGGCTCTCGCGGCGGGTGCAGTGGCGACGGCGACCGTCACGATCACTGGGGCGGCCACGGGGGATTACGTCGACAAGGCGGTGGCTTCGGCGCCGGCCGGACTCATCTTCGATGCATACGTCACGGCGGCGAACACGGTGACTTGGCGGTGCTACAACGGCAGCGGCGGCACTGTCGACGCGAGCGCGGTGTCGTGCAAGACTTCGGTCAGGAAGGCATACAACTGATGGCACACCCGGACGTCCGGAGACGCTTCATCGCAGAGGTCAAGTCGGCACTCGGGTTCGTCGCTGTCGTGCCGAGCGACGACGAGTCGGGATTCGATGTGCTCGAGGACGCTCGGCAGATATGCTGGTTGCACTGGGCGCAGGACGGAGCGCCGAAGGGCGCCGTATATCGCGTGGTCTCCTTCGACCCGATGATGCTCGTGCAGGCGCAAGCGATCTTGGCTTCACTGCCGACCGCCGATGTGCCGATCGATATGACCAGCGATCGGGTCGACGAGGACCCGTTCGACACGAAGAATCCGGACATCACGCACCGCGAGTTCGTGCCGTTCGGGGACCTGGTGTTCCGCATCGAGCATATGCACGAGATGGTGCTCGACGCGGATGCCGCGGCTCCGGTCGGCTCGCTCGAGCACGTCAATCAGTGCAGGAAAGCCCGAAAGCTCCCGCCGATCGCCTCGCTCGACGAGATTCACCCCGACGCTGTCCTCCGCAGGATCCTGCGTGCCGAGTTTGGCTCCGAAGACCCGGCGGAGGCGCTTGAGCGGGCGCGGCGACAGGACGCCGCGGAGTACCCACAGGACTACCGACAGGACGGCTCGCCGAACGTCCCGTAATCCAGCGAGCGCCCCGGCCCGCACTGGTGCGCGGTTCTGCCTTAGAAATACGCGTCGTTCGTTCACGCGTGAACACATGACGCGCGTATCCGGTGGCGGGTCACGCGGTTCGGAGCAGTGGAAGCTCGCGGCGTGCAAGAAGCTCGAACGCCTGACTACCGCGCCGGCTGGATCGCTGGGCAGGTCCATGCCGCACGCGCTCTGGCCGCGCATCTGCGCGGCGTCGCGGCTACTGCGAGAGCGCAACCGGCGGGATTCCGGGCACGCCTTAGGGCCGCTCTCGTAGAGTCCGTGACGGAGACCTGGTGCACACAGGTTGAGGCGCTTGCGTCAGATCTCGATCGGCAAGCGGCGGAGCTCGAGAGGCAGGCCACCCTGGTGCCCCCTGAGCCCCCGCGCGTCCGGTCAGGGTTGCGGTGGCCGTGGCAGAAGCAGCGCTGATGTCGTCGCGCAGAGTCCAGGGCTATCGAACGGGCGACGGCCGCTGGTGGTTCAGATCCTCAGAGTTCCGTGACGATCTTCAGGCCACGATGCTCAATGGCGTGCCGGAGATGGAGCAGTACCGCCGGTACTTCGGTCGCGCGCTCACACCGGCAACAATCGAGCAGGTACTCGTATCCGCAAATCTCGGGTTCATGCGGGACCTGACAGACCTCAGCAATGAGACGCTGTTCATCGACACGCATTATGCTGGGGCGACAGGCAAGCGGTTCCGGTCTCTCGCATCCGCAAAGATCACCGTGGTGCCCGCGAAGGGCGACGGGATCGACGAGCCCCGCGCGACTCGCTACGCGGACATGGTACGTCAGCAGCTCGCGTGGATCCCGAACCTGAAACAGTCGATTCTCCGGCTGAACTGGGGCCATCTCCACGGCCGAGCAGCGCTCGAGAAGGTATGGCGGGAGAACCCCGCGGGTAACGTCCGCTGGCGCGTCGACAGACTCAACTGGATCCAGCCGCGGCGATTGTCCTTCGGTCCGCAACGTGAGTTACGGGTCAGAGACGGGGTCTTCGACGGCACGGGGTTCTCCCCGGTTGGCCTGGACCTCGCCGAAGTGCCGCTGAAGTTCATCTGCTTCACTCCGCAGTTGTTCAACGAGACGCCGGAGCGCGAGGGCTTCGGGCCGCGCTGCCTGTACTGGAGCTTTCACAAGCGCTTCAGCTGGCGTGAGCGCATGGTGCTGCTCGAGGTGTTCGGGAAGCCGTGGCGCATCGCCTACACGGACAACCCGGCGGTGCAGCCCGACGCTCTCGACAGGGCCGGCGAGGTCATCGACGGCATGGGCGGGAGCTCCACCGCTGTCATGCCCCCCGGCGTGAAAGTCGAGACGAGCGTTCCCGGTGACCGCAGCGGGCAGAACCACCGCGACGCAGGGATGGACGCGGATGATCAGATCTCGAAGCTGGTACTCGGCACCACGCGAACCACCGACGCGAAGCCGGGCGCGCTCGGTTCCACCGGCGACGAGGTGGGGCAGGAGGAACAGGGCAGCGTCGTCGAGGCCGACGGCTGGAACCTCTCCGACCTGCTCACCGAGCAACTCGCCGCAGACATCATCGTACTGAACGAGGGCCCGGAGTACCTAGACCACTGCCCGCGCATCGAGATCCGCTACGAGCTCCCGCGCAACCGCGGCGTGGAGGCCGACGTCGCAACGAAGACGCTCGCGCTCGGCCTCCCGCTCGTCGAGGACGAGGTATACGAGCGCACCGGGTGGACGAAGCCGGGGCCTACCGATCGCGTCATCAAGCAGCCGCCGCAGGCGGCCCCAGAGCTCCCCGGAAGTCCCTCACCCAATGCGCAAGATCCGGGAAGTCCCTCACCCAGTGATAACTCAAGCGGCGGTGGGGGCGGCTCTCCGCTGGGCCAGGGCGGCCAGGCCACCGGCGATCCGTCGACGCTCCGTGGTGGCGCCCACGACCCTTTAGTCTTGGCGAGGGCCGCAAGACTGCTCGACTTGCTCTCGAGGAGTTCGGGCAGTTCCTAGTCTGCCTCGCCGCCCGCGAGACGTACGGCGACCACGTGTGTTGCGCGGCACAGCCCGCGACGGTGAACGGCTCCCCCGAGCACCTGGTCGACGCTGGCGTCGCGAGCGGCGCCGAGATTACCAAGCGGTGGGCGCAGCAGATTGCGGACGCATGCTCGGGCCGCGACACGGAGGCCGGGATCCGCGGGGCCATCGCTGCGGCGGGTGAGCGCTTCGACACGCACGCCTTCGCGAAGGTCGTCGAGGAGCAGATCCTACGCAGCCTGATGCTCGGCATCCTGGACGTGGATTGGGAGGTCCAGCACGAGGACGAGGTCGAGATCGCGAAGTTCGCGGCGACCGGAACGGACACGGCTGGAGCGTTCGGTCACCTCCCCTTCGCCGAAGCGATTGCGGAGTTCCGCAAGCGCGAGGTGATGCCCCGGGCGGCCTTCGACCTGCTCGAGCGCGAGGCGAAACGGAAGGCCTTCACGGTCGCCGGGCTCGCAAAGCAGGAACTACTCGACACGGCACACGCCGAGCTCATTCGTCAGCTGCAGGGCAGCCAGGGGCGGACGCAGAAGGATCCCGAGACGGGGTGGGTCTACGAGGGCCCGAACCTGCGCGAGTTCGAGAAGTTCGTCCGGGAGCGCCTCGAGTCCGCGGGCTGGACGCCGTCGAATCCGAGCCACGTCGAGACGATCTACAGAACGAACGTCGCGAGCGCGTATGCCACGGGCCGGCACGCGCAGATGACGTCGCCGGCCGTCGTCGCGCTCATGCCGTACTGGCAGATCCGTGGCGTCGACGACTCGAGAGCTCGCCCCGCGCACAAGCGAGCGCACGGTGTGATCCTCCCGGCGAATCACCCGTTCTGGAAGCGCGCCTATCCGCCGTTCGGGTACAACTGCCGGTGCCGCGTCGTCGCGCGCTCGCAGCGCTGGATCGACCAGCACAAGGCGCCGATCGGTCCCGAGCCGCAGGGGCTCCCGGATCCGGACTTCGACTCGGGCACGCGGGTGCTGCCGACGGTACCGCCGTCGCTGCAGACGCCGCCGGCGAAGCCTGCGAACGACAGCGCGCAACAGGCGCCGCCCGCTCCGCCCCCGCCGGCCGCCCCGCAGGTGGGCCCTGGTGCTCTGCCCGTGTCGATACCCTTCGAGGGGCCGAAGCCTCCCCCTCCACCGCCGCCCGCGGTGTTGCCTCCCCCTCCACCGACGCCCAAGCCAGCGGTCGCGAGCGCGGAGAACGTTCTCGCGAAGAAGATCTCCGATGCAACCGGCAGCAACCCGGGCGGGGTGTATGAAGGACTGGACGGCAAGAAGCGCTACGTCAAGTTCTACGACGACCCTGCGCAGGCGGCCGGCGAGCACATCGCCAACAAGATCTACGCGAAGCTCGGTCTCGGCACTGTGAAGAGCGTCACCTTCGTGCGCGACGGGAAGCTCGCCTACGCGAGTGAGCTCATTCCGAAAGCGAAGACGCTCGCCGACAAGGGACTCACTCGAGGACTCGCGAAGAAGGCGCTCGAGGGATTCGCAGCGGACGTGCTCACCGCCAACTGGGACGCGGCCGGCCTCGGGCTGGAAAACATCGTCGTCGACGCTCGCGGCAAGCTCTTCCGCATCGACAACGGCGGAGCGCTCCTCTCGCGCGCGAACGCGGGGCGCAAACCGGTCGAGGCACTCGGCAACGTCACCGAGTGGGAGTCCTTCTTCGACCCGAGCGTCAACCCCGGGTACGCGCGCCTCGCTGAGGCCGCCAGCGTCACATCCGCCGAAGAGCTGGGCGACGCTGCGATCCGTGGCATCAAGCGCATCATCGAACTCCGGAGGGACGTCGGTGGGTGGCGCAAGTTCGTCGAGGCAGAGGGGAAGTTCCTCACGGCGTTCGACCGCGAGCGCATGATCGGCATGCTCGAAGCGCGGACGAGCTTCCTTGAGGGCAAGCTGACGGAGATCACGAAGCCCGCCGCCTGGCCGCCCCGACCGTAGCACCGGGTCAGCGCAAGCCCAGCTCCGCAAGCTGGGCCGCGTGGCGAAGCTCGTAAGTCGGACGCTGATTCGGTTCGGGGCACCGCTCCTCGGGGCTCCGCTCTTCGGGAGCGCGAACCCCGAACGCGGTGAACAGCCACATGCGGCGACCGTAGCACCGGGTCAGCGCAAGCCCAGCTCCGCAAGCTGGGCCGCGTGGCGAAGCTCGTAAGTCGGACGCTGATTCGGTTCGGGGCACTGCTCCTCGGGGCTCCGCTCTTCGGGAGCGCGAACCTGCGAGGCGAGCTGAAGCTTTCCGACGTCCAGCCGGATGCCGAGCCCAAGCCGGTGTGGGTGCAGATCGCCCGCGCTGGAAAGTGGATGGGACACCCCGACCATCCGGATGGCGTCGAGTTCACCCGCTCCACGTTCGAGCAGGTCGTCGCAAACTTCCGCGCGAACCCCTCGTATTTGCAGGGCGCGGACGGCTGGGGGTGCAAGCCGGTCATCCCCTACGACTACGAGCACGCGAGCGAGATGGACCCCACCAGCGGGACGATCCCGCAGGAGGGCGCTCCGGCGCCGGCGTGGGCGCTTGACCTCGACCTCCGGGCCTCCGACGGGGGCACGGAAGAGCTTTGGGCGCTCACCACCATGGGCAACCGAGCGCGCCAACAGGTGAAAGAACGCGAGTACCTGTGGACCAGCGTTTCGATCTGGCCCCGCGCGCAGGACTCGACGACGGCCAAGCCGATCGGCGCGTTGCTCACCAGCATCGCATTCACCAACCACCCGTTCATCAAGGGGATGGAGCCGATGGCCATCGCAGCGCGCGCGCGGCAGGTCAACGCCTCCGTCTCGGTGTACGGAACCGCGGCGAGCCCCGAAGAGGCGATCGTCGGAATGCGGCAGATCTTCGGCCTGAAGCCGGAAGCGTCCGTGTCCGAGATCGCGTCGCAGTTCGAGCGGCTCCGCACGATCCTCTCCGCGCAGCCCGCAGGCGAAGAGGACGAACTCTACGACCGCGCCGAGTGCATCGCGAGCTGCCTGCGCGATCTGCTCGGCGTGCCCGCACTCGCCACGCTCGACGAAATCATTGCCGCCGGGGGTCAGATTCTTTCGGCGCTGTCACTCGTTCAACCGCAGGGCCAACCGGCCACCGGAGACCAAAACATGTCCGTCGCGAACATCAGCCCCACCCTCATGTCGGCCCTCTGCAAGATCCTCAAGCTCCGCGATGGGGCGACGGACGCGCAGATCCTCGCGAGCGCGGAAGCGTCCGCGGCGCAGGGAGACGCACTCGACAAGCTGCTCGCGCTCTTCGGCTCGAGCGATACCCAGTCGCTCCTGACGGATGCGGCAACGCTCGTCGAGAAGGCGAAGAAGGCGGAGGAGTACCTCGGTGCTCTGAATGCCGCGAACGAGCGCCTGGGCGCGTACGACAAGAAGGACGCCGAGGCGGAGGTCGAGCAAGTGGCCGCGAGCCTTCGACTCGACGATGCGCAGTCGCAGCGGCTGAAGCCGCTCCTGCTGAGCGAACGAATCGGCATCGCCGGCGACCCGGTGAGGCTCGCGGCATGGCGCGCGCAGTACCCGGTGCTGAACGCGGCGCAGCGACTGCTCACCACGCCGATCGTCGCGGGGCACAACGGGACGCAGCTCGGCAGCCCGGCGACTGGAGCCGTGCATTTCTCCGCCACGGCCCCGCTCATGGCTCCGTCGCATTCCCCCTCTACGCACCCGGCTGACGCTTACCCGGGCCGCAACGATATCGAGAAGGCTATGGCCTATCTCAGCGACAAGCGCCCGGGGTTCAAAGTGCTCAGCCGCAACGACCAGGTGCACGAGGCCGGACAATACCTGCGCAGCGGCGCGCCGACTCTCTGATCGCAGCAACACGAGGACACATCAATGCCCACTCCCCGAGTAATCGACCAGCCGTCCTGCTTCCGCGTCGGTGTCGCCGAAGGTGCCGACATCGTCCCCAAGCGTTTTATCAAGCCTGGCGCCGCGCAGGACGGCGTGGCGATCTCCAGCGCGAACACGGACGACGTGCTTGGAGTCACGACCGAGACGATCTTGCTCGGAAAGAGCCAGAGCTACCAATCCAGCGGAAAGGCAATCGTCGAATCCGGCGCCGCTGTCGCACTCCACGCAATCGTGATGCCCGATGCAACCGGCAGAGCGGTCACGCAGACGACAACGAACACGAAGGCAGGACGCGCAATGACGGCAGCGACCGCCGCAGGGCAACCCATCGAAGTCGAGTTGTTCACCTCGCGCTGAGCGCGACTTCCACCACCAACGAAACGGAATCACATGTCGATTTCCAAATACCTCCAGGGAAATGCCGCGCTCGCGCAGCCGCGATTCATTCCGGCCGACCCCCATATGCTGTCCGCGCTGCGCCCGGGACAGCCGGCGAACAATCAGCAGGTGACGCTACGTCTGGTCGAGGACGCCCCCGGAGTCGGATCCGCCGGCCAGGTGATCACGATGGCGGCGACGCCCGCCGATGTCTCCGTTCAGACGACGGAGCTCGATACGTACCTGGGTGGGTACTCTCCATTCGGATTCGGCGCCGACATTTTCTCGAAGGTAGTGCCGGTCGATAAGGAAGCTGGAAATCGGCGGGACTTCAGCTTGGAGAACGCTTTCCGACTCGCCAACGTGCGCAGCGGCCGCAACGGAGCGATCAACGAGATAGACCACGTTTCTCAGCTCGTACCGTACAAGGTCCAGGAGTACGCCCTCGCAGGCTTCGTACCCTGGCAGACGGAGAACGACGCGACGGCGCTCTACAACGTGCGAGCCGCACTCGGCGAAACGATCGCGTGGAAACTCGCGCTCGCGCGTGAAGTTCGGGTCTTCACCGACCTGACGAACTCCGCCCTGTGGAACGCGAACAACACCACGTCGCTCACCACCAACTTCAAGTGGGACACGGGCTCGACGAAGAACCCGCGCCTGGACCTCCAGGCCCGCCTGAAAGCCTCCGCGCAGCCGGTCACGGATATCGGAATGAATCCCGATGTTGCGTTTTGGTTCCTCTCCGACGCGGGCGTCATCGCGTACATGCGGCAGATGCTCGGCGACGCTGCTCCGACGGCGGACGTCGCGGCCGCGGCGATGGCGGGCGACGGCGGGATCCAGAGCTTCAAGGTACCTGGTCTGCCGACGATCTGGATCGTTGGCAGCAAGGTGCTGAACGAGTCGACTGGGGCGCTCGACTACGTGCTCGGGAAGCATGTGGTTCTCGTCACGAATCAGCCGGGCGTGCCGCGAGACGGCAACCGGATCGCGACGCATTACACGTTCCGTACGAAGGGGCGGAGCGGGACCGGGGTCACAACGAACGAGTACATCCCGAACGGCCGCGGCATCAACGGCGGAACAATGTTCGAGATGGGCTATGCAGAGGACCAGTTTTTCGCGAGCAACGTCGCGGGCGGCCTCATCCAGAACGTGATCAACTGAGTCCTCTGCAGGAGTACAAGCATGGCCAAACCCAATCAAAATACCGCCGCGGATGCTCCCGCGGATGTCTCCGCGGCGGCGCCGGTCGCTCTGGACCCGACGCCCATCGTCGACGAGAACGCGCTCCTGCGGCAGCAACTCGCAAAGCTACAGGCAGAGAACGACCAGCTGCAGTCGGATCTCGGCACCGCGGCGGCGACGGCGGAATCGGCAAAGGCCGAACTCGCTAACGTCAAGCGCCGCATTCAGACCGATGGCGTTCCGGTTTTACCGGAGCTCCCGAGCCGATGCGTCCAGGTGCTCGACTCTGTCACCGTGCCCGGCGCCGACGGCAAAACGGCCGTGCGCGCGAACAAGGGTGATGTACTGACCGACCTCGAACAACGAGACGCGGACATGCTTCAGCGGGACATCGGCAAGCTCGCGAACGTGCACCGCATCGACCCGAGCTGCCTGCAAGAGCTCGCGCGCGACGGGTTCATTCGGTAAGGACGCGACGTGGGAATTCCCCTCGTCACCCAGGCGGACATGGAGGCCCGGTTTCCCCCGGCCCATGTCCGCCGCGTCTTTTCGGACGATGGCTCGGTCACGATGGGGCCGCGGTTCGACATGATCGTTGACGAGGCTTCGCGGCAGGGCGAGGCCATCCTGCTGCGGGCCTTCACGCGAGACCAGATCGCAACGCTGGTCGCCGAGGACGCCGCGGTGAAAGGTGCGTTCTGCAAGCTTGTGCTTGCTGCTGGCTGCGAGGGGCGCGCTGAGTGGAGCGGCCAGGGCGCGCCGTACACGGGGCTGTACGAGAAGGCGCGGCAGATGTTGCGGGACATCGCAGACGCGGAGCTCCGGAGCCCAGCCGAGGCGAAGGCGGGCGCGAACACCACGCACCTGCCCCGCGTGCAGACGGCCGAGTCCCCCGCGTTCATGTACCAGTCCACCCGCGGCAACCGCTCCGGCGGCGGGTTCTGAGCAGTGGCCGACATCGAGGTGAAGGTCGAGTCGAACCTTGCCCGCGTCCTCAGGGAGATGCGGCAGCAGTCCGAGAAGGTGCACACGCTGCTGCCGGCCATCGCGGAGATGCTCGTCAGTGCCGTCGAGGACGTCTTCGAGGCGGAGGGTCCAGGGTGGGAGCCGCTCGCCGAGTCCACCCTCAAGGCGCGCCGCGGCACGAGCCACAAGATCCTGCAGGATACCGGGCTCTTCGCGGGCATCGACCCGGCCTGGGGAGACACGTACGCTGAAGCCGCCGCCGGCGTGAGCTACGCGATCTTCCACGTCGAGGGCACGGTTCACATGCCCAAACGCAATCCCTTCGATCTCGGCCCCTTCGAGTCTCCTTTGCTCGATGAGGTTGCCTCGCTCATCACCACCGAGATCACGTCGTGACGGTGCAGCGCGTCGTGTACGTCTCGGCAACGGGAAGGCCCCAGGAGGGGCGACTCCTGAGCGGGGAGGAATACGACGGACGCTACCAAGTTCTCATCTCCGAGGGCGGGCTGGCGTGCCTCACGGTCGTGCGGGCGCGGCACTCTGAGCGCCGCGAGCCGGGCACTTGGCACCGGCCGCCCAAGCCGAATTGAACACCGTCGACGTTGCTCGAGCAATCTGCGCGGCCCTCCAACCGCTCACGGGACCAGCGGCCAGCGGCAAGCTGCTCGTGAGGGCGACGGGCGCGAGTGTGGTGCTGAAGCCCGGAGCGATGGCCGTGCCGATCCGCGGCAGCCTCGACGAGTCGGGCATCGCCTTCGTGCAGCCGAACGCCGCGAACGCCGCCGGCTGGACGGTGACCGCGGCGGGGACGCTCGTGGACGTTGCCGCTCTCCACGGCGGACCGATCGGCAACTCGGAAAGCGGGACTGTGTTCCGATGGGCTCCGACGATCAGCGGTCTCGAGGAGACGGCCACCGCGGACGCCTCCGGAATCTCCGGGGGGGCGTTCCTCGCGGTGAGTCCGATTCGGCAGGTGCGCTTGTACAAGCAGATCGACCGCGCCGACGTCGAGCAGCTCTTCCGCGCGCAGGTCTCTGAGTCACCCGCCCTCGTGCTCGCATGGGAGGCAACGCAGCCGCTCGGCGGCTCGATGGGCTCGAGCCCTGGACCACGGACCGCTCGGACCGGAGTCGACACGGTGCTGTACCGGCACACCTGGTCTCTCTTTCTGATCACGAGCCGGCTCGACACGGAGGGCGAACGCCGCGACGAGGGAGACGCCATCCGAGACGCGGTGATGGGACGGCTGCACCAGCGCGCTGTCGCTCGCAAGCTCCGCCTGTCGAACAGCCCCGGGACGGAGATCCTCGAGGCGCGCGTCTACAAGGTCACACCGACGTCCTACGTTGACCTGATTCGAGTCGGCACGATCGCGTCGATGCAGTTCCAGGGTGACGCTCAGTTCAACGACTGGATGCGCACTCGCATCCGCGAGCAGACGACCGAGCAGGGCAGCGCGAAGATCGACCTGCCGGACATCACCGTGCCAATGACCAAGACGTAAAGGGTCAGGGTCACCCGGATCCGCGGCTGCCAGCTTACGCCGCGATGGCTGAGCCGCAGTTCGTACAATTCGTGAGCGCCGCTCCCGGACGCCTCGTCTCACGGTCGGACTCTCCCCAGAGCTTCATCGGTGCACGACGCGCGACCGAGGAAGAGGCGCGAGCCTCGGGGGAGCGCATCGTATGGGACCTCGAGCAGGTCGTAGCTCTCACCGGCGAGTACTGCGCTCGGTACGGTCGAGACCTCCAGCATCAGCTGAGGAACGGCGACCTGATCGAGCGCAGTGAAGCGGACTATCGCGCGTGGCTCGAATTCGAGCAGGAGCGCGACGCCGCAGCCAACGGAGTCCAGGGCGCTGAGGAGACCACTGCCGACGCGCCGAAAGGGAATAGCTGATGCCGCAGCCTCTTGCAGTCGATCCGAGCAACCCGAAACCCGGCCTGTATCTCACCGTCGACCTGCTCCGAGGAACGAGCAGCCCGGGCGCAGCGGGGCTTCGCTGTCTGATGATTTCCCCGCCGGCAAGCGGACAGGGGAACATCACGATCGGCACCGAGCTCCGCCCTGTGTACTCCGCGGAGGACGTCGAAACAGCAATCGGTCGCGGCCCCGGCTACTTCGCATACAAGACCCTCGTCGCGAACGACCCTCTCGCTCTCGTGGACCTGGTCGCCTGCGCGGAGTCCGCGGGTGCAGCGGCCACGCAAACGCTCACCTTTGCCGGCACCCCGACGTCGAACATGACGTTCGGCGTCTACATCAGTGGCGTGCTCTCGCTGGTCGCCTGGAACGTCGGTGACGCGAACACCCTCGCGAAGACGAACGGCGTCTCGGCAATCAACCAGAACTCCGCCGACCTGCCGGCTGTCGCAAGCGCTGGTGCGGGTGGGGTGATCAACCTGACCGCTCGCTCGAAGGGGCCGGCAGGGAACGACATCCCTGTCCGCGTTGTGACGATCAGCGGCGCGGGCGGCACGCTCACCGCCGGCGGGGCCACGCTCACGGGCGGCACGACGGAGGTCGATCTGACGACTGCTCTGCAGACGGCCAGCGTCAGGGAGTACGACTTCATCCTGCCGTGCCTATCGGCCGTGGATGCCCAGTCCGCGACAGGCAACACGCAGAAGATCGCTACCCACATCGACACGTACAAGGCCGGCTCGAGCGCGAAGCTGCAGCAATGCGTGTACGGCTCGAACGGTACGATCGCTGCGGCGAAGACGAACACCGTCGCCCGAAACAACCCGAACCTCGAGCACGTGCTGGGCATCAACTACGAGTCCCTGCCGTGCGAGATCGCCGCGGCCGAGCTCGGCGACCGCATGCGGCGCCGCCGACGCGAGATCAACGCGAACCGCGTGCTCCAGCCGCTGAAGCGCCTCCGCGGAGCCGCCGACGTGGCCGCGAACACGCCGAGCGACCCGATGGCGCTCGACGCGCTCTCGAACGGCGTCACGCTGCTGTCGTACACGGCGCAAGGCGACCCGATGGTGATGCGGTCGATCACGACCCATTCCCAGGACACGCTCGGGAACCCGGACAAGCGCTGTTACGACACCAACGAGCCGGACTCCCTATACGACTACGCGAAGGATCTCCGCGCCGCGGTGCCCGCGCAATTCATCGCCCCGGACGGGCAGGTGAAGATCGCCAAGAACCGCCAGGAGGGAGACGAGGATCTCCCCGCCGGAGTGGTCGAGGAGCGCGACGTGAAGGCGTTCATCGTGCAGCGCACGCTCGCGTTCTGGGTGCCGAAGGGCGTTATCGACGGAGTGGCCTTCCAGTCGACGGTCGACGACGGCTCGCTCGCGGTCACCGTCAACGCCTCCGACCCGAACCAGGTCGACGTCTTCATTCCCGCGAAGGTCTTCAAGATCCTCGCCAAGATCGGTCTCTACATCGCGAAGGTCGGGTGATAGCGCATGTCCCAGGAATTTCTCGACTACCCCAAAGCGCGCGTCGCGCTCGGCGCGGGCGATCTCCAGGACGCCTTCGATGTTTCTGGCGTCACCGAGGACGGCGAGAAGATCGTCGCTACGCTGCGGCGGAACCCGGCGGGCTCCACCGGCGGCACGCGCTCCGGCACCGCCACGTTCAAGAGCGCGATCTCGCAGGATGGCTTCGAGCGTGACTGGTTCGGGATGTACCGCAAGCGCAAGGTGGTGCAGCTCCGCATCAAGGCGCCGGGCGTCACGTGGGTCTTCACGGGCCGGCTCACCAAGCCGCAGATCACGAGCAACGTCGACAACTACATCGAGTTCACGATCTCGGTGATCGGCAAGTTCGACGTCGCTCCGGTGTGACCATGAGCGATAAGCCGCTGCCAGAGTTCGGTGGGCGCACCTGGGGGGAGCTCGAGGTCTCTCGCCACGAGAACGGCCGACTGATGTTTGCCGACGTGCTGCGGATGCGGAACCCCGCGGGCATCGTCGAGGAGAGAAAGATCCGCGTCTGCGTCCCCCAGCCGAGCGATCAGATCGAGGCGCGCGTCGCGGCTCGCGCTCTCTTTGCAAAGAAGAAGCTCGACGCCGAGCGAGACAAGGACCTGTTCGCCGAAGTCGAGCAGCTCTGCCTGCTCGCTCGCGCGATCCGCACGCACGAGGAACCGCACGCTCAGAAGTACGACGTGGAGGAACTCGCCGAGCTGGACGAGTCATCCATTCACGACGTGCAGGAGCGGATCAACGCCTACAAGGCGATGCTCGACCCGCGAGAAGCGGATATCACCGAGGACCGGTTTTGGAGGAAAGTGGCCGAGCTCGGGAGGGCCGGCAACATGCTCCCTTTGACCGATATCGCTGGGCGCGCGCAGCCCAGCTTCGTGCTGCGTATGGCGAGGGAAGCCTTGCTCTCACCGACGGGCAAGTCTTTTGCGCGATTGTTCGGGATCTCGACGCCGGAGCACTCGACGTCCCAGGACTGAAGAAGATCATCGATGGAGCGCCCAACGAGTGGCGCGACCTGCTCGAGAAACTGAGGAGCGTTTGCGATGGCGGATAGAGAAGCCGCAGTCCGCCTAAACCTCGCTGCGTCGGGTTTCTTGACCGCACTGCAGACTCTGCAGAAGGAGGCGGAGGCCGTCGAGCAATCGCTCGAGGACATCGGCGACGGCGCCGAAGAGGCGGGCAAGGAAACGAAGGCGTTCACGACCGCGGCGAAGACGGGACTGAAGGACGTCGAGCGCGAAGCAAAAGGCGTCGGGTCGGCCGTCGACCACGTCGGAGACGCCGCGGAGCGGAGTCACCGCAAAGCCTCGCTCTTTACCAAGAGCTTCAAGTCCGGTATCGGTGCCGCGAAGGAGTCGCTGTCGGAGCTCGGAGGAGCGCTCAGAACGCACCTTGCGCAGGCCGCGACTCTCGGTGGTGCGCTCTCCGTCGGCGCCGGCATCCACGGCGCGACCGAGCTAATCAGCACGTACAAGGACCTCGCGTTTGCGATCCAGGCAGGGACCGGAAAAGCGCAAGACTGGCGAGCAATTCAAGGCGACGTCGAGTCGGTTGGATCTCGCTGGAAGCAGTCCAACGACAAGATCGCCGCGTCCTACCGTAAGCTGTGGGACGACATTGGGGACGCAGACTTCGCGCGGGCTGCGATCGATGAGGTAGCGAAGGGAGCCACGGCCGGAGCCGGCTCCGTCGAGCAGCTCACGAGCGTGGTCGGCGCGTTAAACGAGAAGTTCGGCATCACGGCGTCTCAGCTGCCCGAGTCGATGGCGGCCGTCATTGCGATGAGCAACAAGGGCGGCCTATCGATGGAGGACTTCTCCGCGACACTGGGCATGGTCGGTTCCGCGGCGAAGGCCATCGGGATTCAGGGGCCTGAGGGGCTAAAACGCGTGGTCGGGATGATGAACCTCGCGGAGGGCTCGACCAAGTCGCTGAAGGGCGCGGTCACCGGCGTCTCGGCGCTCATGGCGGATCTGGCGGACCCCGACAAGATCAAGAACATCCAGAAGCTCACGGGCCTGAAGCTCACCGACAAGAAGGGCCACATCCGCGACGACGCGATGGAGCAGATCATCGTGAAGACGAAGGGGTCTCACGAAGAGCTCGCCAAGCTCTTCTCGGGCGAGCAGCTCAAGATCATGAGCGGCTTTGGCGAGACCTTCGCGAAGGCGTTCGAGGATACGAAAGGCACGGACAAGAAGCGCAGCGCCGCCGCCCTCGACGCATTCGACGCGGCAGTCGAGGCTGCGAGCGAGCAAACACTCACGGCAGCGGACGTGCAGCGGCAGGCGACTGCGCGGCTCAAGGACCCCGCGCGCCAGCTCGACGACGCGATGAACCGATTCAAGCGTTCGTTCGAAAAGAAGGAAGTCGTGGAGGCGATCGACAAGCTCGCCACGCACCTGCCGAAGCTCGCCTCCGTCTTGGGCAAGGCCGTCGAGTTCGCCGCCGAGCACCCTGCCCTCGCTGGTATGGCGCTCGCAGGAGGACGGCCCGCCTTCAGTGGCGCCGCATCAATGGGTGGAGAGTTGCTCGCTGGTTTCGGCAAGAAGCAGGCGGCCACAATCGGCGCGGAGATTGCGGCCGTGGCAGCGACGAGCGGAAAATGGGGCGCGGCGGCGCACGTCTTCGCTTCCGTGGTCGGTCCCGCCCTCGGCGCTTACCTCGCCTACGAAGTCGGGAAGAACCAGATCGACAAGATGGTCACCGAGGACGCCAGCAACGAAGGCGGCCTGGCTGCAGCGAGAGCTCAAGCGGGCGCCGCCGAATCCAGCGGAGATCCGGTCCAGATTGCAGCGGCGCGAGCGAGACTTTCTCGGGCGATCGCGGATGCCGAGAAAGGCGAGCAGGGTGCAACAGGGGCGGTGAAGCGATGGTTCCGTGGGGCGGCGAGCATGACCGGAGATGTGCAGTTCGACACGCAGGAGAACGCCATCGCACGGGCGAAGGCAGATCTCACACGCCTCAACCGAACGGACCAGGCCTCCGACAAGGCGGCAAGCTCGATGGAGCGCGCGGCGCAGGCGGCAGAGAGGCTGTCCCGTTCCTTCGACCGCGCGGCGGGCAGCGCCGGCGGCGGCGGAGCATCCAACGGCCTCCCGCCCAAACCCGGCAACGGCTCGGGAAGCAGTGCGGACTGACGGCTGAGCCTGCTCTCTCTGCGGTAGAGACTCCGCGATGGCGGACGAAGCTCCCGACGACTGGGAAGGGCTAGGCCCTTCGACCTACATGGCCGACGGGGAGAGCGAGCTCCGCGTGATTGCCCGCCAGATCACCGAGAAGGGCGGCAACCGGATCGTGAAGCACGCGCGCCCGTGGCAGGACGGAGCGAAACTCGACTCGACGGGCGCGGAGCCGGACGATTTCACGCTCGAGCTCCTGTTCCACCCCGACGTGGCCGAGGGCGACACCGAGGGCGATGGGCAGCCGGCGATCTGGCCCGACCGCCTCGAGGCGCTGCTGAAGCAGTTCAAGACGGGGAAGACGGCGACGCTGCACCTGCCGTGGAAACGCAACATGCGCGTGAAGCCCACGACGTGGGACCGGCGCGCGATCGGCGACGACTTCCGCGGCGGGGAGATCCTGACGGCCTCTTTCTGCTCGGACAATGAAGACGACCTGGACCGCGAGGCCTTCGAGGCGGTGTCCGTGAAATCGCAGGTCCAGCGCAAGGCGGAAACCACGCAGTTCGACATGGACTCCATCGGCGGCTGGGACGGCTCAATAGAGGACATTACGCAGCTCGCCGCTGACCTCGTCGGGCTGATGAACACGCCGGGGGACTACGCCGCTGCGATCGCGCACCAGGCGGGCCGCGTCATGCGCGCCGCTCGATTCCTCACCGACTCCCTCACGAGCGCCGCCACGGGCCGGGGGCAGCTGAACGACCCCGAGGGCTCGCGCGCGCGACAGGGGCTCCTCGACCTCATCGAGTTCGCGGCTCGCGCGGAGATGGAGTCGCGCGAGCGCCTCCCGAAGACCGTGACCGTGCGGTACGCGACCGACCGCAGCATCTACGACATCGCGACGGAGCGGGGTCAATCGGTCCGGGACCTCATCGGGGTGAACAGCCAGATCGAGGATCCCGCGTACATCCCCGCAAACACCCCCGTGCTCGTCTTCGTTGGGTGAGCATGGTGAAGCGCGAACGCGACACCGTGCAGATCGAGTCCATCCAGGGCGGGGACTTCTCGATCGTCGTGGACCGGGCCACGCAGTACGAGATCGCGACGGACCTCACTCAGCCCTCCGCCGCGCGCTTCGAGCTCGGCGACTCGGGTACGTGGTCCGCCATCCGAGACGCGATTGCGATCGGAGGACGATTCAAGGTTACGGTTAACGATGCGCCGCGCATCACCGGGCGACTTCTGACCCGCAACCTTGCCGTTTCGGCGAGCGCCGGGGCGACGGTCCAGGTTGTCGTGCGTACGCTCCTTGCGGACGCGCTATTCACGGCCGTGAACCCCGCGATCGGAGTGACGAAGGCGACCCTGAAGGACGTGGTACTGAAGGCCTTTGCGGGCATGCGGCTCGAGGAAAAGGACCTCATCTTTCGCGCCGACCTTGCGCGCAACATCATCACCGGGCGGAGCTCTTCCACCCCGACGAAGCCCGCGCTCGAGATCCACGATATCAAGGAGGAGGAGGCGCGCCCGCATCCGCCGGAGTCGATCTATGCCTTCGTCGATCGGCACCTCTCGCGCTTCGGTCTGATGATGTGGGACACCGCGGACGGCCGGATCGTGATCGGCGCGCCCGACGACACGCAGGATCCGCTCTACGTCATGACCTGCAGGCGCGGCGCGCAGGGCCGCACGAACAACCTGCTCGACGTGCGCAAGACCGAAGACTTCGAGGACGTTCCGTCGAAGCTCTTCGTGTACGGCATCGGCGGCGGGAAGGATCAGAGCAAGGCGCGGGCGCGAGGCGTGGAGCTCGACCGTACGCTGGCGTTTCTAGACTCCCCGCTTGACCGCGTTGCGATCGTCATCGATGAGGGCGTGACAACGAAGGCGCAGGCCGAGGGCCGGGCGCGCCGGGAGATGATGAGACGCTCGCTGCACAAGGACTCGTGGACGCTCGAGACCGACGGGCTTTCGTACTGGTCCGGCTCGCAGAAGATCCCGTACGGCGTGGACACCGTGGCTGACGTGCGCGTCGATGTTGCAGGCGCGGCAAACGGTCCGTACCTAGTCTGGCAGTGCACTATGCGCGGCTCCGCGGGTGAGTCGCACCGCACGACGCTTACCGGCGTGGGCCGGGGGATCTGGAGGCTCGCATGAGACCGTCGCTACTCTCGGGGTTTCTGGTGTCGTTCATGCGCGTCGTCGGATCGACGGTGGTCGGCCGGCACTCCGCAGTACTCGTCGGAGGCGAAGGCGCGGTCGGCGATCTCGACAGCGACGACGAGACGGCGTCAGGGGAGAGCGCTCCCGACGCCGAGGCGTACGGGGCCCCCGGCATCGTGTTCCGCCCGCGCCCCCCGGATGCGTCGGGCGACCAGCTCGCGGCGGAAGCGATGGCCGTACGTCTCGGGGGGAAACTCACTCCCGTCGCGTGGCGTGACCTGCGGCTGAACCGGCGGTATCCGGAGCCGAAGGCGGGCTCGGTGGCCCTCGTCGGGTACGGCGGCGCGTTCCTCTCCTTCGACGATGCGGCCTCGAGCGGGCCCGAAGACGGCAAAGCCTCGAAGGCCACCCTGTATGTGCCGTACGCCTACGCCGGAGGGACGGCGACGAAGGCCCACGTGCTCGCGTTCGATCCGGACGGAGAGAGCGTCATGCTGGTGCACGGCGACGGGTTCGCCGTCGTGCTCGACAAGGACAACGGGATCACGATGCGGGCGGACTCGACGACGTGGCTGAATCTGAAGCCCGGAGAGTTTACGGTGTGCGCGTCGAAAGTTGTGCTCCAGGGCAACGTCGCCCTCGGCGCGAACCCGACGGCGGCGGTGCCGCTCCTCGCGGGGCCAGCGAGCCCGCCGAGCCCCAGCGTGTTCGTGTCCCCGGTGTGAGGTCCCCCATGGCGATGATCGAAGGCTCCGTCACCGTGAACCCCGTCACCGGCACCGTGACCGGAGCAGGCTGCGCGAAAGAGGTGTTCGACGCGCTCGTCGCTCCCGTGTCGTTTCCGGTCGGCATGACGCCTGCCGCGCAGGCCGTCGCGAAAGAGCAACTCGCCGCGATTGCACGCGCGGTCGCCAAGGTGATCCCTCACATCGCCGCCCACGCGCAGGTATCGTCGACGGTGGCACCAGGGATCCCTGTATCCACAGCAGGCACGGCGGCGGCGCAAACGGGGGCGACTACGTCGGCGGGCACTGCGACGGGGACGATCGCGTAGTGTCTCGCTGCGCGTTCCCGCCGCTGCCGCTGATCGCGTTGTCGTTTCCATTGCCGACGCTGCCGACGCTGCCGACGCCCCCGGGGCTACCCGCTCTCCCGGCGCTCCCTGGCGTCCCAGCGCTGCCGGCATTGCCGGGCCTCCCCGGCATCCCGACGCTGCCGACGCTGCCGACGCCCCCGGGGCTACCCGCTCTCCCGGCGCTCCCTGGCGTCCCAGCGCTGACGGCATTGCCGGGCCTCCCCGGCATCCCGACGCTGCCGACGCTGCCGACGCTGCCGACGCCCCCGGGGCTACCCGGGTTGTTCTGTCCTCTCGATTGAGGGTCACTCCCACGGCCGGTCGCCAAGCTCCGCGTCGTGTCGTCGCAGGACTTCCTGATCGCGCCGCAATTCACGGTGACCGTGCCCGCGATGCTCGCGGATCCGATCGACTTCGCGACGGGTGAGCTCCTTTCCGTCGAGCGCGGATACGACCCGACGGACGCCGCGGTGTTCGCCGCGCTGCGCACCGTCCGCGATTCAGGTAGCGCCGTTCAGGGCTTCGGTCAGAAGTTCCACGAGCACGAGCGCATCGACCCTCAGCTCGCGCCGTTCCTGCAGCAGGAGGTCGCCTTCGCTCTCGCGCACCTCGTCGACGACCGGCAGGTCGAAATCCTGTCCGTGGACATCCTCACCGGTGACGACTGGGCGGAGCTGCAAGTGACGTACTCCAATCAGGTGCAACAGGCCGAGCGCAATGTTCGCGTGCGCCTGAGCGAGATCGTGAGTCGCTGATGGCATTGCAGACCCCCGTCGATCGAGAGTTCGCCGTCGTCGCCCGCGGGTGGCTCCGTGATCGCGTGGTGCTCGCGAATTTTCGCGAAGGCCTCCGGCAACTCTTGAACCCGGAAACGGGGCTGCCCTTCACCGAGTCGGAGATCCAGCGAGCGACGCAACCGAAGTCGCGCTGGTACAACGAAGCGCAGGCGATCGACGATTACGGCCAGAGCGAGCAGCGCCGCGCGATCTACCTCGCGGACTGCCTACGAATCGACCGCGCTCCGACGAAATGGCTCGTGGATTTCCATGGTCGCATGTGGGGAGAGTCCCTGCTCCCTGCCACCGGAGGATCGGGCTCGGTGCTCGTCCGTGGTGTGTCGGGGACGAGCGTGGTCGGCTCGACGACCCTTGGGGATCCGACAGCACACCGGGCACGCGACGATGCGGGCAACATGTACCAGGTTCTGACCGGTGCCACTGTCGGCGCTGACGGAACCGTCTCTGTGCAGATGATGGCGACCGGAAGCGGGAGCGCGACGAACCCCACCGAGGGCACGACGCTCACATGGACGCTGCGAGATCCTTCGATGGAGCCGCAAGCCACGGTCTCCGCAGATTTCTCGGGCGGGACGGACAGGGAGACGGATGCGGAGTTCGCGTCGAGGCTTCTCGCTCGGATCCGCCATGCGCAAGGCGCCGGCAACGACTCGCAGACGCGCGGATGGACCAGGAAATCCAGCAACGCGGTCGAGGACGCATTCGTCTATCCCTGCGCGTTCCATGCCGGGTCAACGCTGATCGCGATCACTCAAAAACGGGGCAACGCGGTGGGGCCACTCGGTCGCTTCCCGAGCGCTGGAACGCTCGCCGCCGCCATCGCGCACATGACGCCGCCGGCGAGTGCGGTCTACCCGACTCCGCCCTTCGTCCTCGTTACCCCCCCGGTGAGCCAGCCAGCTAATGTCGTGCTGCGACTCGAGATGGCACGCGGGTCGCTCTCGGGCTGGACGGACGCGCGCCCGTTCCCGTCCTACCACGCGATCACGCCGTACGTGTCGGCGGTGACCTCTCTCACGGATTTCGTGATCACATGTCCCGGCGACGCGACCCTTCCCGGGCAGCTCGCAGGGACGACGCTCTCCGGCGCGAACGCACCGGCTATGATGCTGTGGGATCGGGCAACGAGCCGATACGTCCGCATCATGGCAACGTCCGTCCAAGACCTCGGCGGAAACACTTTCCGTGTGCTCTGCTCCGGGCCAGTCCCCGCTCTCTCTGTTGGCTTCGTTATTTGTCCGGACATGGCTCGACGCGACACCGTGGCAAGAGCAGTCGAAGGATATTTCGACGCACTCGGCCCCGGAGAGGTTATCGACGCGACTGGTGACGTGCGCGGGGGGCGCTGTGTTCGTTTCCCGCTCGCGAGCGAGGAGAAGCCCTTTCGCGCCGGAGCGCTTGTAGCGACGCGGGTGATCGAGGCGCTCGGCGGCAGTAGCTCGGACGCTGCGCTGGCAAGCCTCAGCCGAACGACGCCGGACTACCCAGCGGTACTCACCGCTGGGCCCAATATGATCACTCTCGGAACCTGCGGGCTGTACTCTCTCTAGGTTACATATGGCAGCATTCCCCACTCGGATTACGCGAGCATCGCTCGGGCCCAAGCTCGAGGATGCGGCGCCTATTCGCAACCCGAAGCAGCAGGTTGGAAAAGTCACGCTCAACGCGCTGTTCTGGGCTGCCTCCGGGATGAGCCTGGTGGTGCCTCGCGCTACCGTGATCGCGAGCTGGAATACTGGGGGTGCCGTCTTCGATGTGAGCATACAGGCGGAAGCCTGGAACCCGGACGGGACGCAAGCCCGCCCGGTTCTCGCGCGCACCGCAGCAGGAAGTTACACGTACACGTTTGCGTCCAGCTATGTGGACGAAAACGAAATCGCAGTCCCAACCGTGCTCCTCGCCGCCCGCGTCCACGATCAAAAGGCGCTGGCAGCATTCGCCGACCGGATCGAGGCGCGCGCGTGGAAGGACGCAACGAACCCACTACGGGTCCAAATTCGATTGTGGGACACGGCTGGAACGCTCGTCGATGCGCCGTTCTGGCTGGAGGTATTCTGAGATGCTGAACCCTCTCCCGTTCCAGGTCGGCGGAGAGCCGACGCCCGCGTCGAAGGCGTACGCGCTGATTCGCAGCGCCGTCGGGATCGGCGGGAGCGCTCGCGCCGACTCGGGTATCGAGGGGCTCTGGCGTGAGTCCCGCGCGATCGGGCTTGCTGCGGCGAATAGCGCATACGACCGTGCTATCTTGCAGTTAGACCCGTCGCTCGCTACTGATTTCCTGCCCTATTACGAGCGCGTCACGGGGCTTGTACCGTCGCCGGAGGACGCGCCGTCGACGCGGGCCGAACGAGCCGCTGAGCGTTGGACACGGAGCATCGATGCGACGACACCGAATCTCGCAGCTGAGCTCACCAAGATCGACGCGCGACTATCTCTCCTTGCGGTCAATCACGACACGGCTGCGTGTACGCAGTTCGGCCGCACGATTGCGCCGCACGACCCGACGGCAGAAGGCGCAATCTTCGGAGGGCTCGAGTACGCTGCTTACCCGAACTACTCCACGAATTTTGTCGTGCGAGTGCGATTCGCGGTGGGCCATTCCGGTCAGCTGACGGCGGAGGAGATGCGCATCAGGGAACGCGTTAGGGCTTTCCTGTGCGACGTGCTGCCGAGCTGGGTCGATTTCACGATCGGGACCGGTGCCTGGCATCTCGGTTCAACCCCTCTGGGGATGGGAGCTCTTGGGTAATGTCGGAAAAGTGGCCATTCTCTCGTGCGCGTCCCGCGGGATTCGTGACCGATGACATCCCTACAGCGAGCGAGCTCGACAAGATCGATCGCATCTGCTCGCAGGCCGCCGATGGCCTCTCGTACACGGATGCCGTCCTGCCGCGAAATTGGGTGAACACTGCGACTCTTACATCTAGGGGCGATCTCGTGTTCTGGACCGGCATGGTCTGGATCACGATGCACGAAGGCGGAACGGGGCCCGTCGCGTCTTACTCCGTGGACGGGAAGCGGTGGATCCCGATCCGGAACTCTTTCGGTGAGATTTTTTCCACCCTAGAGATCTACGTCTCTCTGCTCTCCGCTGCTGTAAATACAGGGGGGAACGTCGTGGTCGTCGCCGACCGTTCGACCAACGTACAGACGGTGATCCTATCAACAGACTTCGGGTTCACGTGGTCTCGAGCGAGCACTCCATGGGCTCTAGACACGCAGAAATCGGACGTAGCTTGGGCGCCATCGGCGAATCTGTTCGTGCTCAGCACCGATGCTGGCCTAATCGCCACCAGCCCCACAGGGACAGCCTGGACGGCGCGAACTTTGCCGTCCTCGTATGGGCCCGGGTACAAGCTAGCCGCTTCACCGACAGCGATCATTCGCGCCGATGGGATGGGCAGAGTCTATCGGTCCGTAGACGGGATAGCGTGGACGCTGGTAGACGCCACGAACCTGCTGCCCAAACTATACGAGATCCCGCTGTACATTCCAGGGCTGGCCAAGTTCATTATTTGGGACAGCAGTTCCGGGTTCAGCCGAGTGTCTACGGATGATGGGCTGACGTGGTCCTCTGGACCCTTCGGGCCATCCACGATCAAGTCAGCGGTCGCGTTCGGTCGAATGATCGTCTGTGTGGACACGATGGCATCGTCGGAAGCTGTAGTGCGGTACTCCGTGGACGGCGGAGTGAGCTGGACAATCGGGACGATTGCGAGCAACGCTCCGGGCAGCCGGATAGCGCTCGGTCGAGGGCAACTCTTGTTCGCAGACACGGGCGGGGTGCATTACGCGTCGATCGCTCTGGGGCCATGAAATGCCGAACTTCGACGTGCAGCTCGAAGGGACGACTGTTGCGCAGTGGACGGACCCAGCATGGGCCCCCCCCGGTGACGAACCGGTGCGTCCGAGTCGGCTGAACCCCAGGCATGGGACCACGCATATGCGCCACACGGCGCGGAGCGGTGACATCCTCAAACTGCGCGCAGTGGTCTCGGGAGTCGTGTCACCTCCGGACACGGCGCTCGGTGGGGAGCTGTTTTCGGTCTGGCTCGTGCAGGGGCCCGTCGAGATGCTGCCGACAGAAGAGGCCCCTGGCCGGTCGTCACTGCAGATACTGCGACCCGTGTCACCCGGGCACTACGTGATCGGAATGGGCCGAAGAAACGGGGGGGCGGTACTCGTACCGTTCGATATATTTTGATCCTCGACGAACTCGCCCCGGACTACATCCGCGAGCGGCGGATCGATCTGTCGACCGACGATCAGTCTCCTCCACCGCGCGCGTTCGCTCCCGTGCTCGTGACCGTGAGCTACACGCGCTGTAAGCCCGAGGGAGTCATGCTCCCGCTGGTGTTAGAGGTGCAGGGGTCGAGCTCCGCGAGCTACCAGCGCCGCGAGTTCACGGGCACCGCGCCCGACTCGGTGAGTTTCACTCCAATCGAAGGCGGAGATCATCTCGTGGTGCTGCGAGAGGTGGCTCACAACCGGTGGTTCGGTTCGCTGCGGATATCGATCGACGGTGAGCTGCTCGAGCCACCGAAGTTCGTCTGACGGTCAATTCCACGTGCGGCTGCTACTCCGATCCGCATGCTCAAATCGTGGCCCATGCTGATGCAGCTGCTCGTCGCCTCCCTATGCGGAGCGGTAATGGATCGCTTTGGTGTATCGCCGGGCGTGATCATCGCGGTGCTTTCCGGTGTGGGTAGCGTTTTCACCGACGTTGCTCACCGGCTCGAGCCGAAGAATGCGGCGAAGATCGACGCCTCCGCTGTAGCAACGAAGAGCCTCATTCTGCTCGCCGCACTCGCATCCCTATCCGGGTGCGCAGCGCTCAAGACTGGGGTGCCGATGCTCTCGCAGGCGGATGCGATCGGTCGAGGACTCGCTCACGTGGTGGGCTGGTGCGATGACCGCGGCATTCAGCCTTCGACCGTAGCTATGGCGAAGCAGGCAATCGATGAGCGCGACTATGCGCTGGCATTCGAGCTGGCGACGCGCATCGTGACAGCGTCTCGCGCGGCGGGCGACCCGATCCCGGAGCAGGTCGAGGTCACGCTTCGACTCGCAGAAGGGGCGCTCGCCGCTCAGGCAATTCAGGACGCAGCGAGGGCGCTTTCCTCCGATGCTGGCGCTCCGTAAACGACTCGCCCTGTTGGGGTCCACAGCGGTGACCTGGAGTGGGGTTTTGCTCCTGGCCGCCTCCTCACCGCTGTGGATCCCAGGGGCCTTCATGCTTTCGGTGGGGTGGGTGACCGATGATCCGCGACAGCGCGCAATCGCGAAGAGAGCTCGAGACCTTGATCAATCTTGCAACCGCCGCCGTCAGTGATGCGGTCGCGGCATGTGCGACGCTGGGGCTCTCCGTGCATCGCGCAGCGCTGCAGCTCGGTGACGTGATCACGGATCTGAATGTTCTCCTGCGCGAAGTGAAAGAGACGGATCCCGAGCGCACTCCGGTAGTGCCTCCGCCGCGCTCCTACACCCCGACCCCGACGATCCCGGCGACGCTTCCGTTGCCGCAATTCGACGACGAGCCCCCGACGCTCCCCCAAACGAAAAGGCCACAGCCTTGACCGCTACTTTCGTTCCGGACAAGATCACGCCGCTCTCTGTCGAGGAACTGCTCCTCGCTGCGCATGACGGTTACCAGATCGTCATGGGCGCGGAGACCGATAGCGCGGAGTGCCTCGCGGCAACCGGAGCGCAGCTCTGCCTTGAGTCAGGCAACGGGCAGCATGCCCACCAATTCAATTTTCACAACGAGAAACGCAGCAAGGATTGGACTGGCCTGTTCACACGCTTCAAGTGTGACGAGATTTTCGACGCGAACACCGCCGCGCTGGCGCAGAAGCTCGGTCCCTGCGTCGTGTCGCCGTGGAAGGGCGGCCCCAGGCAGCGTGTGGTGCTCCTCCCGCCGCACCCGTGGACAGAGTTCGTCGCGTTCGAAACCGCGGCGCAGGGGACGGCCAGGTATTTCGAGTTCCTCTCCTGCCGCGAGCGGTACCGGCGCGCTTGGAAACGTGCGTTTGTCGGTGACGCGGTGGGATTCTCACTCGAGCTCGGCGCCGCGGGCTACTACACCGCGGACGTCGGAGCGTACACCGCGGGTCTCGCATCGATCGCGAAGCGCATCCTGCCGATCTGCAAGCGAGTGATCACCGGGGACGACTATGGGATCACGGGGCAGGACCGAGAACACATCAGCGCCGTGGCGCTGTCCCTAATGGAGACGGTGTACTCGAGGCCCGCAGACTGGGTCGACGGTATCGCGTCCGCGTAAATTGCGACATGGCCAGGTCCGAAATACGAGTGCTCCAGGGCGTCGCGGCGCCGTACACCCTGCAGGCCGTCCTGGTCCGTGATGCGACCGACGTTGACCCTCCCGACTTCACGACGGCGACGTCCGCTCACTTCGAGGTCGAGAATATCGACGGGGAGAAGGTGCAATGGCCGGCCACTCTTTCCGAGCAAACTGCCAGCTCAGCGAAGGCAACGCACACGTTCTCTGCTGACGGCAGCGACTGCCCTCGGCGTGAGATCCGCCTAATTCGAGTGATCACCGTGCACCCATCTGGCGAGAGAGTGTCCGGAGAAGCGCTGCTCCAGACAATATGAGCGAGGGTCATGCGTGCGCCCGGCTCTCACGCTGCGGTCATGAAGACCACTGTGTGGCGGAACGAAGAGCTCGCCCTCGAATTCACGAACACGACGGCCGCTGGACTCGGTGACGCCACGGGTCTACGCGGCTCGACAGCCGCAGGCAACTACTACGTCGCGCTGCACACTGCGCTCCCGGACCAGACAGGGGCGAATCAGTCGACGAATGAGTGCACGTACACGGGCTATGCCCGCACGCCGATCGCTCGCTCTGGTGCTGGGTTCACCGTGTCGGGTGGGGCGGTCGTTCCGATTTCCGCGATCGGGTTCCCGCAGAACACAGGGTCTCCCCAGACTGCTCGGTTTTTCTCGATCGGCGACGCTTCGACCGGCGCGACGAAGTTCCGCCGGTACGGAGCGATCGGGACGGCGATGAAGCCGTTCACGGCGACGGACACCGCCGGGGATACGATGAAGCTCCCGGGCCACGGGCTCACTGCGCTCGACGAAATCGTCTTCTGGGCAACCACCGATCAAGCCCTGCCAACTGGGATCACGGAGGGCATCGTCTATTTCGTCAAAACGACGCCGGATGCAGACACCATTACGATCTCGGCGACTTCCGGCGGCGCAACGCTGGACATCACCGCCGTCGGAGCAGGCAGGTACCAGAAAGTCACTCCGCTCACGGTCGGCTCCGGGATCACGCCGTCACTGAACACGAGCACGACCTTCGCGGAGGCGTGAGCTGTGCCGGTCTACAGCGAAAGCGATCTCGTCGCTGCCCTAAACAATGGGCAGTTCATGCGGATCTACAAGCCGAGCCAAACTACGGAAGGCGCGGCTACGTTTCACAGCATGTGGAAGGTCGCGGGATGGCCCATTGCCGGCGCCTCTCCGCCCGCATTCTCCGCCGGGTCGGGATACGTCCCGACCGCCGCGACGGCGGGAGCGGTCCCGTACACGAACCCGGCCAGTCCGTCGCTCGCGTACCTCGCCGGAGTAATCGGGCTTAAGTCGAGCGTCGTGGGGAGCGTCGAGATCTATGATCGGCTCTGGGCGTGCAGCGGCTTCAATACGACGACGCTCACCGCGCAGGCGGTGACGACTCCTGGAGCCCTGCCGAGCGGACGCGACCCGAACAGCGGAGCGGACGTCGAGCCATGGGTCGAGATCTACACGGCCCCCGGCGCTACCGGCGCTACGTGGACGCTGACCGGTGTTGACGCCGCCGGAAACACGGGGAGAACGTGGACGTACACCCATCCCGCGAACGCAGAGACGGTCGGACAAATGGCGCCGTTCGTCCCGGGTACTGCGTCGACTCCCGGGATTCGGCAAGTCACGTCACTCACGTGCTCTGTGTCCTCCGGCACTGCCGGAGATGTCGGCGTGACGCTGCTCCGCAGATTGAGCAGCGTCGGGCTTGGGCTAGCGAACGTCGGTGTCACTCTCGACGCATTCGGGACGGGGCTACAGCGGATCTTCGATGACTCGTGCCTCTCGATCATGGTGCTCTGCAGCGCGACGACGAGCGGCAATATCCAGGGCGGCCTGCTGATCGGGAAGCAGTGACCCGCTGTGGGAACCGTCGTCGGATTCAGCGAAGCTTCGACGGGAGCCGCCACGGCTACGTCCCTACTTGTGACAAGGAATGGGGTCACACCAGGGAATGCTCTCGTTGCGATCGGGTCGTGCGGGACGGGCGGCGGAGTCCCATCGTTCACGTGTTCGGATGACGCGGGCGGGGCGTACGGATCTCAGCTCATCTCCACGGTCCCAAACGACCCCACAAATCACCAATGCATTTTCGCGTTCGTCGCGCCGAACTCGGCCGGCGGAAACGTCACGACGACAGTCGGGTTTGGCGGCTCGTCCGTGGATTTTCGAGGTCTCGCTCTCGTCGAGGTTTCGGGAGTAGCGACATCTGCTGTGGTCGGAGCCTCCGCCGGACAGTATCAGTCCGCTCCGGGGACAGCGACCGACGCAATCACGTCCGGTTTGATGACGCCTAGCGCCGCTGCTGGGATCTTGATCGGGCTCGCACTCGACACGAGCGGCGCAGCGGTGCCCACGTCCGGATCCGGGCTGTCCCTCGTCGGCAACGCGTGGTCATTCGGCGGCGGGTCCGCGCAATCCGTGATCGTCGCAAAGACGCTCGCTTCCGCTTCGCCGGTTGCTGCGACGTTCACTCAATCTGCCGCCGGCCCCACCGTTGCCCTCGGGGTCGTTCTGCTCGACCCAGCGCCGCCGGCGGGCCCCTTCGGCGCCGGGTCGGGCATGGGCAGCGCGCGCGCTTCCGCGAGCGTCGTGTACGGCGGGAGCATCCTGCCGCCGAAATGGCGCCGGGGCTACGCTGGAGGAGAGCGGATTCAATTCCCTGAGCTCGTGCGCGGCCAGAGGATTTGGTCATTTGCCGGGCCAGGCGATCAATGGCGGCTCGCGAACCGTTTTTTTGACGATCCGTCCCTCTCCGGGAATGCAGCGGGTGCCGGAGCGGGAGCCGCTGCGGGATCTGTCTCTGCAGGGACCACTGTCTCTGGGCAGGGCCGACAGGGCGGATTGGCCTCGGCACGCGCCGGGGCGTCCGTCACAGCCGCAGGGCGCGAGGGGTCGGCGGGCACACCGAGGACCAGCGCGGGGCTGACGGCTGTAGCTCGCGCGGCATCCGTCGCGTCGGCCCGTGGGGGGGGCAGCGTGGGAGCGCCCGGGAGAGCAGCAGCAGGGGCCTCCGGGCGCGGGGGCGCGGCCGTCTCGTGCTCCGGCAGAGCGAGCTCAGGGGGAGCAGCTCGGTGCGCTGCTTCCGTGTCCGCTGTCGCCCGGGGATCGGGCGCCGGAGCGTCCCGGGCCTCCGGTGCGGTCGCTGGGTCCGGGGCGCCCGGAAGAGCCGCTGGAGCGGCGTCAGCGTACGCGCGCGGTGGCGTCGCTGCGACGGCTCGCGCCTCCGGGGCGGCCGCGGCACGGTCCGGAGCCGGGGTGAGCGCCGCGGGGCGCGGTTCGGGCGCAGCCGCAGGGAGGGCAGCAGGAGCAGTAGCGGGCGCAGGGAGCACGACGGGGAGGGGCGGAGGCATTGCGTCGGCTCGGGCGCTCGCCAGCATCTCCGTGAGCCCCCGGATGTCGGGCGCTGCCAGCCCCAAAGCGTCGGGCTCTGTTGCCGCTGCAGCTCGAGCCGGTGGAGCCGACGGGGCGCGAGCATCGGCCGGCGCCTCAGCACGCGGGAGAGCGGCCAGCTTCGGCGCCGTGCGCGCCGCGCCGACCGTCTCCGCCACCGGACGGGCGCAGTCCTGCTCTGCAGCGCGCGCCTCCGCGTCCGTGTCGGCGGCGGGTGTCACGGGCAGAGCTGCAGCGCTCGCGTCCGCGTACGCACGAGCGGGGCTGTCTGCGAGCGGTCGCGCATCGTCCCTCGGCAGTTCGCGGAGCGCTCTCAGCACGGGAGTCGTTCCGGCTGACGTGACGTTCACGATGCGCCCCGCACGGACTACGACGAGCGTCGTAGCTCACACTGTACCGCGAGCGGTGCAATGGTCCGCGGCGGTGCGGACGACGCTCACCGCGAGCTGGACGGCTACGACGACAAAGCGCAGAACGTAACCGTTCGCGGTCGGCGCGTCACGTAGCGCCCGGGCCACATCGCCTACCGTATCCGCCGGGCCGCTGTTCGCGCCTGTCTCGCGCTCGGCGACGATGTTACCGGGGTTCGCGTTGAGAACCCACGTGCGTAGGTCCTGAAAACTGTGGATGTACGTAGCCATCTTTTCGTGTCCTCCTAACGCCGCGAGCCCCAGGCCCGTGGGCTCTGGGGCGAGTCGGAGCTGCCCGGGCAGCGCAAGACACGACCGACAGCATCACTCAGATTTCTTCCCCGGCCTCCCCGCGGCGGCAAGGAGCAGATCCCGGATCGCCTCGGACCGGTTGCGCCCGGAGATGGCGCAGAGGGCGTCGAGCGCTTGTAGTAAGTCCTCATCCATTTCGATCTCGATCCGTCGCTTGCCGCGCGCGCGTCGTTCGGCCTTGGTCTGTACGGTTCCGGAGCGGGAGTGGGCGGCGGTTTTCTTGTGGGCCATTCGGTCCTTTCAGCCAGAAAGCCCCTCCGGCCTGGACCGGAGGGGCGGGGCCCCGCATGTACGGTGACAGTGTTGATCAGGCGATCTCCGCGCCGCTGGAGCACCAGTCGTCCCATAGACCTCGCAGCGCCCCTTGGATCGTCTCGCGGTCGTCGTCCGAGGCCGCTTCGATACGATCCTTCGCCACGCCCGATCCCTCGAACCGGAATTGGTCGACCGTGACGTCGAGCCCGGTGCGCTCGTCGATGTGCTCAGCAACGTAAGCGGCGAACGAGTCGAAATCAGACTCGGTGGCGTCGCCGCCCATGTTGTACGCGGTGAGAGTGACCGCCGCCTTTCGCGGCCCGACCACCCGCACATCCGATCCGGAGAACGCCAAGGCCGAGCCGTCTTCGAAACGAACGATCGTCGTCTCGTTCTCCCAATCCTGTCCCACGACCTTGATATTATACCCTTCCGCCGCATCCCCCATCGGGGCCAGGAGAGCGAGCAGTTCGGAGCCGTTGCTGTTCAGAGCGAGTGCCGTTTGCGCGTAGTTCATGCCCTATACCTATACCCGCTGCCCGGGCAGCGCAAGGGGGACCAGGTCGATTTCCGAAAAAAGTTCGCATCCGCCTCCCGCCCCGCTCCGACCATCCCTCGGACCCA